>VFSW01015850.1_pt1 | contig 10331 bp, 10 predicted proteins | sample 5358111 | NCBI WGS metagenome assembly VFSW01 (sample SAMN11554181, study PRJNA540505) | mine drainage metagenome | isolation source: sediment from site ElyBrook_90M | place: USA: Ely Copper Mine, Vershire, VT | collected 2017
AATTATATCAAATGCTTATTGTGTTATTCGCCCTATTTATGCAATATTCAGGCTAAATGGGAAGAGTTGTTGATTCCGTTCCCACCTCTCGCCGAACAACACCGCATCGTCGCAAAAGTCGATGAGCTGATGACGCTGTGCGACGCTCTCACGGTGCGCATCAAAGATGCCCAAGCCATCCAAATCCACCTCGCCGATGCCATCGTCGAGCGGATAGTTTAACGTCAGGGAGTAACTAATGCCATTTCGAATTAATGGGTTTGAGGTTGGAGGCAACTTTTACAGCCTGCCTAAAAGCCGACAGTCAGGAGATAATCGCATCTCAATTTTTGTTGGTCCGAACGGAGTGGGTAAGACAAATTTGTTGGTCGAAATGGCTTATCACTTCACGGAGAGAAAGCGGCCACGTGGTGGTAATCCAAAATTCAACTCCAACCCATTTGTGAGTTTAAAGACGGGGAGCGAAGTGTTTCCTGTCCGAGTGGTCACTCAGACTTTTAGTCCATTTTCTAGGTTTCCTAAAGAAAGATCTCGAGCATTAGGACTTAAAGACTATCTCATCGATGGTGATGAACGATATGCAACTATTGGCTTTACGAGGGGCATGGGCTTACAAGGATCAGTTTCCAGGGTTGCAGTTAGTCGGGTTATTCGGAAGCTATTTACGCGGCCTGAACATGCGCGCCCACTTGCTAAGGCGATGGAATCTCTAGGCTTTTTTCCGCTACTGACCCTCGGCTTTGTGTCCACGCATTCTTTTGGGGGGCGTGTTGCTCTAGAAAAGAATGAGTTAAGGCAGTCTATTAATGAATACATTTTCATAATAAAAAATAAATCTCGTCACTCATTTGACGAGCAAAAGCTAGTGCGGGAATTTCAAAATGAGCCGGATGCCGAGCTAGCTGTACGAATTGAGAGGTCACTTCTGACTTTGCAGCATGTATCTGTTGAGAAAAGACTTGCGGGAAACGTCAATAGAAATGAATATATGTTTGATGTTTCCCTGCGAGCGCCTCAGCGGAATCAGGAATTGCTTGAAGCGGTCCTAACTTTGAATCGAATAGGGTTGCTTCGAATTTCCAGTTGTCTTCTTACTCCTAATGGAGAAAATGAGGGCTGGTTATCAAATAAGGAATTATTTCCTGGGAAGATCGACATAGCTGACGCGAGTTCGGGGCAGCAACAATTATTGAGCTCTCTTTTCGGCATTGTAGCGGAGGTGGAGGACAATTCTCTTATACTCATCGATGAACCAGAACTCAGTCTTCATCCCGTATGGCAAACGCAGTTTATTGATTTGCTTGTAGATGCCCTTTCAGGAATTCAAGGCTGTCATGTATTTATCGCCACTCATTCTGCGCTTGTGGCACAACGCGCACAGGAATTAAGTCTCGATATCATCTCACTTGGTAAACAAATCCCATCTGGGAATCAGGAAGTGAGCCAAGGCGTTTCGATTGATCAAACTCTTTTGGATACTTTTGAGGTCGCCGTTCGCAAAAGCGCGTATGTCCCAAGGCTATTGCTTTCCTTAGTGATGCAGGCTGAATCGGGTAAGGGTGATCTGAACAACATTCAATTACAGCTTAACCGCATCGAACGTATTTATGCAGATTCTAAAATCGAAGATAAACACATAATCGAGCTTATTGCTTCAGCAAAAGAAAATGTAGCGAATGTGACTTGAGCGGAGCCAGTAGATAATGTTCCCCAAAAAAATTGACAACTTCGATATGACCGGAATAGGCATTAATCCGTCTGAGCAAACTAAATTAGATGATTTTGCTAAAGCTCATAAAGATAAAGCGTGGAGCACCAAGGGTGCTCATGCAACGCGGAAAAACCTCGTTACGAAGTTCAAAGCAAATCTAAAAAACCACCTTTATCGAATAGCACAGACAGGACACTGTTGCTATTGCGGTTCCGATCTTGCGAGCCATCAGCGAACGTATGATGTGGAACATATCATTGCGAAAGATAATAAGTCGACCGTTGTATTCCATCTTAAAAATTTAGCTTTGAGTTGCGGTACATGTAATAACAAAAAGAAGGTGAAACCGGTTACCAAGAAAAGTGGCGTAGATCCTGATAACGTCTTCATGGATAGCGATAAATATATACTTGTTCATCCACATCTTGACTCGTGGGAAGATCACCTTTGTTTTGATGGCTATAGAAGGGTGATAGCTAAAGTACAGCAAGATGGCAATGTGTCGAGCAAAGGGAAAGAAACTATCGATATTTGTGGTATTCACGGGCTAAATGCGATGAGACTTTCCTATTACTTTGATTGCCTTAGAGTCAGCGTGCAAGTTAATGAAGATTGGGAGAGCTTATATGTGGCTCTTAACACAGGTGCAACACTGAAGCCAAAGCTTAAAGAATTTGCATCTAAACTTCTAAAAGATGACTCTGACCCGGCAGTTACACAGATCAAAGAGGCGCTTGGTAGCGCATTTGTTGCTGACCTTGTTGCCGAGTCGCGGGGGTCAAGTCTAAAATGTAGCATATTGGAAATTCCATTATAGAGTCGGCCAGCAAATAGTTTAACGTTCGCCCTGAGCTCGTCGAAAGGGCACGTGGTTCGACAGGCTCACCACGAACGGATTTTAATCTGTTTAATGGCCGACTCTATAATGGCACCCGTCTTTTTGAGCCAGCCATTTTTAAGACTGCCTCACCGAAATCAACTTTTAAAACAATATATATCGTTTCTCTGCGCAGAATAAAAGTCATCCCGGCTTGGCGTGGGGATGAATGGCCTTGGTTGTTACAGCGCCCAGGGATTGAACACCTGCGGGTACAACGCGAAATCCTGCACGTTGCGGGTGACCACGGTGAGGCCGTGGCATTGGGCGGTGGCCATGAGCAGGCCGTCCATCACCGGCATGGGCTGCCCGGCCTGTTCGGCATAGGCTGCGATTTGCGCCCAGACGTGAAGTGCTGCGGCATCGAGCGGCAGGATGCGACCGGCGAAACGCTGCTCCACTTTGCCAAGCCAAGCGGTGAGTTTCTGGCTGCGGCGCAGGTCGGCTTTGCGCAGTTTGAGGATGCCTTTTTCGATTTCTCCCAGCGTGATGACGCTGATGAACAGGCTGGTCTCGTCCTGCTCGTCCAGCCAGTCGATTACTTTAGTCGCAGGAGTTTTCCTGGCGTATTCGGAAAGTGCGCAGGTGTCCAGAAGCCAGCTCACGGTAGCACTCCGACAATGTATTCCGTTCGTGGTGAGCCATTCGACAAGCTCATGACAGGCTTGTCGAACCATGAGCGGAAGTCAACACACAGCCAATAAGTTGCGATGCTTGCCCTTCGACAGGCTCAGGACGAACGGCTTTGCTGAGCGAACTCATAGCTTGATGTCGCGTCCGGTATCCGTGCTGCGGGAAATGTCCAGGTCTTCGATTGCCAGGTCGGGGCGCAGCAGCGCGCTGGAGAGTTTGGTCCGGTGGCGGGTGAGTCTTGTGTATTCTTCCACCGAGACCACCACTGCTGCAGGCTTGCCGTGGACTGTGACCGTTTGGGCATCGCCGCTCGCCGCCCGCTTGATGAGCTGGCTGAAGTTGCCCTTCGCTTCCTGCAATTGCCATTCGCTGTGCATAATAACCTCCGTTATTCCCGGCATTAATTCTGGCCAGACTGGTCGGAATTTAACACAAAGCTTGATGGTTGACTATACCTGAGTAAGCGTGATTTATTCGTCTTGCCAGAAAAAGCGGGGAACCAGTGCCTTTGTATAACTGGGTTCCCGCCTGCGCGGGTACGGCAAAACCGGATAAACCTAAAAAACGAAGTTGAAACCATAAAACACCGTTTATGCTTCGATAGGCCTGTCATGAGCTTGTCGAATGGCTCAGCACGAACGGTTTTTTGAAGAACTCACCCGTTTGGTAAATAGTCCGTTCGCCCTGAGCAGCCCGCATTGCGGGCGTGGCTGGTGTAGAAGTTGTGATGGATAAAGGGAACGTTTGTCTTTGTTTTCAGGCGTAATCAGGCTCACATTTTTTTGGGCCAGCCATTTTTTAAGGCTGTCGCACTGAAGTCAACTTTTAAAACAATTTATACCGTTTTTCAGTCCTGGGCAAAAGCGTGCCCGGCCTTTGCCTAGCGTGGGGATGACTTGCCGGCAAGTTGTTCTGCCATTTGCAGTAATTCCATGCGAGCCTCGGGATCGGCGCGCAGAAAATATTCATTGAGCTTGTTGATTTGCCTGGTAACAGACTGCGGCACATCGGCAAATTGGGCGCGCCTTTCAGCTTCTCCTGATGCCAGCCTGTTGGTAGCAGGTTGAATGCGCTTTTCCTGTTTTCCCGTTGCCAGCCAGTAGGCATTGACCTGAAGTGCTTTTGCCAATTCTGCAATCGTTCTTGTTCCCTGAGCCCTGCCAAGCTCGAGTTTTGAAATATGGGATTGTTTGGTCCCGCTCATCCTTGCAAGCTCCGCCTGGGAAAGCTTCAATTTCAGCCGGCAATCCCTTATTCGATCCGCAAGTGAAGTCGTTACCATGAATCTTTTTCCTTGTCGATTACAGATTACATCCATACGGTGCATAAAAAATATCCGGCCTTTTTCAAGCAACGCTGAATCAGTTGTCAATTGTACCGCAGCAATATGAGATTCGTGCGCTGATGAGAATGGCCGGTCTCAGCTTCTACACCATTCCAAAGATGATCGGCCTGGATGAATATCCGGTGCCATGCATTTTGCAAGCATCACGGGAGCGCGGCACAAACTAAAACACCGATCGGTTCACTGGGTCACCGCACGCATCCTGTCCAGCTTCTCGATAACAGCCTGATACAGATCGTGGTCGGAGTCGGGGTTGTTGCGGTCCGGATGGTGGGCACTGCGGATCTTTTTCAGTGCATTCATATCGTCCGGCAGGTCATGTACCCTGGTCACCCGGTCACCGTTTTTTTCCATCACGCGCTGCAGCTCAGCCTCTGCGCCTTCGCGTGTGTCATATAACTTCTTGCTGCCAAGACGCCAGCCATCCTGGTTTTTGCGCGGGGACAGCTTTTCCTTGCCATCAAACCAGATCCATTTGCCGGTATCGGCATCCTGTGCAAAATGAACAGTGGTGACGGTGTAGGTATAAACGGGCGGCTCGATTTCATTGGCGAACAGATTGATGATCTTGCCGACAGTCCCCACCGTGGCAAGGTAATACGCGCCTGCCTCATGCGGGCAGAACGCGCTGCCGTGTGTTGGTAAAGACTTGCTGTTGTTGCCTTGCGAATTCATTTGGGCCATGCGGCTGAGTGCTTTGCGTTGTGCGTTGGTCACTGCTATTGCTCCTAAAATTGGTTGAAACTCGCCGGGATCACGCCTTGCTGAAGGGATCATCCGCCGCTCCCGGCATGCCAGGCCGGCTTTCAAGCGATCATGTCTTGTGCCCGGGTCGTTCCCGAATTCATTGTCGCCGACATCGGTGAAGGCCGGGTCTCAATACAGAACATCTGAAAAACAAAAGGCCACCCTTCAAGATGGCCTGATTACTTGCTATGTATGCCGCACCTGGCAGGATTCGAATCTGCGATGGGGGCGACAAACATTTAAATCAGTTGCGCGATTATACCGCATAGGATGTCAATCATGCTGAATTTTACCGGGGCAGGGGCTGACTGGTCCGGGAACGGAATCAACTTGATATTTCATCAGGCCTGCTGCACGATGCTGAGCATGAACACAGACCCGCTTGAGATGGCCAGACATTTTCGCGAGATGAGCAACGAGGAGCTGTTGTCTCTTTGCAGTTCTGCCTCCCTGAATGAAATCGCAGAGCCCATTGCCATCCGTGAGCTGACTTTTCGCGGGCTGCCCTTGCCAGAGCCCGTTAGCGCGTTTGATGATGACGGCGAACATGAGGGCGACTTTGCGCTGCACGACCCCGCTCAGTTGTGAGCAGGATCAGATCAGATCTAGAAGCTCCATCGGGTGACCGATGATCGCGCGTGCATTCCATGTTTCCAGATTTGCATTGGCATCGATGTAGCCGTAGCGCGCGATGATGCCTGGCATCAGCGCCGCGTTGGCGGCCTGCATGTCGCGCAGATCGTCGCCAAGGTAAAGGCATAGGGAGGGCGATGCGCCGACGGTGTGGCAGGCTTTGAGCAAAGGTTCGGGATGCGGCTTTGCATTGGCGCAGGTGTCGCCGCTGATCAGGAACGAGGCGCGATCCGCATAACCCAGCGCCTGCATCAGCGGCTGCGTGTAGACGTGGGGCTTGTTGGTGACGATGCCCCATTTGATATCGCGCGCCTCCAGCCCTTCCACGAGTTCTGCCATCCCGTTGAACAGCGTGGTGTGTACGCAGATGTGGCTTGCGTAGTAGTCGAGAAAGATGTCGCGCAGATCGCTATAACCCGGCCCATCCGGCGTGATGTTCATGCCGACTTTAAGCAGTCCTGCCGAGCCGTGCGAGGCTTGCGGGCGCAGCACTTTGATCGGCAGCGGGGGCAATTGGCGCGACGCCCGGGTGTGATTGAGTGCTGCGGCAAGGTCGGGCGCGGTGTCGGCAAAGGTGCCGTCAAGATCGAACAAAACCGCCTGAACATCTGTCATTTGTCCTCTGAACGGCAGGCGACCATGTAATTCACGCTGGTGTCACGACCGAGCGAATACACTTTGGAGAGCGGGTTGTAGCTCATGCCGGTCAGATCAGTGACGGTCAAATCCGCATTGCGGCAATACTGCGCAATCTCGGAAGGTTTCAAAAATTTGGCGTAATCGTGCGTGCCGCGCGGCAGCATGTTCAGCACATATTCGGCACCGATGATCGCGAACAGATAGGACTTCGGGTTGCGGTTCAGCGTCGAAAAAAACACCCAGCCGCCCGGCTTGACGAGTTTTGCGCAGGCTGTGATTACGCTGGCGGGGTCGGGCACATGCTCCAGCATCTCCAGACAGGTGACGATGTCAAATGATGCAGGCAGCTCTTCCGCGATGTCCTCGACCGCGATCTTGCGGTAGGTAACTTGTCTGCCGCTTTCCAGCAAATGCAGCTTGGCCACCTGCAGCGCCTTGTCGGACAAGTCGATGCCGGTGACGTTCGCGTTAAGGCCCGCCATGCTCTCGGACAGGATGCCGCCGCCGCAGCCGACATCGATCACCGTCTTGCCGGAAAGAGCGGCCAGCCTGTCGATATAGTTCAAGCGCAACGGGTTGATGTCGTGCAGCGGTTTGAACTCGCTGTTGGGGTCCCACCACTTGTGGGCAAGCTGGGAAAATTTTTCGATTTCGATCGGGTCGGCGTTGCTCATGGCGTGTGTGATTGGATGGTTTAGGACGCGACTTTAGCAAAACTTGCCGCGATAACCAACTATTCCTGTGCATCAGTCTCTTGCCGCATTGTTCGGCTGGCGGGTAAAGCGCTGTTTGTGGTAGACTTGTGAGCTGTTTTTTGGGCTAACTACATACTATACACATGGAACAATTCGCTAAAGAAACACTGCCGGTCAGTCTTGAACAGGAAATGCGCACGTCGTATCTTGACTATGCGATGAGCGTGATCGTCGGGCGCGCGCTGCCCGATGTGCGCGACGGTTTGAAACCCGTGCACCGGCGTGTATTGTTTGCGATGCACGAGCTGTCAAACGACTGGAACAAGGCTTACAAGAAATCGGCGCGTATCGTCGGCGACGTGATCGGTAAGTACCACCCGCATGGCGATACAGCCGTGTATGACACCATCGTCCGTATGGCCCAGCCGTTTTCCTTGCGTTACATGCTGGTGGACGGGCAGGGTAACTTCGGTTCGGTGGACGGGGACAATGCGGCGGCGATGCGTTATACCGAAATCCGCATGGCCAAGATCGCGCATGAGCTGCTTGCCGATCTGGACAAGGAAACGGTGAACTTCGGACCGAACTACGACGGTTCCGAGCACGAGCCGCTGGTGTTTCCAGCGCGCTTCCCCAACTTGCTGGTGAACGGTTCTTCCGGCATCGCGGTGGGCATGGCGACCAATATTCCGCCGCACAATCTGACTGAAGTGATCGATGCGTGTCTGGCACTGCTCAAAAATCCCGAAATGGATATCGAGGAGCTTATCGAATACGTGCCTGCGCCTGATTTTCCGACCGCGGGTTTTATCTATGGATTAGCAGGGGTGAAGGAGGGCTACCGCACGGGACGAGGTCGCGTGATCATGCGCGCGCGCTGCCACTTCGAGGATATCGGCAAGGGCGAACGCCAGGCGATCATCATCGACGAGCTGCCCTATCAGGTGAACAAGGCGAACCTGTTGATCAAGATCGGCGAGCTGGTGCGCGAGAAACGCCTGGAAGGCATTTCGGAAATTCGCGACGAATCGGACAAGTCCGGCATGCGCGCGGTGATTGAGTTGAAGCGCGGCGAGAACGCCGACGTGCTGCTCAACAAGCTGTACAAAGACACACAGATGCAGGACAGTTTCGGCATCAACATGGTGGCTATCGTGGATGGTCAGCCAAGGTTGCTTAACCTGAAGCAGGTGATGGATGCGTTTCTGCGCCATCGCCGCGAAGTGGTGACGCGCCGCACCATCTTTGAGCTGCGCAAGGCAAGGGAGCGCGGCCATGTGCTGGAGGGGCTTGCGGTCGCTCTGTCCAATGTGGATGAGATCATCGCGCTGATCAAGGCGGCTCCCGCACCTGCGGATGCCAAGCGCGAACTGATGGCGCGCAACTGGCGCTCCTCTTTGGTCGAAGACATGTTAAGCCGGGTGAGCGACGCATCGCGCCCGGATGGCCTGCCCCCCCAGTTTGGTCTGGTCGAACAGGATGGCGTGCGCTGCTACTATCTGTCCGATGCGCAGGCACAGGCGATACTGGAACTGCGTCTGCAACGACTGACTGGCATGGAGCAGGACAAGATCATCGGCGAGTACCGCGAAGTGATGGACAAGATTACCGATCTGCTGCACATACTGGCGACACCCGAACGCGTAACGCTGATCATCGGCGACGAGCTGGCTGCGGTGAAAACGCAGTTTGGCGATGCGCGCCGCAGCGAAATCGTCACGCACACGCATGACATGAGCATGGAAGATCTGATTCCGCCCGAAGACGTGGTGGTGACGCTCTCGCATGGCGGTTACATGAAGGCGCAGAAGATGGACGAGTACCGCGCGCAGAAGCGCGGAGGCCGCGGCCGTCAGGCGACGAACAACAAGGACGATGACTTCATCGACAACCTGTTCATCGCCAATACGCACAACTATATCCTGTGTTTCTCCAACAAGGGGCGCGTGTACTGGATGAAGGTATACGATGTGCCGCAGGGCAGCCCCAGCGCGCGCGGCAAACCGATCGTGAATCTGCTGCCGCTGGAAGACGGCGAGAAGATCAATGCGATATTGCCGGTCACCGAGTTCACAGAAGACAAGTACGTGTTCTTTGCCACGGCCAACGGCACGGTGAAGAAAACCTCACTCACTGATTTCTCGCGTCCGATGAAACGCGGCATCATCGCAATCAATCTGGATGAAGGCGACTACCTGATCGGCGTTGCGATTACCGACGGGAAGCACGACGTGATGCTGTTCTCTAACGGCGGCAAGGCGGTGCGTTTTGATGAAAACGATGTGCGTGAGACGGGTCGTTCCTCGCGCGGCGTGCGTGGCATGAGGCTGGCGGCCAAGCAGCAAGTCATCTCCTTGCTGGTGGCCGAGAACGAACAGCAAAGCGTGCTGACCGCAACCGAAAACGGCTATGGCAAGCGCAGCCCTGTGGGCGAATACACAAGACACGGACGCGGCACGCAAGGCATGATCGCGATCCAGACCTCCGAGCGCAACGGGCGCGTTGTCGCGGCGACGCTGGTGAATCCGGAAGACGAGATCATGCTGATCGGCACCAACGGTGTGCTGATTCGCACGCGCGTCAACGAGATACGCGAGATGGGCCGCACGGCTCAGGGTGTTACGCTGATGAATCTGGAAAAAGGCGAGAAGCTCGCGGGCTTGAGCCGCATCGCCGACCCTGGCGATGATGAAGGTATTGAAGGGCAGGAAGGCTCGGAAGAGCAGGAAGACGGGACTGAGGAATAAAAGCAGGACTGAGACCGCAAGGGTCTTCCCCGCACAACTAAGGAGCTACGCCCCAAGTTGTTGCGTGAAGGATTGAAAGGCAGGAGCGTGGATTGAGGATTGAGAAAAACCACTACTCTGTTTTTTACTCAATCCTCGCTCCTCAATCCTGATAACTATAACTTTTGGAGTGAAGCGATATGACCATCTACAACTTTAGCGCAGGCCCGGCAGTGTTGCCGAAAGAAGTATTGCAGCAGGCACAGGCGGAGCTCATCGACTGGCAGGGCAGCGGCATGTCGGTGATGGAAATGTCGCATCGCGG
>VFSW01015851.1_pt1 | contig 10331 bp, 9 predicted proteins | sample 5358111 | NCBI WGS metagenome assembly VFSW01 (sample SAMN11554181, study PRJNA540505) | mine drainage metagenome | isolation source: sediment from site ElyBrook_90M | place: USA: Ely Copper Mine, Vershire, VT | collected 2017
AGGTCACGAAGATGGCCACGGCCCAACGCCGTTCTCGACTGAGTTTAGCTGTGTGTTCGTGGCCGAAGCCGCTCAATCCGATGACAATTCTGTCATTTGGACGACTCGATTTTCGCACTGGGAAACCACATCGTGGCAGTGGTTCCAGCCCCCGGCGAACTCTCAAGGCGGACCGTCCCGTGGTGCAGATCAACGATCGTCTTCACAATGGAAAGGCCGAGGCCGGTGCCTCGACCCGTATTACGCGTCCGTGCGGCATCGACCTGATAAAATCGGTCAAAGAGATGCGGAAGGTGCTTCGCCGGAATCGCCTCGCCGGAATTGTGGACCGATAGGCTCACGCCGCCCTCGGCATCCGCCGCTATAGCGATCATCACCGCCTCGCGGGCAGGCGAGTGGCGGATGGCATTGGACAGCAGATTTGTCACGGCTTGGCGAAACAAAAGAGGGTCGGCATCGATTCCTGCATCACCGCTGATGCGAACACGCACGCCGTGCGTCATCGCGCCAGGTGCCTGCTGTGCGACAACCCAGTTGCATGCTTGCGCCGCGTCAAATTGTTCTCGATGCAACACGGGATCCGCATGCTCCGCACGCGCGATGAACAGCAGATTCTCGATGAGGGTGTTGAGTCTGCGGCATTCCTCCAGACCAGATTCGATCACCGTGCGATAATCCACTATGCTGCGGGGACGCATCAGGCAGACTTCGATCTCCCCGCTCAAATTGCTCAGAGGCGTGCGCAGTTCATGCGCGAGATCAGCGGAAAACCGCGACAACCGCACAAACGCCGCGTCGATCCGGTCCAGCATGTCGTTGAACACCATGACCAAGTCGACAAGCTCGTTTGGCCAGGGAGGCGCAAGCGGGATACGGGTCGAAAGCCGCGCCGGCGTAATCTCGCGTGTGGTATTCGCAATCCGTATCAATGGCGCCAAGCCGCGCCCGGATACCCAGCGACCGGAAAAAGCCAGCAAGGGTGTGAAGAATAGGAGCGCCAGGATCATTGCGCGCTGAAAATCCTTCAACAACGCTGTGTCCCGGGTGACATCAAGCGCAATCTGAACGGACAGGCCTTTCGCGCCGCGAACCAGCGTCACCGAATCCAGCGTGTAGAGGTGATTACCGGCCCGAAAGTCTCGACTGCCGACTTGTCCGCCGGAAGTTGAAGGCGGAAAAGCCGATGGCGGGAGTTCGCGTGCCATGCCGGGTGTCTCACCCAAGGTCTTGCCATCCGCATCGCGCACCCTGGCTTCATATTGGCGTAGTGCGGTTCCAGCGGTTTCTTTGGCGATCTCCGTCAGTAACGCTTGGGGATCTCCGCCATTGTCTGTCAAGTCGACCTGCAATTCGGCGGCCTTGGCTTGAAGGAAACGCTTGTGTTCCGATTTGAAATTGGCGGCTAGTTGCCAGTCGACTGCCACTGCGAACAGCGCCATCGCCGTTATGGCGACAAGTGTGTAGAGCAGCGCCAACCGCGTCCGAATCGAGAATCTGCTTGTTGCCGCCTCAACTGGCATAGGTGTCCAACTTGTAGCCGACGCCGCGGACGGTGTGCAGAAGCGGCTTGGAGAATTGTGCGTCTACCTTGCGGCGCAACCTCCTCATCAGGACATCGACGACATTGGTCTGCGCGTCGGAGCAAAGCCCCCATATGCTTTCCGCAATCAGCGTGCGCGACAGCACGCGGCCCTGGTTGCGTGCCAAAAGCAGCAACAGGGCATATTCCTTGGGCGTCAGCTGTAACTTTCGCCCGTCACGCTCCACATGATGGCGCATCGGATCAAATAGGAGATCACCCACGGTCAGTGTTCCATCCTTGCCAGTTACCGAAGATCGGCGCGCAACATTGCGCAACCGCGCCAACAGCTCGGCAAACGCGAAAGGCTTGATCAGATAATCATCACCGCCGAGTTCGAAGCCGCGAACCCGGTCCTCGACGTGGTCGCGCGCGGTCAGAAACAATACCGGCGTCTTATTGCCCTCTGCGCGCAAGGCTCTCACGACAGACCAGCCGTCCTTGCCAGGAAGCATGACATCGAGAACGACCACATCGAATGCGTGTTCCCGCAGCAGGACCAACGCATCATTGCCATCTTCCGTCAGCTCAACCAAAAAACCCTGCTCGCGCAGGCCTTGTGCGAGATAGCGCTGGGTTTTGGCTTCATCTTCGGCGACGAGGATTCGCATAGTTCGAACAGGTTTATCCGGGTGAAAGGCGGCCAATTCCGCCCAATTTGGCCAAATGGCGCAGGGGGCTGTGTTGATAATACCCCAAGCAGCAAAGTTAGAGCGCGCCTTATTAATGTGGCGGGATCGACATGAAGAGGCCGAACATAGGGGATCACTGTCAATCGGTGCCGTTGTACGTGTTCTCGCATGGTTTGAGAGACAACGGCCTGTCGCAAAGACCGCCGCGAATTTAAGCTGTGGCGCGCCAGACCACGGGTTTGGTGCATGCTAACCAAAGGCGTCGCAGGTATAACATTTTGAAAATATTTGTATTTTTAGAGTCGCGGTCTTCGACAAGTTGCAATGAAGGGGAATATTTCAGCTTACGCGATGCCAAGCCCGCCCTATTAGTGCAACTAGAGTGGATTCCCATCGTACTCGACTCGCGCTGATATTGGCATGGATTTCAAAGGGTTGGTTGGGAGTTTTGGGGACAGGAGCTGTTTGAGGAAGCCGATGACTTGAATGCGATGTGCGGTGGCGAAGGTTTTACGCAAAATAGACCGGGTTAATTCGTCAAGTAGTGCATAATCTCCTCAATTTGAATTCGGGCGCAGCCGGGGCTGGCCGCGCCCGATAGCAACCGGAAACATCGTCTGACCTCTAATTGGCCTGCGACGACCCAGCCGAGTCGTAATGACGAGCCTTTTGCGAGGACGAAGTGGTCTTTGACGAGTTGCTCTTTGACTTGCTCGGCGGATTGTTTGTGGCCTGGACGGAACCGACCGCTGAACCCGAAGCGTCGACGTTAGGCGATAGGCTGTTCGCCGTGCCTGCTACCGTGCCCAGTGTCGAGCTCGCCGCAGACTCGCCCGTCGACGCCACACCATTCGCGGCTCCCATGCCATTGCCCGCCGTCCCGGAAACGGTGTTTGTCAGACCGGAAGTGTTCGCACTGCCGTTCGCAGAGCCGCTGCCGCTGGCGGAAACACCGTCGACATTGGCGGACCTGGAGCCGCTAGTGCTGAACGACGGCGTGCTCGCCGCGGACGCGGCTGTACCGACGGCGCCTTGCGTTTTCTGCTCCGCCATTATGGACTTTCCGTTGATGATGCTTTCCGACTGGCCAGCCGCGTCGGTTGCGGTGTTCGTCATGGGCGAGATATTGGGCGAAACGCCGGCGCTACCGGTCGCACTGCCGTTGCCTGATACAGTCGGCGGAAAGGTGGGCATGGCTCCAAAATTGCTCATGCCGCTCATGCTGCCATTGCCGCCAATTCCACCCATTCCCGCGGCACCGCCGATGCCGCCCCCACCACCGAGCAATCCGCCAGCGAACGCGGGGGTGGCCAGCACGATGGTGAACGCCGCGGACAACGCTGCCTTGCGAATATCGATACCCATGACGAACTCCTCTGTTGTGTTTCTGAGCGCGGAGGAGATAGCCGCCTTGCGCCCTCTGTCAGGACAACGACACGCAGAGAGGAATCATCCAGGAATCAAGAAAAGATATTTGTACAATTAAACCAATAAGTTATGTGTTCTGACACGAGGTCGACTTTCGTCAATTCGCCTCACTTCCTGCAACAGTGGACTGCGACAGCGACAAATGGTCGACAGATGCGACTCTACTGAGGCTTCCAGCCCCGGTCGCGGGCGGCTCGTTCCGCCGCGGCGTCGAAGGCTTCGCCCGCGATCATTGACGACACGACATCGCGGATGACCGGTGGCATGTCACTGCCCGCCTGCTGATAAGCGCTTCGACTCTTACCCGGAGCGGCAGTAAGCGCGGCCACGACCCAACCGTCACCGGCGCGGCAGGCGACGCCCGCCGTTGACGCGTTCGTGCCCGGAATCGTGAAGCTGCGGCAGTCCTGACCATTGCGATTGCGAAAGCTGACGCCAATGTGCGGACCCGACGCGGAAGTGCCCGCCGACGCCAACCGGTTGGTCAGCGCGTCGGCGAGTTTGCCTTGCGCCACCATCTGCCCTGCGGATGTCGTCACAAAATCAGACGGTGTGCCGTGTTGCAGCACTACGCCGATCAGAAGCCCACAAGCCAGCTCCGCCGCCGTCGGAACTACAGAGAGCAAAAGAAAATTCGCGTCCGTGACGGTTTCGCCGAGCACGCGTAGCCACGATTGCGCCTGCAAGCCTGAAGCAGCGCGCGTGGACATCACCGCGTCACGCAAGCGCTGCGGAATCGCTTCGTCCATCAGCGGGCTGAAGGCATCGGTAAGGGTTTGGCGAAGCCGGTGTTGGCGCTCGACATAGGTCTTCAAATCGGGACGGGTAATGAGCAGTACCTCGATCGCACGCGTTTCGTCCATGGGAAGCTCACCATCGACGAAGGCGTCCAGTTTTTCCTGTGTCGGTTCCATCGCTTAGACCTTTAATTCTTCTCGCCAAGCACGCGCGCAGCCAAGACCTCGCGGGCGCGCGACAGCCGGCTCGTCAGCGTGCCGATGGGAACGCCCAGAACTTCGGCGGCGTCGCGGTAGGGCATGCCGTCGATCAGAACCAGAGCGACAGCGCTACGCTGCTCCTCCGGCAGATCGCTGAGCGCCCGGCACATGTCGGTGAAGGCAATGCGCGATTCCGCGGCGCGTGCGCCATCAAACGCCATGTTTTCGGCGCCTTCAAAGGATTCGCTCACCACCGCGCGGGCGCGTTTCCTAGCCCTTGTAGCGTCGATGAAATGGTTCTGTGCGATCCGAAACATCCAGCTGTCCAGTCGTGTTCCCCGCTCCCAGCGGTGGAGGTTGGCGAGCGCGCGTTCCACCGTATCCTGAACCAGATCGTCCGCATCCGCACTGTTGCACGTGAGCGACAGCGCAAAACGGCGCAGTCGCGGCAACAGCGCGACCATCTGGTTGCGGATCGAGTCGAGCGACGCTTCCATACCCTCACCCGAAAACGATGCAGGAAACGATTCCATCCATGCGCTTCTGCGCAGACAGACCAGCCCGCATCCGGATTTACAAATTTTCTACCGTGATGGACGATAACGCCACGGTTTCGTCAAGGCCAACACAGGATGATGAAGTCAAATAGGCCCCTGAAATGGCTGGCCCGCGCCCTGGCGGTGGGCATGCTGGCGCTGGGCCTGATGGGGGCGGCTTGGGCACAGCTGGGCGGTCTAGGCCTGCCGGGCGGCGGCATTCTTCAAAGCCTACCCGGCACTATCTACCAAACCACCGGTAATCTCGACCACACACTGCATTCGACCGCCGACACCGTGCGACGCGACGGGGTCGGACGCCCCTTGCGCACGGGCGCGCTCGACCGCGATCCGTTGGGCGCACGCATTGTACGCGGAGAGATCATCGCCGTGTCGCCGAGCCAAGCCGCACTGGCGATCGCGAACAAGTTAAACTTCACCATCGTGCGCCACGACACGCTTTCTGGACTGGGGATGACGATGGTCGTATTCACGGCTCCCGACGGCATGACCGCTGCCGACGCGCTCGCGGCGCTGAAGAAGGCCGATCCCGCCGGTTCCTACGATTACGATCACCTCTACGATCCGTCAGGCGCGAGTGGTCATGCCAGTGCGATAATGGCTGTCGCCGCGCCGAATGCTGCGCCGATCAGGATCGGCATGATCGACGGTGGGGTCGACACGCGCCATCCTGTATTTGCAGAGTCGAAAATCGTGACATCGAACGCCGCTGGATCACATGACGGACCAGCCACCGCGCACGGCACCGCAGTGGCGTCGCTGCTTGTCGGAGAGGACAGCGACTTCCATGGCTATCTACCCGGTGCGACTCTTTATGTCGCAGATGCCTTTGGCGGCGAGGCGACGGGAGGATCGGCCGATGACATCGTGCGCGCGCTTGACTGGCTTGCAGTCAACCGCGTCGCGGTTGCAAACGTTAGTCTCGCCGGCCCGCCAAACGCGCTGTTGGAAGCAGGTGTAAGAGCCTTCTTGGCGCGAGGACATGTTTTGGTCGCGGCCGTGGGCAATGAGGGGCCGGCGGCGCCACGCGCTTATCCCGCAGCTTATCCTGGCGTGATCGCCGTGACCTCCGTCGACGAAGACTATCATCTGGAGGTTGACGCCAATCGCGGCGCGGTGACGTTTGCGGCGCGGGGCGTGGATGTACGCGCAGCGGCTCCAGAGCGGCGCTATAAGGATTTCACAGGTACCTCGTTCGCTGCGCCCGCCGTGGCGGCACGTTTCGCTCTGCTCGTGCCCACGCCCGATGTGCAGAGTGCCCGGCGCGCCTGTCTCGTGCTGGAGCACGCTGCGCTTCCGCTCGGCAAAGGTGCCGGCGACCCTGCTTTCGGTTACGGCTATCTCAACGCACCTTCGATTGCGGTGGCGGCAAAAAAATAGTCGTTCTTATTTGCAGTCATACACCGGCTTCAGAACGCAGCCGAAGAAGCCGATCCTACCCTCAACCCTTTTTCTCTTACTCTACCCTTATTTGCCCCTGGCTCGAAATATTTCGAGCCTACGGAGCAGCTTTGAGCCTCATCGTGTTGCGGTGAACGAAAATTCACCGTTATGGACGGAAGAAAAACATCTCCCACACGTTGTACGCCTGTGGATGAACACGGCAAACACCGCGCGGATTGTCAAAATATTTGGAGGGCTCGAACATGTTGGATCGCAAATTCCTGCTGGCAAGCACCGTTGCGCTTGGTGCGTTAGTCCTTTCGCCGTCGGCGATGGCAACGCCAAACGGCGTCAAGGTGGGTATTCTCACGTGCAATGTCGAGGGCGGTTGGGGTTACATTCTCGGTTCGTCTAAGGATCTGAGCTGCACCTATCATCCCAATCATAGCGAGGATGATCGCTATGTTGGGAGCATCTCTAAGTTCGGTGTCGACATCGGCTACACGAGTAGCGGCACTCTGGTTTGGGATGTTATCGCTCCGACCTCGGACGTGCGCCCTGGCGCGCTGCAAGGTGACTATGGCGGCGCGACGGCGAGCGCCACGGTTGCGGCCGGCGTAGGCGCCAACGTCCTCTTCGGCGGGTTTGACAAGTCCATTGCCCTACAGCCCATCAGCTTTGAGAGCAATTCCGGTCTGGATGTTGCCGCCGGGATCGGCGAGTTGAACCTACGGGAGGCTCGGCCAGTGCCTACTCCGGTAGCCTCTTTGTCTCCCGCACAGTTGCCGCCTGACCCACCGTTGCCACGCGTTGCGGCAATCCACACCACAACATTCATGGTGTCGTTCGATTTTGACAAAGCGACACTGACGTATGACGCGCGCAAGATTGTCAGCGATGCTGCGAATAACGCGAGCCGCGAGCGGCTGGTTCGCATCCTTGTCACTGGGCACGCCGACCGCGTTGGCACGGACGATTACAATCAGCATCTGTCCTGGCGTCGGGCCGAGGCAGTTAAGGTAGAGTTGGTTCGCGATGGCTTCGACGCTAGGCTTATCTCTGTATCGGGCCGCGGGTTCCTTGATCCAGTTGTGCAGACGGCACCCGGCGTGCGGGATCGGGAAAACCGCGTGGTCGTCATCGAATTGCGAGCAGACGGAGAACCGCGGCAAGCCTCGCGCTGATCATCGCCCAGTCGCGATCGATCATGTACACAGACTCTAAGGTCTGGTTAGCGGACAGCCCGCGTGGCTCCTTGGTTGTGTACGAAAGTTTCGGCACCGAGCCGGACCATCGGACCGAGTTCGGCGATGGGTTGTGAGATAACGGCACCTGACATCCACTGCACACCAGCGCTGTGGGCAAACCGAACCATTTCGTTGGTCGGCACGTCGTCGAGAAACGCCGGCAACCGCAATCGCTTTGTTGCCGTGCAGAGGCGCTCGATGTCATTTTTCATATCCGACACGCCACCGGGCCCTGGCACTATGCGAAACCCGAGGCCCTTGAGCCCCGAGCCTTCACATGCCGAGAGCGAGGGGGCGTTGAGAGGAACCCGCGCGATCACTGCCCGGCTGAAAGATTGGATCACGGACACCAGATCCGCGAGGCGACTTGGCGGCACGCCCACGGGCAATCCCGCTATTTCAAGGACGAGGTAGGGACGCAGATCGCAGTGCAATTGCCGGCATGCGGCAACAAACTCCATACGGGCGACTGGCGCCGCGAGAATTTCATAAGGCACGAGAATATTGACGAGAACGCGTACCCCCCGTTCCAAATTGGCCTCCAACGAGCTCGCGGCGCGGTACAACGTTGCCAACGAAAGCTGTAGCAGCTCTGGTGTTGGAATATCCGAGACCTCCATGGAGCGTATAAGCTTGGTTTGCTTGGGCGCGCAGCGATAGGCCGTGATGACCGCTTTCCGCGTGTCCCAGATTGGCATGAAGTGACACGTATTCTCTTCTGGCAGCGATGGCTCAGGCGGCGTCGCGATTTGCTGTGCTGGTAACGTAGACACAATGCCAGACTGGCCCACGGATTTTCCGGCGATGAGTTCGTGCAACCCCGCGCGTTCGGCGAGCTTGGCCAGATGCGGAGCAACGATTGGCGTAATTTCAAGGAGATCATCGGGACCCGCCACAACATTGGCGACCTGCAATTGGTCGATCGCACAGGGACCGAGCAGGCTGGAGTGCAGCTCGTACGCGATGCGCAAGCAGCACATCTGGGCCTCTTCTGGCGTGACCGTCGGCATGACGACAAGAAGTGATACGTCGTCGATAGGGATAAAGAAGTCCGACGGCCCCAGCCGTTGACGAAGGCCCACTTCGAGGCGTGCAAAAATCGCCTCGCGCATCTTCTCCCAGCGACTCCCGGTCTCGCGCCGGATGACGTCCAACCCGATGACGGCCGCACTGCCCCCGCACTGCATTAGCTTGGTAGGCGACGGATATTTTCGCTGCGCCGATACGCTTGACATCGCAGTCCTGGGCCTTTGCTCCAGCGCAATGTCACAGCGCCGGGCCAATGTATGTGCACCGTAATTGCAAAGGATTAAGGGGAAGATTATGTGGCCTGCGACTAAGTCGCAGGTAGGCTGTCGTAGTCCAGGACGTATGTTATTTGGTAACCACGGGTGTCTATTGTTTTGTTGGCCCACTATTGCTGGGGCCACGGAGCGGCATATCGGACGATGCGAGGACGCAAGGTGATCATCCAGGGCGCTTCACATGTGGTCGGATTTCTCTGCGACACGCCGATGGTCGGTTCCGGTTATTTCGGCATGCTGCAAATGGGTCTCCTCGCGAGGTGCCGCAAAGCGCATTGCCAGCTGCTCATCACGGCGTTTGACCTTGAGGATGAGGGTATTCTCGAACAGGTGAAGGTGCTGATCGAGCGCTCGCCCATGCTGGGCGTGGTCCTGACCGAACCAATGTGCGACATGCAAGAGCTGCTGCAGGTCCTGCTCGCTGCCGGTTTGCCGGTCGTGCGGATCGCGCCGCACACCCTAGAAGGCGTCACCTTTGACATTTGCCATGACAATCAACAGGCGGCCTATGACATGACCACCTATCTGATTGAGCTGGGTCATAAGCGCATCGCTTTCATCAAGGGCCCGCCCGATCACCGCGATGCCAATGTGCGCCTGGCCGGCTATCGCAAGGCGATGGCAGACGCCGGTCTAGCCGTCATCCCGGAGCTGTGCGTGTACGGTTCATTCGACTACAGCTCCGGCGTCATCGCCGGCGAAGAGTTGCTGTCGCTCAAGCCGTTGCCCTCAGCGATCTTCGCCTGCAATGACGAAATGGCGGCGGCGGTTCTGGCTACGGCCCATCGCCTGCGCCTGCGGATTCCGGAAGATTTCTCGCTGGTAGGGTTCGACGATGCGCCACTCGCCCGGACGGTCTGGCCGGAGCTGACGACCTGCCGCCAGAAAATGGAGCTGATGGGATATTTGGCCGCCGACTTTCTGATCAATCCGCCCGCCGGCCCGGACGCTCGCAACCTGCCGCAGCAACATGAATTGGTAATCCGACAGTCGACGGCGCGGGCGACGGCGTAGCAGGACATATTGGGCACGGCTCTGAAATGCCCTTGAATGTTCGATGCAACGCGTAAGTCATGCCAAGGCGCTGCGGTGTGGCGCTAAACGCTTTACTTGGTGTTCCGTCTATCATCAGCTTTAGATATACCGACCGATTGGGAAGATCGAGCACCTCGGACGTCGGCTGAACTCATCCGCGAGGATGGTGACGTCCTCGGGACCAACGCGGAATGAGACGATCGTGACGGCATTGCCTAGGATCGCCTA
>VFSW01015852.1_pt1 | contig 10331 bp, 10 predicted proteins | sample 5358111 | NCBI WGS metagenome assembly VFSW01 (sample SAMN11554181, study PRJNA540505) | mine drainage metagenome | isolation source: sediment from site ElyBrook_90M | place: USA: Ely Copper Mine, Vershire, VT | collected 2017
CGCCCGGGGCCGGTTATTTTGGCGGCAAGCTCGCCCGGAAATACGCCGGTTCGCAGGAGCACACTGTGGTTTTTATCGCCCGTGGAGTGCACCTGGCGGCGATCCGGCGGGAAGGCCTTCTGCTCAAGGCGGTGGAAGGGGAGTACCGGGTCGCGCCGGACGTTGCAACGGAGCGACCAGCCGAGGCCGGGCCCTGCGACCTGGTCCTGTTCTCAGTGAAGGAGTATGACCTGGAGGCGGCTGCGGCGGAGATTGCGCCGCTTCTCCGTGCGGACACGGCAATCATCCCCGTCCTCAACGGGGTGGATATCGCCGAGCGACTCCGGTCGATCATCCCCCGGGGCACGGCTCTGAGCGGCTGCGTCTATATCTCCTCGTTTATCGAGGCACCCGGCGTTGTCCGCCAGGTGGGGGGGAGCTGCCAGCTCCTCTTCGGCCCCGACGACGGGAAGACCGACCGGTACCGCCCGCTGGAGGCGTTCCTGAAGGAGGCGGGGATCAGAGCCGAGCTGTCGAACGATATCGCCGTTCCTCTCTGGACGAAGTACCTCTTCGTGAGCCCGATGGCCGGGGTGACCTCGCTGACGGGGCTGAACTTCGGCGAGGTGATGGCCGACGGGAAGGCGAGGACGATGGTCCGGGGGCTGATGGCGGAGATCGAGCGTCTTGCCCGGGCGAAAGGGATCGCACTTCCGGCGGACAGTGTGGAAAGCGGCATCGCGACGGTCGAACGCTTTCCCCCCGCGACCAAATCATCGCTGCAGCTCGACTTTGCGAAGGGGAGGCGGACCGAGCTTGAGCTCTTCATCGGCTTTGCCGTTCGGGCCGGCCGCGCCCTCGGGGTTCCAATGCCCCTTCACGAAGAGCTCTACGCCGCCCTGGCGGGGAAGGCGTCGTGATGCTGAGTACCTGTCGCGGTTTACCCTCCTGTTTCGCAGGTAAGCGCCCCTATGCGAAAACGGCGGCGGAAAAGCATGAACTCCTGAGAAAGGTCGTGCAATTCCAGATCCGAAATGTCCTGCTGGCAGGCATCGACTTGGCCGAGACCAAGAGACAGCAGATTCACCGCCATGAGCTGCAGACGATGGGGTGGCCGAACGTACTCTTGAAAAGCTCGTTACGAGCATCTCCCAGGCCTTCGCCCAGGCCCTGGACCGCACACGAGCTGCCTGTCCCCCGAAAACCTTGAGGACCTCCGGATTCATATGCAGCTTTCCCTGGAGGGGATCGGGGCCGCCCTCAGCAGCGATAACGGCTTTGCCGTCATCGAAGAACTGGTTCCCGGGGGAGGCGCCGAGCGCTGGGGCCTGTTGAAGCCGAAGGACAAGATCATCGCCGTAGCCCAGGAAGGGGAAAGGCGATCACGTCCTTCCTCGGCGTGCCCGGAAAGGCCGCACTGCCCTGGAAATCCTGAAGCAGCCCATGCTCGCGGAGCTGGCAGCACGGTCTCGGGCGCGGGTCGCCAAAGACGCGAAGTTCTCCGAGATCATCGAGAGCAATAAAGAAGCCGCCGACAAGAAGGGCGTTATCCGGCTCGCCGACTTATGCAAGGAGATGGGGGAAGGAAAGTGGCGTCAAGAAGAAGGAGACACCTGCCGAGCTCAAGAAGCAAGCCCGGGACAGGTATGCGCCCTTCGTGAACGAGAGCGTCAACGTTCTCCTCGATATGGGGACGCTGGGATCATCCCTGCGCAGTTCAAACCGCAGTCTCAGCAAGGCTGCTCCCGACAGGGGAAGAAAAGACCGCAAAGCCGAGCGCGCCGTTGGCGGCCGATCGATCAGTCGCTGAAATATTTTTTCAGATCGATCTCCTCCCACCCCGAGTATTCGCGCACCTTCAACCAGATCTTCAGCTCCGACGGCTGCGCCACGACCGAATAGATGGTTTTGACCAGACCACCTTCGGGAAAAGTCGCACCTCCGTCGGGGATGGTTAGATCGAAAATCTCCATCATCCTCTGCGGGGTGATCTGTCCTTTATTCAGTTCACCCAGGTTCATCAGGTTCGTGCGGCGGGTATAGGTGTACCCGATGCCTTCATTGGTTGCGTCGAAGAAAACAATCGGGTAACCGTGCCAGGATGGGTCGATGAAGTCGTTGGTGGCGGAAATCAGCCCCTCGGCATTCCGCGGCGCCACCCGGAAGGTAGCCCATTCGAAAATGGTGGCGTGATCGGGGAACGAGCCGTTCATGATCAGGCCGCAGTCGGGCAGGGTGGTGTTGAACCATTTATCGACCTCTGCGCTCGAAGTGTTCCTGAAAAGGCTCTCAAGGAGGATGTTGTTGGCGTTTTCACGGTCCGTGGGGTGAAGGGTGTCCGAATTTTCGCCGTTCTGGAGCTCCAGGAAAATGCCCTTGTTGTTGATCGCCGTCTGGTAAAACAGGCCGCCGATAAAGTCGATACTGGCCACCGAGGCGGGATAGCCGGTGGGATTCCAGACAACAACATGAAAATACTTGCTGAATCGCCGCAGACTTTCAAAAGGCAGGTCGAGGTTGCGACCGGTTACCACCTGCCGATCGGGGGTATAGTCGCCCCAGGCCGACAGACTGCTGCATCCGAACGCAATATTCAGCAAGGCGGCCGACAGGATGTAGGTCTGGTCTTTACTCAGACCGTTCGTTTCCGACATCCCGTCGAGGTAATCCTTAAAAATCTGAGAGAAGTCGTCATAGTAGTCCCTGCCGGCGAGAACGAGGTCTTCATACGTTGCCCCGCGCTCCCCGATCAGGAAATCGGTGACGGATTCCTTATAAAATTCCCCAATCTGCTGTTTCAGCAGCAGCCCGTATTGCCTGCCCATCTGGTGGAAGGTGCCATGCAGTTCGGCAATATAAAACGAACCCGACGGACTCGTGTACAGTTTCCCTCCCTCAGGGGAGCCGACGGCTTGATCATTGTTGCTGCTGGAACAGGATATCAGCAGCATGCCCAGAAAGAGCAAAAAACAGAAGGATATGAGCAGTTTTTCATGGCCGTCTCCTTTTCGGTAATTTTCCCGATAATGGTGCAAGCTTCAGCCTGTCGCCTCATCACAGACTTTCAGGCAGGCGCTGCGGAGCGGGTCTGCCACTATTTACCGAAGACGGTCTTCAGGAGATCCGTTTCGGCTTTCTTCTGCCTTTTCCCCCCAGTGACGTTGCTGTACCACCCGTAGTATCGGACCATCCGTTCCTGGGAGAAGGATGCCCGGATAATGTATCGCGCCAAGTTTTCCATCGTTTTCTTTTCTTTCGGTTGGATGCGGTTCCCGCAGAAGACATGAAAGCCGGAATGCCGCCATGTTGAGAGCAGGGAGTTCATTTCCCTGGAAATCTCTCCCCTGGCGATCGGCATGCAAAAGACCTTATGGAAGGCCGGGCTCAACGCCGCGCTTCTTTCTCCCGTCACGGTTCCCGGTAGAGCGCGTTCTTGACGATGTAGTGGCGGACTGCGTCGGGGACGAGGTAGTTGATCGTTTTCCCCTCCCGGGCCCGTTTGCGGATATTGCTCGAAGCGATGTCGAGGAATGTGACCTCGCGGAAAAAGATCGCCTGCCCGGTCGGCCCGCGATACCCCTTCAGGGCTTCATCATAGGTAAACCGAGAGGCGAATTCCGGGGAGAGGATCGCCTCGAGCCCCTGGTTCACGTAGCCGGGCCGGGTCATGACGGCGAAATGGCACAAGAGGAGGAGCCTCTCCCAGTCCTTCCAGGTCCGGATGGCGTGGAAGGCGTCCTGCCCGAGGATAAAGTAGAGCGCGAGGTTTTCCAGCCGGTACTTGTCCAGGAGGTACTCCACCGTTTCCACGGAGTAGGAGGTGCCCGTCCGCCGGTTCTCCACGTCGGAGAAGGAGAAGGCCGGGTTCCCCTCGATGGCCAACCGGATCATCTCCTCGCGGTGATAGAACGGGGTGATCGCGGCGTTGATTTTATGCGGCGGCCGCGATGCCGGAAGGAAGATGATCCGGTTGAGATCGAAGAGCTCCATCATCTCTTCGGCGCACCGCAGATGGCCGATGTGGATCGGATCAAACGTTCCTCCAAACAATCCCCATTTCATGTTCTCACCTGTCCGTTTCCGTATATGATGAATTTGGTCGTCGTCAACTCTTCGAGTCCCATCGGTCCGAAGGCGTGGAGCTTGGTCGTGCTGATGCCGATCTCTGCCCCCAGCCCCAGTTCGTAGCCGTCGCTGAAGCGGGTGGAGGCGTTGACGAGAACCGTCGAGGAGTTTACTTCACGGAGAAAGCGCTGCGCCCGTTCGTAACTCTCGGTGACGATGGCTTCGGTATGGAGGGAACCGTACGTCTCGATGTGGGCGATCGCCTGGTCGAGATCACGGACGACGCGGATCGAGAGGATCAGGTCGAGGTACTCGGCCGACCAGTCCTCGACCGTCGCCGCCTCCGCATCCGGTAGGATCTCTCGCGTCCGCTCGCAGCCCCTGAGGCGAACGCCGGCCTTCCGGAGGGGCTCGGCCGCTGCCGGCAGAAAGAGGGGGGCGATGGCCTCGTGGACGAGGAGCGTCTCCATCGCGTTGCAGACCCCCGGCCGCTGGGTCTTTGCGTTCATGCAGATCCCTACGGCCATCGCGATATCGGCCCCTGCGTCGACAAAGACGTGACAGACCCCTTTATAATGCTTGATGACCGGAATCCGGGAGTCCCGGACTACGGCGCGGATCAGCTCCTCCCCGCCGCGGGGGATAATCACGTCGATGAACTCCTCGAGTTTGAGGAGTTCCGTGACGGCCTCCCGATCGGTCGTTCGGACGATCTGGATCGCCGTCTCCGGGAGCGAAAGCTCCAGGAGGACATCCCGGAGGATATCCCCGATCGCGAGGTTGGAGTGGATCGCCTCGGAGCCGCCCCGGAGAATGACGGCGTTGCCCGACTTGAGGCAGAGGGCAGCCGCGTCGGCGGTGACGTTCGGGCGGGATTCGTAGATGATGCCGATCACGCCGAGCGGGATCCGCATCCTGCCGACGGTCAGGCCGTTCGGCCGCCGCCACAGGGACGCGACCGCCCCCACCGGATCGGGGAGGCAGGCTACCTCCGTGAGGCCGCGGGCCATTGCCCCGATCGTCGCCTCGGTGAGCGTCAGACGGTCGATCATTGCCGGGGAGAGGCCGCATTCGCGGGCATGGGCCAGGTCGCGGGAATTCGCCTGGATGAGGAGATCCTTCCGTGCACACAGGGCGTCCGCCATCATTGTGAGCGCCCGGTTTTTGAGATCCGTGGAGGTCCGGGCGAGAATCGCGGATGCCCGCCTCGCCTGCCGGCCCATCTCACCCATCTGCAACCCGATCTCCGCCATGCATCGCTTCCTGTATCTGTCTTCAAGGGGCAGATCCCGTGTTCGAATCCGCCCTGCCATACCCCTCTGGAAGATTCACAAATCCGTTGACAAACCCAGAGCAATTCGGCTAAGAACCGCCATCCGCCGAACGACGGACGGCGCTAATCTACAGGACCCCTCGGGCCCTGTCAAGGCCATTTGCGCATGGGCTTCCCTTTGCCGGACAGGGTGCGGCGGTTTGTGCGCCGTGAGGATAGAGGAGTATGGACAACATCCGTGTGAGGGCGGGCCGGCTGGCCTATGACCTCATCCGGGCGGGCGGTTTCAGCCTGGACCGTATCGGGACCTATTTCGGGCCGGCAGGCGGCCCCCGGTGGCTGGTCGCAAGCGGCTTCGATCTCACCCTTCTGAAGGAAGAGCTGCTGGGAAGGACGCGCCCGGTCTGGCTGGTCGGTGCCTCGGCCGGAGCCTGGCGCTTTGCAGCCTGGCTGCAGCCGGAGGCGCTCAAGAGCTACCGCGCCCTGATGGAGGCCTATATATCGGCGATCTACGGGAGGAAGGACACCCCCGAAACAGTTCTCCACTCCCTGGTTGCGATCGTCAACGCCTATGTCGAGGACGACGCCCTTCCCTTTGCCCTGGCAAGCAAACGGTACCGCCTGGCGATCCTGACCAGCCGGACCGGGCACCTTTTGGCTTCCGAAAGGCCGTGGCTGCAAAGGGCGGGCTTCCTCCTCTGCTTCCTGGCCAATGCCGTTCACCCTTCGCTGATCTATCGGTTCGCCGAGCGGGGCGTCTTCTTCTGCGGGCCCCAACCGCCCGATTTCTGTCATCGGAAGGGGTTTCGCGGCCGCTTCATCCCGCTTTCCGAGGTCAACTTCAAATCCGCCGTCATCGCCTCCGGCGCCATCCCCATCGCGGTCGCCGGCGTGCCGGACATCTTCGACGCCCCGGACGGGGTCTACCGCGATGGGGGGCTCATCGACTATCACATCAATCAGGATTATGCGACGCGCAGCGGAGGGCTGACCCTTTTTTTCCACCATCAGGAGCGGATCATCCCCGGATGGATGGACAAGCGCCTCACAAAACGGCGCCCCCCCGAGCGGTTTCTCGACACCGTTGTCATGTTCTATCCGTCGGAGGGTTTTGTGGCGGGGCTTCCCGACGGCAGAATACCGGACCGCGGCGATTTCACGACCTTCATCGACGATCCGGCCAGACGGATCGCGAACTGGCGCCGGACAGCGGAGCTGTCCGCCCCGCTCGGCGAGGAGTTCCTGGAGCTGATCGCAAGCGGCCGTCTGAAGGATGTGGTTGAACGGCTCTGACGGTGCCTTCCGTCGCGGAGCTGCCGGTGAGCGCGGCCCGATCGATCCGTCGCGGGAGGGTTCGCGGCCGCATACCGCTCCAGCGGTGGCAACGGCGGGAAGGGATGGGTTTATGAAGGATGGGGATGCGGCCCGGCGGGTCGAATACCTGCTCAGGAGCCTGAAGCGGTGCGTTCTCTGCCCGCAGCTGTGCCGGGTTGACCGGACGGCCGGCGAGAAGGGCTTCTGTCGTCTCGGCGCGGGAATGGTCATGAACTCAGCGCTACCCCACCACGGCGAGGAACCGCCTCTCTCGGGACGGCGAGGTGCGGGGACGATCTTCTTCTCCTCCTGCAACATCAGATGCGTCTACTGCCAGAACTACCAGATCAGCCATTCCCCGGTGGGGCGGCAGGTGTCCGAGGAGGAGCTCGCGGGGATCATGCTGGAGCTTGAGGCGCAGGGCTGCCACAATATCGAGCCGGTAACGCCGACTCCCCACCTGCCGGGGATCGTGGCGGCGTTCCTCCGGGCCCGGGAGCGGGGACTCCGCCTTCCCTTCGTCTTCAACTGCGGCGGCTATGAACGAGAGAAGATCGTCCGTCTCCTCGAAGGGATAGTCGATATCTACCTCCCCGATTTCAAGTACGGCATCGCCGAGGCGGGCCGGCGCTTCTCCGAGGCGGCGGACTATCCCCGCCACGCGCTCGCCTCCCTCAGGGAGATGGTCCGCCAAGTCGGCGACAGTCTGGAGGTCGAGGACGGGGTCGCAAAACGGGGGGTCCTGGTCCGCCACCTTGTCCTGCCGGGGAGCACGGACAACAGTCTTGCGGTCCTCAAGATGATTCGGGAGGGCGTCTCCCCCTTTGTTCCGCTGAGTCTCATGGCCCAGTACACGCCGATTGCCGCCCTCCGGGTGCATCCCCTCCTCGGCCGGCGGGTCAGCCGTGCGGAGTACGAGCGCGTGGTGAACGCCGCAGTCGATCTGGGATTCGAGGAGCTCTACACGCAGGAGGTGGACGATCGGGATCTCGCACCGGATTTCGGACGCAAGCGGCCGTTTGCCTGGGATGATAAGGGGGAATGATGGAGAAGGGAAATAACAGAGCAATCGGGGGTATGCGACGATGTTAGATGGTTCCCATCTGGGCAAGCTGCTCATCGTGATCGGCCTTCTCATCGCGGCGATGGGGTGCGTTCTTCTGATTGTCGGGAAGATTCCCTGGCTCGGCAGGCTTCCTGGCGATATCATCTACCGGGGGAAGAACGTCTCGTTTTACTTTCCGCTGATGACGTCGCTCATCGTGAGCGTGATCCTCTCGCTCATCCTCTGGTTCATCAACCGCCGTTAGTGGCGATGGGCCATGGCGATCTATTCGGCGCGGACGTCGGGGGCCTTTCTGCCGTTTGGCAAAAACGCCGCTTGAAAACTGCGCTGTTTTAGGTCATGGTATCAGAAATTTCCGGAAGGAGCGCACACCCCCAATGGATCCGATCCCTCCACCGGCGGTCGGCGGCAAGGGGGAACGGGGCAAAGAAGCGGACGGCATGATGAAACGGGAATCCATCGAGAAGCACTCCTGGAAGCCGGGGAACGTACTTTCGCCGGTTCCTGCGGTCCTCGTGAGCTGCGGCGCGACGCGGGGATGGAAGCCGAACCTGATTACCATCGCGTGGACCGGGAATGTGTGCAGCGAACCGCCCCTGCTGTCGATCTCCGTCCGCCCCGAACGGTACTCCCATGAAATCATCGAGACGACGCGGGAATTTGTGGTGAATGTTCCCTCCCTCGGGCAGGCGAAGGCGGTGGACTGGTGCGGAGTCGTATCCGGGCGCAGCGAGGATAAATTCGCCGGCGCCGGACTGACGCCGGCCCCGGCCTTGAAGGTGGGCTGTCCGATCGTCCTGGAATGTCCGCTCAACATCGAATGCCGGGTGCGGCAATCCCTGAAGCTGGGTTCGCATACGTTGTTTGTGGCGGAGGTGGTTGCCGTGCAGGTTACGTCGGCGCTGATCGATGCAAAGGGGCGGCTCCGCCTGGAGAAGGGCGGCTTGCTGGCCTTTGCCCACGGCCAGTATTTCGCCCTGGGGCGCTGTATCGGCCGCTTCGGGTTTTCGGTGCAGAGACGCAAGAGCCGTGCCCGCCGCTGACCGGGGCGGGGCCACCGTGGGGGCAACATTCCTTCTTGACCGGATAGCGATAGTATGAGAAGAAGCCAGATCAAGAGCTGCTAAGATACTGTGAAGTGAAGGGGGCCGGCGTATCGGTGGGGATACAAACAGATCCGAAATGGACCAATGCAGACTCATAACCTGAAACTACCCAAAAATTATCGAGATACCGCAAGCAATTTTTATATCAAGGTGGGGATCGGCCTGATCGCCATCCTCATCGTGCTCAATGCCACCCTCCTGGTCCTGTTCTTAAGAGAGAACAAACACAACCGGAATGCCCTGCGGATCATCCAAGAGACGGGCAAGACCCTGGTCCTGCTCCAGGATTCCCTCGGCAGGATGGATATGCAGAAGGCCTTCGTTCATCTGGCGGATGCGCGACGTCAAATAGCGGCCGCCGTACCCCCCGTCCAACCGCCGCAAGCGGTGAAAGCGGCCGCCGAACCCAAGGTCCAGCCGCTGCAACCGCCGGCAGCAGAGCCGAAGGCGCCCGCCGTGCCCGTGAAAGCGGAGCCGAAGACACCCGCGGCACCCGTCAAAACGGCGGAGTTTGTCATGCCCGTCGGCGAAACACCGACGCCGCTCGTCGGGGCGATGGCCGGTGAGTACGCGCTCATCGGCGAGAAGGAAAGCAAGCTCCTGCATCTGTTCAAATTTCAGGGTGATCGGGTTGTCCTCGTCAAATCCTATCCCTGCATCATCGGGGCGAACGGCGAAGACAAGAAAAAGGCCGGGGATTTTGCAACGCCGAAGGGGACCTATTTTACCCTGCGCTATACCCCGGGGAGCGCCTTGCCCGAGATTTACGGGGAGGGGGCCTTTGTCCTGAACTACCCCAATTTTCTGGACCGGAAAGACAGCAAGAACGGTGCGGGGATTTGGATCCACGGACACGCCCCCGGCAAGGTCATCGGCGCGGGGGACCTCGTCAATACGAAAGGCTGCATCGCCGTCTCCAATGACAGTGTAAAAGAACTGAAAGGCCTGCTCAAGCCCAGCGGGACCCCCGTTTCCATCGTCGATAAGGTGGCGTTCGTCAAAGAGGCGGTCCGGAAGGAATCGTTCCAGGAGATCCGCACGTTCATGGATGCCTGGCGGCAGGCGTGGGAAAGCGGCAATACGGGAAAATATCTGAGTTACTACTCAAAGGATTTTATCAACAGCGAGGGAATGCGATTCGAGGCCTTCAGGCGCCACAAGGAGCGCGTCAACAGCAGCAAAAAGTTCATCCGGGTAACCGTGGACCAGATGGCCGTCCTGTTCCCGCAGGAGCGGGATGGGCAGATCGCCGTCGTACGTTTCATTCAAAAATACCGTTCCAATAATTTCGAGAGCAATTCAAAAAAATTATTCTATCTAAAAAAGGTACGAGGGGGATGGACAATTTTCGGCGAGTCTGCTTTTTAGCCGTCGCGGTTTTCCTTGTTCTCCGCCTCGGGTTTCATGATCTGGCGGCCGAAAAGGGCCAGATGCTACCGGAATCCCAAACGAAGGCGTACTTTCGAGAAACACAGCAGGAATTGACCGTCCACTACATCCGGGGAAAAGAGCCGGGGCCCACGCTGCT
>VFSW01015853.1_pt1 | contig 10330 bp, 6 predicted proteins | sample 5358111 | NCBI WGS metagenome assembly VFSW01 (sample SAMN11554181, study PRJNA540505) | mine drainage metagenome | isolation source: sediment from site ElyBrook_90M | place: USA: Ely Copper Mine, Vershire, VT | collected 2017
TCTCCTATCTAAGCGGAGGGGACAGACATCCCCTGGAGGGGGCTTGTCCCCTCCTATGGGGTGTGATTTACGCAGTCGGATCGTATCCAGTGGACAGAGACACTTTGCCCTGGATTGCCTCGCATTGTTCCCAGGTCATCAGATCTTCCCGGCGAAGACCGGGATAATCCATTGCGGGCGGAATCAACCACGGGTTTTCGGATTGCTGTTTTTGGATCCGTTTCGCTTTTGCTTCCAGAAAGTGGCGCAAGCCACCATTCGAGCAGCGCCAACCCAATTCCATGGTGTATTTGCCATCCCAATTCCGGTCACGGTAGGTCTTACCCCCGCAAATTGGACAGGTCGGCATTCCTTCCGGGTCAGGAGCGCGAGCGCCACCTGCTTGAAGGTAGAACCGAACAGCGTCAATGGCTTCGCAATATGCAGCGCCACAAGAACACTCCTTGTTCTTGTTGACCCGATGGTACCGTTGGGCGCTTCCCGGTCCAAAATCCACCAGGTATAAAAAACCCTGTACGGAGACGGGCGGCACAGCCGCCGGGAAGCTTTCTCGGATCATTGGCTCTTTCCGGCTCTTCTGGAAACCACCGCGACTTTTTTCCAGAATTCCTGGTTTATTCGGCGCAAGTGCGGTCTTCATATGCACTCTCCAAGAACCAGTCCGCAGGGATGTGCTGATCTGAAGTCGGGAGTTGAACTTCATTCCCATTTTCCTGAACCGGTTCCTCAATCAGTTCTTTGTCTGGATCGTTTTCAATCCGAACATCCCGTAGATGGGGGATTAAAACCACCGAGGTGCTGTCCTGAAAAGGACCACCGTGACTGATTTTCGTAAACGGCTCCAGCCCATTCAGAGCACGCACCCAGGCTGTCCCAGGTCGCGGACCTTTTCCTAATACCTCTACTGGAATAACCGCGTCCCCGTAACAGGTGCCAAGTGTGATTTCAGCTTTTACCATGTGTTCCTCCTCTGTTTTTCATCTAAAAAGACAAAGGACATACCATTTCGGGCATGTCCTTTATTGTGCTTCGCCTTTGGGTTATGGCCGCATTAAAATGGGATATCGCTCGTGTCTGGACCGGTGGAACCTTGACCGTTCACGGGAATTTCTTGCTCTTCCCCTTCGGGGGCGTTCCTATCCTGGTCTTCACGGCCGGAGAGGAAACGCACGGTTGAGGCGGTCACCTCAAACGAAGCGCCGACCTTTCCATTGCTTTCCCAGATGTGCGGTCCGCCCGTTTCGGGGTCCGGGGTCAGGCGTCCTTCAACCAACACTTTGCTTCCTTTGTGAAGGAATTCGTTGCTCGACTCGGCCTGTTTCCCCCAGATAGTAATGCGAAACCAGGTGGTTTCCTTAACCGGCTGCCCATTCGCACCGTTATAACGGCGGTTCGTGGCGACCGATAAGGTCGTGACCGGCTGCCCGCTGGGGGTGAAACGCATTTCGGGGTCTTTCCCCAGATTTCCAATGAGGATGATGGTTTGGTACATTCTGATTTTCCTTTCTGATTGTTATGGGTTAGATTACGCGGCAACGGATGCCGGCGTTGTATTGCTGCGTTGACTGGCAAGCCAGGTACGGAGTTCTTCTTTTGAAGCGGGAGCTTTACCAGTCTTTTCTTTGAAGTGGTCATACGCTTCCTGCTCTGGGACATTGCCGTTCACGCTTACCCCGTCACCATACTTGCGTACAACCGGTGTGGAAGAAGAGGAAGCTGAAGTAGTCGAGCGTGAGGGCTGATCCCCTATGGACGAAGCTGAGCCGGTTGACCGGTTTTGTTCCAGTCCGGCGTTCTGGGCAATCTCCTTGTCATAAAGCAGATTACCAAACTGCTCGCCCATTTGGCGAAAGCATCGTTTCAGACAGTCCGTTACCGAACCCGCTAATGCCATGTCAAGAGCTTCAGGGGTATCTCCAGTGAACACACAGCGCCCAAGATCAGCATGGTTGTACAATTTTCCATCAAGGTCGACGGACACCTTGCCAGTGATATACACCAGTCCAACTTCCTCAGTCTGAACATTGCCGTTGGCATCGAGGGAGGGGACCTTGCGTTTTTCCTGCTGGTTCCAGGTCATTACCTTTTTTTGCCAGCGCACGATGACCGGTTCGCCAATCACGTCGAAAGACCATGCAAATCCGAAAATGGCGTTAGCACGGTCAATGACATCGTAGCCTTCCAGGTATGGGACAGAACCCATGCCTGGTGCTTGCCGGCGTTTCACTCGGGACATATCCAGAGGTTGCCGCAATTCCAAAAGAATACGGCTCAGCCGATCACCCAGGCTCCCTTCGTTTGAGGGGGTTGAATCGTTCATTTGGTTCTCCTTTTCTATTAATGGTGGGGTTTGATTTTGTGCCGCTTCTAAGAGACGGACACCTTCAATGTGTTTGCAGAGAATCTGAGGACCTCGCTGTTGGAAGTCCATACAGGTACACGTCCAGTCATTCCCAATAGAATCTCCCCGTATGGGTTTCAATGAAACGACATATGGCAATTTATCGCCATTCTTGACCGTCCATTGTTGGGGATCGATCCTGGTGACCAGGAACTTACCAGCGAGGATGGCAGAGCGTGCGCGCTCGGTTCGCTCAGCTTGTGCTTGAATTACATCTTGTGTTATTTGCATAATCCTCCTTGTGGAAATATCCAACGTTGAATTGAGAAAATGGAAACGAAAGACCTACCCTTAGAAAAGCGCCAAGGGTGTTCCAACGTTTTTAACTACCCGTGAAAATTCACAGGGCAGAAAACGCCAGAGGAGAAGTCAGCTGCTTCTTCGTTGGCGTTCGCTGCTCTGTAGAGATGAGGTGGCGTGGGTAGATGGAAATTGTTCCATCCACCCACGCGACATGTGCCCCCTTCATACAATTACCCGAAAGGGCATGAAATAAAAGGGGGGATTGTTTTTCTCCATGTAATATGAACCTATCTGCTTCTCAGCACGCCCAAAACGCCTCCAGGGAGGAAAAGGTTGTTTGTTAAGGTGCAGTCCACAATCCGGGGGCCTCCTGGAAAACAAAAAGGAGGATCACTCACTCCCAATACCCAAGGGAGCTTTGAGATGGCAGGTCTCTGAATCCTGCTTGCTTTACGCAAGAGATTCGAGCGCCATCCTGTGATCCTCCTCATGAGCCTGAAACGGAAAAATCTTTCGCTTCAGGTCCGAACTCATCCGGTTTTTTGTGTTTGATGGCTCTGCGTTGGTAAATCCCGGAAAGCTACCTGGACACTAACGCGTACCTTTGGTTGATAAGTGATTGGATGAGTCAGTCAGCAGTTATTTCAACGCCGCTGGCAGCGGATACTTTCTCGCCGGGGTCATTTTCCGCTTCAGCGTACCTGACAGAAGGTATTTTGTCCGTCGTTCTTACTTTTTTCTCGTTCTGTACAGCTGCATCCAGTACAATGATGCGCCTTGCAACCGCTTCAACTACATTTCGGTCAATGAGGACCTGGTTTTGCTTCAGATCACTTGCTTTAACTTCTACCGCCAGGTCAGCGCAGTTTTTGGATTTCCGGGCTTTGTTGATAAACTCTTCCAGGCTTTCCCGGTAATCCCGAGACTGGAGGAAACCATGCACCCGCAATCGCATGCCGCGCCGGATATGGATCAAACCGTTCGCTCCACCATTCACCCGGACGTTTATGTAATCGCCTGCATCACGTTCCAGATCCAATTTCTTGGCAGGTAGATCGCTGTCACGGTAAATAACCAACCGGAAGAATAGATCATCCATGAATTTCCACGGATCACGCACCACAATCCCTTCCATAACCACTTCGTTAATCAAGAGAACCTCCTTGTGCCAGAATCCCCCCAATTGGGGGATTAAAAACAAAATGCCGGACATAGTTCCCAGTGGGTTTTGTCCGGCCAACGATAGAGATATAAAAATATTCGGTTGTCAATCACAGTATAGCAATAGAAATGGGCTTATCCTAGGGGGATGGAAGGAATTATTTCACCGATTGTGCAATAGTCTTTCTGTAAAATTGGTCAGGTTATTCTAGAGGTTTCCTTAAGGTAAAAACAGGGCGCTGTGGATATTTTAGCGGCGGCCATCAATTTGGCCCGATAGTTCAGTTAGTTGAGTGGAGAACGCCCGAAGCCGACTCGGGTTTCACATTTGTTGGCTTTGGTGACTTCCACTTGACTTCGCCAACAAACTCAAGATTTTTCCGTTACTCAGTTTTGCTCGCCTAATAGCATTTTCAGAACAAAACGTAAGACAACACTTTCGATGTTTTTCCGGTGAATGATTTTAAAGGCAGTATTTATGGCGAAATATGTGGCTTTGCGTGTTTAATACGGTTCCTCACCTCACATAGTCTTATTTAACGAAATTGTTAGCGCTTTGGAGTACCACGGCAATTTTGCTAAAAGCGGTTTCACTTCGTCTGTAAAAATAAATCATCTAAAGCTACCAGTATTTCAAGTTGTTTATTGACAGTTGATAAAAAAGATCCACCCCGTAGGTTGGGCATTTTGTTCTATAATGAACTAAAAAATAGGAATTTCTTGAGAAGGGGAAGACATGCTGCCTCGTGACCAGATTGGTGAAATATACGTTTCCATTATCGAAGATAGCCTTGCATCCAAACAGCCGTCGATCAAACTGATTAATTTCGGAACTGGATCAGGAAAAACGTATCAACTGTTTCAGTCCGTCTGTCAGATGATCGAGAAGCTCCCTGGTGTCCATATCGTCGGATTGTATGTGGCGCCGCTGCGGGAACACCTGACTGTTCCTGACCCCATCAAAAAGCTATATCCTGAGATCCCTTTTTATATCCTTTATTCGCAAGATTGGAAGACGTCGGAAACTTTCATCAAGGATTACAGGAAATGGATACCGGCGATTCTGAAAGACCAGAAGACGCTGGATCGGCTTGAAAAGGAAGCAAAAAAGGATAAGCAAGATGCCAGGCAAAACCTGATCAAAGCGTATAAAGCAATTGATCGGCTGGAATACCTGCGCAAATTTGATAGTGATGACGAAAGAGTAAAACGAGACTTACAGGATGCACAGCGTGATATTATCGGCGGTCTTGAAAGGTTCCTGGAGCTGTTTGTTAAAAGCCAACCAGATGAAACTCATTGGTCGACATATTATTTCGAACTGGTGAAAATATTCTATCCACTTTTCCTGCTGCGCGAAAAACCTGGCATCCTCCTGATGACTTATGACAAATTTGAAACCAAAATTCCATATTTCAGTTTTAAAGGTACCCGGTGGGTAAAAAAGTCGGATTACTTTGACAAATATGTTGTGGAAAACTCAAAAAAGACCCGCTTCATCATTGCCTTTGACGAGCAGGAAGATGGCTATCAGATCATGTTGGACCATCAGATTGATATTATCTCTCCAAAAGATTTAGAGATCAGTAACGCCCTTTCTTCTATCGTGCGTGAGTTTTCGGTTTTATTTTCACTAGATACGGAGATCAGAGAATTTCTGAAGTTCATTCGGAATAATCCAGGAGCAATTCCTGAGTTTAGGGAGCATATCGAGAAGGACAAAATCCTAGACGAGAAGTTTGCAAAATGGGCGGGCATCTTCAATACACTGGCATATGACGAGGGAAACTCTGGAAACTTCCTGGTTCACCTCGCACAAATTTACGAAGGATTGGAAAACGCACTAAAGAAGATTGTGGTGGCATATGGAAATTTTGGCGACGAATGCCTCGAGGACATGAATTTTGATATGCTCTCCAAGGTTCTGGAGGTTTTTGAAAACACACGCAGCCTGGTTATTCCACAAAAACTCTACGCCAAATTTAGCGAAGACTTGATGAATATCTTCTCCTACAACAACCTCTACATTTACAACATCGAGGTTTTGAGAGATTTGCTCCTCGACCGAAAGAAGAGCGGCCATGTATATATCTCTGAAAAGGGTGAAAGAAAAGGTGTGACAGTCGCTGAGTTGATCTACACGATCCTTACTGTACGGTTAGAAATCGCGGCGATACAAGGATTGTTGAAAAACGTGCTGGGCGAAGAGGATTCTCAATCTAGATCTTTGGATATATGGTCAAGACAGATCGCCAGGGTGCAAAATGCTGGAGAGAACACTGACTCAGAAACAAAACCGATCAAGTACCTGAACCGCAAGTATGTTTATGAAAGCCTGAAATCCATCATCAACATCAAGGAGATATCGCGCTACCAGCATCCAGAAAACAACTTAATCAATCATCCCTTGCTCGAAGTATCTATCGGCACCACCGCCATTTTAACCTCGCCAGAACACCGCATCCTTTCGATGCTGGAAGGAACCGGCAATATCATTTTTCTTATATCGGCCACCGGTGGAGTGTATGGCGACCTGAGTACGAGTTATGACTTGCGTTATTTGGAAGATATGCTGCGCGATGCGACTGGAAAGAGTTCATTCTCCCCAATGCAAGACGCAGAACTTGCAATCAGCGAACAAATTCGCCAGTATCGTTTAAGTAACCGGCAGGTTTCGGTACACTTTTTCACCCCCGATTTTGAGACGTCTCCTAATCAGAAGACCAGGAGCGCTGTAGATCAATATGAAAAAACGGTACTCAATGATTACCTGATTTCTTGGAACAAGAACAACCGCCCGCTGAGCCAGTATAAAGTCCAAGAACTCAAAAACTTTATACGACACTTGTTTTACCTGTTCGAAGATGACTCAATTCAGGAAACAATCGCATTTACGCAGACGCTTACCTGGATAAAACAGGTTCTGTCGTTTACCTCCAGTCTCCACTACTTTGAGTTTCAGTTTGAGCAATCAAAGCGGCACCCGAATATTTTCACCATCCATCTAAAGCAGAAAGAGTTCAGCAGCTCCATACGAGTTAAACTGATACTCTATGAAGCGTCTTTCAACAATGCTTATACCGACGCTGTCAATCAGTCTTACCTGAACGAACTAATAGAAGAAGACGGACAGAAGATTTTCTTCCTTTCAGCATACCAGTCTGCGTCAAAGGGATTGAACCCGATGATCAAGACGAAAGACGGCGAGGACAAGGATTTTGATGCGTTGGTGTTACTTATGGACCGCTATTTCTCGGTCATGAGCCCATCGTCTTCGAAGAAGAAAGACAAATCCGCAGAAAAGTCTATCACCCTTCTGCACTTTGCCTTGATGAAAAATATCGTCAGTAAGAGTGATTCAACTATCGAGATAAAGGACTTCAACCGTTATTTAAGTGAACCAGAGGCGGTAGATTTCCAGGCTATTCAGCACCAGATTCAATTAGGGAAAGGAATATTGCAGGCTGTTGGGCGCTCTGAACGGCGCGATTTCTCCGGGCAGACGATCAAGATTTTCATCAACGACGAAACGCGCAAAAACCTGGTTGATTATTACCGCTACCTGCGTCGGGAGGAACCCTACGAGTTCCGAAAACTGTCGGTCAACAATTTCGAGGTCTACCAGCGGGTGCAGGAGGAAGAGAATAAACGCACTATTCACGACTATGATGAGCATATTTTCCGCGAGATCGATGCGACCGCAGCATTCCAGAAATTCCGAGAATGGATGCTGAACGAGATCGACCACTTACATGGAGATAGCAGTGCATGCGAAATAGTGCGCTTATGGGAGATGCTACGAGATCCTCTTGCTTTTAAAAATCCCGCGCAGTTTATTGAAAAGCTGCTGGCTTTCGGCGCATTTCCCGAAACTTTTGTAGCATCGCTGTTTTACCATAACTCTACTCAGCCGTCATTTATTCCTTACCTGGCTGATGAAAATGATGGAGATAGGCCTCACAGGATCATCAGTGATAGCGTTCATGGTGAAAAGCTATACACCTACAAATCCCGCCTGTACCCAGACTATCTGAAAGTCTCAGTTAAGGGATATGACGCGGATGGCAATGAGATCAATGACTTAATTGACCCATCAACAGCGGAAATCCTGAAGCTGTATCACCGGTTAATTCCTAACACAGAGGTTTTCAATGAATACATCCCCCGCCCGAACTATTTTTACGATGTTCTCTATCCGTCTCTAGCAGAGAACATGGTTAAAACCTGGATTCAGGATGTAATTTTCTCAGGCAAAAATTGGGAATCGATTCGCATGCAGCATCATTGCAAGCCTTTGAGTGATTTCACGACCTATCATAAGCTCTTTGAGCTTTTTGACCTGTTTTATGTCAGAAACGATATCTTGTACTGTATCGATGTGAAAGCCTGGAGCCAACCTTCCGGTTACCGCTTGTCGCACACGACCATTGAAAAGGCGCAGCGAAAACTGGATGACATTCGTGCTTGTCATCCTGAGTTCAGCGAGGTTCTTGGGCTGTTGCTCAACTTGTTTTCACCAGTCGAAAAGAACCAGCAATTTTCAACGACTCTTTTCTCTGGCAACCTCTTTTTTCTAAACGTTGACCGATCTCCTGTGGAATCCAGTATCCTCAAGGATTTTCTTTTTGAAAAAGGACGCTAATATGTTGAATTTCACCTTCGATGCCTCCGATATTTCACGAACCAACCAATTAAAAATCCTCGATGACCCAGCCATTGTTGCTGAGAAACTTTTTCGTTATCTATTTTCACAGGGTAGAGGAATTGAATCCTTCCCGCTGAAAGATAAGTTTTCTAACTCCGACGAGATGCCTGTAGGTTACCAGGATCGTCATCGTCTGATCAAGGAAGAAATCTGCAAGCGTTTGGAAACGGTGGGGCAGACGGTTGATATCTCCGGCATCCAATATAATATCGTACGAACGAATGGCGAAAGCACCGTGTATTTCCTCTCGTCAAATAAAGATCATTCCGGATGGAAACGTTTCTTTATCAACGAACTGTATACCCGCGAAAGAGTATTCAACCTGGTTTTCAAGTTCTATATCCTCTCCCTACACAAGCCACTGGATACTATTAGCGGGTTTGAGGGATTGCTGTTTGCTAATTATTTTAAATTCACCAAAGATCAAAAGAGTCTTAAAGTATGGGGGCAGGAGGCTTTTGTTTCATACAACAAGTATCAGGTGCTTACTCTCAATTTGACCAAAAAACAACGCCTGTTCTTGCCGGAAAAAGATCAATATCAAACCGTAGGTGGGCGCGAACTGGGTGAAATTATTTCTTATCAGGATCGAAAATACTACTTTAATCGCAATCTGGATGGGCGCGACAGAAATGAAATCTATTTCATGCGTTTTGATGACAGAGATGGTGGGGAACTGTTTCGGAAAACGCAGCTTTATCTATATCAGCGCCTTTTGACAGAATTGGGAAGGTTCTTGAGTTCGTGTGGAATCGCTTATTCGGTGCAAGATTTCCAGGCGGATTGCTACTTGGAAAAGACTTACATTGACGAGGATAAAATGGAGCTTGCTAAAGACTTGGAGTCCCTCGTCATCATTAATAATACTGGCACGGATTTTTCGACTGACGACTGTGAATTTCTTCAGAACTTCTTAGCAAACCAGGGTATACCCAACGTACAGTTTTTTGACGCTGGGAGAACGGTCTGTGAATATGAGAATGTGGAAGGTGAGGATGGGGAAAATCTTTGGAAGATTTATGTCAACATTCCCTGTTCAGCCATTCACCTAAGCACGGCAAAAAATTATCTCGTTTTCAACCGAACCCTCGACTCCGATGAAGGCTCATCGATGGCTTATCAAAGGGATGAAGACGGTTTATTTGTCGCATCTTCTGAGATTGACAACCGAAAGGAGGTCGACTTTTACTCCGAGCTAAAAAGGAAGCATGCTTATATATCATCGGGTGCCTTTTATTGTATGCAGGGGGTCAATGTGCAGCAGTTCACCGCACTTGGAAAACAGAAGGAGAAAGACTCGGATACAAGTGTTTTAAAATATCAACCCGAAAAAATTAAAGAAAGTGCGCTCCAAGCAGACGTTCAACCATTTACTGATGGGCGATTGTTGGATATGCCTGGTAGCATCTTGGTTTATCTGCAAAAGCAGAAAGATCATAAAGAGTGGGAACGCTTTCGCCAGCGCCATAAGATCAAGGTTTCTGCTGAGTTCCAAAAAGTGATAATGGAACTTGGCATTAAGAGCTGGATGCGTGAAGGGTTGGCAAGTCAGACACTTGGTCTGCCTATCGCGCCGCAATCATTTTCTCAACAATCTTGCTGGGCTATTTATGTACGCAGCCCCAGATACAAGGACGCCAAGGCAGTGGCAGTGAAGTTCTTGTATCAAGGAGGGAAGGTCTTTATCAAGGCGGTGATGAGCGATCTGGACGCCATCTGCAAGAAATTCACCTTCCTGAAATACAAAATCACTAGTTATAATAAAGATAATGGGAAACTTCGGAACAACAAGCAATATTTTGTTGATGATGAAGCCGGTC
>VFSW01015854.1_pt1 | contig 10330 bp, 9 predicted proteins | sample 5358111 | NCBI WGS metagenome assembly VFSW01 (sample SAMN11554181, study PRJNA540505) | mine drainage metagenome | isolation source: sediment from site ElyBrook_90M | place: USA: Ely Copper Mine, Vershire, VT | collected 2017
GAATGGTACGGCCGCCGACCAGTTGCCGGCACCGCTGTCGTGAATGTACAGCACCGCGCCGCCGCCGCCGCCGGCCGCCCCGTCGAGCGACAGGAACACGAAGCCCTGGGATTGCCCATCGTAGGTGGTGCGATCGGCGTAGTTGCCGACGGCGCTGATCTGCAGGCCGGCACCCTGCGAGCCGGTCGGCCCGGTCGCTCCCGTGGCGCCGACGCCGGTCGGACCTGTGGCGCCGGTCGGAGCAACGCCGGTTGGTCCGGTGGCGCCGGCCGGTCCGGTGACTCCTGGGCCCGTCGCGCCGACCGGGCCCGTTGCGCCGATCGGCCCCGTGGGTCCGGTCGGGCCGGAGGTTTGATGCGCGGCGATCGCCTGCAGGATGGCCAGGGCGAGCGCGCTGTCATCGCCCGGCGTGGCCGAGGCGCGGAATTGTGTGAACAGGCCGCGGATCAGACCAACGAAATCATTGACGAAGGTTTCATCTAGCCGCGTGCCGTCGTCGGCACCCGGCGCGGATGGATTCTTGGCGTAGGATTTGCGGTCTGTGAGATTGCTGCGCGATGGCCGCGCGACGGAGCCGGTATCGCTTGGGAACGTCAGGATATCGACCATTGGGGGCGCGGCTCCGGCAGGCGGTGGCTTTACTGGTAGAGTTCTGTCACCATCAGCGAACAGGCTGCGGCGCCTCCGAATAATCTCCCAGCGCTTCGGCCATTGACATGCATGTTCCCATTGTCCGCCGAAACGCGGACGGACCACGTCACGCTCGCAATGGAAGCGGGCGCATATTCGTAATGGAGCACTAGACCGCGCGGCTGCTCCCCCCCGGAGCTGCTCATCTGGACGCGGACGGCGCCCGACCCACCATTGAACAGTGCGGCAATTATAGAATCCGTGGAGTTCGCCTCACCAAACAGGTTGACGACAACGCGCACGCGGCTGGTAGCGCGCTTGGGGGCATGTGCCACGCTCAGGATCTGAGTGCCCTCGCTGGACTGCGGAATAGTATCGTCGAGCGGAATATAGGGTGTGGTGATGGCGGTGTAGGCCGTCAGCTCGGTATAGGCGATCGCCGGTCCGGCCGAGAGATCAATCTCGATGCCGGAGTGGTCGACGGCGAACAAGTGCGATACGCCGCTCACAGCCTTGGTGTAATAGCGCAGCCGGTTGGCCACCGGCGTCGGCGGTGTGGTGGTCTCGAGCAGCTCGCGCCAGGGCATATTGCACGCCCACGGCATCAGCCGATGGCCGCCGGCGCCCCCTGCCGCGGCCGGGTCGTACTCCGCCTCGACCAGGTCGGCGAGCAGCTCGTTGCCAGTCAGCGCGCTGCCGTCGGGGCGCAGCAAGGCTTTGACGCCAAGGCCATGCGCGTTGAGCGTGCTGGCGCCGGTGTTGATGTTGGCCGGCCGCCAGCGCGTGCGCAGCCCTGGGAACAGGCAGAGCGGCGGCTTGAACTGGCCAGGCGTGGCGACGACGTAGGTGTTGGCGCCGCCGGCATCGACGGCGTGATCGCCGCCGGCGGCGTAGCGCGCCAGCGCCTCGGCCAGCATGTCGTCGCTGACCTCGTCCTGCAGCGCGCCTGCAGTGCGCACCATGCGCCGCAGGTTGGCGATGAGGAGGTTGAGCCACATCTCGTCGACGACGGTGCCTCCGACGCCGTTGGCATCGCACTGCGCGAACCAAGTGTCGGGCGTCGAGCCGGTCGCAGTCTGCGACACGCGAACCGTCGTCTCATGCGTGCTCGGGTGATGCCCGGGGCCAAAGATGTCGGTCATACCAGGATGACTCCGTCATAGGCGAAGGTGGTTGGGATGTTGGCGGGACGGAAGCGCTCGATCAGGCAGACGATGGATTCCGCGCCCGGCGGGCAGAGCGGTCCCGCATAATTGAAACCGGCGCGGCCGACGCCGGCGCTGAGCGAGCGCACGTTCGCCGCCACATAAGCCGGACTCTGCGAGAGCAGCACGTTCACGTACAGGCCGCGCTGCGGCAGGTTCGGCATCCACACGCGGTCGCCGACGAAATCGATGTCGAGGGACGGCTCGTGCGAGCCAGAGCGCAAGATCCAGGTCGGCATGTCCGAGATGGTAATGGTCCAGCCGAGATCGAGGGCGAGCTCCACCAGGTAGGCGGTGGTGCAGCCGCCCGTGGCGTTGACCTTCTCGCAAAGCGTGCGCCAGGGGCCGCAGCCGTCGGGCAGGCCGTAGTCGCCAAACCACTCGGCCAGCAGCTCGGCCGTGGTATCGCAGAACATCTCCTCGATCAGCGCGCAGGCGCGGGCATTCACCTCGGCCAGCACCTGCGCATAGGCCAGCCAGAACTGCTGCATGACGGTGAGGCGGTCGATGTCGATGGCGCCGATCGGACTGTCGCCGATCTCGAAGTCGCCGACGTCGGCCTCGAGCGCGCCGAACTCGAAGCGGGCGAAGACCTGCTCGTGCGTCTGCCAGGCCCGCCCGCGCGGCAGCAGCGCCAGGATCTGACGCCAGATCTCGACCTGGCCGGGACACTGGAACGGATCATTGATGGGAATGCAGGCGGTCATCGCGTCGCTCCCATCAGGTGTAGGTGATTGTGCCGAGCGTCAGGAGGTGGCCGTTGGCAACCGTCACGTCGCTGGCCGGCGTCGTCAGGCTGTGGTTGTGCTCGCCGGTGGCGGCCGCGATCGCCTCGCTCAGCGCCGAGCGGTACATGATGAAGGGTTCGGTCAGCGTGGAGACCTGGCTCTGGCGGCGGAAGAACTCGGCGAGCTCGGCGGCAATGGCGTTGCGCACGACGAGCGTGTTGGGGGAGAGGGCATTGATGACGATGTTCTGCACGGTGGCGACGGGCGCGGCCACCTCGACGACGGCGCCGGCGGGGCGGCGCGCATCGATGTAGGCGGCAACCACAGCCACGTCCGAGCTCTGCGGGATGCCGTTGGCGTAGCTGTCATCCATGGCGAAGTAGACGGCGATCGTGCTGCGCGCATTGGCGAGCGTGACGGGGTCCACCCATACGCGCGTGACGCCGTTCACCTCACGGCCCCAGGTGACGTAATCGTGTGCGGCGCCGCCCATCGGCGGGTTGGCGAGCAGAAACAGCAGGCGAGAGCGCAGCGACTCCTCGTTCTCGAGATCGGCGCCGGCGCCGATGCCGCCCGATGCCACGACGTTGGCGGTGCCGATGCGATCGATCGGCGCGGTGAGATTGACGACGACGCCGGCGAGCGCATTGCCGTCCTTGCCGGCGAGCACGGCGCGCGCCAGCACGGTGAGGTTGCCCGAGCCGTCGGTGATGCCGCCGGCGAGCGTCTGGTACTGCACGCCGTCGGCGCGCTGCAGGATGACGCCGCTCGGGATGGTGATGGCCGCGTCGCCGTGCAGCAGGATGTTGCCGGTGGCGTAGGTCGGCGCCAGCTGGGCAATGCCGCGCGCGGCCGCGTGGCGGATCAGGAAAGGCCCGTCCGCGGTCGACGGGTTGATCTGTTTGGAGATGTAGTCGAGATTGGCGTAAAGCCCGTGCGCGGCGCCGGCGATCACCTTGGCGGCAACGGCGACGTTGTTGGGCCACAACGCGGCATCGCTGCCCTTCATGTTGGCGCGGAAAGCGCCGGCGACCTGGTCGGCGAGCTGCTCCAGCGTCGGCGTGTTGAAGGGCACGGGCTACCTCATCTCGCGTAGGTCATCTGCGCCGGAGCGCCGAGCTGCTGCCACAAAACGTCGAACACTTGGGCCAGCGCCGGCTTGCCGACATGGTCGAACGCGCGCACCTCGATGCCGAGAAAGCCGCGGGCTGAATGCGCGGTCGCCTCGACCTCGAATCGCCCCGCGGCTCCCTGATCAAGGATCACCTGCAGGGCCTCCTCGCAATAGGTCTTGGCGAGGGACGCCGTCGCATTCGTCAGCGGGCTGCGCTCGAGCGTCCACAGCAAGGACCCGAGCTCGGCCTCTGGCTCCCCTGTGAGGCGCAGGCTATTGCCCCACCATCCCCGGGGGTCGTCGCTCTCCGCACCCGGCGGGCTGAGCTCCTCGGGCAGGCGCCGGTCGGTGAACAGGCACAGCACGACTGATGTCAAGAGTTGCATGCGCGCGCGAAAGCCGCCGCGCTGCTGGGGGGGATCGCCGGCGCCGGCGAGAATCCAATCGCCGTAGCCGCCATCGCCCGAGACATTGTTGAGCCACACGGTGTCCCAGATGAAACTCTGTTGCGGCTCGCAGCCCTCGGCCTGGCGGAAGCGGATGCGCATCGCAGCCCTCGCGTTAAGTGTCGAACGTCTTGACGGCGGTGGCGATCAGAACGGCGCCGCAGGAAGTCGCATCGCCGTTGCGGGCGAGCGGATGATCCTCGACGAGGTACGTGGTCGAGCCGGGCCCGACGATGGTCTGCGCGCCATGCGCCGGGCAGGTGTAGGCATCGCCCACGCGCGCCACGAGCTTGTCCTCGCATTTGGTCTTGGCGGCCGAGCCCGTGATGGCGCCGATGTTGGAGCCGCTGTGCGAGCCGGTATCGCCCAGCCGGGCCCAGGCTTTCATTGCGGCCGCACCTGGCCAGGCGCGCTGATCACCAGGTCACCATTGGCGCCCATGCCGATGAACTGCCCCTCCTTGGCGTAGAGCCGCACGCTGCCGTCGGCCTGGTCGCGCGGCCTAAGCGTCGGGTCCTCGACGCCCATCAGAAAGGCCTGATCGGGACGGCCGTTGCCCATGAAGGCGTAGCCGACCGAACCGATCGGCGGCGAGCTCGACAGACCGAACAACTGGCCGACCGGCGCGCGGTACGTCTCGCCGTCGAGGCCGCGCACGGTCGCCATTTGGATCGGCCCGCTGTCGTCGATCGCCTCGATGGTGATGCGGCGCATGGCGCTGCGGCCGATGTGCTCGTCGGCCTGGAAAGCGCGCGGCCGCTCGACGCGAATGTTGAGGATGCCCTGCTCGTCGGTCCACTGCCCTGGCCGTGACGGCGGCTCGATGATGCGCGAGGGCTGCTCCCACTCGATCGGGTCCTTGCGAAACCAGATGTCGTCGTCCGGCGTATCCATCGGCCGCGTCGATCGCCGGTCGCCTTCCTCCAGCATCATGCCGGGATCGTCGCCGGGCATGCGGCTCCCCGTTCGGTCGCCAGGCAGGCTCGGCAGGCCGGTGATAGCCTTGAGCGAACCTTTCATTGGCACGCGCGTCATATCATCGGCGCCGGTGCGCAGGTCGCCCGTACCCTCGCCGCGCGCCCCGCGCACGCCCGTTTGGCGGACGCCCGAGCTGGTGACGCGCTCGGGAAAATGCCGCTTCAGTTCGCGGAATACGTCTCGGGTCTGGCCGACGCTGAGCATGCGCGCGGAGACCGTCGCCGGCACCCAGCCCGGGAGATCGCCTTCCTGCATCAGATGGGCGAACTTGCCCTCGGGGTCGCGGAGCTGAATCATGCTCACGCGCAACTCTTTCTCGGCCGGGAAATAGGAACCGTTGATCTTGCCGATCGAGCGACCCTGTGCGTCGACCATGTCGTAGGCCCACGTCTCGATCGACTTGTTGGGCGCCATCATGCGGCGCAGCTGCACGAGCTTGACGGACGGCGCGGCGGGCGACAGCTGCAGCGAGCGCCCGAGATGGCGGTCGCCGAGCAGCACGTACTGCTTGGCGCGCGGCCTGTCCTCGGTGAGAACCGGATCCATGGCCCGACGCTCGCCGGCCGAGAGCCGAGCGCGCGCCTCGACATTGCGGGGTTCGACCTCGCCGGCCGCCAGCGCGTAGGCTTCGATCTCCTGCTCGCGTGTTAATTTGCGGCCGAACTCCTGCGACATGGCCTCCGGGCTGGTGCCGCGGGCAAAGCCTTCGATCCGCTGCGGGCCGCCGTGTGTGACCTCGTGCAGGATAGTTTCGATCCTGTCGAGATTGCCAGCACCATACTCGATGCGACCAAGGCCAACCGGCCGGCCGACAATCGTGTTCTGCATATAGGCGGCGCCCTGTCCCGGCACCCGCCTGATCGGCATTTTCCGCAGCTCTGGATACATCACATAGAGCTCGGGATAGTCGAGCACCTGCTCCAGCGTGCCGCTGGCTCGCCCGGTCAGACCGGCCTTCGATGTGTCGCTCTCGAACCGCCACTTGCCTTCGGCGCCCTTGTGCACTCCACCCAGCGCCGGATCATGCCGCTCGATCAGTTCGTTCGTGGCCTGCCGGATCTCGTTCGAAGTGAACCCCTTCTCCTCCATCTGCCGCGCCAGCTCGAGCGCCGCCTGCGCCGTGGGACGGCCGGCCTTGGTCAGATTGCGTGCGGCCACGTCGCCGCCGAACACGCCGAGCGTGCCAGGCCTGGAAGCCGCCGACATATAGGCTGGAGCGCCACCGAAGGTCGGCGCCAACATCTCGGCGCCGCCGATGAAGCCCGCATATCCCGTGCGCGCGAAGTCGTACCAGTTGAGCGCCTTCTGTGCTCCCCAGAAAGGAGCGTCGACAGCTCCCCGCACGATACCTGATGAGGTGGTGGCCATGTGCCTGACCAGGCTACCGGCGAGTTCACCGCCGGTCGTTGGCGCTTTCTCTGGCGCCGGCGTCTGCCCCATGCGCCGCCAGCTCATGCCGCCATTGGCGAGGAAGCCGCGCGCCGCGCCGATGGTCTTGCGCAACCAGGGGAATGATGGAGCCGGGGGATCGGCGAGTGTGACTACGTCGCCGGCATCGCGATCGTCGGCCATGGTCAGCTCGTGGGGTTTATGGAAACCGTCTTGCCGGGAGCCGCTTTGATTATCGTGTTCCCCAGCTCGTCGTGCGTAATCGACTGCCCGGCCTTTCCGTACATCTGGCACGCACCCGACGCGAGATCGCGCGGGCGGAAGTCAGGATGCTCCATGCCCATCAGGAAGGCCTGGTCGAGCCGGCCATTGGCGGCGAACAGATAACCGACCGACCCCACCGGCGGCACGCCGGACAGTCCGAACGGCTGAGCCCGCAACGGCAGCGTGAAGTATTCGTCGGCCAGGCCGATCACGGTGATGGTCTGGATCGGCCCGCTGTCGTCGACCGCGATTACCTGCACGCGGCGAGCGAGGTTGCGGCCGATGTGCTGGTCGACTTCGAACATTACGGTGCCGCTCCTCCAGAGCCGAGATTGCTGCCCCAGTCGGGAGCGGTCTTAGTGGCCTTGCCGTCGGTGCCCTTGTAGGCGGCTGGATGCACCAGGCTCATCTCACATTGCGTGCCGCGCGATCCGCCGGTCGAGACTTGGTGCATGTCGATGCCCTGGATCAGCATGTCGCCGGCGATCTTGAGCGATGGGCTCTCGACGTAGACGAGACGGTTGGGCTGCCACAGCTCGCCCTTGTCGTCGCGCCAGCCCTGCACGATCAGGGAGGCGCGCACCGAGAATCCCAGCGCGCGCTCGGCCTCGTACTGAGCCCGCCGTTGCGCCCGGTTGGGCGTCGTGTTGCCCTCGTGCACGATGATTTTCGGCCGGAAGCGGCGCATGCCGCGGTCCTTGAACGTCTGCTTGACGCGCAGATCGCTGTCGTCGACGCCGGTGCGGCGCTGGCCCTTCACCGTGACTTCCGAGTGGCGGCTCATGTCCGTCAGGCGCGCGGCCATCTTCAGGATGTTGTAGCCCTCGATCAGCCCGCCGGCGTGGCGTTTGGCCTTGCTGGCGTTGGTGATGAGAACGCTGCCGTCGGCCTGGCCGAACGGCGTCGCTTCTTGGTCGCGCAACAGCCGCTCGAGTGCCTGCTGGACCGTCTCGCCCTGATAGATATGGAAATACTCGATCGGCTCGAGCTCGACGTCGGCCTGGATGCCGACGCCGTAGCTGCTGTCGAGGTCCTTGGCGATCTCGAGCGGCGTCTTGTTCTGCCACTCGCCGCGGTCGTGCACGGCGGCGCCGTCGACCCAATCCTGGCTCCTCGAGCGCCCCTCGATCTCGATGTCGTGGTTCTTGGGATCGATGGTCGGCGCGTAGACGTTGACGTAGCCCTTGCACAAGAGATCGTTGCCGGCGGAGATCTCGATCGGCGTCCCCGGCGGGAAGCTGTAGGCGGTCGAAAACTCGGCGGCGCGGATGTTGCCGCGCGCTTCCGTCACCACCAGGCCGAAGTAGCGCGCCACCGAGTAGAGCGACGTGCGCATGTGCACGTGCTTCCAGGCCTTGGTCTGCTTGCCATCGGCAAGAACGGTGACGATCTCGGCGGCGCGTGTCACTTCGATAGGGCCTCGAACTCGGTCGGCATCAGCAAGCCGTGCTTGATTCCATTGCGTGACACCAGCTCGTTCGCTCTGCTGTAATCGCCATAGAGCCTGGCGGCCCAATACAGCGCGGGCCGGCGGGCCGGCGCCGTGATGACGCGCACCGGCGCCAAGGTCGTGATCAGGCGGGAAAGATGCACCGCCACCTGTCCCCGTAGGTCCGCGAGCTCGCTCCAGACGTCGAAGGTTTCCCAGCCGTCGAGGGTGGAGAGTGCCGCTTCGAATAGCTCCGCCGCGTCGGCGCGCGCCTGGCGTGCATCGCGGACGTCGGTGTACTCGCGCAATGTCACGGCCACGGCGTAGTTGGCCATGGCGGCCGCGCGCACCAGGTTCTGGAACGCGATCTGGTTGGCGGCGATCTGGACGTTGGAGGGCGTGGTCAGTCGCATCGGCGCCGAGCTCGTCCACTCGGCGAACCCTGCGCAGAGAGCCGCAGCATCGGCCGGGCTCAGTCCAGCAACCATGGACTCGAACAGGCCGGCGACAACGGTCGCGAGTGCGGCATCGAGCGATTGCGTGCTGTTTGCCACGTAGCGCGTGCGCGTGTAGCGGTCGCCCGGCGTGCCGATCGCACACAGGCCGGCGGCGCCGGTAAAGGCATCGCCCGTGCTTCTGAGCGTGGTGGCCATGATGGCGGGATCGACCGGGCTCGAGCGCGCCGAATGCTCGAAGGCGCCCAGGAACTCCTGCAGGCCGAGCACGGCCGCCGTCGATACGTAGCTCGGATGGCCCAGCGTGTTGAACGTGCGCACCAGGGCGGTGCCGAGCGAGATAGCGTGCCCGGCGAACTCGATGGCGCGCGCCAGGCCGAGCAGCGGGAACGGCGGCTTGTCGGTGCCGGCGCGGATGAAGCGCAGATGAAAGGCGATGTGGCCGAGCTTGTCCTTGGTATGATCGCGCCGGCAGGTCTTGCAATGCGCCTTGAAGGCGCCAAGCGGCAGCACCAGCGCACCGGGCCCTGAGAGCATGCATGCCTCGCGCAGGCCGCCTTCCTTGGCCTCGATCTCGCCGAGGATCTGGCCTGTGACGTAGGCCGTGACGTGGATGTGCTGAGCTTTTGCTCCCAGGTCTTCGATGAATGGCTCATCCGACCCGGGGAACTCGTGCACCACCAGGCGGCGGCCGACCTCGACGCTGTCGTGCTCGACGAAGAAGCCGACGCCGCGGAACGAGGCACGCCGCAACGTGACGGTCCAATCGCGGCAGGCGATGGCGGTCGGGATGACGAATGGGATCGGTGGGAAGGCCATGAGCGTAAAAAATCCCCGGAGTTGGAGTCAAAAAAGGCCGGCCCCCGAAGGGACCGGCCAGGTGCGCCTGCCGAAACTATTTAGCGCGGGGTATCTCCCATCGAGTCCCCGGTGCGAAGGCCGATGTTGCCGGTGGAGCGCAGGCCCATGACGCGGGCGGTGCCGTCCTGGTCGATGCGGATGATGACCTCGCCCTGGCCCTCGAGCTGCACCTTGGCGGCACCCATCAACGCCGGTGAGCCGAGCCGCTCGGTGGCGCCGAGCATGGGCATAGACCCCAGGCTGATGCCGGGGACGTCGCCGGTTTCCTTCAGCTGCCCGAATGGACTTGAGAAGCTGGGCAAGAGGCTGCGCCACCACCGTTGTCGGGACGACACCGCATCGCCATCGCTTCCCGCATCCTTGAGCCTGGCGGCGGCATCTTGCGGGGTCTGCGCGCCCATCTTGGTGTCCAGAGCGATCAGCGCGCCCAGCGCCGTGCCGGCCCCCAGAGGGGTCATCAGAGGGGCTAGGGCTATGCGCAGGGCGCCTACGGCGAAGCCCAGCGCGGTGATACCGCCGGCGGCCGCGGCGAGCGTGATGAGCCCGGTCGAGAACGCCTGCAGCTTGCCTGGGTCGGCATCGGCGAGTTTCTGAAGGAAGTCGCTCAGATAGCTGACGCCGCCCGTGACCATCGCTCCCGTTCCACTCTTCCACATGCGGCTCTTGAGCGTCTGCAGGATGCCGCCATCGTGCTCGTCGCCCCAGAGGCGGCGCAGCTGATAGTCGATGCTGTCCGGCGCGTTGCGAATGGCAGCCTGGCGATCGACGGCCAGCGGTGCCTCGCGCTTCAGCTTCTCGTAATTCTCTTTGTACTTCTTGAGAATGTCGGCG
>VFSW01015855.1_pt1 | contig 10328 bp, 7 predicted proteins | sample 5358111 | NCBI WGS metagenome assembly VFSW01 (sample SAMN11554181, study PRJNA540505) | mine drainage metagenome | isolation source: sediment from site ElyBrook_90M | place: USA: Ely Copper Mine, Vershire, VT | collected 2017
CCGACTCCCCCCGCCCCGGTGCGGGGGCCCCGCAGGGTCGACGGTGCATCCCGCCCCTAGACCCCGCATCCGCGACGGGCCGGTCCGAAGCGGCCGGTCCACTCGGGGTGTGCGCAGCTAGATACGGCTCGACGGCTTACCCCCCACCGGGTCGGCACCGACCCACCCCGGAGCACTCCGATGACAGCCCTCCCCGATGGGTCGCTCGTCTACCTGATCGCGTTGGTCCTGGGGCTCATCGTCGGCCTGATGCTCCGATTCCTTCTCGCCCTCGTGGTCGCCGGCACGATCGTCTTCGTCATCAGCGTCTCGGTGCTTGCGCTCCTCGACCCGGGAGCGCTCGCCCAGCTGCCGACGCTCGTGGACCAGTATCTCGGGAACGTCTCGGTCGGGCCGCAGATGTTTTTCACCGTGGGGGGCCTCGTCTTCCTAGGGGGCGTGCTCGGCGGGGTGCTGCTCACGAGCCGCCTGAGGGGTCTCGAGCACGTGCGCTCGGCCGCGTAGCGTACGGCCGACCTTTCCCTCGAGCCGGTCCGGGCCGGTCCTCCGTCGGCGGCCCGACTACGCTCCGCGAGCGGCGGCCGCCGGTTCGCCGGCCGGCGTTCCGGGCGGTCGTCGTCGGTCCACCGTCCGACCTCGGTGGGGTCGTCCCGGAGCGGGACGGGGACGAGGACGACCCGGTTCGGGTTTCCGCGCCGCCGGCGCGGGAACCGGTCGTTCCAGGGCGTCCGGTACCTTTCCGCGCACCTTCGTGTTCGGCAGGGCTAACTACTTCTCCCGACATCCCTCGGTCGGCGGGTACGCCGAGGGGCGCGGAAGATGGTAGTGGGGGCAGCGGAGGTCGAGGCGTTGGGCAGGATGGCGGCACTGGCGGCGGCGCACGGCGCGGCCGCGATCCAGGCGCTCGTGACCGTCAAGGCGGCGGCAGCCGCCAAGTCGGTCGACGCGGTTCGGGCCTTGGCAGCGATGAAGTCGGGCGAGACGACTCACGCGCTTGTGGCCGCTCGCGGCGCGGCCGCGGTCGAAGCGTTGGTGGCGTTCAAGGCCGCGATGGTGGCCAAGGCCGCGGTAGCGACCAAGGCGGTGGTCTCCGCTAAGTCTACGTTCGCGACGAAGGCCGTGCTCACGTCCAAGGCGGCCGTGACGTCCAACGTCTCCCTCGCCTCCAAGACCACCACGGCCGCCAAGCTGGCGGCGGCCGCCACCGTCTGATCGACGGCCACCGGGCGGGGCCCCGCGACCCCCCCCACTGTCGCGGCCGGGAGCTCTGTTCTCGCCCGGGCGGGAGCCCGACGGGGTCGCCGGCGCTAGGGGCCCCCCGGGCCGGGGGGACCGGCCCTCGCCCCGGGTCGGGGGCGAGTTCCCCGACCTTCGGACCCCCCCGCCGCGATACGATCGGCCGACGGGGCGCCCCCTCCCGACCGATCCTAGATCGTCCCTCGCGAGAGGTCCCCCCTCGGGTCCCCGCGGGATGGGGTCACGCGCCTTCGCCCCGCCGCTCCGACAGTCGGTCGGAAAACCACGCCGCGTAGGCGGCCGATCCCAGCGGGAACGTGCGGCGGACGGCCACCACGCCAGCGAGATTCACGCACTTCTTCACCAACTTCTCCAGCCCGGTCGGCGCGTCGGCCGGAACCAAGCCGGCGATCACGGTCGGAGTGCTTCCCGGCTCGACCCCGAAACCGTCGTCGGCGACCGGCATCCAGGCTTCGGCCCGCTCCAGGATCTGTCCCACGACCCGGTCCCGATCCTCGGGCCGACGGACTTCGACCTGCAGAAGCGCGAGAGGGAATTCCTCCGAGTCGGGTCCGTGCGTCCACCAACAGGCCTTCGACGCGACGAGCTCATGGTGCCGTCGTGCCGCCGTCTTGGGGGTGATCCTCAGCTGGCGCGCGATCTCGGTGAGGCTCGCGGCCGGATCCCTCCAAACGGCCCGGAGCACCCGCCAGTCGAGCGAGGAGAGCTCCCGCTCGCAGGGCGGGATCCAATACGGCTGCGGGCCCCGCAGGCGATTCGAGGACAGGAGCCGGCGCAGGAGGCTGGCGCGGTGAAAGGCCGTGGCCGGAGTCTCCGCCACGAAGTGGACCCGTATCTGACGCTCGCCCTCGTCCAGTGTGTCCCGGGCAAAGATCACGCCGTCGACCAGCTCGAGGTCCCGAAAGACGGGCTCGACCTCCTCGACCTTCCGTACCGGGAGCTCCGCGACGAAGACCCGAGCCCCGAAGAGCGAGGGGTTGACGATCACCGAGGTCCCTCGGAGAAAACCTCGTTCGGCCAGTCCGCGCAGCCGGGCTCGGACGCCGGTCTCGCTGAGTCCGACCCGTTGCGCGATCTCGCGGGCCGGTATCGTGGGGTCGATGAGGCGTCGTCCCGCCCAGAATCGGGCCTCGCCGTCCGGGGATAGGAAGCGATAGATGGCGAAATCGAGTACGTCCACCCCGCTCCCCGAGCCGGCGGAGAAGGGGGGGTTAAAGAAAAACTGTTGGGACCCGCTCGCGACCCAACGGCGGGAACGCGGGGGAGGAGAGCGGGCGGAGACGCCCCACCGGGTTCCGCTAGACCGATGTTCGACGGAGGGGCCGTTCGGCGACGGCGGGGCGTCGGCTCCTTCGCGGCCGGATCGTTGTCGGGGCGGCGCCACCCTGACGGTGGGCCTCGGCGGATCAGAGCTCGTGCTGGTCGCCGTCCTCCGCGACGACCGCGTCGGGGAATCCGGCCCGGACCTCTCGTCGGACCTCCTCTTCGGTGCCCTCGAGGCTGCCGAGATGGTTCAGGAACAGCCGACGCGCGCCGAGCTGAACCGCCGCTCGGGCCGCTTGCGACGCCGTGGAGTGGCCGTACAGCCGCCCGAGGTGTTCGTTCCGGTCGGCGTAGGTCGCCTCGTGAATGACGAAGTCGGCTCGAAGGCCTTCCGGCACCGAGGGCGACTGCGTGTCGCCGGTGAAGTACAGGCGCGAGCGGTCGGACGTGAGGAGGTAGCCGAGATTGTGCACCGTGTGGTGGAGCGGGATCCCTCGGGCCCGCCACGCCCCGATCGTGACCTCGGGACTCAGCCCCTCGATCAGACGGAACTCGTAGAGTTCGGCCGGGTCCTTGACCATCGACTCGGCGGCGTTCATCGCCCGCAAGATGGGCGCGAGCCCCGGCGGAGCGACGATCGTGAGCGGACGCGAGCGTCCAGTGATCAACGTGTGCAGCAGAAAATCGAAGATTCCCGCGATGTGGTCGCTGTGCAGGTGCGAGATCAGGATGGCGTCCACGCGGTCGAACAGTCCCGCGTCATGGAGGCGTCCGGTCGTTCCAGCCCCGCAATCGAGGAGGAGCCCGTCGACGAAGGCGCTGCTCATCTCGCGGCGGCTTCCGCGAAAGCTCCCGGCTCCCGTGCCAAGGAAAGTAAGTCGCATGACGCACGTCGCCCCTCCGACCTGTTCCGAGCGAACCGGACCGGGGTATTAGTTCGTCGTCCGAGCGACGGTGCGGTGCGGCTGCGGCCAAGGTCCGGGCCTACCCGCGGGGGGTCCTCCACGGGCCGAACCGGACGTCGGAGCGCCGCGAACGCGCCAGGGGGACGGGGGCCGGACGCCCCACGCGCCCCCACGACACGGACCCAAAGGCGAGCGGGGGGAGGGGAGTCCCGAAGATTCGACCCACGAGGCGGATGAGGGTCCCCGCGGTCGGGGACGGCTCATTCCGACAGCGCCTGGTTGGTCGCCCGGAGGCGACGACTCATCTCTTCGAGGACGCTCAGCAGCACCGACGGTTCGCTCGCGGCGAACCCCCAGAACTCCCACTTCGAGAGGACGGCGAGCTTCGACGGCTGGAGCGTCACGACGTCGGCCGATCGGGGCTGCTTGTCGAACAGCGACATCTCGCCGAAGAATTGCCCGGCTCCGAGCCGGGCAAGACTGCGGCTGCCCTTGCGGACCTCCGCCGCCCCCTCGAGGATCAGGTAGAGTCCGATCCCACCGTCACCTCGTTTGACCACCGTTTCGTCAGCTCCGTACGAGAGCACCTGCACCCACTTCGCGAGGCTCTTGAGCTGGCGCTGCGAAAACCCTCCCAGGATCGAGACCTTCGAGAGGCGTTCGACGAGCTGGTCCTTCGGATAACCCACCGTGGCGGGCACGAAGGGGCCGACCGCCTTCCGGGATTAATACGTATCTCAGGGGTGCGCCCCGCGACGACCGGCGGTGGCGCCCCGCGAGTGCCCGGCCACGGAGAACCGGCGTCTGGCGGACCCCTAAGCGTGACGGACCGACGCACGTTGCCTCTCGCTCGCTCAGTGGCCCGGGTCGGCCGGGACCCCGGGAGAGGTTCCCCCGAGCCGCTCGAGATAGCTGCGGGCCGCGGTTTCGAGCGTGTCGGCACGCTCCGTCGCGCCTTCTCGCCGACAGACCCCGCCGAGGAGGAGGCGCGTGCGAGCGAGCTCGTAGGACCATCCGATCCCCTCCCACGCGTTCGCGGAGTCCGCGTACGCCGCTTCGCTGGCCGGTAGATCGCCCGCGCTCTCGTGGACCAGTCCGCGGGCTCGACGCGCGAAGCCGTGCAGAGGCGCCTGCCCGGCGGCGTCGTCGAGCGCTTCGAGCTGCGCGAGGAATCGCCGAGCGGCCTCCCCCTGACCGGTGGCCAGTTCGGTCTCCACCTCGAGGTGCAGCGTCTCCGCGTGGAGCACGGCCATGATGGCCGGAACTCCCATGCCGATCGCGAGTTCGTGAGCCTCCTTCAGTGCGACGCGAGCCCGCGGGTACCTCCGGCGGAGAACATCGGAGCGTCCGCGCAGGTTCTTCAACTGGACGCGTTCGCTCCAATCCCCGCCGCTCTGCAACAACCCCCCGGCCTCTTCGAGGAGATACCCCGCCCGCTCGGCGTTTCCGCGGGTGAGCTCGATGTCGCCACCGACCAGGAACGCGACGGGCAGCAGTTTGCGAGGGTCCCCGGCGGCGTACGTCGCATGGGCCTCCACCTCCCGGAGTGCGCGCTCGTATTGGCCGAGGCGCCAGGCGACGTACGTCACGAGGTTTCCCTCGATCGCCCGTTCCGAGTAGACGTCCCGCACCTTGCGCGCGTAGGCGATGCCGTCCGCCAGGGCGCGTTCGGCGCCCGAGCCGTCGCCGCGCACGTGGAGTCGGGCGAGGGCGAGCACCATGCAGAGATTCGGAACCAGGTCGTTGAGCTCTTGCTCCCGGGCCACGCGAAGCGCCTCGTCGAGCTCCTCGAACACCCGGCTTCCGCTCGCGACCGGCAGAAGGCCCGCGAGCACCATCTGCGAGGCGACCTGAGTGTACGGGTCGGTCACCCGCCGGGCGATCTCCACGGCGCGCGCGTAGAGCTCCACCGAGGCGCGGGCCTCCCCGGCTTCGTACCGGAACCCCGCGATCGTGTTGTAGAGACGCGCGAGCTCCGGGGTCTCAGGGCCCTCTTCGAGCAGCCGTCGGGCCTCTTCCCAGTGGTGGCGGGCGGTCTCGGGATCCTCTCGAGTGCCTTGCGCGATCTTCCGGTGGAGGTTCCCCGCGGGTCGGAGCTCCCCCAGCCGTTCGTACCGGTCCGTCGCCTCGCGCCGCATCGCCTGGGCCGCCTCGAGCTGGCCGAGCCGATAGAGGTGGTCGGCGAGCGCCTCCATCACCTTCAGGCGCAGACGTTCGTCCGGTCGGCTCTCGAGGATCTCGAGGGACGTGCGGTAGTGGCGGACCGCTTCCTCGCGCGCCGCGAGCCTTTCCGCCTCCTCCGCGGCGCTCAACGCGTAGCGCAAGGCTCGTCCCGGTTCGCGCCCCTGTTGAAAGTGGTGAGCGAGCTCGGCCGATGGGATCGGCGTACCGGCGAGGGCGAGCGACTCGAGCGCTTCCCCCGCCCGAAGATGGCACCGGGTCCGCAGCGAGACCGGAGTATCGGCGTATACCGTTTCCCACACCTCGAGGCCCACGAACGCGTAATGCACCCCGCCTCGCTCGTCCGGGTTCTCCTCGAGCAGCCCGAGGGCGAGCGCCTCGCCGAGTCGCTCGAGAAGAGGTCCCTCGGCGAGGCCGACGAGCTTCGGGAGGGGGGCCAGCGGGAACTCCGCTCCGAGCACCGCCACGGTACGGCAGAAGTCGACCATCGCGGGGTCGAGCCGCTCGATCCGCTGGCGGACCAGTCGACGCACGGTATCCGGTAGCGGCAGCGACTCGGGGATCTCGGTGAAGGGACGGTCGGCATCTCCCGGAAGCACACCCTGCTCGCGCAGCGAGCGGACCACCTCCTCTACGAAGAACGGGTTTCCCCGGGTCTTCTGGAAGACCCGACGGACGAACGCGTCGGGAATCGCCTTCGTCTTCACCAGGGCGAGGACCAGCTGGCGGACCGCCACGAGGTCGAGCCGACGGACCTCGAGCGCGGTGGCGAGCGAGGCGTCCACAAGCGAACGGACGATCTCTTTCCATGCGGCCCGAGAGGGGTCGGGGTCGGGCCGATAGCAGCCGAGGACGAGGATTCGGGTGCCCGCGAGGTCCTTCGCCAGCGCCTCGAGGAGACGCAGGGAGCCGGTATCCATCCACTGGAGGTCGTCCAGGAGCAGAACGATCGGCGTCTCCCGAGACCGCACGCGGAGGGCGTGGGCGACGCCCGCGAAGATCCGATCCCGAGCGCGGTCGGGATCGGTGGCGACACCCCCCGTCCCCCCGAGCGGAGGCAGCGGGAGCTCGGGCCAGAGGGAGCGGATCTCGTCGGCGTACTCGACCACGGCGGCACGAAGGGCCTCGGGCGGGAGCCCCCCGAGGATTCCCTGGAGCGCCTCCGCCCAAACGGAGTAGGGCGCGTCCGTTCCGTCTTCCGAGCCCCGAGTGCGGACCAAGAGGATCCCGTGCCGGGCCACGAACCGGATGCCCTGCTCGGCGAGCCGGGTCTTTCCGACCCCGGCCTCTCCCGAGAGAAACAGTACCGAGCCCGCACCGCTGATCGCGGTGTCGACGATCTCGGCGACTCGAGCGAGCTCGACCTCCCGGTCGACCCAGGGGCCTTCGCGGGTCGGGACGTACCGCTCGGGACGCAGGTCGATCCGGTAAACCGGGATCGGGATGTGGATGTTCTTGAGCGTCGCGGGACCGATAGGGGTCGCCTGGACGTCCATTCCGGTCCGGGCGACTTCGTAGACCGACTCCGAGAGGCAGATGCCTCCCGGGGGGGCGAGCGGTTCGATCCGGGAAGCGACGTTCACCGCGTCGCCGTAGAGGTCTCCCTCTTGGTGGATCACCTCGCCGGCGTGCAGGCCGATTCGGATCGTGATGGGTACGACTCCGAGGTCCCGGTTCCGCTCGGCGTGACGCTCCTGGATATCGAGCGCGCACCGGACCGCGGAGAGCCCGTCCGAGAATTCGACCATGAACGCGTCACCGATCGTTTTCACCTCACGTCCGCCATGGCGCGAGAGCAGCGGACGAACGATCTGCCGATGTTCGTTCAGGAGCTTCAGGGCGCCGGCTTCGTCGCGTTGAGTGAGGTCGGAGTACCCGACCATGTCGGTGAACATGATTACGGCCGGCCGGCGGCCGTCCGCGAACACGGTCGCTGGGAGCCACGCCGGCCCTTAACCCCTCTCTTGGGAGGGCCTTCGGGGGAGCCGAATCGGGCGTCTTTACCTCAGGGTGGTTCGCCGTCCGCGAGCTCCATTCCCCGCGAACCCCGCCCCGTCGCCGACGGAACGGGAGCCGACCGATCGGCCAACCATAGGTTCAAATCCCACCCGCACCTGTGCGGCCTCGGTCCCCGAGAGGCAGGCTCCGCACATGACGCATTCTCACTCACCCTACCCGGTCCATCCTTCCTCGCGGAGCCGGAGGCTCGCCAGCGGGACCGTCGGCCTATCGGTCCTCCTCGTCTTGGCCACTGTCGCTCTCGCGGGCAACGTTAGCGGGGCCCGGTCCGGAGGAACGGCCCCCGCGTCCACGCTCCTCGGCTCCCTCGCCTCGCCGGACGCGGTCGCGGCCTCTCCGACGGGGCTCTATGCGTTATCGGCCAAGTCCTGTTCGACGGTGTACTCGATCTCGGCGACCGGAAGCGTGACGACCTACGCGACGCTGCCCAAGCTCGCGAAATGCCCGCAGCAGTCGATCGCGGTGTCGCCGGGACTGGGGAATTTCGCGCCGGGGTGGGTGTACGTCACGCAGGGCGCGTCGATCTACGCGATCCCTCCCGACAACTCGGGCGCCAAGGTCTCCACCCCGTGGGTCTCCATACCCGCCCTGTCGGCGAGCCCCACCGGTCTGTCGTTCGACTACTACGGGGACTTCGGGTACGGTCTCCTCGTCACCGGTGGCGCGAACGGCCAAGTGTTCGCCGTAGACTCCGCGGCTAAGGTCTTTCCGTTCGCCGCGATCGGTGCCGCGGTCCAAGGACCCTCCGTCGCGCCCCTCGGGTTCCGATCCTCCGGCGGAGACCTCCTGGTCGGCGATCCGACGTCGGGGTCCGTCTACGCGGTGGGGTCGAGCGGGCAGACCTCGAGCGTCGCCAGCTGGAAGGGCGCGGTGAGCGTCGCCTTCGTACCGCAACGGGCCTGCGCTCTCGCCGGAACGGAGTTCGCTTACTTCGTCGCGGACACGTCGTCGAACGCGATCCGGGCTTTCCCGTCCGCCGACTTCGCTGCGTACACGGGGGATGCCCTCGTGGTCAGCGGGACGAAGCACGCCGGTATCGGGCTACTGCCGAGCGCCGGCGGGACCCCTCAGACGTTCTACTCCACCCGCGACACCCTCGGCGGTTCGGCATACGTCACCTGCCCGATCGGGGTCGCCTCGACGGTGCCGGTCGCATCGACCGTCTACCCGAACCTGATCGGCTTCGATGCAGCGGGCGGCCAGCTCATCGGCTCCGACGCCAACTCGACGAACCTCCTCGTGCTGGACGGGACAACCGGCCAGATCGTGGGAACCCAGCCGGGCGGGAGATCGCCGTTCGCTCTGACGCTGAACCCGAAGAAGCAGGTCGTCTTCATCACGAACACCGGGTCGAACAACGTGAGTCTGCTCAACGCGAGCACGGCCCAGCCCGAAGGTTCGCTGACCGGCCTTGTCGCTCCCACGGGGATCGCCTACGATGCTCACAACCAGAAGCTCTACGTGGCGAACTCCGGCGACGGAACCGTGGAGGTATTCTCCCAGGTCAGCAACCAGTTCACCAGCGGGAGCATCTCCGTCGGCGGAGAACCGCTTTCGGTCGCCTTCGACCCCCTCGACCTGAACGTGTATGTGGCCAACGGCGCCGGCTACGTCACCGTCATTTCGCCGACGTTCAACCATACTCAGGTCATCCCCCTCGCGGCGGGCGCGTACGGGATCGCGGTGAACACGACGTCGGGGATTGTCTACGCGACGGAGCCGAGCGCGAACGACGTCGCGGTGATTCAGAACGGCACCGTCGTCGCGAACATCGCGGTCGGATTGGGACCGACGGGAGTGGCGTTCGACAGCCTGAACGGACTCGTCTTCGTCGCGAACGGCGGCGCCGGCTCTCTCTCGGTCATCCAGGGCTCGACGGTCATCGACACCGTCGTGATCGGTGGGTCGCCGGGTCCGCTGGTCTTCGACCCCATTTCGGGTCTGGTCTACGTGACGGCGGACGTCACGACCTTCGGGTTGGATCCCCGGATCATTCTCGGCGTCTCGAGCTGACCGGTTCCCCCCGCGCCCGGACCGGAGCCGGGGTAGAGCGCCTTTCCCTCGCGCGGGTCCCCGGCTCCTCTCTTGCGAGGGTCCCACTCCCGCGCGGAACGCGCCGTCCCGTTCGATCCCCCGCCCGGACGCGACGAGATCCCTCCGATAGCCTCGACCGCCGCCGACGGGACGGACGCCCGCCAGCTCGAAGGAGGGACCGAAGGGGTTCCGCGGTCCCGGATCGAGGCGGCGCAGAAGGCCCGAGCGGCTCGGGTCGGGAGAACGTCCCGAGTAGGGCCGCCCAGACCCGGCCGAGGCCGTTCGGAGCCGTGCTCAATCCACCGGTGAAGGCAGCGACGACGCACGAGTGCTGATCCGGTGCGTGCGTCCCTGGCACTCCCCGGGGAGGAGGGGTACGCAACCTCCGTCACGCCGGGCGTTCCGAAGCGGGCGATCGTGCGCCGGGCCCCACCAACCCCCCGCCCGACCCGGACCAATCCCCACGAGGGCCCCTGCGCTCAGAAAAGGAAGCCCGTGCCCAGCCGCGTCTCCCCTCCCTTGCCGGGGTCGAGTCGACCGAGCGAGTGCCGGGCGTTCGACCTCCGAGAGCTGGCGACCGTGCGGAACTCTGGACGAAGAGAACCCGTCATCCGGCCGAGCCCCCGGGCGGAGGTCGATGCGAGGGATCCGGGCCGAGTGGGGGTGGGA
>VFSW01015856.1_pt1 | contig 10328 bp, 8 predicted proteins | sample 5358111 | NCBI WGS metagenome assembly VFSW01 (sample SAMN11554181, study PRJNA540505) | mine drainage metagenome | isolation source: sediment from site ElyBrook_90M | place: USA: Ely Copper Mine, Vershire, VT | collected 2017
ACACCCACCCCCCGGCGTGCGGCCCGCCCCCGCCCGCCCCACCCCCCCCCCCCCCCGCGCGGGCGGGGGCGCGCCCGGCCCCCCCGCCGCGCCCCGCGATGACGCGTTTGCCGGCGCTAAAGCCGCGGCATACCGCCTCGAGCCGCAGCGCGGGGCCGAGGTCAGTGGCGGTCGGCATCGGTCGGTCCGCATGCGCGCGTCGCCGTCGACGCGGTGCGCAGCAAATCGATGTGAACGGTCGCCGGCATTCCGAGCCGCAGCTCGCCGCGCGCATCACAGACATAGACCCGGAGTTGATAGACCAATGCGGTGCGCAGCTGCGCAGTTTCCACGGCCTTCGGCGTGAATTCCGACGTCGGCGCAAGATAGCCGATCCAGCCGTGGTAGCGGCGCCCGGGATAGCTGTCGGTGCCGACCGTCGCAGCCGCCCCGAGACGGATGCGGCCAAGGTCGCTCTCCGGCACGAAGGCCCGCACCCACAGCGGCTCGGTCAAGGCGATCGTATACGCAGGCGTGCCGGGCGTCGCCATGTCGCCGGGTTGGAGAATTTGGTCCTCGACCGTGCCGTCGACGGGTGCGTACAGGCTCGTATCGGCGAGTTCCCGCGCCGCGAGGGCGGCCGCGGCGGCCGCTGATTCGTACGCATGCCGCGCGGCGGCGATGTCCTCCGCGCGCGCGCCTTTCACGGCGAGCACGTAGGTTTGCCTGGCGGCCTCGTAGCTGTCGCGCGATGAGCGCAGCCGGGCCTGCGCGCTGTCGCGCTCCTCCGGCGACGCGACACCCTGCGGCAACAGCGCGGCCGTGCGCGCATAGACGGTCTCCTCATTCTCGTAAATCGCACGGAGCCCTTGCATCTTTGCCCTGGCGTACGCGATCTCCTCGGGACGGGAGCCGTGCAACAAACGGGAAAGGTCGGCCCGGAGGCTCTCCGCGCGCTGCTTTGCCTGCGCAAGACCCGCGGCGTAGCGCGAATCGTCGATGCGCGCGATCAACTCCCCCTTCTTCACCCGAGCTCCCTCGGCGACGAGCATTTGCGTCACGGGCCCGTTGTCGTTGAACGCCGGCTGCGATTCGCGGATGTCGACGTTGCCGTAGAGCGTCAGCACATGATCGTCCGCCGAAGCGTGCAGCCGAAGATAAAGCCAAGCGGCTCCGGCTCCCACGAGGCTCACGACGATGAGGGCGAGCGCCGCCCGACGAAGTTTGCTCATCGCTGATCCTCTCCTGCGTCGCCCCACCATCCGCCGCCGAGCGCGACGAACAACTGCGCGCTGTCGATGCCGCGCTGCGCGGTCGCGCGCGCGTAGCCAAGACGCGCCCGCTGCAAGCCGCGTTCGGCGTCCAGCAGACGCAAGACATCGCTCCTGCCGGCCGCGTAACTCGCCCTCTGCAGCCGCAAGCCTGCGGCCGCGGCGTCGAGCGCCTGGTGTTCGGCATCGACGAGCGCGGCGTCGGCCCCCAGCGCCCGCAGCGTATCGGCAACCTGGCCGAAGGCCTGCAGCACCGTCCGCTGATAGGTTGCGAGCGATGCCCGATAAGCCTCGACGGCTTGCTGTCTGTGCGCCTTCAGCGCGCCGCCGTGAAAGATCGGCGCGCCGACTCCGGCGGCGAGCGCCCAGATGCCGCTCGCGGAGTCGAACAGGGCCCCGCTCTTCAGGGCCGCGGTCGCGACCGAGGCGGACAGCTGAATGTTCGGATACATTTGCCCCGTCGCGACGCCGACGGCGGCACTGCGGGCGTGCACGAGCGACTCGGCCGCGAGAATATCCGGCCGCTCACGCACCAAGGCCGAAGGCAGGCTGAGCGGCAATTCCCCCGGCAATTCGAAGTCCGCCAACTCGAATGGCGGCGGCGTCCAGTCGGCGGGGAATTTGCCGAGCAAGACGGCGAGTGCGTCTTCGGTCGCGGCTCTCTGCCGATCCAGTGCGGGCAGCAATGTACGATCGTTGGCGAGTTCGGTCTCGGCCGCCAGCACGTCGATGCGCGGCACCCTGCCGACGCTGAATTTCCTGCGCACGAGCGCGAGATTGCTCGCGTCGTCGGCGACGATCTCGGTCATCGCATCGATCTGCGCGCGCAACGAGGCCAGCGTCAGTGCCTCGGAAACGGTGTTGCCGCTGATCGCAAGATACGCCGCCGCCAACTGAAACGTTTGCGCGTCGGCAAGCGCCTGGCGCTCCTCCACGCGCCGCCCGGCAAGTCCGAATACGTCGGGCGAGAAGTTCACCGTCGGTCCAACCGAGTACAGGTTGAACTGCGGCAGGCTCTGGCGCGGCGGCAGCAGTCCCAGCGCGAACGCCGGGCCTTTTTGGCGCTCAGCCGCCGCGGCGAGATCTACTTGGGGGTAGTAGCCGCCGCGCGCCTCGAGCACCGCCTGTTGCGCTTCGGCGAGCGTCGCCTTCGCCGCCGCGAGCGTGGGGTTGCGCGCGAGCGCCTGGCGCACCATGCCGTCGAGCGCTCGAGAATGAAAGCGGCGCCACCATGCCGCGGGGACGCCCCCGCCGATCGCGAGATGTTGGGAGCGCTCGCCCGCACCGGCGCTCAACGAGGGCGCCGCGCTTGCCGCCGTGTAGGCGGAGACGCTCGGTGCGGCGGGGCGGACGAAGCGCGGCCCCACCGCGCACCCCGGGATCAGCGCGAGCAAAGCGGCAAGCAATACGCAGGTGCGCGCAATACGGATCTTCCGCAAGCGGCGAACCCGTAATAACCCGCGCAGGCATGCGTCGTGCATTATGACGCCGATGTTACCGCTGTTCCGGTGTCGATACCGCAGCCGATAGGGACTTTCGCGTATAGCGGCCGGCGCAAGGCGATGCAAATATTGCATCAGACTGTATTTCGACGTGGGGCGGCGATGGAACATCGATGGGGAAAACGCATTTCCGTTGATATCGCCGTGCCGCTGCGAAGCCGCTGGGGCGCCTTGACGATCGTGCGCATGGTCAATGTCAGCCGCACCGGTGCGCTGATCAGAACCAACGCGCCCGTGCCGCTGTTCGCGCGCGTCGATATCCACATCGATGGTCAAAGCCTGCCCTCGTTCGTCGTCCGTACGGATGGCGATCACATCGCCGTCGAATGGTGCGAGCCGTCGCCGGCGGCACTACGATCCCTATTGCACCCGGAGCATACCGGCGTCGACCTGTCGTCGGCACCGTCCCTCGCCGGCGATCGGGCCGCGTGAACGGCTACCCGCTGCGTGATTGACAGACACTGAGAGGAGCGCCCGATGTCCTACTATTTGGCGAGAACGCTGCCGGTCGCATTCGACGAGGCCATCAACCGCATAAGCGCCGCGCTCAAGCGCGAGGGCTTTGGCGTGTTGACCGACATCGACGTACGCGCGACCCTGAAGACCAAGCTCGGCGTGGACGTGCCCCAGTACCGCATCTTGGGCGCATGCAATCCAGCATTTGCCCACCAGGCCTTGCAGCTCGAGAACAAGCTCGGCGTGCTTCTGCCGTGCAATGTGATCGTGCGGGAAGAGAGCCCGCAGCAGACGGAAATCGCCGCGATCGATCCCGTCGCCTCAATGGAGCGCACCGGCAACCCCAAGCTTGCGGCGGTCGCGGCCGAGGTGCGCGTGCGTTTGCAGCGGGCAATAGCCGAACTCTGAGCCGAGCCGAGTTGCGCCGACTTTGCATGTGCGAACTGTTCGCGCTCTCCAGCCTTCTTCCTACCGAGGTATCGATCTCGCTGCAGCGCTTCGCGCAGCGCGGTGGGCTGAACAGCCATACGCTCGACGGCTGGGGACTCGCGCTTTACTCGGGCCCTGATCTGCGCATCTATCGCGAGCCGGAGCCAGCCCGCGACAGCGCCTGGTTGGATTTCATCGAGCGGCGGCGCCAGCCGAGCCGCTGTGTCGTATCGCATATCCGGCACGCGACCAACGGGGCGGTATCGCTGGCGAATACCCAGCCGTTCGTTCGCGAACTTGGGGGCCGGCAACACTGCTTCGCGCACAATGGCCGCTTGGCGCACATCGATGGCGCATCGATGCCGCGCGGCGCACGCTTCCACCCGGTCGGCGAAACGGATTCGGAGAGCGCCGCCTGCCTGCTGCTCGCGCGCATGGGGTCGTGTTGGAACGGAACGGACCTGCCGTCATTTGCGGCGCGGCTCGACATCGTCAGCGAGTTCGCCGCCGAGATGCGCAAACTGGGTCCGGCGAACTTCCTGTATGCGGACGGCGATGCACTCTTTGCCCATGGCGACCGGCGCACGCAGGCGGACGGCGGCATTTCGCCGCCGGGCTTGTGGATGCTGCGGCGGCAATGCGCCGTCGATCCAAGCGAGCTGGCCGCGTCCGGCGTGCGCTTGGCGAAGGCGGCCGATTCGCAGCGGCTGATTCTTTTTGCGAGCGTACCGCTGACCGCGGAAGCCTGGCGCCCAATGCGCGAAGGCGAGGTGGTTGCCGTCCGCCACGGCCTGGTGCTGGCCTGACGGATGGCCCGGCGGCGGGCGCCGCCGCCGCGATCTCGCCCGCGGCGCGCACGGCCGTGGAATAGAATGGCCGGCGATGAGTCCACCCGCCCGCCAATTCAACCCGCCGCCGGCGGGCGCCATGACCACGGTCGCCGCCGGAATTCATTGGCTGCACATGCCGCTGCCGATGGAACTCGACCACATCAACCTCTGGCTCCTCGAGCACGATGGCGGCTACGTGCTCGTCGACACCGGGCTTGCCTGCGAAGCGGGCCGCGCCGCGTGGGAACATCTGGAGCGGGAGGTGCTGCACGCACGGCCGCTGCGGCTGATCGTGCTGACGCACTTTCACCCGGATCATGCCGGTCTTGCTGCCTGGCTGCAGGAGCGGCACGGCGTACCGGTTTGGACGTCCGCACGCAGCGATCGGCAGATGCGCGCACTGCTCACGCCGCCGGCCGCTGCCGAGATCGAGGCGCGCTGCGTATTTCTCCGCGCGCACGGGGTCGAGAACGTCGACGGGCTGCGCGCCGGCGTCAGCGGGCAGCGCTACCGCGAAGTCGTCAGCGGCATGCCGGACGTCGCTCACCACCCCGGCGAGGCGCAAGAGACGATCTGGGCCGATCGCCGTTGGCGTTGGATCGAGACCGACGGGCATGCTAGCGGGCATCTTTGCCTGCACGCGGCCGACGCGCATGTCTTGATCAGCGGCGATCAGATTCTGCCGACGATATCGCCGAACGTGAGCCTGACCGGCTGGGGCGATGATCCGGATCCGCTCGGCTCGTTCCTCGAATCGCTGGAGCGGCTCGAGCGCCTGGATCCCGACACGCTCGTCTTGCCCTCGCATGGCCGGCCCTTCCACGGCCTGCGGCGCCGGACGCAGGAACTCGCTGCGCATCACGCCAAGCAACTACGCCAGCTGCTGCTCGCCTGCAGCGAGCCCATGACCGCGTACGAGACATTGGGCGTGCTGTTCAAGCGTTCGCTCTCGGGCATGCATCAGTTCTTCGCGCTCGGCGAGGCAATCGCGCACCTTCAGCACCTCGTGCTGCGCGAATTGTTGATCCGTGAGGTGGACGGCCGTGGTGTCATCCGCTTCCGCGCGGCGCCACCCTCCGGCCAAGGCCGGCAGCCGCATGAAACCGAAATGTAGTGCATAATTTCGGTTTTGCGCCAAGAACATAATGACCAATGAGGAAGCATGGAACCGACCGATACCGCGGACCCGGATTATTTCCATCGTGTCGTGGATTGCCAATGGGCATGCCCGGCGCATACCGATGTTCCGGAATACATCCGACTGATCGCCCAAGGCGAATTCACCAGTGCCTACATGGTGAATCGCGAATCGAACGTGTTTCCCGGCATTTTGGGCCGAGTCTGCGACCGGCCCTGCGAGCCCGCTTGCCGGCGCGGCCGCATCGAAGAGAAGCCGGTGGCCATTTGCCGTTTGAAGCGTGTCGCGGCCGATCATCGGGACGATATCGCCGCGCTGCTGCCGCGCGCTCCGGAAAAGAAGAACGGCAAGCGCATCGCCTGCATCGGCGCGGGCCCCGCCTCGCTCACCGTCGCGAACGATCTTCTGCCCTTGGGCTACGAGGTCGTGATTTTCGAGCGCAACGCCGTCGCCGGCGGCCTGATGCGCACCAATATTCCGGGATTCCGTCTGCCTGCCAAGGTGCTCGACGAGGAAATCGGCTACATTGTGGACATGGGTGCTGACCTGCGCCTGAACTCGCCCGTCGACAGCATGAAAAAGCTGCTCGACTCCAAGGAATTCGACGCGCTATTCGTCGGCTCCGGCGCGCCGAAGGGCAAGGAGCTCGAATTGCCCGGAAGGCACGACACCGAACGCGTCCACATCGGAATCGCATGGCTGGAATCGGTCGCCTTCCGGCACGTCGACAAGATCGGCGCGCGCGTGCTGATCATCGGCGTCGGCAATACCGCGATGGATTGCTGCCGTACGTCGCTGCGCCTCGGCGCGACCGACGTCAAGGTCATGGCGCGCAAACCGCGCCAGTTCTTCAAGGCCTCGGAATGGGAACTCGAGGACGCCGAGCAGGAGCGCGTGCAAATCGTCGTCAATCGGGCGCCGAAGTCCTTCGTGACCGAGGGCGGGCGGCTCCAGGGCATGATGTTCGAACAGCTGGAGTATGAGCTTCGCAACGGGGACATCTGCGCGACGCGCGTCGTGGGGGAGGAGTTCTATCCATGCGACGATGTGATCCTGGCGATCGGCCAGGAGAACGCCTTTCCCTGGATCGAGCGCGACGCCGGTATAGAACTCGACAAATGGGACGTTCCCAAGATCGACAAGCTGACCTTTCAATCCACGCGCCCCGAGGTATTCTTCGGCGGCGATGCCGCGTTCGGCCCGAAGAACATCATCTGGTCGGTCGAACACGGCCACCAGGCCGCGATTTCGATCCACAAGTTCTGCAGCGGCGAGCCGGTCGCGACGCGCGCGCCGCGCACCGTGACGCTGAAGAGCCGCAAGATGGGCATGCACGAATGGTCGTACAAGAACGAATACAACGGCGCCGAGCGGCGGCTCGTTCCGCACGTCGGCCTGGTCGAGCGCTTCAAGAAGATCAACGTCGAGGTCGAATTGGGCTTCACGGCCGAACAGGCGGCGCTCGAGGTGCAGCGTTGCCTCAACTGCGACGTGCAGACGGCATTCTCCGCGAAACTATGCATCGAGTGCGACGCCTGCATCGACATCTGTCCGGTCGATTGCCTCACGATCGCGCCGAACGGCGACGCGGCGCAACTGCGTGCGCGGCTCAAAGCTCCGGCGACGAATGCAACTCAGGCGCTGTACGTGTCGGCGGCGCTGCCGCAAACCGGGCGTGTCATGCTGAAAGACGAGGATGTCTGCATCCATTGCGGCCTTTGCGCGGAACGCTGTCCCACCGCTGCATGGGACATGCAGAAATCCACGATCAAAATCCCTCATGCGGCGGATGAGAGTGCAACATGCAAAGCCTAGCCAGTGCGTCGAATCGAGTGAACGATTTCGTCGTCAAGTTCGCGAACGTCAATGGAACCGGATCCGCGAGTGCGAATTCACTGATCATGAAATCCATTTTTCGCATGGGAGTTCCGGTCACCGGCAAGAACTATTTCCCGTCGAACATCCAGGGCCTGCCGACCTGGTACGAAATACGCGTCACGCGCGCAGCCTATGCGGCGAGAGCCGGCCATGTCGACATCATGGTGGCGATGAACGCGGAAACGTATTCCAAAGACGTGCGCGAAGTCGTCTCCGGCGGCTATCTGATCTACGACTCCACCTGGCCGCGCAGCACACTTCTGCAGCGCAGCGACATAACCGTCATCGGCGTGCCGTTGGCCAGGATCGTCAATGAGAACTTCGACGGCGTGCGCAACCGCGTTCTCCTCAAGAATATCGCGTACGCGGGCGTTCTGGCCGCTTTGCTGGACCTCGATTTGGGGGTGATCGCCGGCCTGATGAGCGAGAGTTACGGCAAGAAGCCGAAACTCCTGGAGTCGAACAGCAGGGCTCTGCGGCTTGGCTATGATTACGCGAAAGAGCAGCTGCAATGCCCTCTGCCGTTGCGCGTCGAGCCGATGGACGAGACGCGCGGCCATATCATGATCGACGGCAACACCGCCGCCGGCCTCGGCTGCGTATATGCGGGCGCGACCGTGGGTGCGTGGTATCCGATCACGCCGTCGACCTCCCTGATGGACGCATTCAAGGGCTTTTGCGAACGCTACCGCGTGGACCCGGCCACCGGCGAGCGCAACTTCGCCGTGATTCAGGCGGAGGATGAACTCGCCGCGATTGGCATGGTTCTGGGCGCGTCCTGGAACGGCGCGCGCGCCTTTACGCCGACCAGCGGACCGGGCATATCGCTGATGAACGAATTCGTGGGGCTCGCGTATTACGCGGAAATTCCGTGCGTGATTTTCGACGTGCAGAGAGTGGGCCCGTCGACCGGCATGCCGACGCGCACGCAACAATCGGACATCATGCTGTGCGCTTACGCCTCGCACGGCGATACCCGCCACGTGCTGCTGTTTCCGGCGAATCCGGAAGAGTGCTTCTATATGGCCGCACAGGCATTCGATTTGGCCGAGCGCCTGCAGACGCCCGTCTTCGTATTGTCCGACCTGGACATCGGCATGAACGACTGGATGTGCCGCGAGCTCAAATGGGACGAGGCCTACCGCCCCGACCGCGGCAAGGTCCTGTCGGCCGAGGAACTCGCCGGCCTCGAGAAATTCTATCGTTACGTGGACCGCGACGACGACGCGATCCCTTACCGCACGCTGCCCGGCGTGAGTCCGAAGGCCGCCTACTTCACCCGCGGATCCGGCCACAACCAGTACGGCGTCTATACCGAGGACTCGACCGAATACCAGGTCGTGCTGGACCGGCTGCGGCGCAAATTTACCACGGCCGCGAAGTACGTGCCCAAGGCCGTGCCGACGGGCACGGGCGACAACGCGCTCGGAATCGTGAGTATCGGCAGCTGCGACGGGGCCATACGCGAAGCGATGCAGGTGCTCGCGCGCGAGAAGATCGAGGTCGACTACCTGCGCGTGAAGGCATTCCCCTTCGGCCTCGACGTGGAGGGATTCTTGAATACGCATTCCATGATCGTCATCGTCGAACAGAATCGCGACGCGCAGCTGCGCTCGCTGCTGACTCTCGAAACCGCCGTCGAAAAGTCCAAGCTGCATTCGATATTGAGTTACAGCGGATTCCCGATGACCTGCCAGCCGATCGTCGACGGCATACGCGCGGTGCTCGCCGAGGCGCCGCGGCTGTCGGCCGTACCGCGGGTCTGAAGGGTCTACTACGAGGACATCATGTCATTCATCAATAAGCCGAAAGTTGCCCATCCATCGCTGCCGACGAACGCGTTGGGGCTGACGCGCCGCCAGTACGAAGGCGCGATGTCGACGCTCTGCGCCGGCTGCGGCCACGATTCGGTGACGGCGGCGGTGATCGAGGCGTGTTGGGGGCTGGACATGCGCCCCGAACAACTGGTCAAGCTCTCCGGAATCGGTTGTTCGTCGAAGACCACCGCCTATTTCGTCGGCGGCGCGCACGGCTTCAATGCGGTTCACGGGCGCATGCCCTCGATCGCGAGCGGCGCCAACGCGGCGAACCGGGACCTGACCTATATCGGCATTTCCGGCGACGGCGATTCCCTGTCGATCGGCCTCGGCCAATTGGCGCACGCCATCAGGCGCAACGTGAACATGCTCTACCTGATCGAGAACAACGGCGTATACGGCCTGACCAAGGGACAGTTCTCCGCCTCGGCGGACATCGGCACCCACGCGAAGAAGGGCGACGTCAATTTGACGCCGCCGATTGATCCGGTGTTGCTCGCCTTGACGCTCGGCGTTACGTTCGTCGCGCGCAGTTTCTCCGGGGACAAGGCGCAGTTGGTGCCTTTGATTCAAGCCGGCATGCGCCACCGCGGATTCGCGTTGATCGACGTGCTTTCGCCGTGCGTCACGTTCAATGATCACGAGGGCTCGACCAAGAGCTACACGTTCACGCGCGAACACTACCACGCGGCGATGGAGACGGACTTCGTGCCGCCCGCCGCAGAGATCGCCGTCGACTACGGTCACGGCGAATCGATGCCGGTGCGACTGCACGACGGCAGCCGCGTCGTGTTGCGCAAGCTCGACGCCGCCTACGATCCCACCGACCGGGCCGTGGCGCAACGCTTCATCGCGGACAAGCTCAGACAGAACGAATACGTCACGGGCCTCATTCACATCGACGAACGAGACGGCACGGAGTTCCACACGCTGAACCATACGAGCGCCACGCCGCTGAACCGCATCCCGTATGAAAAGCTAAACCCCGGCAGCGCCGCGCTCGATGCGTTGATGAGACGCTACCGTTA
>VFSW01015857.1_pt1 | contig 10328 bp, 5 predicted proteins | sample 5358111 | NCBI WGS metagenome assembly VFSW01 (sample SAMN11554181, study PRJNA540505) | mine drainage metagenome | isolation source: sediment from site ElyBrook_90M | place: USA: Ely Copper Mine, Vershire, VT | collected 2017
GTGAGTTTGTAGCCGAAGACTACCGCACCGCAGCCGTATTCCAGAGGAACGGCATAGACTTTTGCTGCAAAGGCGGCAGAACAATTGAAGAAGCTTGCAGCACAGGTAAAATTTCGCCCGATACCCTGCTTGCCGACCTGAATGATGTATTGAAACAGTCCGGGGAGCCCGACAATGATTTCCAGTTAGTGAAACTCGACGAACTTGCCAATTATATAGTGGACAAGCACCACCGCTATATTGAAGCAACCACGCCCGCCCTTAGGCAGTTTCTAGACAAACTGTGCAAGGTGCACGGCAGCCGCCACCCGGAATTGTTCGAAATAAACGAACTGTTCAGCCGTTCGGCGGGAGAGCTTGCCGCACACATGAAAAAAGAAGAACTGATGCTGTTTCCCTACATCAGCAGGATGGCACAGGCAAATGAAAGAGGTGAAGCCCCGGAGCCCTCGCCCTTCGGCACAGTTGAAAACCCTATCATGATGATGATGCATGAACATGAAAGCGAAGGCAACATTTTTGAGAAAATATCGGAGCTAAGCGCCGGCTATGAAGCGCCGGCCGATGGCTGCACCACATACAGGGTTGCATATACCATGCTCAAGGAATTTGAAGCCGACCTGCACAGGCACATCCATCTGGAGAACAACATTCTCTTTCCAAAGGCAATAGCCATGGAACGGGAACTGGTTTCCTGAAGCGGTACGGCTTAAGAGCTGCGGCGGTTCATTGCTTTCCGGCGGCATAATTTTTGTAACTTGGCAACCCAATTTCAAAAGGTTGGCAGCCAAACCATACATAAACAAACTACGCTCGGCCACGCTTACCACAACGGTTAGCATTACTCTTGTGCTGTTCATTTTGGGCTTGCTGGGGCTGCTAATCATCAACGGCGAAAAGATAACCCGCTCGGTAAAGGAGCAGGCAACCATACAGTTATTTCTGAACGGCAACGTGAAGGATGCAGATGTAGCAAGGCTGCAAAAAATGCTTGAAGCCCTAAGCTATGTTAAGTCCGCTGCCTTTATAAGCAAGGATTCTGCCGCAAGGCAACTGTACAGGCACAACAAGGAAGATTTTGAAGGCTTACTGCAATACAACCCCCTGCCTGCATCGCTCAACATTCACCTGAAGGCAGATTACATTAATATGGACAGCATAAAATGGATAGACGCCAAGTTTTCAGCCTATCCGCAGGTAAAAGAGGTGCTTTACCAAAAATCGCTCATAGACGGAATGAACAGGAACATACGCAAGGTAAGTCTTGTGCTTTTAGGTTTCAGCGTTCTCCTGCTTGTGGTGGCGCTTGCCCTTATTAACAATACCATCAGGCTGAATATTTATTCCCGCAGGTTCACCATAAAAACGATGCAGCTTGTAGGAGCTACCCAATCCTTTATCAGGCGCCCTTTTATGTGGAAGGGAATGCTCAACGGCATTTATGCCGCCGGTGTGGCCTACGCCATGCTGCTTGCGCTTATGCATTTTGCGGAGAAGCAGATGCCCGACCTCCGGCAACTGAATGATGCCAATACCTATTACCTGCTGGCGGGTGTGGTGCTTTTTCTGGGTATCTTCATTTCATCAGTAAGCACCTTTTTCGCGCTAAGCCGCTACCTTCGCCTGAAAAGCGACGACCTTTATTATTAATAATTTGGCTTACCTGATAATATAGGGAGTGCCGCTCAAGTGCCGCGGGTTGAAAACAGTGCGCAAAGTTTTTATCGGCGGATCGAAGGTTTTCGATTTTTTTAATGTTCCGCTTCGCGAATACCGTTCCACTTTTACCTTTTTACCCTGGGTGTTGTAATATACCCACCGTCCTTTTTTATTTCCTTTGCGGTAGCGGCCGAATGCCATAGGGGCATCATTGTCATAAAAACTGTGTTCAAGGTATTTAACAAAATGCCTGTTCACAAACGACAAGCTTTTTTTATTCCCGTTTTTCCAATAAATATTTATGGTATAACGTTTATGAAACAGATACACCCCCTCGTCTGCTTTTACAGCGAGCTTTGTGGTATCGTCGCGGTAAAGCATGTTGTACATCTTGGCGCTGAACAAGTGGCCGGGAAGCGTATCGAGGCAGCGGGCAATTTGCTCGTCTTTTATTGTACTGTCGTAATACCAGGGAAGTATATGCAGCATGTATTGCCCAACTGCAGGCCTTTGCATGTGAATCATCCGGTAGCGAATGATTTGACAGTTGCCTGTTGCAGGCAGCAGAAACAAGATGAATGCAATTTTACGCAGCGGCATTTCCCAATTATTGATTTTCAAAAGTAAGGTATTTTCGGCTACCGCTGTTCCATTTCCGAATGGCAATCCTGCATGAAGAGCCACTGCAAATATCTCCCTGCATTCATTTCAGTTAATCAACAGAGTCAGGTTGAAAACTTTCCCTATCATTACAATGCCCTCCACCAGCGGCAAGTAACTTTGCAAGCTATAATATTTCTTATTCGACACTCTACATTGAAGCCTGCCGTAAGCCAAATAATATTACTTACCATAACTGCATTTGCGCCATTTGCATATAGCCAGCAAACGCCTGTTAACTGTAATCCGTCGGCCTCATACACAAAGGCAGTTGAACTCCTGGAGGCCAAAAGGTATTCCGCAGCAGGGCACCTGTTCGACCTTGTATCGGAAAGTGTAAATGAAACCCAGTCGGCAATAAAAGTGAACGCCGATTTTTATGCGGCGGAATGCGCCATGAACCTGTTCCATGAAGATGCCGAAAGGCGCATGATTAATTTTATACATATACATCCGCAAAGCCCGCAGGTGAAAAAAGTGGACTTTCTGCTGGGCAATTATATGTACCGCAAGCAAAGGTTCAAGGAAGCCATTGCCTGGTATGTTAAGGTAGATCCGTTATACCTCGATACCGCCGAGGTGAACGAATTTTATTTCAAGAGAGGCTATTGCTACTTCAGCCACAACCTGTACGACAGCGCCAAATACGATTTTGCAGAGGTGAAGGATACGCGCAGCAAATACTCTACCGAAGCCATGTATTATTACAGCTACATAGCATACCGGCAGAAAAACTACCAAACGGCGGTGAACGGTTTTCTTACCCTCCTGCATGATGCCCATTTCGGAAAATCGGTGCCCTATTATGTTACCGAACTTTACTATCTCGAAGGCGATTATGACAAAGCCGTGAAGTTTGCCGTACCGCTCGCCGACTCGTCGCTGATAAAGCCCCCGATGCTGAATGCAGAGGAAATAATAAAGATAATAGCCGAATCGTATTACCGAATGCAACAATATAAGGAGGCTATACCTTATTTCGAAATGTATGCCAAAGGCGTTACATCGCCCTCGCTTATAAATAAATCGGGCAATGCAACAGGCAGGGACGCCGACAGGGACTATTCGCTGGGCAAGCAGGAGTCGTACGAACTCGCCTTTTCATACTATACCACCGGCAGGTATGCCGACGCCATACAGTGGTTTCAGGGAGCGGTATATTCGGGCGACAGCATGAGTCAGAATGCTTACTATTACCTGGCGGTATGCTACCTGAAAACAGGCAACAAGACCTTTGCAGCCAACGCCTTCAGGGAGGTAAGCAAAATGGACTTTTTCCCCGACCTGAAGCAGGACGCGCTCTTTAATTACGCCAAACTCTCATACGAACTATCCTTCGACCCCTTTGATGAAGCCATAAGGGCGTTCAACCAATACATACACGACTACCCGAATTCTCCGCGTAAGGATGAAGCATACCGTTATCTCGTCAAGTTGTACCAGTCAACCAAAAACTATGCGGCGGCAATAAGCTCACTTGAAAAGATACAGAACTGGGATGCAGGCTTGCAGGCCGTTTACCAAAAACTGACTTACTTCCGCGGGGTGGACCTTTTTAACAACGGAAAGATGGACGAGGCGATTGATTATTTCAACAAGTCGCTGAAATACAATTTCGACCAGAAGCTCGATCTGCTGGCATATTATTGGAAAGCCGAAGCCCTATACAGGCAAAAGAAATACAGCGACGCCGTAGACGCATATAAACTGTTCATGGTGCAGCCCGAAGCTTTCGGAACGCCTGAATACAACAAGGCCGATTATGGAATAGGGTATTCCTACTTCAATACTAAAGATTACGACTACTCCTGCCTTTATTTCAGAAAATACGCCCTTGCCGAAACTGCCGACAAAAAACGGTTGAGCGATGCCTGCAACCGCGCGGGCGACTGCTACTTTATTCAGCGGGATTACACCTCGGCAATTCCATACTATGACCAGTGCATAGAACTGAACACATATGATATGGATTATGCCGCCTACCAGAAAGCGCTGGCGCTTGGCGTGTTGCATAAGCCTGATGAAAAGATAAGCACCCTTGAACAGTTTATGAAACAGTACCCTAAGAGCAGCTACAGGCAGGAGGCTATGCTCCAGCTTGCCGACTGCTATGCCACAGGCAACCACCCGCAGCAGGCGCTCGATACCTACCAGCAGCTTATAGATTCATATCCCCAAAGCCCCGACATTACAAGGTGCCTGTTGCAGCAGGGGCAGATATATTATAACCTGAACCAGTCGGATAAAGCCCTTAAAGCATGGCAGGATGTGGTGAGCCGCAACCGCAATTCGCCCGAAGGGGCCGAAGCCCTCGCACATATCAAACTGCTGTACACCGGTCAGGGCCAGATACAAAAAATGCAGGACTACTTCCATCAGGTAGGAGCCGACCTCTCGCAGCCGGCTCTCGATTCGGCAACATTTACCACAGTAAAGTCGGCGTATGAAAATAAAAACTATTCGCAGACATTGGCTGCCGCCGGTGCATATATAGCCAGATTCCCCACGGGCATATTCTCCGCCGAGGCGCATTATTACCGCGGCGAATGCTATTATATGGAGAAGAAAACAGACAGCGCCCTGGCCGATTATGCAATGGTTATAAAAATGCCTGTAAGTTTCTTCACCGAATCGGCACTGGCCAAAGCTGCGGAACTGGCGTACGATAAAAAGGACTATCCAGCGGCGCTTGATTATTATACCAGGCTCGGCGCCAGCTCGCAATATGATCTGGACAGAAGCGCCGCACGGGTGGGTAAAATGAACTGCACCTTCAGGCTGAAGCAGTATGCCGCCGCCGTGCTCAATGCGGACACCGTGCTGAAAACCGCCCTGATGCAGCCGGAGGAATACGCTACCGCTACTATGATTATAGCCAAGTCGTTGTTAAAAGAAGAGCAATACGACTCATCCTATGCTTACTTCAGAAAAACCTCCGGCATGACCCACAGCGAAATGGAAGCCGAGGCAAAATACAATATGGCGTACATTCAATACCTGAAAGCCGATATAGCCGGATCGGAAAAAACAATTTTCGACCTTATAAACCAGGAGCCCTCTTATCCCTACTGGATGGCAAAGGGGCTGCTGCTGCTCTCGGACGATTATGTGAACAGCCACGACGTTTTTGAAGCCAAACACACGCTCAATACCGTAATTGATAATGCAACTGATACTGCTATCTTAAGTGAAGCCAAAAACCGCCTTAAGCTGATAGAGGAAAGCCAGAAACCGCTCATGCAGGCGCCGGTAAGCCCCCGTATGACCATTCCATTTACCAACGATACAACGGAATATGATAAGCTGTTCAAATAAACTACTGCGCTGTAACATGATAGGTGCTGCATACCTGCCGGCACAGATCTGCCTGATGGCGTTATGTCTTCAGGCATCAATTTCGTTTGCACAGGTGCAGAAAATAGACACAGTGCAATTCAACGTGGTGAACAGTTTTAAGCCTGTAATAAGCGATGCCGTAAAACTAAATGACAATCCGGCTACCGATACAACGCGGAAAGTAAAAAAGCAGGCCGATTACAATAACCTGATAAACGCGCGCTACCCTACCCAGTTCTATCCTTCATCGCTCGATGCAATGTATATGAGGGGCGAACCGCTTGATAAGTTACAGCGTTCCTGTTTTATGGGCGGTATAGGCAATTACAATACCCTGTACGGCGAATATTTTTTTAACTCCCTGCGCTCGCGGAACTTCGAATATGGCATACACCTGAATCATTTTTCGTCGCAGGACCTGGCCGATAACAATGCTTTCAGCGGCTTTGCCTACAACGATATCAATATTTACGGCGAAACCTTTTTGCCTAAACATACCCTTTACGCACAGGCCGATTTCGACAACCAGATCGTGCACGACTTCGGTTACAACAGAAGCGCCGATGTGATTAATAACAACGACTCCACACGGGTAAACTATAATAAAACCGCTGTGGCTGTAGATTACAAAAGCAATTACAAAGATTCTTCCGGATTGAACCACAACCTGTACGCAGCCTATAATAACTTTACCAATGTTCTTACCTCGTCCACCTACCGTGCCGCCGAAAATATAGTTAACCTGAAAGCCCATGCCTACTCGTACTTCGATGAACAGCGCATTGACGTGAAGGCATCTGCCGATTACTACGACGACAATAGCCTGCAGGGCAATACCAACACCTGGAATTTTAAATTCAACCCCTATTTTACAGGCAGCGGCAAAACCTGGGACGCACGCCTCGGGTTAAAACTATTCTACGATATTCAGAACGGTGTCAATCTTTATCCCGATTTTTTGGCAAGGTACCACATAGCCCACGACGCGGTGATGCTTTATGCAGGCGCCGACGGAGACAAAACATACAACAGTTATGAAATGCTTGCCGGAATGAACCCTTTTATGCAGGACACCTCCGATAAAAAATACACTTTCACCAAAATACACCTCTACGGAGGACTGTCGGGAACCATTACCAATAACCTTACCTATAACCTTAGCGGCGCACAAAGTATCATTGACAACATGCCCTTATTTATGACCAACATTAATGAACCGCTGATGAACAGGTTCATGGTGGTGTACGACAATGTAAGGGAACTGGACATACACGGCGATGTGGATTACAAAGCAAAAAAGGATTGGAACTTTGTTCTCGGAGCCGATTACTATGTGTATAACGCCGATTCGCAGAAGCATGTATGGTACCACCCCGACTTTGTAGCCAACCTGCTCGGACAATATACCATACGTAAAAAATGGACACTGAAGCTGCAGGCTTTCGTATTAGGCCCCCAGTATGCACCATCGCCGGTAATGGTAAATGGCATTACCACCGTCAATTCAGTGCTTGATAATGCCTATCCCGACCTGAACATAGGGGTTGACTACCACCACAACAACTTCCTTACCATTTTTCTGAACCTGAACAACCTTGCCAACATACAATACCAGCGCTGGCTGAATTATCCTACACAGGGCTTTAATGCAATGGTAGGAGTGCGGCTTACATTTTAGGGATTATTTTCGACTTATCCGCCTTCGTGATGCTGGGATACCGGGTATGGGCAGCCTGCAGGAACTTCAAATAAATAATTAATGCCAAAGTCGCTTATATCTTCCGTTTCTTTTAAATTCAATCAGTCCGATATCCCTTAACTTTTGTAGCTGCTGCCTGATTTTATCCTTTACATTATAATTATCAGGATAAAGCTGTGACAGGGATTTTTCAAAAGCATAAATATCCTTTAAAGTGAATTCGGTGCCGGAAAGATTGTTCAAACTTTTGAAAACATGAAGTTTCCATCCCTTTAAGGACTCATATACCGCAGCTTGTGGAATTTCTATAATGTCTTTAGTTTTTAAAGGATTTTCAATTTTAAACTTCGGTAGTTTTTTTGCTTCTATTTCCGGAATGTGAGATAACAGTTTATTTACAGTCACAATATCAGCACTCGTAATCGTTCCCGTCTTTTCACTTTTCGAAATTGAATTGAAATCTGCTGAAACCATAGAAACCAATCGTTCATCGTCGGAAAATATCCCATACTCAAAATTATTTATCAATCCCCCTCTGGTTAGGTTGCCGGAGGTGATGATAACCTTCGAATCATCAAAAAGATAAATTTTGGAGTGAAGTTTCTGATAGTGCCTTACAATCCCTTTATGATTGATGATTCTTTCCACAGCATCAATATCGAGAGAACCCGAATATATATTATTCAAATTGATTGCGGTGATGAACTCAAATTTTGAATGGCTTTTCTTTGCAGACAATACCTCCGAACAAATGTCATCCTTAATGAATGGAGAGGTAATCTTGATCGATTTCTTCGACTGCGCGACCAATTCGAGCAGCACAACTTTCCAGGGTGTTTTAAGAATTTCCATTAACCAGAGGATAATTTATAATCAACACTAAGGCAAATAGAAGATCCAAATAAAAATTTGCTAATCAATTTTGCACAGTGCCGCCTGCCTGCAATTACCTGACTACACTTATATGGCGCGTAGCAACGCCATGCGGTGTAATTATGCGGCAGATGTAAGCCCCCTCGCTTAAGCCTGCTGTGTTCAGCCTGATCAGGTTATTCCCCGAAATCAGAGTACAGGGTTTAGTCAGCGCGCATTTACCCGAAATATCATCCAGTTCCACTGCCACATTCTGATTTACCGGAGAGGTGATACCAATATTCAGCACATCCTGCGCCGGATTCGGGTATAAGGCAATATGGTTCAGGACCGATGCCTCCTTTATACCCAGAATGGCGGGGTATAAGGTAACAGCGATCACCGCGTCGGTTTTATTGTTCCAGGTATCCGTAAGCCGCAGATCGAGATCATAGCTTCCGCTTACAAGCGAGTGTGTATTCCAGTTGGCAAGCAGGCTGTTGCTTACCGGGTTGGTATCGGGGGCGGTTATGGGTATCCAGTTGGAGCTGTCGGCGGAGTGATAAAAGAGCTGCCAGTTTTTAAAATACATCCAGTTGCTTGTTGGACCACGGTGTATCCACGATGAACCGTAAACAGGGGCTATGGAATCGGCAAAGAGCATACCGGGCTGGTTGATGTTATCGAATTCGGCAGCGCTCCCTGCTGTGGCCGTTGGGTCGGAAGGCAGCAGGCTTTGTACTACTATGAGCAGCGACTTGTCAATGGCAGAGGCCCCGCCTGAATTACCTATATTGCCGTAGGCAAACAGAAAAATACTGTTCTTCTCACTTCGCACAAAACTGTACACCGTTGCATTGGCGGTAAAGGCAACCGACGTATCGGTGGTCCAGTGATAACCGCCCGATCCGTCCACTACATAATCGGAGCCATATATCCTTGATGAGTTTTCCGCACCTATCTCGCCGGCTATGCAGCCGGTAACGTTGATAACCGATTTGTGAAACACATAAAAACTCCAGGTTTGCACGGTACAGTTGGTAAAGGTAAGGGTACGGTCGGACAGCGGGGCGGTGAAGTTTGAATAATTCGCATTGTCGGTAATACCCGACACACCCACCGAATCGGCGGGCTTATCAAACCATGCCCCTATGGCCCTTATCTTTGAATTGGTAACGCTGATACTGGAACCAGACGAGGGCATCAAAGCCCACATAACATTGAACACAGAATCGGCAGTAACGTTGTATTCCACACCCCTTACCCCTGCCTGTGCATTATTGAAAAGGTAGCCATAAGCGGTATCGTGCCTGCCAAACGACCAGTTGATAACGGCGCTGTCGGGTATGTGATGCCACAGCAGTGCGGTGCTTACATGGTGCAGGTTCAGCGTGGTATAATCGTCTATGATGATTTCGCCTACTTCCGAAGTATGGCTTATATTTATGGAGCCGTGACTTGACAGGCCTGTTGTGGCCCAGTCGTTTTCCTTTACATTAAACACCGTAAGCGAAGCCGTGTCAGTTACCAGCCAGTTGTGAGACAGCCCGCCGTAGCTTAAAGTGGAATTGCTGATATTTACCGCAGCCTTGTTCAAGAGCATAAGCGAGCGCTGGTAAAAATAACTTTGAGGGAATGAAACGGTGGAAGAGTCAATCACCACTTTGCCGTTGTTGAACACATCCAGATCGCCCAGGTTGGTGAGGTTGGCATTTTTTATAATCAGCAGCCCGTTCAAAACAACGAATATCGGACCGTTATGTATTAGTGTTCCTGTAATGGTAAGAGTATCATAAGGTGCTGCTCCCACAATCAAAGTATCGGGGTATGTGCCTGCCCGTTTCAAACCATGCCGCGCCTTCACATCAGGAGAAAAGGACTTGCAGTTTTTCTGCCACCTGAAGAATTGCGATATATGCGGGGAAAATCCGTTGCTCGCCGGGCAGGCAGCCGCCCGGATATGGTTTCCTGACGGAGGTTGTGCAAGGTTCAGCAGATTCTGGAGGTTCATCTGCGCGAAAATATTGCCTGACAAGACAATAAATAGAAGACCAATTCCTGTTGCAATAGCCCTTTTTCTCATAAGTAAATAATTTGAAGTTTTTGGGTATCTCTGAAAAAC
>VFSW01015858.1_pt1 | contig 10328 bp, 11 predicted proteins | sample 5358111 | NCBI WGS metagenome assembly VFSW01 (sample SAMN11554181, study PRJNA540505) | mine drainage metagenome | isolation source: sediment from site ElyBrook_90M | place: USA: Ely Copper Mine, Vershire, VT | collected 2017
CGCCTTGCGGCACCGGATCCTAAGTCCGGCGCGTCTGCCATTCCGCCACTCTCGCAGCGAATTAAAAAGCTATTGGAAAACCGACGCTCTTTGAAGCGTTACTGAATAACCTGCTGGGTCGGCGTCGCTGCTGGCTTTGGAGTTGCGCGGATATGCTCGAATACCGCCTTGTTGGCGGTGGCAAGCTGGCCGACGGCGGCCAGGATTTTATCCGCCATCTCGTCGGCAGCGCCTTTGCCGACTCGAAACACGGAGGAATCTTCGTACACTTCGCCCGGCAGCCTGTCGGAATAGATTGTGAACGCGACCGATACCGCGGACATCGTGCCGGAGAGCTTACTCTCGATTCCCGGGAGTCCCGCAAACAAGTCCACGCACCACAGATGCACTCCGATTCCATATGCGTCGGCGTGATCGACGAGCCGATATGCGACCGAATCGCGAACTTTGCCCTTGAAGTCGGAGCAAAAGCTTTCGCCGACCGGATCGGAGCAATGACAGTCCACCAGGACGCTGAGTCGGTTTTCGTTTTCGTTGCCTGCCGCTCGCGCCTGCGCGGGAAAAATCAGCAGGACCAGGGCCAGCATTCCGATTGAGGCTGCGATATTCGGTTTCAAAGTAAATGGCAGGCTAGCGGAGTCGCGGCGATCCGGGCAAATGCATCGTTTTCAGCATCGCGACAGGGCCCTCGTCGCATGCTAGTATGCGGCGATTATATTAATGAGGGAGTTCGAAGATTATCCGATGCTGCTAAACATGAATCAGTCGAGGCGAATTCGCCGTCAACCCGCGTGGAGTATCGTTGCCGCTATTGCCGCCGCCGTCGCAATCGTGTGCGTGGCCATTGCCCCGCATCGCGCATGTGCCGACGACCCCAACGCGGTGGTTGCCACGGTCGGCGATCACAAGATCAGTGAGAAGGACCTCGACGCGAAGGTTAAGCCGCAGCTCGATCAGATGCGCGCGGCGCTCGAAAAGCGCGTCGATCAACTGATTGCCGACAAGACTTCCGATCTCAGGCGCGAGACGCTCGAGTCGATGACTAATGACTACCTGATCGAGCAAGCCGCCCAGCGCGACAAGCTGAGCGTCGATGACTACCTTAAGCAGCAATACGCCGGCAAATCGGCCGTGACCGAAGCCGACGCGAAAAAGTTTTACGACAAGAACAAGGGGGCAGGCACCGCGCCGTTCGACAAGATCAAACCGCAGCTGATGCAAATGATGAACCGCCAGGCGCTGGTCGAACGCCTGCGCAAGAATGAGCCGGTAAAGATTCTACTCGAGCCCCAGCGCGTCGTGGTGAACAGCAGCGGCCATCCGGCGCTCGGCGCCAAGGATGCGCCCGTCACGATCGTCGAGTTCACCGACTTTCAGTGTCCGTTCTGCAAAAAAACGGAAGACACGCTGAAGCAGTTGCGGGCGAAATATGGCGACAAGATTCGCCTGGTACACATGGACTTCCCGCTGCCATTCCATTCACACGCGCTTGACGCCGCCAAGGGCGCGCGATGTGCCAACGAGCAGGGCAAGTTCTGGCAATTCCGCGATGCGCTGTTCGCCGATCAGAACAAGCTGGCGCCCGCCGATCTGAAGGCGACCGCCAAGACGCTCGGACTCAATACCGGCCAGTTTGACGCGTGCTTCGACAAGGGGAAATACGAGAGCCAGATCAAAAGCGACCAGGCCGCCGGAGAGAAAGTTGGCGTGGACGGAACCCCGGCGTTTTTTATTGATGGCCGGCCTCTAACGGGGGCGCAGCCGACTCCGAAGTTCGAAGAGATCATCAACGACGAACTGGCTAACGGCGGCGCCAACAAGCAAGCGTCGGCACGTTAGCGCGTGCCGGGCACGGGGCGATCGGTCACCGCCCTGCCCAAGGTGATTTCCACCACCATGCTTGCTCGAGATGGTGCTGCATCACTGCGGGAGATGCCGCGCTGGTCGCCGCAGTTGCAGTGGGCGTCGCGGTCACGGTCGCCGTGGCAGTCGCCGTTGCTGTCGCAGTGGATGTGGGAGTCGCGGAGATCGTCGCGGAAGGCGTCGCCGTGACTGTCGGCGTCGCGGTTGTGGTTGCGGTTCTCGTAGGTGTCGCGGTCGGTGTCGCGCCGGCTTCAAGGTCAGCCTCGATTCCGATATTCACCGCGCTCGTGCTAATTGTCGCTCGTGCTGTGGGTTGCGCTCCCGAACTGGCGAACACTGCGTCAGCCCCCGCCGTGGTGGAGTATCCGTATGCCTGCGTTACCTCTTGCGCGAGACTGTCGCTATAGTTCGAAAACGTGTCGCTTCCGTAGGCGCAGGTGAAAAACAGGTGAGCGTCGCCGGAAGTGCCGATGATTCCAGGCCCCGAGACCGTCGTGCCGGCCGTGCCAACCTGAGCAGTCGGTCCGGCTGCGAACGCGCAGCCATTAGAGCTTTTGTAGCAGAGTAGATTCTGTGAGCCGTAAGCGGTCGCAACCGGGTTGCAGGTAGGCGCAGTGTCGCCGCTCGCATAGACGTGGCTGAGCACTTCCGCGGCGTAAGATGTCTTCCAAGGGGGAAAGGTATAAGGCGTCCATCCTGATCCACTTGCAGCGCAGCCGGTCGCCGTCGAAAGAGTTTGGCTGCCGCAGTACAGGAGGATGCAGCAATCGCCCGAGTTCGCCGAGCCAAAACCAGCAGGGAAGCTTGTCGTAAAAGAGGTGCTGCCAGTGATGGTTCCTTCGGTAGGCGTGCCGTCGAGAGTCGGTCCCGCCAGCGCCGGGCGCGGCAGCAGCAGGAGCGCCAGGACGAGCGCCGCCAGCAGCGCGCCAACGGCGCGTGTCGCTCTTAACACCGGCTTCCCGTGCCAACGGGCGTGGCAACGACTATTGCTGCGAGCAGAATGCACAGGCAACGCATGCTCCTCCGCCGCTAATCGCGGGGACGGTCACGACGATTGCCGTATTCGTCGCGCTCGCCTGAATCGGCGGGAACGCATCGTCCAGTTCCGGTGCGCCGCCGCCTACCTCGTTAAATTCATATGACAAAGTTCCGCCCCGGGTTCCGGTCACGGTCACAACTCCACTCACGGTCGAGGCGGGGCTGCTGCAGCTCGCGTCGATTTTCCAGAGATAGTTCGTCAGTCCCGCCGCCGCCGGGCAGCTCGTGCTGACTGACGCACCGCCGGAGCCGGCCGGCGAACAGTAGGTCATCACATTCGGCGGCCGCAGGCGCACCTGGAGCTGCGCGCGCCCCGGCGCCGCGCTGGCGGCAATCAATATGCCGGCGAGTAGAATGCCGCAGAGCAAGTTCCCTATTTTCATGTCAGCTCCTTCGCAAACATCCGCAAATTGCGGCCAAAATGACGAATAGCACCATCGTCGGAGTCCATTCAGGCTGAACTATGACACCCTGAACTGCAGGGGTGACCCCGTGCACCAGGTGAAAGGTGAAAAGAGAAGACGCGGGATTCGCTATGTTAGTAAGGTAATCGGGAAGAGACGCTGTCGATGGTTCTGGTCCAATGCCCGCGCCTTGTGGTTTCTGTGTCGTGCTTTGCGGGTTAATTTCCTCGCCCTGTCAGGGCGAGGATGAAGGTGAGGGGCATTATAAAGCACGCGATTCTTTTCGCGCGCGATTCAGGATTCTGCGTCCTCGTACCTTGCCCAAGTTAGGATGTTGCGTTCGGCGCGACTTCCTACCCGCCTCGCCCGCCTTCTTGCGGAAGGTGTCACAGACACACGGCGCCGGCGCGTCCTTTTCGCGACGAAGCAGCGGTCCCGCCCGGCCCGCTTCGCATCGGCTTCATGGATCGGGCGCCGTCATTCCATCCGGGTATCGATGCCGATTGCGCGGCTGCGGTTCGCAACTGCGCGAAGCTGATGGAGTCGATGGGCCACAAGGTGGAGCAAAATCATCCCGCCGCCCTCGACGACGACCGCATCGGCGACCCGGTCGGCATCCTGATCGCATCCGGCGAAGCCGCCCACGCGGTGGACGCGGAAAGAATTCTTGGCCGCTCCGTGGTCGCCGAAGATTCCGATCCGTGGACATGGTTTCTCATCGAACGTGGCCGCAGTGTGTCGGCGGTCGAATTGATCCTCGCACGTGAATGGGTCAACTAATTTTCGCGGACGACCGCGCGATGGTGGAGCGGAGGATTCGATATCCTCGTCACTTCGACGACGGCCACTCCCGCCCCGCCGCTCGGGTTCTTCAAGCTTGGAGCGGGCGAGCATCCGGCTGACATCGGACGGCGAATGGCCAACATCAGCCCGTTCACGATTCCATGGAACGTGGCCAGGCAATCCCGCCATCTGGCTCCCGCTGCACCTGACGCCCGAGGGCCTGCCGTTCGGTGTTCAGCTGGTCGCTGCGTATGGCCGCGAAGATCTGGTGCTGCGGCTGGCCGCTCAAATCGAGCAAGCGGCGCCGTGGTCCAATCGCCGCCCCGGAATCCACGCCTAGCGCAACCGTTTTGCTGGTAATTTCTTGCGGATTGGCGCGGGGTCTGTGCGTTTGCTTGCCTTATTGGGTCGTTTAATCCTACATTTGTTCAGCATCGATCAATTTATTGGGAGACCGGCAGGGTTCATCGACTTATGGCGATTAGCTTTCCTTCTACTGAATACTTCGAAGCGCTTAAGGCGCAGATGGCCGCGAACGAGGAAAAATTCCGCCGCCTGGGGTTTATCGACACGACCTTCGGCGTCAGTGTCGGCGTCAACGGCAAGGCGCGCAACTTCGTGCTCGAGTTCGAAGTTTTCGATCTCAAGAACGTCAGCGAGGTGCCGGCGATCGATCTCAAGAAGGTCGATTTTCAGATCGAGGGCGACTCGCGGGTGTGGCGCGAGATGATCGAAAACATCCGGCGCAATGGCGAGGCCGACTCCGCGCACGACATCAACACGCTGGCGCATTTCGGCGAGCGGTTGAAGATTGTTTATGACGATCCCGACGGTCATGACAAACTCTACCGGTTCATGGAATCGATCCAGGAATTTTTCGATCTATCGAGCAAGCTCGAAGTGAGCTTCTAAGGCTCCAAGCAGAGTGCGGAGGCGCGGCGACGATGGCATACCTTTCGACCACGAACTTTACCGAGGACAAGGACTTCATCGACAAGTGGCTGTACACGATCAGGACCGGTGAGATGGACCTGTCGTGGATGAAGTCGGCGACCGAGAAAGTCAGTCCCGAAGAAGCCAACCCGCGCCGCGGACTGACCTATCGCGACCTCAACCTCGGGACTTATGGCTACACCGACATACCCGAGAAGGTCCGCAACAATCGATCCTATGCGCCGCGCGGCGCCGAGATTCCCGACGGCGTGCCCGACGCGCAGCCATGGGTCTCGCGCAAGAGCGAGCTGTGGGCGTTCAACACCGAGAGCTATTACGAGGAAGCGGTGTCGCGCCAGTGGAACGCGACCACCGACATCCCATGGGACCGCCTCGAGGGCGTTGAGCTGCCCGAGGTGACGGGCAAGGCGCTCTCGCAGTTGATGACCTTCCTCACCGAAGTGGAAATGATCGCGACCGATACGCCTGCGATGTGGCTGCCGCGGCTCAACCCCGACTTTATCGAGGTTCGTGCGTTCATCGCGGCGCAGGCGATGGACGAGGCGCGCCATGCGGAGGTTTTCCGCAAGCGCGCGCTTACCACGGGTTGGGGCTTGATGCAGGCCAGTCCGATCAACGAGATGGCGCTGAAGCATCTGCGCGACGCCGATTCGTTCAGCGAGATGTCGGTTGCGCTGCACCTGGTAGCCGAGGGCAACGTGCTTACGATGTTCCGCTTCAGCGAATACCTGTCGCCCACCGACGTGGACAAGAAGATTTTCCGCCTGGTGATGCAGGATGAAGCGCGTCACGTCGGCTACGGCATGCAGCATTTCAAATACGTACTCGAGCACTTTCCCGAGAAACGCGAAGTTCTGCACGCGCACCTGGACGAGGCCGAAAACATTTCGTTCGCCGGCGCGGCAGCAACCGAGCTGACCGAGTCGTTCATCATCCTGGCCGGCGGCGGGCTCAAGAAGGAAAACATCGAACAGGGCGTTCGGGTGACTACTCAGTTCAATCTCAAGCAGATGGAGGAGCATTTCGAGCGCCTGGACAAGTGCGGGATGCCGGAGCGCAAGGAACGTTCCAAGCTCTATAAGATGTACGAGATGGGCCGGGCCGCGGCCGAAAACGCGGGAATCAAGGTCTAATCAAGCTTTAAGGATAGGACAGGCAGCACCAAGTGGCATTTTACGCTGACAAGGATTACACGGTCGATCAGACAGTCCTGGAAGCCGCGCAAAAGGTGATGGAGGGACACTTAGGCCTGCATTGGTACGAGGCCAAGACCGAACGCATAGCAGGCCGCGCGTCGGATCCGCGGCGCGGACTTACCTACCAGGATCTCGACGTCGGCAGTTACGGCTACACCAATATCCCCGAGGATGTGCGCAAAAGTCAGTCGATGGTGTCGCGCGGCAGTGAGAAAGTGGGCAAGTTGCCCGACATGGGCTACGTCGTGAATCGCAAGTCCGACGTATGGTCGGACAACGTCGCCGAGCTTTACGAAGAAGACAAGGCGCGGCGATGGGTCCCGGCGACCGACATTCCATGGAACGAACTGCACGCTCATCGGATCGCGCCCGAGCTCGAGATGGCGTGTGCGCAGCTCTACACCTTCCTGCAGGAATGTCAGATGGTGTCGATGGACTTTCCCTCGAAGTGGGTTGCGCTCATCAACCAGGACTTCCTCGAACAGAAGAGCTGGCTGTGCGCGCAGATGCTCGACGCGTCGCGCCTGTTCGAAGTGTTTCGCAAGCGCGCGCTCTACGGCGGGGCGGGACTCGGCCGCGCCAGCGTCACGGCGGAGCAGGGACTCAAGGAATGGCTGTGGGCGGATCAGTTTCCGCAGGGCTCGGCCTCGATCAACCTGTCGCTTGCCGGATTCCTGCTCGTGCTATATCGGCAAGTGGGGGCCTTCGCGCCGACCAATGTCGATCGCGCGATCATGCGCTACGCGATGCAGGACGCCGGGCGCCAGACCGCCTACGGACTCGGCCAACTCCGCTACCATCTGAAGCATCGCCCGCTCGAAGTGAGCGCGATGGAGGGCTATCTCGATCACACTGAGCACGCTTTGCTCGGACTGATCGGGAGTCCCGAGCTGCTGGAGCCGATGATAATTATCTGCGGAGGCGGACTCGAAAAGACGCAGGTGGACAAGGGGCGCATCGCGGCGGCGAAGTTCATCAGGCTGGTCGTGCGCGAGTACATGGAACGAATCGCGGCGGCAGGGCTGGCGGGCCATGCCACGCGCAGTAAGATTCCGGCGATGATCGATCGAATTTCTGCGGCCGCGTAAGACACCCGGACAGTTGGCTACATTTTTGATATCAGGAAGAGAAACAGGGCGAAGAAGAGCGCCCCGATTATCACGACCTGCGCGATCATTGCCATCCTGCTCTTGGCGGGAAGCAACGACTGATCGTCAGTCTCATATGTGATCGCGATCGGCCCGGTGGGCGGTTGAGTTGACGAGCCATGCATCGCCGGCGCATTGGTGATCGACAGCACGGTGATCCGTTTCCCCGCCATCTGGAGCCATTCTTCATACTGGTCGGTGTCGGCGAACCGCCTGGTGAAAATAGCCATTCTCACCCCTGGTTGACGCCCGCAGGCGCCAACCAGACGAAATTAGGTTTGACGCCGTACTAAGTCAATTGCAGCGATTCAGTGATTCGCCAATTGTTCAGATCTACGCGTGCGAACCGGCGTTTTCGCTATTGGTAAGGATAGAAAACGTAAAACAGAATCGACAGGCCGCATAGCAACCACAATCCGGCGTGGACCTCGCGACCGCGTCCGGCGGCGAGCTTGACCAGGGGATAAAGAATCAGTCCAGCCGTGATTCCGATCCCGATGTTGTAGGTGAAACTCATCAGCGCAATCACGGTGAAGGCGGGAATCAGCTCGGTGTAATCGTCGAAGTCGATTTTGACGACCGGCGCAACCATCATCGCGCCCACGACAATCAGCGCCGGCGCGTACGCCGCGGCCGGGATCGCAGCTACCAGGGGCGCGAAGAACAGCGACATCGCGAACAGAGCGGCGACTACCACGGCGGTCAAGCCAGTGCGTCCGCCGGCGTGGACGCCGGCCGCGGATTCGATGTACGCGCCCGCGGTGGTGGTGCCGGCGAGGCCCGCGAACATCGTGGCGATCGCGTCGGCAAGCATCGGGCGTTCGATCTGCGGCAACGTCCCGTCGGCGTCGAGAAATCCGGCGCGGGCGGAAACTCCGATCAGCGAACCCATCGTGTCGATCAACGCCATCACGAATATCGTCAGCAGCACGCCGAAAAATCCGACGCTCAACGCGCCTCGCAGATCGAGTTTCAGCATGATGGGCGCGGGATCCGGCGGCATGCTGACCCACGGCGATGGCGGCTTCGCGACGCCCGCGACGAATGCAATCGCCGCCGAGATCAAAATCCCGAGCAGGATCGCGCCCGGCACGCGCCGGACCATCAGCACCGCGATCAGCACGAAGCTGAACACCGCGCTCTCGACCGACGGCGCCGCGAGGTTCCCGAGCCTCACCGGCGCGCCGGCCACGCCAATCGCGACGATTCCGGATTCGTTGAGTCCGATGAAGCTGAGGAACAGTCCGATTCCAACGCCGAAGCTGTAGCAAAGCCCCGGCGGAAGCGCTTCGACCATCCATTGCCGCACGCGCGCTACGGTCAACAGCGCGAACATCACGCCCGCGAGGAACACCGCGGCCATCGCGGTTTGCCAACTGTAGCCGAGCACCTTCACGACCGTGTATGCGACGAACGCGTTCTCGCCCATGTACGGCGCGATCGCGAACGGACGATTGGCGTACAGGCCCATCACCAGCGTTCCGACCACCGCGGTCATCACGGTCGCGACCATCGAAGGTCCTTCGGGGATGCCCGCGGCTTTCAGGATGGCCGGATTGACCGCGATTATGTACGACATCGTGACGAACGTGGTGACGCCCGCCAGCAGCTCGCGTCGAAACGTGGTGCCGGCGAGTTCCAACCCGAAGTAATTTGCTATTCGCGACTGCAAAAAACGCTCCCCGGCCGATCCGCGAGGCCTGAATTACCACGTCGCGACAAGCACACGCCACAAGAATGCGTGTAAATGCAGTTTGGTATATAACCAACGAATCGCGAGCTGCGATTCACGCCCGCGTTGTCGCCAGTCGTCAATCCTGGCGCACGTCAACAGCGAAGAAATGGAAAAAAGCAACCTGTGAAAGCTCCGCAAACAAAACCAATCGCGAAGCCACCAGCGCCCGCGAAGTCACCAGCGCTCAAATCGATAACCACGCTTGCGGTGGACGTTGGCGGAACTGGAATCAAGGCAGCCGCGCTCGACGAACAAGGCAAGATGATCACCGAGCGGCAAAAGATCAAGACGCCGCGCAACGCGACGCCGAAAAAGGTGATCGCGATTATCGCAGAGCTTGCCAAGACGGCCGGGGCGTTCGACCGGGCGTCGGTGGGCTTTCCGGGCGTGATCAAAAATGGCGTCGTTTACACCGCGCCGAATCTGGGCAAAGGATGGAACAACTTCCCGCTCGAGGCGGCGTTGAAGAAGAAACTCAAGCGCCCTGTGCGAATCGCCAATGACGCCGACGTGCAGGGACTGGGATGCGTGACCGGCCACGGCGACGAATTGGTGATTACGCTCGGGACCGGCTTCGGATCGGTGCTGTTCGTTGACGGGCACCGGATACATCTTGAGCTGGGGCATCATCCGTTTCGCAACGGTAAGACTTACGAAGACGAGCTCGGCAACCGGGCGTTCGTGAACAAGGGCAAGAAGAAGTGGAACAAGCACCTGCGCGAAGCGATTGACGAGATGGCGAAAACGTTCAACTACGACAAGCTTTACATCGGCGGCGGCAACGCTGCGACCATCAACTTCAAGTTGCCGCCCAACGTCAAGGTGGTCAGCAATACGGAGGGCCTGCTCGGCGGAATCAAGCTGTGGCAGGATGAAGCGGTCGCGAATAAGTGATCTTCGAATGGAGGGCTGTCACGGCAATCGGCTCTGCCTCGACCTCACCCCGCGACGCCTGGGCGCAGCAGTTCCTCGGCGATGATGATGCGCCGCACCTCACTGGTGCCCGCACCAATCTCCATCAGCTTGCAAGCACGATAGAGGCGGTTCACCTCCATCTCCCACATATAGCCGCTGCCGCCGTGAATCTGCACGGCGTCGGCTGCCACCCGCGAGGTCGCTTCCGCGCAGTAGAGAATGGACGCTGCCGTGAGCTGTTGGACACCGCCACGTCCGCCGCGCCGATTTGCAGCGCATTGACGGCGGCGAG
>VFSW01015859.1_pt1 | contig 10327 bp, 8 predicted proteins | sample 5358111 | NCBI WGS metagenome assembly VFSW01 (sample SAMN11554181, study PRJNA540505) | mine drainage metagenome | isolation source: sediment from site ElyBrook_90M | place: USA: Ely Copper Mine, Vershire, VT | collected 2017
ACGTAAATCGCGAGCTGCTCGATTCCAAGACGGGGGCGTTTTACTCGCATCAGGACGCCGATTCCTTCAAGGGCGACGACGGCAGTTACTACACGTGGACGGTGGCGGAAGTGAAGCGCGCGCTGCCGCCGGATGAGGCGCGCGTCGCGCTTTTATTTTACGGCATGGAAAACTCTCCGGCTCGCGCACCCGACGGGCGGATCGTGCTGAGGCGCGCGATGACGCCCGAGCAACTGGCGGCCACGCTGAAGATTCCGGTGGAAGAAGAGCGCGACAAGATTGCGCAGGCATCAGATGCGATGCTCGCGGCGCGGGCTCGTCGCAAAGCTCCGCCGGTCGATCATGCTGTGATGACCGATCGCAACGCGCTGATGGCGGCGGCGTACCTGACGGCGTCGGCGGCGCTTGACGATTCGAGTCTTCAACGCACTGCGCTCGCCGACTTGGATTTCATTGTTGCGCATTTGCGCGCACCCGACGGAAGTTTCTTTCACGTGTGGTCGGATGGACGCGCACAGGTGGCCGGTCTGGCAGCCGACCAGGTTTACCTCCTCAACGCGCTGGTCGATGCCTATCAGTTCTCCGCCGATGAGAAGTACCTGGCGCAGGCGCAGAAGCTGGCCGCGATCATTTTGAAGAATTTCCGGGGCGGCAGTTCGAACTTGTTGATGAACTGCGACACGGCGGACGCCGGTACCGTGATCGGGCAGGCGGCGGCGACCGCACAGGTGTTCTTCGATATGCCGACGCCGTCGGTGCAAGCGACGATGACGATTGCGATGGCGAAGCTCGCGCTGATCACGGGCGACGACAGTTATGCAAAGACCGCGAGCGAACTGATGGCGAGTGCGCCCGCGATGGCCGGAGCGATGCTGAGCAACTCCGTCGCGACCGTCGGGCTGGCGCTGGAATATCGCGCGAACGGAGGAGCGACGGTCGCGATCGTGGGGCCGCATGGCGAAGCACGCGCCACATCTTTATGGAGGATGGCGCTGGCGAGTTATCGACCGGGGAAAGTCGTGATGCGGATCGAATCTGGCCGCGGCAGCGCGGCGATGCCGGCGGCGGCGCGGGCGATGTTCGACTCGAGCACCGCGAAAAACGCTCCACTCGCATTCGTATGCGCCGGAACGGCTTGCGCCACACCGGTCGGGACGCCGGCGAAACGCGCGCAGGTCCTCAGGCGATTCGGCGTCAAGGGCGTTGACCAGACGACGGTCGTCAACGACGGCCCGGCTGCGGCGCGACTGTCGATGTGAAGGATCAGTCCAGCGTTTTGTGGAATCTGAGGGTCGCGAGCGTGAGCGTCGCTGATCCGAGAATCGCCATCGCAATCATCTGCGGCCATAGCACCTCCAGCCCGATGCCCTTGATGAAAGTTCCGCGCAGGACGATGAGAAAGAAGCGCAGCGGATCGAGATAGGTGAACCATTGCAGCGCGGTCGGCATGCTGGTGATCGGATAGCCGAAGCCGGACAGCATGATTGCGGGCGAAATGTAAAAGAAGGAGATCGCGAAAGCCTGCTGTTGGGTCTGGCAGAGCGTGGAAATGAGCAGGCCGACGCCGAGCGCGCTCGACAGAAAGAGCGTCGAGCCGAGCAGCAGCACGAAAACATTTCCGCGAAACGGAACCTGGAACCACAGGCTTCCCAAAACTCCCACGACGACCACGTTGGCAAGGCCAACGATCAGGAAGGGCAGGGTTTTGCCGACGATCAACTCGGCGGGACTGATTGGCGTCACCATCAATTGTTCGAGGGTACCGATCTCCCGCTCTCGCACGACGGCAAACGCGGTCAGCATCATCACCGTCACGAGAACCAGAGTTCCAATCACGCCGGGAACGAAAAACCATCGGCTCTCGAGGTTGGCGTTGTACCATGGACGCTCCTGCAGCACGATGTCGGGCGCGAAGGTGGCGAGTGATGGCTTCAGCCGGTCGGCCATTTGAAGTTGATAGTCCTGGGCAAATCGCGCCGCGATCTGGTTGATGTATCCGACGGCGATTAGCGCGGCATTCGAGTCGGTACCGTCGAGCACGGCTTGAACCGGTGCGGTCTGGCCTTTGCGCAACAGCTCGGCGAAGCCCGGCTGAATCTGCAGTACCAGCACGACGCGGCGATGGTCGAGCTGGGAGGGGATTTGCGACGCGTCTTGAAGAACCTCGCGCACCTGGAAGCGGCTGCTGGCGCTGAAGCGCGCGAGAAGGTCGCGGCTCTCCTGGCTGTGATCGTAATCGAGCACGGCGGTCGACACGCGATTCACTTCGTAGCTCGCGGCGTAGCCGAATATCAGCATCTGCAGCAGTGGCGGGACGATCAGGGCAAAGCGCGCCTGCCGGTCGCGGAACAAATGGATGAACTCCTTGATCAGCATTTGGCGCAGGCGTTCGATCACGTCAGTTTCTCATGCCAGCGATTTGTGGAACGATCGTTTGGCCAGCAAGACCATGACTGTGGCATAGATTACTAGCGCAATCATTGGCGCGGCGAGAAAGCTCAGGCCGGTGCCGCGCAGAAATACGCTCTTGAGTATGACGATGAAGTATCGAGCCGCGATCAAATAGGTGAACGGCTGCACACCGACCGGCATCTGGTCGATCGGAAACGTGAATCCCGAAAGCAGAAAGGAGGGCAGGAAGGCAGTCACCAGGCCGATCTGACTCGCGGCCAGCTGATTTTTGGTGGCGACGGAGATCCAGAACCCCAGCCCGAGGATCGCGATCAAATAAATCCCGGAGCCGACGCTGAGCGCGACGAGCGAACCGCGAAACGGAACATGGAACCCCCAGACGGCGCTCGCGGCGCAGGCGGCGGTGTCGAACATGCCGAGGGCGAAGTACGGCAGCAGCTTGCCGATGATGATTTCGAGCGAGGTGACCGGAGTCGAGATAAGCTGCTCCATCGTGCCGCGCTCCCACTCGCGCGCGACGGTGAGCGAGGTGAGCAACACTCCAACCACCGCCATCACGATCGCGGCGACGCCCGGCACGATGAAGTTTTTGCTTTCGAGATCTTCATTGCACCAGGTGCGAGTCTCGACTGACAGCACGGGATTTACGCTGGGCGCGTTGGACTTGCGCAGATACTCGGTTTGGACGACGGCGCCATAGGCGGCGAGCACGCCCTGCGCGTAGCCGATTGCGATCTCGGCGGTGTTGTTGTCGGAGCCGTCAACCAGCGCCTGGATGTTCACGGGCCGGCCGTCATGCAGGCGCGCGGAGAAGTCGTAGGGAATCACGATTGCGAGCTGGCAGCGGCCGTCGTCCAGCGCGGCGCCAAGCGCACGGTAGTCGGTGACCGTCGCGACCAGATCGAAATAAGCGGAAGACTGAAAGCGTTTGAGAAGATCCTGACTCGCCTGGCTGCCTTCCTGATCGAGTGCGAACACCTTGATGTGCTTGGTGTCGAGATTGACGCCGTAACCCAACGTCGTCATCAGCATCAGCGGCATCAGCAGGACGATCAGCAGGCTGCGCGAATCGCGCAGCACCTGGATCACTTCTTTGCGCGAGATGGCCAGCAGCCGGCGGTGATTCACGGCGCCGACCCCGCGACTCGATCAACGTCGCGTCGAGTAGTCAAAGCCACGAACGCATCTTCGAGGCTCGGACGAATGACGCTGAGGCTGGCGACGGAGATTGCGTCGGCTTCGAGTGCGGCGCGGATCGCGGGCGCGATCGCCGCGTCGGAGACGACCAGATGCAGTGCATCGCCGAATACTGCCACGTCGCGAACACCGTCGAAGTGGCGCAGGCGCTCGATCGCGTCGCCGAGCCGATCGCATTCGAGCAGCAGCAACGATCCGCGGATCGAACCGAGCTTGAGTTCGGTAGGCGTGCCCAGCGCGATCAATTTACCGCCGTTCATCAGCGCGAGGCGGTTGCAGTATTCGGCCTCGTCCATGTAGTGCGTGGTGACGAAGACGGTGACGCCGTCGCCGCTCATCTGCTGGATCAGCTCCCAGAACAGCCTGCGCGAGAGTGGATCGACGCCCGAAGTCGGCTCGTCGAGAAACAGGATTGGCGGGCGATGCAGCACGGCGCAGCCGAGTGCGAGGCGCTGCTTCCATCCGCCGGCGAGCTCGCCAGTGAGGCTCGACTCGCGGCCGCGCAAGCCGGCCATCTCGAGCGCCCAATCGATGCGGCCGCCCAACGCGCTCGCGGGGACGCCGTACATGCCCGCGTAAAAGTGCAGATTCTCGAGCACCGTAAGATCGGCGTAGAGCGAAAACTTCTGCGACATGTAGCCGATGTTGCGGCGGATCAGTTCGGGCGATTCGACCACGTCGTAGCCGGCGACGGTTGCGCGGCCGGAGGTAGGATGCAGCAATCCGCACAGGATTCGAATCGTGGTGGATTTCCCCGAGCCGTTGGGTCCGAGAAATCCAAAAACTTCACCGGCTCGCGTCTGAAATGAAATGCGATCGACGGCGGTGAAGTCGCCAAAGCGTTTCACCAGGTTTTCGACCTCGACCGAATTGCCGTTGGGACGCATCATGCGGCTGCGTGTATCGTGTCTTTGCGCACGGCCTCGACGAAAAGATCTTCGATGGTCGGTATGACACGGACGATCTCGTCAAAGGGTATCTGGCCGCCGCTCAAACGCGCGCTGAATTCAGGGATGCGCCGCTCGGCGTCATCGACAAACACATGAACCGCGTCGCCCACGAGTACTGTGCTCGAAACACCCTCGGCAGCCGCAAGTTGGTTGCGGACGCGGCGCGCTTCGGTCGACACGATCGATACGACCGCGCCTTGCAGGCGCGACTTGAGCCGCGCGGGCGAGTCGCAGAAGAGCAGGCGTCCCTGATGTAGCAGCGCGACGCGATGGCATCGCTCGGCCTCGTCGAGGTACGCGGTGGAATTGACGACGGTCACGCCCTGGCCGACGAGCGCGTAGAGCATCGCCCAGAATTCGCGGCGCGAGACGGGATCGACGCCGTTGGTCGGCTCGTCGAGCAGCAAGACGCGCGGCGTGTGGATCAACGCGCAGACGAGGCCGAGCTTTTGCTTCATGCCACCGGACAGCTTGCCTGCCAGCCGCGCGCGAAACTCGATCATGCCGCATGCCTTCAGCAATTCGGCGGCGCGCGCCTCGCGGTCTTTTCTGCGAACGCTGAACAAGTCCGCATAGAACCGGATGTTCTCATCGACCGTCAGATCTTCGTAGAGCCCGAAGCGCTGCGGCATATAGCTGATCAGGTGCTTGACGCCTTCGGGATCGGCTAGCACGTCGCATCGCGCGACCGTCGCAGAGCCGGCGTCGGGCGCCAGAACTCCGGCGAGGATTCGCATCGTCGTGGTCTTGCCGGCGCCGTCGGGTCCGACGATACCGAAGATTTCACCGGGAGCGACATCGAAGCTCAGGTGATCGATCGCCCGGACCCCGGGGAAATCCTTGACGAGATCGCGCACGACGACCGTCTTGTCATCCACGACTATCCCCGCTCTGCACGGGAGGGCCGAGGTGAATGGTTGCATCCGCGGGCATCCCGGGCTTCAAATCGTGGCGGGGATTTTCGACGTCGATCTTGATTCGATAGACGAGCGTGACGCGCTCCTTGTGAGTCTCGACGCTCTTGGGTGTGAACTCGGCCTCGGAAGAGATAAACGAAATCTGCCCCGGATACGCTTTGTCGTGATAGGTGTCGGTGTGGATGGTGGCCGCCTGTCCCCATCGGATTCGGCCGAGGTCGGTTTCATCCACGTAGGCGCGCAGCCAGACGTGATCGAGGTCGGCCAGCGTGACGACCGGCGTGCCCGGCTGCATCACCTCGCCGAGCTCGGTCTGACGCGTGAGAATCACGCCTGAGAACGGCGCGCGCAGCGTGGTGTAGCCGAGCATGATCTTCGCGAGCTGGAGGTTTTCGCCGGCGCTTTTAATATTCGCCCTGGCGACTTCGATGTCCTGTTGCGCGCTGCGCTCCATAGCGCGGTCGCGCTCGATCGCGGCGTTGGACTGCTTCAACGCGGTCTCGGTATGGTCGCGCTGATCGCCGGAGATAATTTTTTCGGCCCAGAGTTTCTCGCTGCGGGCGTAGTCGATATTTTTTTGAGCGAGGTCAGCATTGTCGTTGGCGACCGTCGCGCGCGCGGCCTCGAGCTTCTGCATCGCCGAAGTGAGTTCTTGTTCCTGCACCTGGAGAGCGGCTTCGTCGATCGCGAACTGCTGGCGGTAATCGCTGTCATCGAGCCGCGCCAGCAGCGTGCCCGCCTTGACCCACTGGCCCTCGTCGAACGGCAATTCCACCACTCGCGATTGCACGGCCTTGAAGCTGACGACGCTCTCGTGGGCTTCGATATTGCCCGAAACGAGCAGATTGTCGCTCGCGGCCTGGTTCCTGAAGAGCACGGAATAACCCGCCCACGCGCCGATGCCAACTATCAGTATCGCCAACAGCAGGACGACTCGTCGCTTCATGCTATTGGTCCGGGCCTTTGGGCTGATTGGCGGCGACGCACAGCGGTCTGCGACGGTCTCACTCGATCGCGAATTATTTCTCCCGGCTTGACCAAACTGTCTCCAAGCCAGCGCAAGAAGTTCGCGCGCTGACGCATGAAGCTAGGGTCGGTCGGCTCCATGCCGTGGATGAGACGAATTATTTGAGGCATCACGAGCGGGAACAGCGCCAGCGAGAGCATCGAAATGAAGAGTTGAGTCAGGTTGACGCCGCGGGGAATTTTCCCCTGGCGTTGCAGTCCGCGAAGGCGCGCGACCGCTTTCTCAAACAGCGCGCGGCGCTCGGCCTCGGCGACGCATCGCTTGCCGCCGCTGTCGATCGCCTCCCACTCCATCAGCCGCACGAAGTCGAGGTCGGTGCTGCCGGCGAGGTACACGTGCGCGAGTGCGCCGGCGAAGTCGTTGGGCGTGGATTCGAGCCATTCGGAGCGTTCGGCGATCTTGCGGCGAAGGACTTCCCGATAAAGGTCCTGCTTGGCGCCGAAACAGTAATAGAGCATCCGCTTGTTGACGCGCGCGCGCCGGGCGATGGCGTCAACCCGGGCGCCGGCGAAGCCGCGGGCCGAAAATTCCGCGAGCGCGGCAGCAAGGATCTTGTCGCGCGTGCGATCGAGATTGCGGACGGGTGTGCGTGCGGCTGCCATTGCGCGTGCTGTTAACCGGACAGTTAATACTACTATTAACTGATCAGTTAATTAGCCGAGTCAAGCGCGGAGCGCTGAGTGAAAAAGGGGCGGCCACGAGCACCGCCCCGTCAACCGATCAAGCTGACGCTTACGGCGCCGCTTTGACCATGGCGTCGGTCGTGAAGAAATCCTTGTCCACCGCGCCCATGTTGATGTACCAACATTCGCGCTCGGGAGTTTGCAGACCCGGCAGGTAGCACATCGTCGCGAAGCCGCTCTGCACGTCGGTCGCGACCGCGCCGACTTCGAACTCGCGCTTGAACGGATAAATCGCGACGCGCGCGTCGGGCACCGGGCGATCGCGGTAGGTCGTCCACCAGATGTGATTCAGCCACAACTGGCCGCGCTGATCGTATTCATCGATGTACGGCTGGTACCACATCTCGGAGTCCATATAGATGACCGTCTTGCTCTGCAGCGCCTGCGAAATCAGCTCGCGGCGCGGCGCGGCCTCGACGATATACATATGCCGCATCTCCCACGCTTCGGGACACGCGCTGGCGCCGCCGTCCGTCGAGCATTTCAGCTCGGGCGAGTGCTCGGCGTGTGCGACTCCGAGCATCTCGCGCTCGCCGAGAAACTTGTAGTTGTACTCCTCGGTCTTCGCGTTGAAGCCCGAGTAATGATCCGGATTCCAGGTTTGCGCGCTGGTCGCGGTGCTCTCGATCGCCTCGTTGAGCCGGCGAATTCTGCGCGTGCCGGCTGTCCAGCTCCAATCGTCGTCGCCGCGCGTCGGTGCCTGGTAGCGATAACGGATGATGCCGTTGCCGCGCTCGGCCTGCGGCGAGAGCACCGGATACAGCGCGAACAGCCACAGCCGGTTGGTCTTCTTGAAATCGGGATCGACCGGCATCGGCTCGACCTCGGTGCGCCCGACCAGATCGTACCCGGCGTAATGCCCGATTTGGTAGTACTGGATCACATTGTTGGGCTTGTTGCGCCCGCCGTACACGCTCTCGCAATCGTAAAACCGCAGGTCATAGTCGTCGGTGAGCAGCGGCCGGAACACGTTGTTCCACATGATCTTGGACGCCACCTGCGGATCGTTGGTGTCGATCAGCGGAAACGGCTGCCCCGCGACGTAGCCGACGAGGCTGCGATTGTCGCGGCTGAGACGCACCTGCGCCGAGTACTTCTCGGTCGCGTCCTTGTAGGGCGGGGGCCAATCGATTTCCCCGCTCGGAATTATTTTCATCTCCATCCCGTTGACGACTTTGTAATACACGCCCGGCGACACCAGATCCTGTACCTTCGAGGCGTTGGCCGGGGTGATCAAATCGCCCGGCTTCACCTCGGCGCGAGCAGCGGCTGCGATCGCGATGAAGGTCAGCGCGGCCACCACGGCGAGGGCCATCAGCGCCGACGCCGGCCACTCGCGCTGCCGTCGAACATCCTTACCCAAATGTTCCATGAGTTCCTCCTCGGCGGAAAAATAGAAGAGAGGAAGCAACACAGGTGCCACGGCGGTCGTCAGGAATTGTCGTGCGCGCAGAAGGAAAACTGCGGCAGCTGACGCAAAAATTATTCGCAGTATGTTGGAGGCGCTGGCCGTAGCCGCGTGCGATCACGCGACCGGATCACGGTCGATCGCATTAAAAAGGCAACCTGGCCGACGAATTTGTGCTTAGAGCGACATGCATCGAGCCGATCGCACACGATTGGAGGTCAGTTGCAAATTGCCACGGAGTTGCAAAATGCCACTAAACCTCCGTGATAAAAGTCAGACCGGACGGATTCGCAACGGAATGCAACATTCGCCCTGCGCTCGAATCGAAAATCGCGGCGCGAAAGCTGCGCTAAGGAATCAGCACCAGCTTGCCTGTCGATTGCCGAGATTCCATGAACTTGTGCGCGTCGGCGGCCTGCGCGAGCGGGAACGATTTGCCGACCAGCAGCTTCACTTTGCCTTGCGCGATCAGTTTGAACGACTCTTCGATTCCGCGCCGCATCGCGTCGGGCACCGCGGTCACCGTGTAGAGCACGAAACCGCTCACCTTGATCGATTTCTCGAACAGCCTGAACAGGTTCAGCGGTTCGGGCGGACCGCCCGCGCGTCCGTAGAGAATCAGATGGCCGAACGGAGCGAGACAGGTCAGCCCTTTGTCCATCGTCGTCGCGCCGACTGCGTCCAGGATCAGATCGACGCCGCGTCCGCCGGTGAGACGGTTCGCCTCGGCCGCGAAATCGCCGGTGACGTAGTTAATCGCGTCGTCGGCGCCGTACTCTTTGATTAGCGCGGCCTTGCTGGCGCTCGACACAGTCCCGATCACGCGCGCGCCCGCGGCCTTCGCGATTTGCACCGCGACGATTCCGACGCCGCCCGCCGCCGAATGCACCAGCACCGTCTGTCCGGGACCAGTTTGATGCGAGGTGTGCAGCATGTGCCATGCGGTCAGCACCTGGAGCGGAAAAGCCGCCGCGTGCTCGAAGCTGATCGAGTCGGGAATCGGAATGACCTGCGCGGCTGGCGCGAGCGCATACTCGGCGTACATCTTGCTCCCGAGCGCGGCGACCCGCTGCCCGGGTTTGAGATTCGCGACGCCCGCGCCGACCGCCTCGATTTCACCAGCAGCCTCAAGCCCCGGCGTATCAGGCAGTTGCGGCTGCATCAGGTACTGTCCTTGCCGGAACAGCGTGTCGGCAAAATTGATTCCGGCCGCACGCACCTTGATCAGCGCGGTTCCGGGTTTCACCTCGGGCTTCGGAACGTCGGCAATCTTCATCACCTCGGGTCCGCCAAGCTTGTCGAATACAACTGCCTTCATGTGTATAACCTCATCCGGCGGCGCGCTGTAATTTTCGGATCTATCTCATGGATTGCGATGCGATGGAACTCGCATCAAACCATCCGCATCAGAGCCTCCTCGACGAAATCCAGCCGATCGTTGCCCCAGAACATTTCGCCGTTGACGAAAAACGTCCTGGTGCGATCAGGAAGAGGTATCGAGAGCAGTCCGCGTCCCTCCCGATAAGTTTCAATTCGCAACTGGGACAAGTAGCAATCTCGGTTTCAAAGTGCAACGATGTTTCTCGTCGTTGGCGTTGGGGAACGCTGCGACTCGCGAAATTTCGGGGGAGGAGAGTGACAGACGTCCATGCGATTGGATTCTGTCAAGGATGTTTATTGTTCCGTGTCGAGAACGCTGTCGGTCGTCGGCGAGCGCTGGACGATGCTGATAC
>VFSW01015860.1_pt1 | contig 10327 bp, 9 predicted proteins | sample 5358111 | NCBI WGS metagenome assembly VFSW01 (sample SAMN11554181, study PRJNA540505) | mine drainage metagenome | isolation source: sediment from site ElyBrook_90M | place: USA: Ely Copper Mine, Vershire, VT | collected 2017
GCGCAAGTATGGAATTGGCTAGACTGAGACCAATGTGGAATTTATCTCTTCCTTGGTGGGAGTTCGTCCTGCGGGGATTGATCGTTTACGTTTTTTTAATCCTGATCCTGCGATTAACAGGCAAGAGGCAGATCGGACAGATGAGTCCCTTTGATCTTGTTCTGTTGCTCGTGCTCAGCAATGCCGTTCAGAACTCGATGAATGGCGGGGACAACACGGTTGCCGCGGGAATGATTCTCTCGGTGACACTGGTAGCCGCAAATTGGCTTACAGGACAAGTAACCTTTTTCAGTAAGAGAGCCGAACGGTTCATTGAGGGAAAACCTCAGGTTCTCCTGCATAACGGAAAAGTTTATGAACAGACGTTGGCCGATGCCAAGCTGACACGGCATGAATTGATGGCTGCTATTCGCACGGATGGCTATACTGACTTAGCTGAAATTCAGGCTGCTATTCTTGAGAATGATGGTTCGATTAGCGTTATTCCAAGGCATTCACCCGTTGCATGAACAGGACCCCTCCTCAGACGAAGATCTCTGTTTTTCAGTTCTTCCGACATGAATGGGTACTACTCACCAGCTATGTCACGACATCTATTTTTCTCTTTGAGGGCAAGTCGTGGCTGGCAAGCAATCCCGGCCTGATTCTCGGCTCGATTCTCTTTGTCTGGCTCTTCTTTGTGATGCTTCTGGCCTCCTTTGCTGTCGTCCGCCATGCCGACCATCTCGCGGAACAGCTTCGCGAACCTTTGGGCACTCTGATTCTCACACTAGCCGTCACCAGTATCGAAGTCATGATGATCTCGGCACTGATGCTGAATGGAAACAATCCTGCCCTCGCTCGGGATACCATGTTCTCGGTAGTGATGATTGTGCTGGGAGGTCTCCTCGGTATCGCTCTACTCAGTGGAGGACTCCGCTTTCAGGAACAGCAGTTCAACCTGAAGGGAGTCAATGCCTTCCTCGGCCTGATTCTCCCCCTCTCTGTTCTTTCCCTCGTCATGCCGAATTTCACCAAGTCGGGAGGCATTGGCATGTTTTCCCCATTCCATGCCATGAGTATGGTGATTCTCTCGCTGGTGATCTATGGAGTTTTTCTTGCCATTCAAACAAGCCTGCATCAGGAATTTTTCAATGAGGTCGACTGGATGCCTGGAGAAACCGAGGATCATCCCAGCAAAAGCTCCCTTCCCTTCAGTGCTTTGTTTTTGGTTCTCCATCTCATTCCTATCATTCTGCTCTCCAAACAACTTGCCCATCTCCTTGATTATGGGGTGCGTGGAGGAGGTCTCCCTGAGGCTCTTGGCGGACTGATCGTGGCAATCCTCATCCTCTCTCCAGAAGGACTCAGTGCTATTCAATCCGCAGCACGCAATCAGATGCAACGCTCGGTCAATGTACTGCTCGGTTCTGTTCTCGCCACAATTGGCCTCACCGTTCCAGCGGCACTGGCGATCAGCCTGATCTATGGGAAGCCCGTCCAGTTGGGGCTCTCCGATTCCTCCATGACGCTACTGGCCGTCACTCTAGGAAGCTGCTTTATCACCTTTGGTCAGGGGAAAACAAATATTCTGCAAGGATTCGTTCATCTCCTCCTTTTTGCCGCCTATATCGTCCTGATGTTTGACTGAGGTGGCAGAGTGGGCGATTCCCTGCGAATCGAAACCGAAACCCACTCGGTCTGAGGGAGAATAAATTTCCGAACCGTAACCTCGATCCACCGCAAGGAAAACTCCTGTAATAGAGTCAAGGTCAACTCATCAGCGATGGTTTCGATCAGCTTGCGCGGACGCTCGGCAACAATCTCTACCACCCTGCGGCTTACGGCGTCATAATCAACGGTGAAGGCAATATCATCATTCCCTGCGACGACTGGCTGGTTCACAGCAGCAAAACGGAGATCAAGGAGAAGCCTCTGGGCAATTACACGCTCTTCCTCGGGCACTCCGACAAAGGCATTCACTGCCAGTCCCTGAATGCCAATGACTCGATCTAGGTTCATTCCTGTGATTATAAGACAAACTTGATGTCACGAATGACCTTCTCGCCAAAACGTTCGCGGAGCTTGCGGATGATTTCTGGCTTCCAGACACGATCGAGCTCATAGCGCACGCTTGACTGAATCACGCGGATATGAAGCGTTCCCGCCACCAGACGATCCGGCTGGGAATGCTGGGCGATGAACTCCCCGACGATCTCTGACCATGCAGCCAGAATGTCGGCCTCCTTGATACGGTCAGCGATCCCAAGCTTGGGGAGGAGCTTGCCGAGAAGAGTACTGATTCCTGCCGCCCGATCAGGGCCTGGCTCATCGGGCAGACCTCGCCAGTCCTGAAGGACTCGTCTGGCAGGAGTCCATTTTTTAGGATAGCGACTCTGGTCAGTTGCTGATGGTTTTTCTTTCGTCAAAAAAAACTGGAGTCTAAGCGTCGTTGCCAATCGCTTCAACAGGGCAGCCTTCCATGGCTTCTTTGCAGAGAGCTTCCTCTTCAGGAGTCTCCGGCTGCTTAAAAACATAGGAGTGACCTCCATCATCGTTCCGCATGAAATTTCCAGGAGCCGTTTCGCGGCAGAGATCGCAATCAATGCATTGGTCGTCGCAGTAGTAGCGACCTGTAACATTTTCGGGATACTTGTTGGATACATCAGCCATGATGAGGAAAGGTTAAAAGCCGTACTCCCGATTGCAATGGTTTTTTACACGAGGTTGCCAAAATCAGAAAATTATTCGATATTGCCTCGTGAAGTCCCCGCTTCCCACTCCTATTCTTCCCCTCGAAGGCCGCCATATAATTCATCTCTTCTGCCGTCTGGAACGGGAGCCTTGGCAGTTTCTGGATGATGTCGAACGTCGGAAAGCCTTATCCTTGTCTCTTCTATCCAGAATGTGGAACCGAATTCTGCAAAAATGCGTTCCTTGATTCCGGCAAGAGTGGCTTCCTGGGCCTCTGGAAGCATGATCGCTACCATGGTTGAACCAGAACCCGTCATGAAGGCTGATTCCACGCCCGGCTCTTGACGTAACCAGCTCTTCACGACCGGAAGGAGAAGATATTTTTCAAAGACAGGGGCTTCCAGATCATTGAAGAGTTTAATTTTCTCCAGCCATTGAATGTCTTCTGGCATAGGTTTTCCAGAGGCTTCCTTGTATCGGGCAAACTGTTGATAGGCCCAGGATGTCTGGACAGGAAAGGGAGGTTTGATCAGCAACAGTTGGCGGGAAGGCAGGTTGGGCAGGGCTTCCAAAATCTCCCCCCTCCCTCGACACCATGCAGGACCCTCAAGAAGAAAAAATGGCACATCCGATCCCAGCCTAGAGGCGATCTCATGCAGTTCCTCAGCAACTAGCGGATAATCAAACAGTTCATTTAATCCGCGCAGCACAGCCGCAGCATCGCTGCTTCCACCCCCCAGACCAGCTCCGTAGGGAATGCGTTTCATCAGAGAAATCGCTACGCCATGCTCCAGCCCTGTAGCACGACGGAATTCCTCTGCTGCCTTTACGCAGAGGTTCTCAGACACCGTAGGAAGATCAGGGTTATTACAGATAAATTGAATCTCTTTGCCCATGCCATGCGCCACTTCAACCTCATCAGCCAAAAAGAGGGGGGTCATGAGCGTCTCTATCTCATGGAATCCATCAGAGCGTTTTCCGAAAAGGCGGAGAGAAAGGTTGATCTTGGCCGGGGCTGCGAGTGTGATGAGATCCATTGCTGACTCATCGTGTGAAACTCTCCTCCTGTCCCCAAGACAAAATTATCATCGCCCTGGATGTTCCCGACACTGCCGGAGCACTCCGTCTGCTCGACTCTCTGGGTGATCCTCCTGCTCTTTGCAAGATTGGTCTGGAACTTTTCACAGCCGAAGGCCCCTCCGTCGTCAAGGCCGTGCAGGATCGTGGTTCCGCAATCTTTCTTGATCTGAAATTTCACGACATTCCCCATACCGTTGCTCATGCCATCCGCTCGGCAGCAGACCTCGGTGTTGCCATGACGACACTTCATGCCGGAGGTGGCCCTGTCATGTTGGAAGCCGCTGCCAAGGCCGCTGTGGAGGGAGGAAGGAGCGATCTCCTCCTCCTGGCTGTCACCATCCTCACCAGCATGGATGCCGCACAGCTCGCAGCTACTGGTATCACTGACGAGCCCGAGGCCCAAGTTCTGCGACTCGTACGACTTGCCTCCGAGTCTGGGATGGGCGGCATCGTTTGTAGTCCGCGTGAAATCACTGCCACACGCGGAGTCTTTGGCAAAAACCTCCGCATCGTCACTCCCGGAGGGCGCCCGATATGGGCGGCAGCGGGAGATCAAAAACGGGTCATGACTCCCGCAGATGCTCTCAAGGCAGGTGCCGACTGGCTCGTCATAGGCCGCCCGATCACTGCGGCAGCCGATCCACGAGCCGCCTACGCCCGCATTGTGGCTGAGATGAAGGGGTGAGTGATTTTTTCTGCTCTTTTGTAGAGGGCGTAGATATATGGCCTCGGATCACCCGACGGACTGATAAATGTGTAATCCGATTGGCAGAGCAAAGAGAACTCCGAACCAAGGCGGTCGGTCAGCTCCTCAGTAGAATAACGGTGAAGCGGCAAACCCGCGCACTCTGGATCACCTGATAGCGAAAATTCAGCAAAGAGAGCATATCCTCCGGGGCGTAAAATTCCCTTGAGATTGTCAAAGTAACTTTCAATGTCCTTTTCCTCCAAGAGAAAATGTAAAACAGCTCGGTCGATCCATAAATCAACCGGCGCACTCTGCGATGGCAAGGCTGTGGAAATATCCTAGAGCCAAGTCACATGATCTTGCTGCTCGCCAATGCGCCTCTTGAGCTTGTCAAGCGCCCCGCTGCTGATGTCATTCAAGATCATCTTATTTCCTTGTTGCAATAAGTGATCAACGAGAAGAGATGTTCCTGCTCCCGGTAAAAATACCTTAGAATTTTTCCAGTCAGGAATAATGCGAAGCATCGCAAGGGTCTGTTCTGCGTCTTGCTCATACCATCCCAGATCGAGGTCTCCCTTCGTCTGGAAGATTCCATTCCAATGCTCAGGTGATGATTTCATAGGTAACCTTGCTGGATGATTCCCTCTTGAGAGAGAGGGAACCTCTTTTTTTGTCAAATTTCTCAAATCCTCTGACTTTTAAGAAGTGGCCTCTACCCTGCCATCAACGAAGGGATTGTTTCTTCAAAGATTTTCTCCAGCGATTGCACGGGCCAGCTATAGATGGCATCTCCGGCAGTAATCGTCAAATCGCTTCCCCCTGTCACAGCACCGATGCCACAGAAAGGAATACCACTCTTCAGAAGCTCCGTTTCAACAGCGTCGGCGTGTGAAGGCCTGACGGAAATTACAATTCTTCCCTGAGTTTCATTGAAAAGCAGCACGTCAGGACGTTGAGCAATTTGATTCTTCGTATTGAGATCAACAGCAGCCCCGAGGTTTTTTCCAAAACAGCTCTCGGCAAGAGCCACGGAAAGGCCTCCTTCGGAACAGTCGTGGGCACTCTGAACCAACCCGTTACGGATGAGTTCTAACAGCGTGTGATGAATCGCCCTTTCCTTCTCGAAATCGAGTGCCGGAGGAGCGCCTTCTTTCCGACCATGAATGGCTAGAAGATAATGGGAAGCTCCAAGCTCGGAACCGATTTCTCCCAGCAGAAAGAGAATGTCTCCTGCTTCCTTGAATGTCTGCGTGGTAATATGGGCGGCATCGTCAATACGTCCTACCATGGAGATCGTCGGAGTCGGATCAATCGCTCCAGCAGGACTCTCATTGTAGAGGCTGACATTCCCGCCAGTCACAGGAATGTCAAAGGCACGGCACCCCTCGGAAATCCCTTCCACGGCGGCGCGGAGCTGAAAGAAAACCTCCGGTTTATAAGGATTCCCAAAATTAAGTTTATCAGTGACCCCGATGGGCGTAGCACCTGAGCAGGATAGATTACGCGCGGCCTCGGCCACAGCAAAAGGTGCTCCCTGCCTCGGATCGAGACGGCAGTAGAGGGCATTGCAATCCGTAGAAGCCGCGAGAATTTTCCCCGCTTCGCGGACAATGAATACAGCCGCATCGGAACCGGGGAGCACGGCTGTGCCAGTGCGCACCATGTGGTCATACTGACGCCAGACCCAGCGCTTGCTGGCGATGCTGGGATGGGCCAAAAGACGGGGTAGGGTTTCCAGAGGATCAGTCGGCGGCACCGTGGAGAGATCAAGCGGAGGCGGTGGGGTAAAGGGAGCCGCCTCGCGGTAATAGAGCGGGCCATCATCAGCCAGAGCACGCGCAGGCACATCAACGACAACATCCTTCCCATTGCGTACACGCATCTGGCCATCATCGGTGACCACGCCGATCTTGGCATAAGGAAGATCCCATTTCTCAAAAATCTCCGTCACCTGCGCCTCCTGACCTTTATTGACGATCACCAGCATCCGTTCCTGAGATTCACTTAGGAGCACTTCGTAAGGAGAGAGTCCCTGAGCACGCTTGGGGACACGTTGGATGTCTATCTCAACGCCCGTTCCGCCACGGCTCGCCGTCTCACAGGTGGAGCAGGTTAGTCCCGCCGCCCCCATATCCTGAATGCCAGCAACACAGCCACTGGCAAGAAGTTCGAGGCAGGCTTCCAGCAGAAGTTTCTCACGGAAAGGATCACCGACTTGCACAGCAGGACGGTCGGCTTTGGATTCCTCGGTCAGCTCACGTGAGGCAAAGGCAGCACCGGCCAGACCATCACGTCCGGTCTCAGCACCGACATAGAAGACAGGATTGCCGACACCTTTGGCCGCACCACGGGCAATCTGCTCATGACGGAGGATGCCGAGACAGAAGGCATTAACGAGAGGATTCCCATTGTAACTCTCGTCGAAATAGACCTCACCAGCGATGGTCGGCAGTCCAATGCAGTTGCCGTAATGAGCAATACCAGCCACCACGCCTGCAAAGAGACGACGATTTGTCTGAGCCTGTTCGCTCTCTCCCTCAATGGAGCCAAAGCGGAGCGAATCCATGAGAAAAACAGGCCGTGCCCCCATAGTGAAAATATCGCGAATGATGCCACCGACGCCAGTTGCGGCCCCTTGAAACGGTTCAACGGCACTCGGATGATTGTGACTTTCGATTTTGAAGGCCACTGCCCAGCCATCACCGATGTCGATAACTCCAGCGTTCTCCTCACCCGCCTTGACCAGAACGCTTGGGCCGGTGGTCGGAAATTTACGGAGCTCGGGACGGGAATTTTTATAGGAGCAATGCTCGCTCCACATGACGGAAAAGACCCCCAGTTCTTCAAAGCTCGGTTCACGGCCAAGGATGGAGAGTACTTTGTCATACTCCTCCGGGGAGAGGCCATGTTTGGCGATCGGTTCGGGCGTCATGAAGGGATTTGGCGAATTGGCCATGGAAAAAATTAGAGCGAGTGAACGGAGGGATTTTTTTGAGCAGCCACCCAGTCCATCATTGACAGAAAGATGGCACGTCCATCGATGCCACCCAGAAGGGAATCACAGACACGCTCAGGATGAGGCATCAGGCCAAAAACATTGCGACCATGACTGCAAATTCCCGCGATATTTTCGAGCGATCCATTCGGATTGGCTTCAGCGGTAATCTCACCCTCGGCGTCGCTATAGCGGAGGAGAATTTGATTGTTGGCATTGAGAGCCCACAGCGTCTCCTCATCGGCAAAATAGGAACCCTCGCCATGAGCAATCGGGAGATCGAGCACCCTCCCTTGCTGGAGAGCGGATGTAAAAGGCGTGTCCGTATTTTCCACACGGAGAGTCCGATGCTCACAGCGGAAAAGCAGACCACGGTTGCGCATCAGCGTGCCGGGCAGCAGCCCCGCCTCGCAGAGAATCTGAAATCCGTTGCAGATCCCCAGCACGAGAACACCGGTCGAGGCCGCATGGCGGACAGCCGTCATGATCGGAGAGAAGCGGGCAATGGAACCACAGCGAAGATAATCGCCGTAGGAGAAGCCCCCCGGGAGCACAATGGCGTCATAGCCTTCTAGCGATGTCTCCTTGTGCCAGACCATCGTGACCTTGACACTGGGGAAGGAGAGTAGAGCCGCCTGACAATCAGAGTCGCAATTCGATCCGGGAAATTGAATAACCGCACAACGCATCGCGTGAGATACCGTGGGCATCGTAGCCATTACAGAATCTCGAGCTTGTAATCCTCGATCACGGGATTGGAGAGGAGATCGTGAGCAATTTCGTGGAGCTGCTTCTCATCAGCCCCCTCGAGATCAATTTCAATCAATTTTCCGATACGAACAGAACGAACTCCTCGGAGTCCGAGGTGTTCCATCGCGCGGCCTGCGGCAACGCCGGCTGGATCGAGAATTGCAGGTTTCGGCATGACGGTGACAACAGCTTTCATGAAGCTTGGAAAATCGGTCGTCCCATCCCACTCGACAAGCCAAAAGAGGAAAACTTAGAAAAAAACCACGAAAGCATCTCTTGAAAATGCTTTAGATCGCGAGAGTTCCACTCAAGGGCGCTACTCTTCCGATTTACTAAGTTTGGTCAAAACGCTCAAATCCTCAAGTGTTGAAGTATCTCCCGTCAGAGACTGACCAGCAGCCACCTGTTTGAGGAGACGCCGCATGATTTTTCCGCTACGAGTTTTTGGCAGCATTTCAGCAAAACGGACTTCATCTGGCTTGGCAATTGAACCGATGGATTTGCCAACATGGTTACGGATTTTTTGTTTGAGATCCTCGCTTGGCTTATGACCGGAACGCAGGGTGACAAAGGCGACGATTCCCTGTCCCTTGATTTCATCAGGGCGTCCAACGACAGCAGCCTCTGCCACGGCAGGATGACTGACGAGAGCACTCTCGACTTCAGCAGTGCCAAGGCGATGTCCGGCAACATTGAGAACGTCATCGATGCGTCCGACAATCCAGAAGTTCCCCTGCTTATCGCGACGGGCTCCATCACCCGTACAGTAGGCTCCCTTGACATCACTCCAATATTGCTGACGGTAACGAGTCTTGTCACCATAGATACCCCGGAGCATGGAAGGCCACGGCTTGCGAATCACCAGTTTCCCTCCCTGCCCATGGGGAACTTCGTTGCCCTCGTCATCAACGATAGCCGCATCAACGCCAAAGAATGGAAGCGTTGCCGTTCCAGGCTTGCAAGGCATGGCTCCAGGTAGCGGAGTAATCATGTGAGCACCGGTCTCGGTCTGCCACCAAGTATCAACAATGGGGCAGCGCTCGTGCCCGATCTTTTTATAGAACCAGATCCACGCTTCAGGATTAATCGGCTCGCCAACCGTGCCAAGCAATCGGAGGGAAGAAAGATCATGGGCTTCAGGATAATGATCTCCCCACTTCATGAAGGCCCGAATAGCTGTTGGCGCCGTGTAGAAAATCGTCACTCCATACTCGGCGATAAGCTTCCAGAAACGATCAGGCTCGGGCCAGTTCGGCGCTCCCTCATACATGAGGCAGGTGGCACCGGCAGCGAGCGGTCCATAGACGAGATAGCTGTGGCCGGTGATCCAGCCAATATCAGCGGTGCACCAGTAAACATCGTCTTCTCGGAGGTCAAAGACATACTTCATTGTCGTATGGATACCAACGAGATAGCCGCCAGTAGAATGCAGGATTCCCTTTGGTTTTCCTGTCGATCCACTCGTGTAGAGAATGAAAAGCGGGTGCTCACTATCAAGGGATTCGGGAGGGCAGTCGGCGGTTACATACTCCATTTCGCGATGCCACCAGACATCCCGCCCCTCCTCAATGTGGATGTCGAGATTAGCACGACGAAAAACAATGACACGATATACCGACTTATCCCCCTCGAGTGCATGATCCACATTCTGCTTGAGCGAGATAGTCTGACCACGGCGGTAGCTGCCATCGGCGGTGATCACGATTTTTGCTCCGCTATCGACGATGCGATCCTTGATGCTCTCGGCACTGAAGCCCCCAAAGACCACGGTGTGTATGGCCCCGATCCGTGCACATGCCAACATGGCAATGGCAGCCTCGGGAATATGAGGCATATAGATGAGGACACGATCCCCGTTTTTAACTCTATTACGCTTGAGAACATTGGCGAATTTACAAACTTCACGGTGAAGCTGGCGATAAGTCAGCACGCGTTTTTCTCCTGGTTCTCCCTCCCAGATTATTGCCGCCTTATTGGCACGAGGGGTACCGAGATGACGATCCAGGCAATTCTCCGAAGCATTGATTTTCCCGCCAACAAACCATTTGGCATACGGCATTTTCCAATCGAGAACCTTGCTCCAGACCTTCTGCCACTGGAGATCCTTGGCTTCGCGAGCCCAGAATGTATCAGGTTTAGCA
>VFSW01015861.1_pt1 | contig 10327 bp, 8 predicted proteins | sample 5358111 | NCBI WGS metagenome assembly VFSW01 (sample SAMN11554181, study PRJNA540505) | mine drainage metagenome | isolation source: sediment from site ElyBrook_90M | place: USA: Ely Copper Mine, Vershire, VT | collected 2017
GCGCGCTGTTCCGTAGTTTTGATCTTGTCGCCTGAAAACATGCATTCGATAAAAGCGGGCAGGTGAGCCTGTTCGGCCAGACTGACGAGCAGTTGCCGAGTCTGATCATTGATGCGGTTCTTGGAGTAATCCAGCAGCAGCGTGCCGGATTTGACCGAGAATTTTTCGGTGCGCGCGGCATCTTCCTGAAATAACTGGCGCATGGTCTGCGCTTTCATGGAGTCATAATGCGCCTCCAGAGCCTGCCATGCGGTGGATAGTGTAAGTTTTGACATGGTAATAATCTCAAATCAAATTTAATCTGGAAAAATCAGTTGTCTACATAAATATACGAAACGGTTTTCGCAGGAAATCCGCTCCGCGGATGCTCGAAAAAATACTTAATTTCAGCCAGGCGCCACGATTTTGATTTTTACCTTGCGGGTGAGTTGCTGAAGTTAAGCGGGTTTTCTATATATTTGGTGTCTTTCGTGTTTTTCGTGGATGAAAAAAGGGTTTAGGTTTAACGAAGTTTTCCTCCCATCAAGGAAGGAAAACTTGCCTTATGCCTCGGGTACCAGAATGACACCGGCCAGAGGGGGCAGCACTATTTCGGCGGAAAAAGGCAGACCCATCCAGGGTATGGCTTCCGCCTCAATCAGGCCCGCATTACCGATGTCGCTTCCTGCGTAATGGGTGGAGTCGCTGTTTATCACTTCACGGTACGCGACTTGTTTCGGCAGGCCGATGCGATAGTGCGGGCGCGGCAAGGGGGTCAGATTCAGCGTAACGATTGCAAACGATCCGTTGAGTGCGCGTCGCTGATAGGACAGTACCGATTTTTCCGCATCGTTGCAATCGATCCAGGAAAATCCCTCGGATTGGAAATCCAGTTCATGCAGGGCCGGCAGCGAGCGATACAGTCGGTTCAGGTCATGCGTCAGATTCTGTATGCCGCGGTGGAACGCTTCACCCAGTTGCCACCATTCCAGTTCCCATTTGGATTGCCACTCGCGTCCCTGGGCGATCTCATTGCCCATGAAGTTGAGTTTCTTGCCGGGACTGGTCATCTGGTAGGTGAGCAGCAGACGCAGATTGGCGAATTTCTGCCACGCGTCCCCCGGCATCTTGGATAACAGCGAGCCTTTCCAGTGCACGACTTCGTCATGCGAAAACGGCATTACAAAGTTTTCACTGTAGGCATAAATCTGCCCGAAAGTCAGCTGGTTGTGATGGTATCTGCGGTGTACGGGTTCGTGTTCAAAATAGGCGAGTGTGTCATTCATCCAGCCCATGTTCCATTTCATCGAGAAACCGAGACCCCCCAGATATACCGGGCGTGAAACGCCCGGCCATGCGGTGGATTCTTCCGCCATGGTCAGTGCGCCGGGAAACTCGTCATGCACCATGATGTTCATTTCGCGCAAAAAATCAACCGCTTCAAGATTTTCGCGACCGCCGTACTTGTTGGGGATCCATTCTCCCGCGCGGCGCGAATAGTCCAGATATAACATGGAGGCGACCGCATCCACGCGCAGTCCGTCAAAATGGAACTCGGACAGCCAGTAATGCGCGCTGGACATCAGGAAGGATTTAACCTCGTTGCGGCCAAAATTGAAAATGTGGGTGCCCCAGTCCTGGTGAAATCCTTTGCGCGGATCAGCATGTTCATACAGGGCGGTGCCGTCAAAGCGCGCCAGCGACCAGCTGTCCTGGGGGAAATGTGCCGGAACCCAGTCCAGAATGACGCCGATATCGGCCTGGTGGCAGGTGTCGATCAGATGACGCAATTCGTCCGGAGAACCAAAGCGACTGGTGGGCGCAAAATAGCCGGTGCACTGATAGCCCCACGACTCATCCAGCGGATGCTCGGTCACTGGCATGAATTCGATGTGAGTGTAGCCCATGTTCTTGACGTAAGGTACCAGATCAGTGGCCAATTCGCTGTAGCTGTAGAAACGGCCATCCGGATGACGTTTCCAGGAACCGGGATGGACTTCGTAAATGTTGATCGGGCTATGCAACCAGTCCCATTCGCTGCGTTTTTTCATCCAGGCCTCATCCTGCCAGCGGTGTTCGTTGGCAGGGGCTGCAAGCGATGCGGTGCCGGGGCGGGATTCATAGCCTTGCGCATAGGGATCGGTCTTGGTCAGTATGTTGCCATATTCACGATTGCGGATCTCAAAGCGATAAAGGGCATGTTGTTTGATTTCGGGGATGAAAATTTCCCACACGCCGGAGGAGCCATGCAGGCGCATCGGATACAGCCTGCCATCCCAGTTGTTGAATTCGCCTACCACGCTGACGCGTTCGGCATTGGGCGCCCATACCGTGAAACGCACGCCTTTAATACCTGAAATTTCTACGGCGTGGGAACCCAGCATGCGGTAGCCCTGATGAAGTCTCCCTTCGCCAAAAAGAAATAAATCCTGCTCTGAAATGTTGGCGGGAAACTGGTAAGGATCGAAAACTTCGCGGGATGTCGTGCCTTCGTAGATACGCAGCCGATAGGGTTTTTCCGGTTCGCTTTCACAGCGCCATTCAAACAGACCACCGGGATGCATTTTTTTGAAGGGTTCGTCGCTTCCCCTTAACGCGACCTGTGTGGCATGCGGGTCAAAAAACCGGATTAGCCATTCGTCATTGTCGCGGTGCAAACCGAGCAGGGAAAACGGGTCATGGAGTTTTGCCTTTAACAAAGATTTAATCAGTGCATCCACTTTATTTTCCTCTTTAGTTCTTGTGTAGTGCTGCAATTGTAAACGATAATGACGGCGTCAATTGGTGTAAATATGGCTAAGGAGCAGAGGACATGAGTGTCGAGTTGGGTTATCTTAAAAAGAAATACCATGTAGCATCGGGCGATCCTGAACCACGTTTTGTAAGCCGTCTGACCAAAAGCACTTATGCGATGGTGCTGGCCGGTGGGCGCGGCAGTCGTCTGCATGAGTTGACCAACTGGCGAGCCAAGCCTGCCGTTCCCTTCGGCGGCAAGTTTCGTATCATCGATTTCGTACTTTCAAACTGCGTCAATTCCGGCATACGCCGCATTGGTGTGGCGACGCAATACAAGTCGCACAGTCTGATCCAGCACATCCAGCGCGGCTGGTCTTTTCTGAACGGCCAGTTTGGCGAGTACCTAGATTTGCTTCCCGCCCAGCAGCGCGTCAGCGAAGATCAATGGTATCGCGGTACTGCGGATGCGGTTTTTCAGAATCTTGATATTATACGCGGATCCAAATGTGACTTTGTCGTGATACTGGCAGGCGATCAAATCTACAAGATGGATTACGGCAAGTTGCTGGCCTTCCATGTGGAAAAGAAGGCAGACATGACGGTGGCCTGCCTTGAAGTACCGGTTGAGGATGCGTATGCCTTTGGCGTGATGGGCATAGGGGAAGATGCACGTGTTGTTGAATTTGTCGAAAAACCGGAAAACCCGCCTAGCATTCCTGGGAACCCGGAAAAGTCGCTGGCCAGCATGGGTATCTATGTGTTCAACACCCGGTTCCTGATTGAACAGCTGATCCGTGACGCGGACAGCCCGAAATCCAGCCATGATTTCGGCAAGGATCTGATCCCGCACATGGTGTCCAACTATCGCGTGTTTGCGCAAAGTTTCGATCAAAGCTGCGTCGGCATGGGGCCTGACAAGACGCCTTACTGGCGCGATGTGGGTACCATTGATTCCTACTGGGAAGCCAGTATGGAAATGACCAAGGTCATCCCCGATCTGAATATGTACGACCAGGAGTGGCCGATCTGGACCTATCATGAGCAATTGCCGCCTGCCAAATTTGTGTTCGACGAGGATGAGCGGCGCGGGATGGCGGTAGACTCACTGGTGTCCGGCGGGTGTATCGTCAGCGGCTCAGTGGTCAAACGTTCGCTGCTGTTCTCCGATGTAAGGGTGAACAGTTATTCATGTATTCAGGATTCGGTGTTGTTGCCTGACGTGGATGTCGGCCGTCATGTTACCTTGAAGCGTGTGATTGTCGACAAGAGCTGCAAGATACCTGACGGGCTGGAAGTCGGCCTTGATGCAGAAAAAGACCGCAAGCATTTCCATGTCAGTCCGAACGGGGTGACGCTCATCACGGCAGAAATGTTGGGCCAGATCAATCACAGTATTCGTTAAGCTAACCAAATCCCCGCCGCAAAAGGACGGGCTTTTTGCCATGACAAAATCCTTAGACCTTGTTTTTCTCTGGCATATGCATCAGCCGGATTACCGTGATTATGCCACTGGTGATTTTGTACTGCCGTGGGTGTATCTACACGCCATCAAAGACTACACAGACATGGCCTACCACCTCGAACGGCATCCTGAGGTACATGTTGTGCTCAACTTTGTGCCTATCCTGCTCGATCAGCTGGAGGATTATACCGATCAGTTTGCCACCGGAAATATACGTGACCCCCTGTTGCGTCTGCTGGCACATCAGAATACCGTCGAATTTACCCTGGAAGAACGACAGCTGGCCCTTGATTCCTGTTTTCGCAGCAGTCATACCAAAATGATTGCGCCTTTTCCAGCCTATAAACGTCTGCTGGATTTGTTTCAACTTTTACAGACCGATGGAGAGTATGGGCTGAACTATTTGTCTGGACAGTATATGGCTGACTTGCTGACCTGGTATCACCTTGCCTGGTGTGGAGAGAGCGTGAGGCGTGATAATGAGCTGGTTGCACGTTTAATGACCAAGGCTGAAGGTTTTAGCTACGCAGACCGCAAGCAACTGTTTGATCTGATCGGCACTTTGACCAGTGACATTATTCCGCGATACCGGAAGTTGTCAGAGTCAGGTCAGATTGAAATATCGGCCACCCCCCATTACCATCCGCTGGCGCCCCTTTTGATCGATTTTGCCAGCGCCAAAGAAGCCATGCCGGATGCCCCCCTGCCCAAGGCGCCGCATTATCCCAAAGGTCGCTTGCGTGTTTCCAAACACATACAATTGGCCAGGCGGAGTCATAAGGAAAGATTTGGATCAGAGCCCAAAGGCATGTGGCCGGCTGAAGGGTCAATTTCCGTGGAGACGCTGGAGGTGTTTGCCGAGGAAGGGTGTGGCTGGGCGGCCAGCGGAGAGGGCGTGCTGGTCAACAGCTTGCACCTCTCCAATCTTCCGGTTCCTGAGCGTGGAGAGTATTTATATCGGCCTTATACGCTGGATGCGAAGGCGGACGGTATGCTGTGCTTTTTTCGAGATGACCATTTGTCTGATTTGATCGGTTTTGAATATTCGCGCTGGCATGGCAAGGATGCGGCAATCCATTTTGTCGATCAGCTCAGTTCCATCGCGCTCAACGCGTCAGAGAATGAAACGCCGGTGGTCAGCGTGATTCTGGATGGCGAAAACGCCTGGGAATATTATCCTTACAATGGTTTTTATTTCCTCGATGAGTTGTATGCCCAACTTGCGGCGCATGCCGCGATTACGACCCGTACCTACAGCGATTTTCTAACCCCTGACAAGGCCCGGCCCGACAGAGCGCAGCCACATCGTTTGCCAACCATCGCGGCAGGGAGCTGGGTGTACTGCAACTTTTCCACCTGGATAGGCTGCGAAGATAAAAACCGCGCCTGGGATTTGCTGTGCGCAGCCAAGCAAAGTTATGATCTGGTGATCTCCAGCGGGCGCTTGAGCAAGCTTGAGCAGGAAGCCGCTGACAGGCAGTTGTGTTCCTGCGAAAGTTAGGACTGGTTCTGGTGGTTTGGCGACTATAATCCGGCAAACTCGGTTGCCAGTTTTGACCGTCTGTACCGGCACAACCTCACCGAGTTGTACCGTTTGATCAAACTGACTGCACCGCTCAGCCTGCTGGATCCGGTCAGCCGTGGATGTCTGGGGGAGACTGAAGTGGATGGAGCGATGCGCCGCGCAACTGAATAAACATGTTAAAAACCGTCCACGAAAAACACGAAAAACACGAAAGGCACGAAATATAAAAATTTCACTATATAAATCAATATGTTGATTTTATTTGTGGCGGGTCAAACATCGATAAAAGAGACATTGTAGTTATTTTTTGTGCCTTTCGTGGGCAAAATGGTTTTTCGTTCAAATTAGACAGTGTAGTCAATAGAATCAGGCTTTTATGATAAACGATCGCGCCAGTGGCATTCTGTTGCACCCAACTTCTCTGCCTGGCCCTTTCGGTGCGGGCGATCTGGGCGCCAATGCATATCTTTTTGTTGACTGGCTGATCGGCGCCGGACAAACCTGGTGGCAGGTTTTGCCGCTGGGTGAAATCGGTCCCGGTAATTCACCCTATATGAGCAGTTCCGCATTCGCCGGGAATGTATTGCTGATAGATCTTCAAGAATTGGCTTATCAAGGCTGGCTGAAACCGGCGGACCTGATACCCTTGCCGGAATTTCGTCATGACAGGGTGGACTATGCCTTGCTGGCTTCTTTTAAGCTGGAGCGATTGAGTCGCGCTGCCAAGTCATTTTTTGCGGCTGATCCGGGCGAGATGCACAGCGACTATGCGGATTTTTGTCTGGCGGAATGCGAATGGCTGGACGATTATGCGCGTTTTATGACCATCGCTGATCAGCAAGACCAGCGCCGCTGGAATCAATGGCCCGCAGCGCTGGCAAATCGGGAGCCACAAGCCTTGCTGTTGCTCGATGCGATCAGTATCAACAAAATAAACTTCTGGAAATTCTGCCAATGGTGTTTTGCCAGGCAATGGATATTGCTGAAGACCTATGCCAACGACAGGGGCGTTAAACTGATCGGCGATGTGCCGATATTTGTCGCCTATCAAAGTGCAGATGTGTGGGCGCACCGTGAGCTGTTCGAGCTGGATGAAGCGGGTAATCCGACTGTCGTGGCTGGAGTGCCGCCTGATTACTTCAGTGAAACCGGGCAGTTGTGGGGGAATCCGCTCTATCGCTGGGACGTTCATGAAACAACAGGGTACGCCTGGTGGTTAAGACGTTTGCAGTGTGCGCTCTCCAATTTTGATCAGGTGCGCATCGATCATTTTCGGGGTTTTGTCAGTTACTGGGAAGTTGCTGCAAGCGAAACAACCGCAATCAACGGCAGGTGGATGCCTGGTCCGGGCGCCAAGCTATTTAAGGCGTTTGCAGATTTTTTTCATGATTTACCCATCATCGCCGAAGATCTGGGCGTGATTACGCCGGATGTGGTTGAGCTTCGCGATCAGTTTGCCTTACCCGGGATGCGTATTCTGCAATTTGCCTTTGGTGAGGATATATCCAATCCGTTTTTACCGCACAATTACATCGCCAATACGGTAGCCTACACCGGTACGCATGACAACGATACCATGACAGGCTGGTGGAATAGTGCGACTGATAAAGTGAAGGATTTCGTTCGTGAGTACATAGGTCGTCCGGTGATTGATGTTCCCTGGGATATGATCATCATACTTTCAGCTTCGGTTGCCAATACCGTGGTCTTTCCGATGCAGGATATACTCTGTCTGTCAGGCGAGTATCGCATGAATTATCCGGGGAGCACTGATGATAACTGGGAATGGCGTTTCTTGTGGGAACAGGTTCAGCCGTGGCAAACGATAAGGCTGGCAAAGATTACCGCAGAGACTTCCCGTAGTCTGTGATGATGAATCGCCTGTTGATCTGATGCGCCAGCCGGCAGGCTGGCGATTGAAAACTTTACTTATTTCCGTTAACAGAGGCCTTCAGCGTTGCGCCTGGCTTGAAAGCGGGTGTTTTGGAGGCAGCGATTTTCAGCTCAGCTCCCGTTTTAGGATTGCGGCCGGTGCGCGCAGCGCGTTCGCGAACTTCAAATGTGCCAAAACCTACCAGGGCGACGCTGTCGCCCGTAGCCAGCGTTTCCCCGATTACTTCAATCAGTGCAGCAAGATGGTGTTCCGCGACAATTTTTGTGCTTGCGGTTTTATTGGCCAAAGCGTCGATCAGTTCTTTTCTGTTCATGTGTCTTTCTCCGTGAATAGCTACGTGAATTAATGGCTGTGCAATACAGCGAGCGAAGTCTAACACCCAAATGCAGCAAACTGAACACCCTGGCGCTTTTCTGCTGAAATTTACCTGGCAAGGTGTTGAGTTCTTCGTCAATTGCACTGAAGCGGTGCAAAAAGTGCTTTACAGCTGTTATGGAACGGTCAATGCCGTTTCAAACAGGGGTTTGTCCTTAAGCAGCTTTGACAGGGTATACGCTGCGGTTGGTTGCATATTGATGCAGATCATTCTTATGTTTACCGTCAGGCATATGCGGGCAAGTTTGTCCAGCCAACGGTAATAAACCTGGTCGATGACCGGCAAGGCATTCAGATCGTAATACAGACATTTACCCTGTTCCTGTTGCAACAGGGTGATGATGTCCTGCATCAGTTGTCCCTGATCCGCGACATTCAGGCTGCGTAGCGGCTCCAGCAAAAAATTGCCCCGGCCGATACGCGTCAGGTGGATGCCCGCAATTGCCATCAGAGCGCCTTGTGGGTCACCTGAATGCCCATGCGTGAAAAAGCTTCCTTCAGACCGTCAGACAGGCTTGCGCGGGTCGTCACGCCGGTGAGGTCGATGTTCAGGCTGACTAGCGCACGCGCAATCTCAGGATGAATACCGGTGATGATGGCGTCCGACCCCATCAGTTGTACGGCCCTGACCATCTGGATCAGGTGGTGTGAGACCTGAGAGTCGATATTTTTTACCCCTGTCAGGTCCATGACGACCGCACGGGCATGGTCCTTGGCGATGCGGTTAAGCAATGCTTCCATGACCAGCATGGTTCGGCTGGAGTCCAGCGTGCCGATGATAGGCAGCGTCAATACGCCATCCCATATTTCAGTGATGGGGGTCGAAGTTTCGCGCAACTCATCCTGTTGTGCTTTCAGGGTTTTTTCGCGTTCGCCAAGATAGGTGCGGAAGATTGCCATGATCAGTTCGTCAAACAGCTGCGCAAAATACAGCAGCACCGAACGGGAACGGGTAAAGTCGATTCCGCTGTCATGCTCCAGCGCGGTAATCAGGCTGTATTGCAGTTTTTGGGCATAACGAACTACGTCTTCTACATTGCCACCGCGCATCAACATGCGTTGCGAAAATGCTGAAAAAAACATTTCCATTGCGTGAAATTGCGGTGTTGTCCGTTTGTTTGGTTCCTTGGATGCCAGCAAGCCGGTAATCAGGTTGACGAACTCACTGGACAGGTCGGCAACCTCATCATCATCCATCAGCTTGTTGTCCGAGCAGAAAAATTCACGTCCGGTTTCTTCCAGTTGTCCGGAAATGTTGCCTATTTTCAAATTGAACAACGCTGTCAATTTTTCGCTGACTTCTTTCTGCTGCATAATTTATCTCCCCTTATCCTATTGAACAAACGCAAATTGATTGATCGTCAGAAATGCGCCCCATGATGTTACCCAGGGTATATGCAATCAACTGCGGATGTTGATTAAACAGACCCTTGAAATTATTGGTATCCCAATTTCTGCGTATGCCATCGCTCGCTGTAACGATGACACATTTCTTTCCGAAACTGCTCTGAAGTACATTTGCGGATCGGTGTTCACGACCCAGAATTCCGGGCGCGAATGTGATTTGCTGCATTTGCTCCTGATTGTAAATATGCGCACTCATGTCGCCCACGCCGGATAATTGCAATTCGTATCTGGCCAGATCAATTTCGCCGGTGATGGCAACAGCGCCACGCGTGGTATGGAGTTTTTGATCTACCGATGCCAGAATGGCAGTCGGATTATCATGGTTTAGCAGGTTATTCGACTGATTGGCAGTTGCTGCATGCGCCTCTTCGCCGTGTCCCAATCCGTCAAGGTGCAGCCAGCGCAACATTTTTCCCGATCTCTGCAGGTAGATTCTGTCACCGTTGTAGCGCTCATCGGACAGGGAACGTGAATACAGTCCGAATTTGAAACCCGAGTTTTCCCTGTTATTATCAAGATAGAAACGTGCGAGTATCGCCGTGCCGGTCCACTTTTTGTGTTGCTCCGGGTGTTGTTGCTGTGTATAGATGTATGACTCATCACTCAGGCGGCGTATGGCGCCCAAACCTTTGCCCAGTGTGCTGGAGGTTGAGTATCCATCTTCTTCGGCCGTTGCAAGGTTTGCGATCCCGGGACCATAATCCAGTTAAAGCAAATCCAGTACGCGCCCGGGCTGCATCCACAATTGCACCATGCCGCGACCGGCTGCGTGTTTCACGTTGTTGCTGACCAGTTCAGATGCGACCAGCAGCATGTTCTCCTGTTTGAGATGGTTAACGCCCAGGCGATGGGTGATTGCAATCAGCTTTGAACGCAACAGAATCAACGACGTTTCGCTTTGCGTTGCATTGTTGAACAGCAGCTTGCAATCGGCTGCGCTGTCGTATAT
>VFSW01015862.1_pt1 | contig 10325 bp, 7 predicted proteins | sample 5358111 | NCBI WGS metagenome assembly VFSW01 (sample SAMN11554181, study PRJNA540505) | mine drainage metagenome | isolation source: sediment from site ElyBrook_90M | place: USA: Ely Copper Mine, Vershire, VT | collected 2017
CCTGGCCTACGTACCGCGAACATGTCGAGCGGGCATTGAACCACATCATAGTTAGCCATAAGCCAGACCATGGTTATCAGGGTGCAATGCATGAGGAAACCGCATGGGGCCTACGTGATGGCGGCAAGGTAACGCGACGTGTCCGCCCGGAAAACGGCGGGCCACGTCTGCGTACATTCGAGAACAAAAACGTGGTGACGATCTCCAGCACGCAGAACGTCGATCGCCACGGACTGAATGAGCAGGGACTACCCAGGGCATATAAAGGCTACGTGGGCGGCAGTAATTACTGCATTGAGATATGGCGGGATGAGAAAGGCAAGTGGAATGGCGATGTGATCTCGACATTCCAGGCCTATCAGGCCAACAACGCACAGTCTACATCATCGGGATATGCGCTGTGACCGGAACACGCCGACCAAGACTAGGTATTTCTTGCTAAGGCAGCTCTTACTCACTCATCCCTTCGTACATAATAGACCTCTGCGACGTCTGCATCGGTGAATGTGCGCACGCATGCTGCGGCTTCGGCGCTGGATAAGATGGCTTTTCTAGCATCGCACTAGCCATTTGCGTACTTCCTCAAACAAGAACAGGAAACCGGCAAAGGGCAGCATGAACAACCAAACCGCCGGAGGGAGTGGTGCCGTACCGAACAGCGCGTTACCCCACGAAGTGTAGTCGATCACCGAGATCAGCCCGATCTCCAGCACCACGCCCCAAGCGATCCATGCATTGCCGAAAACACCGGTAGCAAACACCGAGCGCGTGGCGCTGCGGCACAGAAACACATTGACGACCTGCATGATGATGATCGCGGACAGACAGGCGGTAGTAGCTATTAGATAAAGCGGCACTGTGCTGGCAAGCGCCTGACCATACGACCACCCGCCGCCCTTTAGCACAAAGAAAAACGCCGCCATCGCGGTCACGGCCTCGATCAGCCCGAGGAATACATAAGCACGCAGGGCGACTCCCAGGCTGAACAGCCGTTCCTGTTGCGGTCGCGGCGGTTTCTTCATGACCTCGGGATCCGGCTGTTCCACACCAAGGCCCAGCGCCGTAATGGAGTCAGTGCCCATGTCGATGGCCAGAATCTGCAACGGCAGGAGCGCAAGCGGGAGCTTGAACAGTACCATCGCGAGATAAGGAATCAGTTCCGGTACGTTGTGCGCCAAGATGTAGGTGAGAAATTTTCGGATATTCTCGAACACTGCCCGACCCTCTTCGACAGCATTCACGATGCTGGCGAAGTTGTCGTCCAGCAGCACCATGTCAGCCGCTTCTTTCGCTACGTCGGCGCCGGTTATACCCATGGCGATGCCGATGTGCGCGCTCTTCAGTGCCGGCGCATCGTTGACCCCGTCCCCGGTCGCCGCGACAATGTGGCCCTTCTGTTTGAGCACCTCGACGATGCGCATCTTCTGATCGGCGGCCACGCGCGCGAACAGGATCTCCGGCGCATCCAGCGCAAGTTGCAACTGAATCGGCGACATGCGGCGCAACTGGTTTCCGCTCAGCACCACCGGCGCGTCGGATTGCAGCAGACCGATTTCGCGCGCGATCGCCACGGCGGTGCGCGGATGATCGCCAGTGACCATGATGACCTTGATTCCAGCTTCGTGACACCTGCGAATGGCCTCCGGCACTTCCGGACGCGGCGGATCTTCCAGGCCCGCCAGTCCTGCGAAGATCAGGTCCTGCTCCTCCGTAACCTCGCCCGCTCCCAGCATCCGATAGGCCACTGCGATAACTCGCAGGCCCCTGCTGGTCATGGCTTCTTGTGCGGAGGCGATGGCCGCGCGCTGCTCCGTGGACAAGGGCTGTACAGCCCCAGCGAGGAACAGGCCACTGCACAGCGGTAGCACGGTCTCAGGTGCGCCCTTGCAATACAGCGCCCTGCCCTGCGGCATTTCGTAGACAGTGGAAAGGCGCATGCGCTCCGCGTCGAACGGAAGCTCGTCGACACGGCGCGGAGGAATATCCGCGGGCACTGCACGCTCCGCGAGCTGTACGAGGGCAACCTCCATCGGATCGCCCAGATATACCGTCTTCGCACCCTGTCGGCTCGCTTGCAGATTGTGGCAACGCAGGGTCGCCAGAAAGAACGGCTGGTGCGCCTGAATATCGATACCGGTCAGCGGGGAATCGGTGGCGAGCTCCACGAGTCTGCCCAGAAACAGCGTCTTGACCGCCATGCGGTTCTGCGTCAGCGTGCCGGTCTTGTCGGTGCAGATGACCGTGGTGGAGCCTAGGGCTTCTACCGATGGCAGGTGGCGAATCAACACGTGGCGTTTGGCCATACGCTGGGTCGCCAGCACCAGCGCCAGGGTCAGCGTCGGCTGCAAACCTTCCGGCACCATCGCCACGATGATGCCGATCGTGAAAATGAAATCCTCCCAGAACGAAATACCGATGAACCGGCCAACCAGGAAGAACAGTAGGCCGATCAGCAGTGCGAGCAGTACGATCACACGGCTAAGATGCGCGAGCTCCCGCCGCAGCGGCGAAATAGCTTCGCCACTGATCTGAGTGAGATGGGCGATGCGGCCAAACTCCGTATCCATGCCGGTGGCGAACACCACCGCCTTTGTTTGTCCGGATACAATGGAAGTGCCAGTGAGCAAGACGTTCTTGCCGTGTAACACATCCTCCACCGGGGATGGCAGCGCGTCACGCGATTGCGGCAGCGATTCGCCAGTGACGGTGGAGTTGTTGACCCGCACGCCGAAGGCCTCGATCAGTCGGCAGTCGGCCGGCACGGTGTCGCCCTGCTCAAGCAGTATGATATCGCCGGAGACCACCTGCTCCGCCGGGATCTGGACGACCGCACCGTCGCGCACGGTCTCGACACGGCTGGGCAGCAGACTGCGCAAGGCCGCGAGGGTTTTTTCCACACGGTGTTCCTGCCAGAACGAAAACAAGCTGCTCACCACAATCACGACGACGAGGGCGTAACCGATCCGCGCCATGCCCTGACCCGGCTCGCTCCATTCGGCCAGGAACGCCAAGCCCGCCGCGATCCACAACACCATCGAGAAAAAATGGGTGAACTCCTTGAGGAAGTCCAGCAGTCGATTGCCGCGCCGGACTTCCTCAACCCGATTTGGCCCATATTCCCGCAAGCGCCGGGCCGCTTCCATGGCGTCAAGTCCCGCCGCGCTGGTATGCAGGCTGGCCAATGCCTCGGGAATATCCAGTTGGTGGATTTTCATGATGGCGCTTATCCCTGTATCCGCCCAACTCGGCCGCACTGGAAAGCCGCCGCATGATTCAGATGGAATCATTCCGAAACGGCGGTCAACCTACTATCAAAAAGAGGCCGTTTGTTAGGTGGACACGTCGACAACAGGAATCCGGCGGGTTGTGCCTTTCCGGAAAAACGGCCAGCCCGCAGACTCAGGCCGAATGCACGAAACAGTGACGATCTTTTGAAACTCTCCGACTTCCACTGACGGAAGTCGGAGGACATGCCATCAAACGGCGCTTTTAGACGCCGCAGTGCGCAACTTGACTGACGCCTTTAGTTTAGCTTATGCCTGCGTATGTAAGCCAATCCTGCAAGAGCCAACCCCAACAACGATAATGTGCCCGGCTCAGGCACCGTGCCACTGCCGCATGTATTCGTCGCGTCGCAGCCAGGGTTCAAAATACTTGCCGTAACGAAAATGCCGTCTTCTGGTTGGTTGGGGAATGTTCCGATGAGTGAGTTCGTGAAGTCGGTTCCATTCCAACTTACATTTGTAACGTTATGAGTAGTTTCACCTGTCACCACGATATCACCAAGATATGGCGTGAATTCACTTGCTGAGGCATTGATAATATCAAATGAATAATTAGCCGCATAAAACCCTTCCAGTGGATTGCCGCTTATGCCAAGGTTGAGAGGGACGAAACTGACCATTTCTGCGGATGGGACATTGGCAAATACCAAGACAGCGCCGGCAGGCGTGATGGCACGTAAGTTCCCGCTTCCTTCAGAGGCTACGACAAGCGTTCCTGCGGCTATAGATCCAAATTTTGCTGGGGCAAAGCTAATTCCTTCCACGTCCTCGCCCACAGTGGCCAGCAGCGAGGCGGCGCCAGAACTGTTGACGCGGTAGATGTAGCCCGCATTGGTCGTCACGATCATGTCGTTTCCATACGACCCATAAGGGTCAAAGGCAATGCCACGAACACCGCCCGTCAAACCTGATACGAACACAGAACCGGGATTGGTCGTCCCGTCATTCGAAATGTGGTAGATCGTTCCGCCTGCCTCGGATCCTGCAAATACATCGCGCGATGCAAATCCGCCCAGCCCCAATGAACTGGAGACATTGATCTCTCCAGAAAACCCAGGAATAGGGGACCCGAATGTAGTGACCCCCGAGCCATTCAGGTTGGTTTGATAGAGCTGGGCATTGTTTGCCCCGTAATAGACCGACCCGACGAATTTGTTACCCGCATAGGCAAAGCCGATTGTCGCGTCATTATTGAGCGCTGTAGTGAGGTCGCTTGATTGAACGAAGGTGTTAAACGTAATAGGCGCAGCCATCGCAGACATGCTTATTGATAAGCCAATAAGTACCGAGAATGTCGTAATGTTTACAATTTTCATGTTTTTCCTCTCCCAGTCCTCCTTGTAGGAGGTACTTGTTGTAAAAAACGAACATAGACGTTCATCTCGGAAAATAGTTAAGCAAATTTCATGCTATCTTATTATTGATATTAACTATCAAATAGTTGAATAAATAATAAGCATTATGTCTACAGGTAGATGTAAAATATTCTGACATAGAATAAAACCTCAAAATTTATGACGTAGCGCAGGTTCGCAGCCGATGTCGTACAAAACCGTCTATCGACATGAATATCACCCGCTGAGCATGTTATACACAGCGTTTAATATGTTGCCGCATCGAACAGCCTTTACTACTGTAAAATAAGTGGTTTCGTTGGCGTCTACCTATACGAGGAAATATATGACGCTAGGGATGGATCGCCTCATGACCATCATCGTATCGGCAGCCTTGGCCCGCGCACTGCTGCTCTGCCTGGTCGCGCTTTGCAGTGCCTGCTCCAAGCCTGCTCCACATCTATCGCCGCTGGAACACGACGCGGTAATACTGGCTTTCGGCGATAGCCTCACCTTCGGCAGCGGCGCCAAAACGTCGGAAAGCTATCCAGCGGTGCTCGCCAGCTTGACCGGACGGCGTGTCATCAATGCCGGCCTGCCCGGCGAGCTCAGTGCCGCGGGCGCGCAACGTCTGGACGCGCTCCTGAACAGCATCCAACCACAATTGCTGATTCTCTGTCATGGCGGCAATGATCTGCTGCGCAAGCTCAATCCGCAGCAGATCCGCACACACCTGCGCCACATGATCGAAGCGGCGCGCCGGCGTGGCATCGCCGTCGTGCTGATCGGTGTGCCCGAACCGACCTTGCTCAATCACCGCAGCGCGCCCTTCTACGCCAGCCTGGCCAAGGAATTCCAGCTGCCGCTGGAATCGACAAGCTTGGCACGGATCGAGGGCGACAACGCACTCAAGTCCGACGACGTGCATCCCAATGCACAAGGCTATCGGCAATTGGCGCAGGCCGTGTACGCGCTGCTGCAGCAGACCGGCGCCATCTGATCCCATGCCGCTGCGACTCTCGGCTGCGCTGCACATCGAATGTCATGACTGGCCACACGCGGAACGCTGGGCAGCACCGATCCGCCTCGCGGTCTTCGTCGAGGAACAGGGTGTGCCCGCGCACATGGAACTGGACGGCGCCGATGTCGACTGCACGCACGTGCTCGCCTTTGACCGTGACGGTCAGGCCATCGCCACCGCGCGCCTCATGCCGGATGGGCGTATCGGCCGCCTGGCGGTACGTCCGGCATGGCGCGGCCAAGGCATCGGCAGCGCCTTGCTGCACGCCCTGCTGGAACAGGCCGGGCACCAGGGCATGGCACGCGTCTATCTGCACGCTCAACGTCAAACCTGTGGTTTTTATGCGCGCCGGGGTTTTATTCAGGCGGGTGCGGAATACCTGGAGGCCGGTATCCCGCACCAGACCATGACACTGGAACTGTCCGATGTGCCGGTCGGCGGCGATGGCTAATCGCCGCATGTCGTTTACAATGACGGTCGCGGTACAGTTGTCAGCCCCAGCCACCCAGCCAGCACCCTGACCCATGAACTTCGAACACTACCTGCAGCACCCGGACACCTACCGTCTCGGCGACACCGATGTCGAGCTGCGCGTCGCGTCCAGCGAGGACAACCGCCATGCCGCACTGGCATTGAGCAGGCAGGCCAGACACGCTCTGCATATCTTTACCCGCGACCTCGATGCGCCAGTCTACGACCAGGCGCCTTTCATTCAGTCCGTCAGCACCCTCGCCACCCGCAGCCGCAACTCGCGCATCCAGATTCTGGCGCAGAACACCGAGCGCGCCATTCAAAACGGCCATCGCCTGATCGAACTGGGCCGGCGCCTGTCCAGCTTCATCGAGCTGCGCATACCGCATGACGACTACCGCGAATACAACCAGGCCTTTCTGATCGCCGATGATGCCGGCCTGCTGCGCCGCCCCATCACCGACCGCTACGAAGGCACGCTGAATTTCAAGGCGCCACTGGCGGCGCGTGAATATCTGCAATTCTTCAATCAGGTCTGGGAACGCAGCGCGGGCGACCCGGATCTGCGACAGTTGCTTATCTAAGGGAGGCCGGGCGCGTACCACGCGCTCTGCAGTGAGAGACGCATGAAAATCGCCTATCCAATCCACATTCTGATGGCGCTGCTGCTATTCGGAGGCGCGCTCGGCGCAACGCTGGCGGCGGGCACGCTGGAGGTCATCCAGCTCCAGCACCGCAGTGCCGACGAGGTGATCCCGATCCTGAAACCGTTCCTCGATGCGCAAGGCGTGCTGTCCGGCACCGGCTCCCGGCTTATCGTGCGTACCACCCCGGAAAATCTGGCGCAATTGCACACTCTTCTCAAACGCGTCGACACCGCGCCGCGCCGCCTGATCATCACCGTGCAGCAGAACGCCGACGACAGCGAGGTGCAAACCGGGGATCGTCACACCCGCGTGATCAGCACCGGTTCACGCACCGCGGAGGCCGACACCCAGCAGATTCAGGTACTGGAAGGCCACACGGCCCTGATTCAAGTCGGCCAATCCGTGCCGGTGCTGCAGAGCGCCCTGGCCACCAACGGCGGCGTGGCGGTGGCGCAAGACCAGATCACCTACAAGGATGTACTGCGTGGGTTCTCCGTCCTGCCACGCCTCAACGGCGATCAGGTCACACTCGATATCAGCCCTTATTACGACACACCCAGCCAGGAACAAGGCGACGCCATCGACGTACAACGCATGCACACCACGGTCTCCGGCAGGCTCGGCAACTGGCTGGAAATCGGCGGTAGCGGGCAGGCGGCGGATAGCCAACTGGGCAGCCGCTATACACAAAGTGCTCATACCGGCAACCGTGATCAGCGGCGCGTACTGCTCAAGGTGGAAGAAGTTCAGGAATGAGTGCATCCTTGGAACAACGCCATTTCACCGACACGCAAACGGACACTCTGACTGGCTCTTCGCTCAACAGGAAAGTCCCCACCCCCATTGGGCGAGGGGCATCAAATCACGCATGAGCCTGGAATCCGCCTGGCAAAAAAGAATAACCCTGGGTCTTGCCGGCAATGCGCAGACCTATCGCGTATTCCATGGCGCGGGCGATGCCGAGGCATCCGGCGGCGCCGGTCTTGAAAATGTATCCATCGACCGTTTCGGCGATCACTACTGGATCACCGCGTGGGCAATCCTCTCGGAGCATACCCGAGACAAACTGAAAGATTTTCTGATTGCCAAGAACGCAAGGTCCGCCGTGATCTTATTCAGACCACGGCAGGGCGCGGCGGAATTACCGAGGGTTCTATTCGGCGATCCACCCACGGATAAATTCGCGGTCACCGAAAACGGCATGCGCTTTCTCATTCAACTCCAGGATACCCGCCACCCAGGGCTGTTTCTCGATCACGCACCGCTCAGAACATGGCTCAAGCAGCATTCGCACGGACTGACCGTGCTCAATACCTTTGCCTATACCGGCAGTCTTTCCGTCGCTGCGGGCATGGGCGCCGCCGCGATGGTCACTACGCTGGACCTTTCGCCTCATTACATCGCATGGGCGAAACAGAATTGGCTGGGGAACGATCTGCCTGCGGAAACAGCGGATTTCATTTCCGGCGACGTATTCGAATGGCTCCCCAGGTTCCGGAAGCGCGGCCGGACCTTCGACCTGATCATCGTCGATCCGCCCTCTTCCTCGCGCGGGAAGCATGGACACTTCTCAACCAGACAGAACCTGGTGACGCTGCATGACAGGGTGTTCCCGTTGTTATCGCCTGCCGGAACCTTGGCGACCTCGGTCAACTCCGCGCAGATTTCCTGGGCGAAATTCGAAGCCAATATCATGCGAGCGGCCGACAATCAGCGGGTCCGGGTGAAAATCATCGAAAAACTGGCGCTACCTGAAAGTTTCCCGGCACGTACCCCCGATGAGTCATACCTCAAGGGTTTCATTCTTAAACGTATCTGAACGCTATGGCGTCGACCGACAGCTGACTTATTGGCGCATCGGGCACGCATCCCGTCTGCGGTGCCAGAAAAGCGTGCTCGCTGCTTGACTCGCACGCCCCTCTCCGAAACTTTTCCACGCCGCAATTACCCGGAAAACCCATGATAGGGGACTATTTATCAACAGTTCGGGGCGGGCACTCTCGCGCATTGAAACATTGGTGCGTTCTTTGCTTGTCGATTGACGGCTACATCGCGTCACGCCTTGGATTGGTAACTAGGCAATCGCTCCACCTGACCGATACCAAATAGATTGGACTGTAACGCTCCACCACCAACCGTCTCTTTGAACCACTACTTATTTTAAGGTGCCCGCATGAATCCTGGCTTGCGCTTAACCGCTGTCGTTCTGGCTGTCGTGTCTTTCCTATTGAGCGCCTGTCAGGGAGACTCGCCCAGCGGTTTCGCCATAACGGCGTCGCCCGCCTCCCTTTCAATGGTGGCCGGCAGTGGCGTTAGCGCAGCGATCACCGTGACCAATGCTTCCACACTGCTGACCGCCACCAATATTGCGGCGGATCTATCCGGGACACCGCTGCAAGGCGTGGTCACTCAGGATGCCAGCGCCTGCGCCAGCGTCGCGCCGCTGGCCAGCTGTATCTTATATTTCACCCCGATGAATACCCCGGTAACACTCACCCATTTTCCGATTCGCGGCAGCAACACGGGCCTGGCGGGCGGCGCGATCGAGATCACCATGCCCACCAGCGCCATGCTCACCGTGACGGGCTCGCCGCTGCTTCTGCAAGGCACCAACGGCACGCCGACACCCGGCACCGTCACCGTCACCAATACCTCAACCTTGGTAACGGCCATCGGCATCACCGCCAGCCTGACCGGTACCGCGCTGAGCGGGACTGTGATCGAGGATTCCAGCAACTGCGCCAGCGTAGCGCCCGGCAGCAGTTGCCTACTCACATTTACCCCGCAGGACACGGCCGTCGCGGCGACCCCTGTCGTGATCCAGGGGTCCAATACTTCGCAAGTGGGTGCCAGCATCGCCGTCAATGCCGCGCCCCAAGCAGCGCTGTTAATCACCGGCTCACCGCTGACGCTCAATGCCGGCGGTAACGCACAGAGCATTACGGTTACCAACCAATCCAGCACCGAAACCGCAGACAACATTCATGCGAATTTCACGGGCACCGCGCTGGCGGGACAGGTGACGGAAAGCGCCAACACCTGCGTCAGCGTGCTGCCGGGCGCCAGCTGCACGCTCGCCTATACACCGGGCAGCAATGGCGTCGTTCAGACCACCTTCCCCGTGGCGGGCAGCAATACCCAGACCGCTTCCGCCACCATCGCCATCCTCGTTCCACCAACAACGCTCACCGCGAGCACTCCTTCGCTGGCGCTGGCCGTGTCCGGAACCGCGCGCACAATAACCATAACCAATACGGGCTCCTCCACCGCGACCTCCGTTGGTTATACGCTATCGCCCGCATTGCCCGCCGGAACCACCATAGCCCCAGCGAGTTGCGGCGACATCGCCGCCGCCGGCACCTGTGTGCTTACCGTGACCCCGGGATCAACCCCCAATGCGGCCGTCGGCAATACCCGCCCTACTCCCGCTGTGGTGACCCTCGCCGGGGCCAATACCAACACCTTGACGCCATCGATCAATATCCTGGGATATGGCAGCGTGTATCAGTCGGGTTATGTCTTTGCCATCGACGATACCACGCCTAACACCGGCAGCATCGGTGGAGAA
>VFSW01015863.1_pt1 | contig 10325 bp, 12 predicted proteins | sample 5358111 | NCBI WGS metagenome assembly VFSW01 (sample SAMN11554181, study PRJNA540505) | mine drainage metagenome | isolation source: sediment from site ElyBrook_90M | place: USA: Ely Copper Mine, Vershire, VT | collected 2017
GTGATGAACGCCTTCAGCGGCGCGAAGCTGGCCTGCAGGGCGGGCGGATAGAGCGCGCAGTCGGCGAGATCGACACCGTGTCCATGCGCATCGAGGATGCCCAGCAGCGGTTGCCCGACGTTGCCGCCGACCGCCATCTTGGCCCGGTTGCGAAAGCCGGATTCGCGGCTGGCGGCGGGCTCCAGCCATTGCGCCGCGCCCAGCAGACGGCGCGCGTGCGCCTGTTTGGCCGCGAGCTGATCGGGATAGGGCAGCGGCAGCTCGCTGCAGGAGCGGCAGCGGTTGGCCTCATGATGGGGGCAGTGCATGGCAGGACCCGGGCGTGCGCGGCCCCATCAGGGGTACAGACCCAGCTCCGCCAGCGCTGCGCGCAGCGCGTCGTCCAGCGGGGTGGCGGGCAGCGGACCGAGCAGGCGCTCGCCCTTGCCGCCGTCGAGGCGGTGCGGGACGTCCCACAGATAGCGCATTTCCGCCAGCTCGCGCCACATCGGCACCAGCGGCGAGAGCAGTCGGATCGCCCCCCAGGGCAGGCGCCGCACGCGCAGCGATCTGCCGGTGACGCGCTCGAGTGCGGCGACCAGTTCGCGCCCGCTGCAGGCGTGACCGGGAAAGTGCAGGGTTTCGAAGCCGGTCGCGAATTCGGCGCGGCGCTCGGCGGCGCGCACGAACCAGTGCGCCAGGTCCGGCAGATAGGCCCAGGCATGCACGACGTCGAGCGGACCCGGATAGGTGACGATGTCGCGGCGCAGGGACTTGGCGATCACGAGGTCGAACCATGAGCCGCGACCGGGGCCGCCGCAGAAGTCGCCGGCGCGGATCACCACCGCGCGCAGTCCCTGCGTGGTGGTCGCGGCGCGGATGCGCTGCTCGATCTCGACGCGGATGCGTCCCTTGCGGGTGCTGGCGGCCATCGGCACGGACTCGTCCAGTCGCGCGGGCATCGTCGCGCCGTAGTTGTAGACGTTGCCGGGATAGAGCAGCAGCGCCTGTGCAGCGAGCGCGGCAGCGATGCCTGCCTCCGCCAGCGGCAGGGCCTCGCGCGTCCAGCGCGTGTAGATGGGGTTGAGGGCGTTGACCACGACCTGGCAGCCGCGCGCCGCATGGGCGAGGGCGTTTGCATCCGTGGCATCGAACTGTGCAGGCTCCACGCGATCCTGCAGCGCTTGCGGCAACGCGCGCCGCAGCTGCGCGCGCACCCGCCAGCCCTGATCCGCGAAGGCCTGCGCGACGGACACGCCGAGGCGCCCACCCGCACCCAGCACCAGCACCTGCTCGCTCATGTCGGGCCTCCGCGGGACACGATCCACAAGCGAACATTATGGCAAATCATGGCGGCGGCACCTGCTTGCAGTGTATGTGTGGAGCGGCGCCGTGCCTGCCGGCGTTGCCCGCGCGGTGGTATGCAGCGAGGGCATTAACTACGGGAGCCATGCCGGCGGATGTCGCTGCGGCCGCATCGCCTTCGAGGTCGACGGCGAGATCCAGCCGATGACGAAATGCAACGGCTCGCTCTGCAGCAAGCGCGGCTACCGGCTCCGGTACGATAGGCGCAGCCAGCCGATTGCACCTTTGCGCGCCGGTCACGCAGGGCCGAGGGTGCTGCGATGAAGATTCTGGCGTTACCCCGGCGCCTTGCCGTCCTGGCCCTGCGCGGACGTCGCGGCGTCGCTGTCGGCTGCCGCGCCACCACCCTTGGCCAGCTTCTTCAGGCGCTTTTCGTCCTGCTTCTTTTTCTTGGCGAGGTCGCGCTGACGCTTTTCGAACGAGTAGTTGGGCTTGGCCACAGGCATTCCCTCGAATCAGGACCGCAGTGTAAAGGCAAAGCGGTGGACGTGGTCGAGGACTGGCGAACGGCAGGCCCGCTGCGGTGCTGTGCAGGCGATGGACGACCGTGTCCGGCGCAGACGTTCAGCCCTCGGGCTTGAGCAGCTCCAGCAGGGCTGCCCGGCGTTTGCCCGGCAGGCTGCGGTAACGGGTGAGCAGGGCCAGCTCGGCGGCGTCACGGGCGACGGCTTTGCCCTGGTGCACGGCATATTCGGCGCGCTGGTCCTTGACGGCTGATCCCGACGTCGTGTTGGGTTGACCGCAGATCAGTTCGTCGAGCGAGCGGTGCAGCACTTCACGCAGCTTGGGCAGGGTGCGGAAGCTGGGCGTCTCGCGGCTGTTTTCCCAGGCCGAGATCGAGGATTTGGTCAGCCCGACCGCGAAGCCGAGCTGCTCCTGCGTCAAACCGCTCGCGGCCCGTGCCTCGCGCAGCCGATCGGCGAAGCTCTTCATCACGGGACTCCAGCGCAGCGATGCTCCAAGGGTATGGGCTCGCCATACCCCTGTCGTGCGGAATCAATTGACATTTCTTGTTCGGAAACACCATATTCGACGCATGCCGTGCCGGGTGCCCAGCCCCATCCGCGAGGCGCGCATGCGCGCTGGCTTGAGTCAGCGGCAGCTGGCGCGACAGGTTCATGTCGAGAACGTCACCGTCTCGGGCTGGGAGAACGGCCACTACCAACCCAGTCCGCAGCGTGCGATGGCGTTATGCCGTGCATTGCCGGGACTCACGCTGGATGCCATTTATCGCTATTCCACTTTCGCGCATCCGTAAGGGCTGTGTCCGGGCCGGCCCGGCATGCGGCGGCCGGGGACCGGATTCCCCATCGCGGGACGACCCAAGGAGAGTGTGATGTCGCGTTCGGAAAGTTTCGACCCAGGTCCCGGACCGGGCGCCGCCGGGCCGGCACGCACGGGTGTCGACGGCGACGACGAGGTGCTCGATGTGCTGCTGAAGAACCTGCAGGGCAATGCGCCGATCTCGCCGCCTGACGCGGGTCTGGCACGCCTGGGGGTGGAGCGCCTGCGGGCCATCCAGCGCGGGGCCGAGGAGCAGGCGCAAGGGTTGTTGTGGAGCCTGCAAAGCCTGTCCAGGCTGCTGGCGGTCGCCCTCGAGCAGCCGGCAGGCGAGATGTCCCGTTCGGATCTGGCCATGATGGCCTGGCATATCAGCCGTCTGGCCCGCGATGTCGAACGCTGGCGCGATCTGGCGAATAACGCCTCGTTCTACCGGATCCAGCGCGAGACGGCGGGCACCGTCGCGCGCAGCTGGCTGCAGCGCGCGCGCAGCAGCGGCGAATGGCCGGAAACCCTTTGAGGCGTTGCGCAGCTACGCAGTGCGTTGTCGCGATCCCGCGATCGCAACAAGTCGGCCGGCCGGGGAGGCAGCGTCGCAACCGCCGCCGTGGCGGTGCGGCAGCGTGCATTCAGCACCGATCGCGCCGATAGCTCAGCAGGCGTCCGCGGAACGGGGGCGTTTCGGTTTCCTCGAAACGGCAGCGCCGCTCGGTGACGTCATAGTCTTGTTCGCGCAGGCGGCGACTGAGCTGGTTGGCGTGTCCCCGCCCGGGATCGGTGATGAGGATCCCGGCGCGCGGCTGCGCGTGCCGGTCGATGAAGTCCGCCAGCAGTTCGGCATGCCCTCGTTCGTACAGCACGTCGCTGGCGATGATCAGGTCGAAACGGCCGAGTTGCTGGTCGGGATCCGCCCACGCCGCCTGCACAAACGGAATCGGCGCCAGTGCGTTCAGCGCGGCGTTGCGGGCGAGGAAGCTGCCCGCCAGCGGATGGTGGTCGCTGGCGGTGATGTCGGCGTTGCGCTGCTGCAGCACCAGACTGGGCAGGCCGATGCCGCAGCCGATCTCGAGGATGTGCCGGCCATCGAGACTCATCGCGCTCACGGCTTCGGCCAGCACGCGCGCAGCGGGCCAGAGCATGCCGAACAGAGGCCAGGCCGCCGAGCCGATGCCGGCACGCTCGGCGTCGCCGTCGGGATCGGCGAACTGCTGGCGGTCGCTGAGCGTGCGCAGACGATAGTCGCGGCCCGCGATGCTCAGAGTCACGATCTTGACGGTATAGCCCGGCACGCGGCGCTCCGGTGGGCGGTGGCGCGGTCCGGTGTTCGCTGCATGTCCGCGAGCACGTGGCCGCGCGAGGCGGGCGGAGTGCCGCGCCGCCAGCCGTATCCAGTGCGAGGGGCGCAGCGCATGAGCATTTTGAATGGCCTGGTCGTGGATACGCCGCTGCGAGGCGGCGGTCAACCGGCGGTGGCGCGACGCAGTTCGCTCGGGGCAGTCAATAATGGCCATGACTTGTGACTTGAATCCGGCCATGTCGCGCCATCTCCCCCTGCTGTTGCTCGCCCTGGTTCTGGTCATGGTGGCCGCCGTCGTGCTGCGTCGCCCGCACCCGCCTGCCGTGCCGGCAACGGCGACGACGACCCCTGCCGGGTCCGCGGTTGCCGATCGCGAACCGCGGCCGATCTATACGTTGCGCAGCGAACCGGTCGACGGTGGCAACCGCTACACGGTCAGCAACCGCGTTGCTGGCCCGATCGAGGTCGCCTGCAGCCTGAGCGACGCCAGCAATATCGTCAGCGATCCGCCGCTGCCGCTGCGGCTGACGTTGGCCGCGCACGCCGAGCGCACCGTCACCCGCCTGCACGGCCTCGATCCGGCGCAGCCTGCGCGGGCCGAGGTGCGCTGCACCGCGGTGCTGGGCGATCCTGCCGCCGATCCCGCCGACGGCGTGCATTACCGCCTGCCGTTCTATGCCGGCACGGCGTGGACGCTGCAGCAGGGTTTCAACGGGCCGTTCAGCCACCAGACCGACCAGTCGCGCTACGCGCTGGATTTCGGTGTGCCGGTCGGCACGCCGGTGCTGGCGGCGCGCGGCGGGACGGTGATGGAGGTCGAGGAGGAGTTCCGCGGCCACGGGCTTGACCTCGAGCGCTACGGCGATCGCGCCAACTACGTGCGCATCCTGCAGGACGACGGCAGCATGGCGGTCTATGCGCACCTGGCGCCGGAGAGCGTGATCGTGCTGCCGGGCGACCACGTGCGCGCCGGCGATTTTCTCGGCAAGTCCGGCGACACCGGCTATACCACCGGGCCGCATCTGCATTTCGTGGTGCAGAAGAACGCCGGCATGCGCCTGCTCTCGATCCCGTTCAGCATGGACGGTGTGGATCCCAACGGCGGACGCCGTTAGCCGGGTGCCGAGAAACGAGCGATCAACGCAGTCACGGGCGGATTGGCGCAGGTCGACACTGCAGATCGTTGGCCGATCAGGAGTGAATCCGGGCAGCCTGCCCTGAGCCTGGCGTAGGGCAATGGGCGCGCGACGTTGAGAGAGGGCAGGGCGGCATTTTTCAGCGCCTTGCCCGGGGTGCCGGGACAGGCATCGCACCGGTGCGAGGGCGGGCCGAACGGGTGACTTATGGGGGTATTGGCATTCGCGTGAAAATCCGCGTATGCTCCGCCGCACTGTGTTTGCTTGGGTCACTGTGAAACGTGGCCTGATGCGGTAGATCCAAACGATCCGCTACATCCTTCGCCCCGCTTGCTCCCTGCAACTCAGTCTCGGCCCGGATGTTCCGTGCCGTGATTCCACTTCAAACGTTTCAAGGAGTTAGTTATGTCGGATCGTCAGACGGGTACTGTCAAGTGGTTCAACGACGCCAAGGGTTTCGGTTTCATCACCCCCGAGAGCGGCGATGACCTGTTCGTGCATTTCCGCGCTATCCAGGGCACCGGCTTCAAGTCGCTGCAGGAAGGCCAGAAAGTGACGTTCACCACGGTCAAGGGCCCCAAGGGCCTGCAGGCGGATCAGGTGCAGGTGGCCTGAAGCCCCCGCATCGCCGTCGAAAGAACCCCGGGTGGCGACACCCGGGGTTTTTCGTTTGGGTCCGCCGCGCCGCCGCCGCGGGCCGTCGCGTCCCATCGCTGCATTCTTCCCTGTGAGGCCCTCATGCTGATTGCCGACCGCTGTGCCGTTTCTATTCATTACACCCTGACCGATGTCGAAGAGGTTCTGCACGGTCACGTGCACGGTGCGGCGGGCCATACGCATTGAGCCCATGCCGGCTGCTGCGTTCCTGCGGACCGCGACGCGCGCGAGCGTTCAAGTTCAAAACGCTCTCATATGATTAACCTATGCCGCTGATTCAATTAAATAAAGTTGCTTTCAGTGTGGGTGGTCCCCTGCTGCTCGAGAACGTCGATCTGGCGCTCGAGACCGGCGAACGCATCTGCGTGGTCGGCCGCAACGGCGCCGGCAAATCGACCCTGCTGCGCCTGCTCGCCGGCGAAATCCAGCCGGACGACGGCGAACGTCGCGTGCAGTCCGGCGTGCGCATCGCCCGGCTGGCGCAGGAGGTGCCGCACGACACCGCCGGCAGCGTGTTCGACGTGGTGGCGGCGGGGATGGGCGAAACCGGCGCCCTGCTGGCCGAGTTTCACCGCCTCAGCCACGGCGATGCGGCCGTATCGGCGCATGCGGCGGCGCTGGCGCGGGTACAGGCGCGCATCGAGGCTGTGCAGGGCTGGGATCTGGAGCGCCGCGTCGAGCAGGTGCTGACGCGTCTGGATCTGCCGGCCGACGCTGCGTTCACTGCGCTGTCGGGCGGCATGAAGCGGCGCGTGCTGCTGGCGCAGGCGCTGGTCGGAAAACCCGACGTGCTGCTGCTGGACGAGCCGACCAACCATCTCGACATCGAGGCCATCGCCTGGCTCGAGGATTTCCTGCGCACGCTCGACACCTGCATCGTCTTCGTCACCCACGACCGCAGTTTCCTGCGCGCGCTGGCCACGCGCATCCTCGAGATCGACCGCGGCCGGCTGACCAGCTGGCCCGGCGACTACGCCAATTTCCTGCGCCGGCGCGAGGAGCGCTGGCACGCCGAGGCGCAGGCCGATGCGTTGTTCGACAAGAAGCTGGCGCAGGAGGAGGTCTGGATCCGCCAAGGCATCAAGGCGCGACGCACCCGCAACGAAGGTCGCGTGCGCGCGCTCGAGGCGCTGCGTCGCGAACGCGCCGCGCGGCGCGAGCGTGCGGGCAGCGTGCGCATGGCGCTGGCGGCGGCGCCGGCGTCGGGGCGCAAGGTGATCGAGACACGCGGACTCGACTACGCCATCGGCGGGCGCACGCTGGTGCGCGACCTCGACGCCACCGTGTTCCGCGGCGATCGCGTCGGCATCATCGGCTCCAATGGCGCCGGCAAGACCACCCTGCTCAGGCTGTTGCTGGGCGAGCTGGCGCCGGATTCCGGCGCGGTGATCCACGGCACCCGTCTCGAGATCGCCTATTTCGACCAGCACCGCAACCAGCTCGACGAGTCCCTGACGACGCTCGACAACGTCGCCGGCGGTGCCAGCTTCATCGAGCGCGACGGTCAGCGCCAGCACGTGCTGGGCTATCTGCAGGATTTCCTGTTCACACCGGAGCGCGCGCGCGCTCCGATTACGCGGCTGTCCGGCGGCGAGCGCAACCGCCTGCTGCTGGCGCGGCTGTTTGCACGGCCGTCCAACCTGCTGGTGATGGACGAACCGACCAACGATCTCGATGTGGAGACGCTGGAGCTGCTCGAGGAACGCCTCGCCGACTACGCCGGCACCCTGCTGCTGGTGTCGCACGATCGCGCCTTTCTCGACAGCGTGGTCAGCGCGACCCTGGTGCTGGAGGGCGACGGGCGTGTCGGCGACTACGTCGGCGGCTACAGCGACTGGCTGCGCCAGCGCGCCGCGCCGTCGACTGCGGCAACGTCCACGCGTGTCGACAAGCCCGTTGTGGCGGCAGCGTCTGCCGCGCCCGCGCGGCGCAAGCTCAGTTACAAGGACGCGCGCGAACTCGAACAGCTGCCGGCGCGCATCGGGGTGCTGGAGGCGCGCGTGGCCGAGCTGGCTGGGACGCTCAACGATCCAGCGTTGTATCGCCGCGAGCCAACGGTCGCGCTCGCCGTGCAGGCCGAGATCGACGCGGCGCAGGCGGCGCTCGACCTCGCCTATCGTCGCTGGGAAGCGCTCGAAGCCCAGGCCTGAACGACACGCGCTGACGATTGCGGATCGGAATACGATCGGACCGGACACTGCGTTGGCGGAGGCCGCCATGGCCCAGTACCGGATCCTCAGCTTCGACGGCGGCGGCCTGCGCGGCGTGGTGACCGCGGTGCTGCTGGAACGATTGCAACGGCGGTTCCCGACCCTGCTCGACGACGTCGCCCTGATGGCCGGCACCTCGACCGGCGGACTGATCGCGCTGGGCCTGCGCAAGGGACTGACCGCTGCCGCGCTGCGTGACCTGTATCTCGATCGCGGCGCCGAGATCTTCAGTGCTGGCCTGATGCGGCGCTTGCGCAGCTTCGGCAAGCTGGCGGGCGCCGAGTACGACGGCGAACCGCGGGCGGCGGTATTTCGCGACGTGCTGGGCGAACAGATCCGGCTGGCCGATCTCGCTGGCGCGGTGATGGTCACCGCGTTCGACCTCGATAATGAGGCGCCGGATCCGCAGCAGCGCCAGTGGAAACCGAAGATCTTCCACAACCTGCCGGGCGGCGACTCCGACGGCGCGGTGCCGGCCTGGCAGGCGGCGATGATGACCACCGCTGCGCCGACCTATTTCCCCAGCTTTGACGGCTACATCGACGGCGGCGTGTTCGCCAACAACCCGTCGATGTGCGCACTGGCGCAGACGCAGGATGCGCGCAGCGGCGGCCCGGTGCCGTGGGCCGACATCCGTCTGCTGGCGTTCGGCACCGGTACGCCGCGCACTTTCATCCCCGGCGCCACCCAGGATTGGGGCTACGCACAGTGGGCGCCGAAGCTGATCGACCTGATGATGGACGGCGTCATGGGCATCGCCGATTACCAGTGCCGGATGCTGCTAGGCGACGATCAATACGCCCGTTACGCACCGTATTTCCCGCCCGGCCGCAATGTGCCGATGGACGACGTCGGTCAGTTGCCGTGGCTGCGCCAGTGGGGTGAGCAGCTGCCGCTGGACCCGCTGGTGGCGTGGATCGAGCGCTTCTGGCTGTAGTCGCGCGGATCAGGCGCCGACGTTGCGCGTCAGCCGGTGTACGCCGACGCGCAGGCGTTCGAGTTCGCTCAATGGCAGGCCGAGGTGTCTGACGATCGCGGCCGGGATGGCGCGCGCCGGTTCGCGCAGGGACTCGCCGCGGGCCGTCAGCGCGATCAGCACCTTGCGCTCGTCCTCGCCGCAGCGGCGGCGCTCGACCAGATCATGCGCCTGCATGCGCTTGAGCAGCGGCGTCAGCGTGCCGGAGTCGAGGCCCAGCCGCAGGCCGAGATCGGACACGCACAGCGGCGACTGTTCCCACAGCACCAGCAGCACCAGGTATTGCGGATAGGTCAGGCCCAGCGGTGCCAGCTCCGGCCGGTACAGCCGGGTCATGCGATTGCTGGCTGCGTAGAGGGCGAAGCAGAGTTGGGCGTCGAGGCGCAGGGGATCACGGGTCATGAGGGCATCCTCGCGCCGCGACGCCGGTCCGGCAAGCGCGGCCTGCCGGGCCGGGCGCATTAGCCGAGGACCGGATAGTCGGTGTAGCCGTGTGCGTCGCCGCCGTACAGCGTGCTGGCGTCGAGCGCGTTCAGCGGCGCGTCTTCGCGCAGCCGGCGCATCAGGTCCGGATTGGCGATGAAGAGACGCCCGAAGGCGACGAGGTCGGCATCGCCCGCGACGATCGCGGCCGTCGCGCTGGCGCGGTCATAGCCGTTGTTGACGATCCAGCGCCCGCGGAAACGGCGCTGCAGCGCGGCGTAATCGAAGGCCAGATCGCGGCGTCCGCCGGCCTCACCCTCGATCACGTGGACGTAGGCAATGCCGAGCGCATCCAGGCGCTCGACCGCGCGCTCGAACAGCGCCTGCGGCTGGCTGTCGGCGATGTCGTTGAAGGGCGACACCGGCGACAGCCGCACGCCGACGCGATCGGCGCCGACCGCCGCGGCGACCGCGGCGGTGACCTCGGCCAGCAGACGGGTACGGTTCTCGATCGAGCCGCCATAGGCGTCGTCGCGATGATTGCTGCCGTTGCGCAGGAACTGGTCGATCAGGTAACCGTTGGCCGCATGTACCTCGACGCCATCAAAACCGGCGGCGATGGCATTCAGCGCGGCCACGCGATAGGTCTCGATCAGCGCCGGGATCTCGTCGAGGCGCAGGGCGCGCGGCGTCGAGACAGCGACGAGCCCTTCGGCGGTGAAGGTCTGCGCCCTGGCCGGGATCGCCGACGGCGCCACCGGCGCGCCGCCGCCCGGCTGCAGGCTGGTGTGCGAGATGCGCCCGACGTGCCAGAGCTGCAGCACGATGCGTCCGCCCGCGGCGTGCACGGCTTGCGTCACGACCTTCCAGCCGGCGATCTGCGCGGGCGTGTGGATGCCGGGCGTTGCGATATAACCCTGGCCTTCGGGGCAGATCTGCGTGGCCTCGGCGATCAGCAGGCCGGCGCTGGCACGCTGCGCGTAATAGGTCGCGGCCAGCGG
>VFSW01015864.1_pt1 | contig 10325 bp, 9 predicted proteins | sample 5358111 | NCBI WGS metagenome assembly VFSW01 (sample SAMN11554181, study PRJNA540505) | mine drainage metagenome | isolation source: sediment from site ElyBrook_90M | place: USA: Ely Copper Mine, Vershire, VT | collected 2017
CTGGTGCGGGCGGAGGGGCTCGAACCCCCACGACTTTCGTCACGGGAACCTAAATCCCGCGCGTCTACCAATTCCGCCACGCCCGCGACAGGAGGGCGGCCCGGCGGCGCGGCTTATATCACGCGGGATCAGCCAAGCACTATAAAAATAGCCACGGCGCCGCGGCGTTCAACGCGGACGGCTACGGAAGCAGTTGGCGATAAACGCGTGGCAGCATTTCCGGCAAGTCCTCGGAGATCAGTCCGGGGCCAAAAACGCTGGCTGCTTCGCCGTGCAACCAGACGGCGGCCGAAGCGGCTTCAAAAGCCGGCATGCCCTGGGCCAAGAGTGCGGCCGCCATGCCCGTAAGTACGTCGCCCGCGCCAGCGGTCGCGAGATAAGGGGGGGCATTGGCGGCAATGGCCGCCCGGCCATCGGCCGACGCGACGACCGTGTCAGCTCCCTTGAACAGGATAACGGCGCCGGTCAGGGTCGCGGCCAAGCGCGCTTTGTCGAGCTTCGACCCATCCTTAGTTTTCTCGTCTAAGGCGCCGAAATAACGTAAAAATTCTCCTTCGTGGGGCGTCAAGATTGTGCCGTGACTTCGACGCCCCAGCGCTTCGGCGAGAAGCTGGGGGCGGCTGGCAAAGCTCGTGATCGCGTCCGCATCGAGCACCACAGCCCGCTCGCCGGAAAGCGCCGTAAGCACCATGTCGCAGGTGGCTTCCCCCACACCCACTCCGGGACCGATCGCAAATGCGTTCAAACGGCGGTCAGCGAGAAACTTCGCGAGTTCGCGCGCCCCATCAACCGGCCGCACCATGACCGCAAGGTTTGCGGCCGCATTGACCGCCAGCGCCTCGCGCGGGCTGGCGATCGTAACCAATCAGCTGCCTGCACGCAACGCACAGCGCGCCGCAAGGCGGGCTGCCCCGGTCGACCAGACCGGACCCGAAGCGATGACCACGTGTCCGCGATCGTATTTGTGCCCAGCCTCGCGCGGCTGAGGGAAAAGCCGACGCCATAACAGCGGGGTGTTTTCGAAGGCTTTTGCCGCGATCGAGCCGAGAACGCTGCCGGGGACGCCGATATCGGCGACCGCTACCGGCCCGCAATGTAATCGGCCTGGCAAAAGGAGATGTCCGGGCTTCTTGCGGAAAAATGTTACCGTCTGGGCAGCTTTCACGGCGGAGCCCATTACCGCTCCGGTGGTGCCATTGATCCCGCTCGGGAGATCGACGGCGACGATCGGCGATCGCTCCGCGTTCATGCCTTCAATGAGCGAACGCGCCGGCTCCTCGACCGGCCGGTCGAGCCCGGCACCGAACAGTGCATCGATAATGACGTTCGCGCCGCCAAAACCGCCAACGTTTGCGGGCTCAATCGGGCCCGTCCATTCTTGCGCAGCGATGGCAGCATCGCCCTTGAGGCGCGCGGCCTCCCCCGCAAACATCAGCCGAACTCGAAAGCCGCGCTGCGCGAGTAAGCGAGCCGCAACAAAGCCATCGCCGCCGTTGTTTCCCGGCCCGGCTAAGACGACGACCCGACTGCCGACGGCGTGGCGCGCCGACACCGCCGCCGCGATCGCGGCGCCCGCGCGGTCCATAAGCTCAATTCCCGCGACACCGCCGGCGATGGCTAACCGGTCGGCCTGCGCCATCTCGGCGTTGGTCAGAAGCTCAATCATGATGCTTCAAAGATAACGATTGCGGCATGGGCAGCACAGTTGTGAATGCTTTAAAGCAGCGCGCATCGCGCTATTGACGCGACAATAGGCAATATGCCCATTTTGGCGGCGGCACCAATTGGTGATCCCTCGCAAGTGGATGCCAAGGGCCCTATAGCATTCTGATCTGGCTGAATTTTCCGCGGGTTCTTAGCCTTGGCACGGGACCTGCTAACCTAGCGTCGGCTCCAATAGTGGTCGTCCTCCCCCCACTCCGGAGCCGGGAGATGAAACGCGATGAAGAAAATCGAGGCCATCATCAAGCCGTTCAAACTCGATGAAGTGAAGGAGGCACTGCAGGAAGTCGGTCTTCAGGGAATAACTGTGACTGAAGCCAAGGGCTTCGGTCGCCAAAAGGGCCACACCGAGCTTTATCGGGGCGCCGAATATGTGGTCGATTTCCTGCCCAAGGTGAAGATCGAGATTGTGCTTGGCGACGACATGGTTGAAAAAGCTATCGACGCGATCCGTCGTGCCGCCCAAACCGGGCGGATCGGCGATGGAAAAATCTTCGTGTCGACGATCGAAGAAGCAATCCGGATCAGGACGGGGGAATCCGGAATTGACGCCATCTGACTGTCGCGGTTGACTGTTTGGGCTTGGCGGGCCAGCCGCCGGCAGAACTCGCCAGCCCGCAAGCCATTCACCAACACCACGAGAGGGTACGCCTGCCATGACGACGCCGAAAAATGTCATGAAGACCATCAAAGACAACGACGTGAAATACGTCGATTTCCGTTTTACCGATCCCCGCGGCAAGTGGCAGCATGTCACCTTCGACGTTTCTCTGATCGAGGAAGACACTTTCGCCGAGGGTCAGATGTTCGACGGCTCATCGATCGCCGGGTGGAAGGCAATCCACGAGTCCGACATGTGCCTGATGCCGGACCCGTCAACCGCATGCATCGATCCCTTTTTCGCCGAGACGACGCTGGTATTGGTGTGCGACGTGCTGGAGCCGACGACCGGCGAGCCCTATTCGCGCGACCCGCGCGGCATCGCCAAGAAAGCCGAAGGAATGGTCAAGTCGATGGGCGTCGGCGATACGATCTACTTCGGGCCCGAGGCAGAATTCTTTGTGTTCGACGACGTCAAGTACAAGGCCGACCCTTACAACACGGGCTTCAAGCTTGATTCTATCGAGTTTCCCTCCAATTCCGACACCGCATACGAGGGCGGCAATCTCGGTCACCACATCCCGGTCAAGAAGGGTTATTTTCCGGTCCCACCGCAGGACTCAGCGCAGGATATGCGCTCCGAAATGCTCGCCGCCATGGCCCGCATGGGTGCCAAGGTCGAGAAGCATCACCACGAGGTGGCCTCTGCCCAGCACGAACTCGGATTGAAATTCTCGCCGATGGTCCAAATGGCGGATCATTTGCAGATCTACAAATATTGCATTCAGCAGGTGGCGCAGGTCTACGGCAAAACCGCGTGTTTCATGCCGAAGCCGGTCTACGGCGACAACGGTTCGGGCATGCACTGCCACCAGTCGATCTGGAAGGGCGGCAAACCGGTCTTCGCCGGCAACAAATATGCCGACCTTTCCGAAACCTGCCTGCAATATATCGCCGGCATCATCAAGCATGCCAAGGCGATCAACGCCTTCACCAATCCGACGACGAATTCCTATAAGCGGCTGGTGCCGGGCTTTGAGGCGCCGGTGCTGCTCGCCTATTCGGCGCGCAACCGCTCGGCGTCGTGCCGCATACCCTACACGACGAACCCGAAAGCCAAGCGGGTCGAGGTACGTTTCCCCGATCCGCTCGCCAATCCGTACCTGGGATTTGCAGCGATGCTGATGGCTGGTCTAGACGGCATCAAGAACAAGCTGGATCCGGGTGAGGCCATCGACAAGGATCTTTACGATCTCCCACCGAAGGAACTGAAGAAGATTCCGACCGTCTGCGGCTCGCTGCGCCAGGCGCTTGAGGAACTCAACAAGGACCGCGGCTTCCTAAAGGCCGGAGGCGTGTTCGACGACTACTTCATTGACGCTTATATCGATCTCAAGATGGGTGAAGTCATCCGCTTCGAACACACGCCGCATCCGGTCGAGTTTGAAATGTACTATTCGGCGTAGAGCCTGGTGCCGACGCGAATTAAAGTCCGTCTGTCCGCGTAAGCGTGCCGTGTAACCATCCTCCTAGGCAATGCAACCTTCCAGGGCGCCGTTCATAGCGGCGCCCATTTCTTTTGCTCTTCCGACTGAACGTACATCGCTGCACCTGGCGCGGATTTCCGCCGCACTGTCGACGATCTCCTCGGTCTTCTCGACGCGGTTGCGTCCTCCGGTTTTGGCCCGGTAGAGCGCTTCGTCCGCGCGGGTGATGAGCAGGTCGACCGCGGTCGACGGCGAGCCCGAAGCAACCCCGATACTGACCGTTGCGGCGATGTGCTGTCCGTTGCGTACGATGCTCGCCGCGGCAAGAGCCGAACGCACGCGCTCGCCCGCGGCGGCTGCATCCTTCAAGGCACCGGGCAGAACAGCAACAAATTCCTCGCCGCCGAGGCGGCCGATGACATCGTCGGCGCGCATCGTTTCGCGCACCACGCGCGCGAACAGCTGTAAAACCGCATCGCCGACGACGTGCCCATAGCGGTCGTTGATCGACTTGAAATGATCGAGGTCGAATGCAAGCACGCTGACCGGCGCCATGCTTTTGCGACTACGTCCCATGACGATAGCGGCAGCCTCGAAGAATCCGCGGCGATTGAGAAGACCCGTGAGCGGATCAGTCGTCGCTGCCGTCTTATAGAGATGAACGGTGCGATCCTTCGCCAAGATCAGCACAATGAATGCCGTGCCGACGACATAGAGCAGGATCTCGATTGCAAACACCGCGATCCACCCGCGGGCGAGACTGTGGACGCCGTCGTCGGGCGAAATTGTCGCGAGCAGCACCGGGAACAGGAAGATCGCGCCGTGCAGCATCGGCACGAAAATCGCGGGCCAGCGCCGGATGAGCGATCGCCGGCGCTCGCGCCGCAGCTCCGCGGCAGTCAGGAAGGTGTAGGTGGCGACAATGATCGAGCACACTACGATGCGTGAAGCCGCCGACACGGCAAACGCCGGGACAAAGCAGGCAATCAGCCAGAAGGCGCCGCCGAACAGCATGGCAATCCAGTGAACCGGACGGCCGTGAAACTGCCGCGCTCCGCTCCAAATCATGCCTACGGCGACGAACAGGAGAATTGTAGCGAGATTTGCCGGTACCGCAGGCGGAACTAGATGCCCAAAACGCCATAGCGCGCCAGACGCGCCGCCAATCAGGTAGGCCAAGCCCCACCAGGCGAGCGCGAGACTGCGCTCCTGCATCCACGCCGACATCAGAAAAAGGCCAAGCAGGGATGCGACGCAAATGGCGATTAAGAACAGAGTCCCGACGTCAAGCGATACTGATGCAGGCGTCAAATCTATCAGCATGGGAAGGCACTCCGATCCGGTCGATACGTTCAATTACGTACCACCGATCGGCGCGCTGGACAGAGCGTTTGCCTTTCAACCTTTGCCAACGGTGACATGAAAGGAGCGGCTTTTCGAAAAAAATCTTTGGAAAACCACCAGAACGATAAAGTCGATCTTTAGGAAGACCAGGCGCACGACGCGCGTCTTGCTTCGCCAACAACCATCATAACGCCGACTGACCGCGCATTTTGTCCGGAAGCGAAAGTGGAGACGCTCCGTTCATCAGTTCGCGGGTGATCCCTATAATCCTAGCGCTTGGAGAACTGGAAGCTGCGGCGCGCTTTGGCCCGGCCGTACTTTTTGCGCTCAACGACACGCGGATCGCGCGTCAGGAAGCCGCCCCGCTTAAGCACCGGGCGCAAGTCCGGCTCATGGCGCATCAGAGCCTTGGACAGGCCGTGTCGCACGGCACCCGCCTGACCTGATAACCCGCCGCCGGAGACCGTACACACGACGTCGTATTGGCCTTGGCGGTTGGCCGCGACAAGCGGTTGTTGGATCAGCATGCGCAGCACCGGACGTGCAAAATAAGTCTCTACCGGCCGATCGTTGATGACGATCTTGCCGCCGCCCATCTTGATCCACACCCGCGCGACAGCGTCTTTGCGCTTGCCGGTGGCGTAGGCACGTCCCTGCTTATCGAGTTTTTGTACGTATTTGGGTGGCTGCGGCGCAGCTGCCGGCTTCAGCGTCGAGAGTTCCTCGAGCGTCTGTATCGTGTCGGCCATTACGCGATCCTCTTGTTCTTGCGGTTCATGGCGGCGATGTCGATCTGTTCGGGCTGCTGCGCCGCGTGCGGATGTTTGGCATCGGGATAAACCCGCAAATTGCCGAGTTGACGGCGGCCCAGCGGCCCACGCGGCAACATGCGTTCCACGGCTTTCTCGACGATGCGCTCAGGAAAACGTCCGGCGAGGATCGCTTTGGCGGAGCGCTCCTTGATACCGCCGATGTAGCCGGTGTGCTTGTAATAGACCTTTTGCTCAACCTTGCGGCCGGTCAACACCGCTTTGGCGGCGTTGATGATAATGACGTTGTCGCCGCAATCGACATGGGGCGTAAAGGTCGCCTTGTGCTTGCCGCGAAGCCGTATAGCCACGATCGCGGCGAGCCGGCCGACGACGAGGCCGTCGGCATCAATCATCACCCACTTCTTCTCAACCTCGGCGGGTTTGGCCGAATAAGTTTTCATAGCCGAATCCATATTGGAAGGAGCCGCTGGAGCTAGCCTTTGTGCGCGCGTATTTAGCCGCGCGACCCGTGCCGGTCAATATACCGCACGGCTATTTCGCCAATATCTCAATCATTTGACTTAGAGGTATCATATCACCTCTCGCGCGGGATCGAATACGTCGAGGTCGCGTGGGCAACCAGATCGTCGTCTCCCTCGGAGCGGATGGCAATATCGCCCACGGCCAGCCGCTTGCCGAGCTTCAACAACCGCGCTTCACCCAGAAGATCGCGCGGCGCCGGCTTTTTGAGAAAATTGATGTTCAGATTGGTGGTAACCATCAGCGGCACCCACCCAATCGTCGCCAGGATCGCGACGTAAATCGCGAAGTCGGCGAGCGCCATCATCGTCGTGCCGGCGATCGTGCCGCCGGGCCGCAGCGAGTGGGCGGCAAAGTGTTTCCGAATGCGACAACCGCCGTGCCAAACCTCCTCGATCACGTAACCGCTTTGCGGATTGAACATTTCCGGAAATTCGGCGCCAAGCAGGCGCTCAAGCTCCTTGACCGAGAGTTTCGGCGCCGCCATGTCCCGCATGCCCCTGCTCCGTGCCGTAAGATCGGATACAATGCGCTCCGTGACTTGCCAATCGGCACGGCCATACGGGATTTAAAGGATTAGCATCATGAACGCCCAGTCCGCCGCCGCTAAAGCCACCGATTCCTCACTGATCCTGGTCCGCGAAGACATCGCCAGTGTCGCCATCCTCACGCTAAACCGCCCGCATGCGCTCAACAGCCTGTCCGAAGAAATGCTCGAGGCGCTTAGCGATGCGCTGACTGCGATCGCGCACGACCCCTCGGTGCGCGTGGTCGTGCTGGCCGCGAATGGACCCGCATTCTCCGCGGGCCATGATCTCAAAGAGCTCTATCAACGCCGCAGCGATGAAGACGGCGGCCGCGCCTACTTCAAACACATCATGGCCATGTGCAGTGCGATGATGCAGCAGATCGTCAGGCTGCCGCAGCCGGTCATTGCCGCCGTTCAAGCGACCGCTACGGCCGCAGGGTGCCAGCTGGTGGCCAGCTGTGACCTCGCCGTCGCTTCTTGCGCCGCCAAGTTCGCCACCTCCGGCATCAACGTCGGACTGTTCTGTTCGACGCCCATGGTCGCGCTGTCCCGCAACGTCGCTCACAAGCCGGCGATGGAGATGCTGGTAACCGGCGACATGATCTCGGCTGAGCACGCCGAACGCATCGGCCTGGTCAACCGCGTCGTGGCGCCGGGCACCGAGCGCGACGAAGCCCTCAAACTTGCGAAAAAGATCACAGAAAAGTCCGCAAGTGCGATCAGACTTGGCAAGGAGGCGTTCTATCGCCAGCTCGAAATGCCGCTCGCCGACGCTTACGACTACACGGCCGAGGTGATGGTGGAAAATCTGCTCACCCGCGACGCCAATGAAGGCATCGGCGCCTTCATTGAGAAGCGCAAACCGCAATGGGAAGACCGCTGACCTTCAGCTTCCGACGAATGCCAAGATGAACCACGACTCCTACCCCGATACCTACATCCGCGGCATTCTCAATACCGTCAAGTCGATCGCCATGGTCGGCGCCTCGACGAAACAGAACCGCCCGAGCTATTTCGCCTTCAAGTATTTGCTCGAACACGGCTACAATATGATCCCGATCAATCCGGGACATGGCGGGCAGTTCTTGCTGGGTCGGCCGTTCTATGAACGGCTTGCCGACGTACCCGAGCCGATCGACATGGTCGATATTTTTCGGGCCTCGCGTTACGCGCTTGCCGTTGTTCAAGAAGCGCTGGCGCTGAAGCCGCGGCCGCAGGTGATCTGGATGCAGCTTGGCGTGCGTGACGACGAAGCGGCCGCGCTTGCAGAAGCCGGCGGGATAAAAGTGGTGATGAACCGTTGTCCCAAGATCGAATATGGCCGTCTCTCTTCGGAAATCGCCTGGATGGGCGTCAACACGCGAACCATCAGTTCGAGGAAAGCGGCCGCCACGGGAGGCATCCAGCGCTTGTCGCTCAACCGCACATCCGCTCCAGGGGGCGCGACGGAAGCCGCAGCCGCTGCGGAACGCACTGAGCACGAGGCTTCCTCGTGACGCATCGGCATTCCAGGCCGTCGCGCAACTTTGCCCACAGCAAAAGCACGGCGCCGCTCGCGGTGGGCTGGAACTTTTCGCGGCATTTTCACATTATGTGTTTCGGATTTTTACGACCTGGGGCAGGGTCGATCGGTTCAGACTGACCACGCAACGTAGAGTAGGAGCAGCGCGCTATGAAAATCGTCTCGATATTAACGCTTGCCCTATTGAGCGCGGCGCTAATGGCTTCGGCTGTCAACGCGCAAGACTATCAAGACCAGCGCTACCAGCGTTACCAGCAGCAACAGCAACAAAATCAGGATGCGTGCATGAATGACGCCATGACGATATGCGCGGAATTCGTGCCGGATCGCGAGAAAGTCGCCGCATGTCTTCTGTCCAACAGACGCCGGATTTCACCTGCCTGCCGCATAGCGTTGTCGCATTGGCACGGCTGATGACGCCAAAACGCGCGCGACTTCCTGCCAGAGCGGGCCGAAGCGACCCTTTGCTGAATTAACGACAACGCCAATTCCGCGCCTTGACCCGTCCGGCTCGTTCTATAAACCGAACGGGCTTTTTCGCGCGCCCGCAGCGTTAAGGATTGGCCGATGAGCGAACGTATTCCGGGTTTTTCGACGCTCGCGGTTCACGCCGGCGCACAGCCCGATCCGACCACTGGCGCACGCGCGACGCCGATCTACCAGACCACCTCCTACGTATTCGAAAGCGTCGATCATGCCGCTTCGCTGTTCGGCTTGCAGACCTTCGGCAACATCTATACCCGCATCGGCAATCCGACCAACGCGGTGCTGGAAGAACGCGTCGCCGCGCTCGAAGGCGGCACTGCCGGGCTTGCGGCCGCCTCCGGACACGCCGCGCAGGTGCTCGCTTTCCACTGCCTGCTGCAGCCGGGCGATGAATTCGTCGCCTCGAAGAAGCTCTATGGCGGCTCAATCAATCAGTTCAATCACGCGTTCAAGAATTTCGGCTGGAACGTTGTTTGGGCCGACCCTGACGACATTACTTCGTTCGAGCGCGCCATCTCGCCAAGGACCAAGGCGATCTTCACCGAGTCGATCGCGAATCCCGGCGGCGTTATCACCGACATGGCCGCGGTGGCGCAGATCGCGCGCCGCGCGGGCGTGCCTTATATCGTCGACAACACATTGGCGACGCCGTATCTGTGCAAGCCGATCGATCACGGCGCCGACATTGTCATTCACTCGGCGACCAAATTTCTCGGCGGCCACGGCAATTCGATCGGCGGCGTGATCGTCGATGCCGGCACCTTCAACTGGTCGCGCGAGCGGCGCTATCCGATGCTGTGCGAGCCGCGCCCGGAATATCACGGCATCGTATTGCACGAGACCTTCGGCAATTTCGCCTTCGCCATCGCCTGCCGGGTGTTGGCGCTGCGCGACATTGGTCCGGCGTTGTCGCCGTTCAACGCGTTTCTCATTCTCACCGGCATCGAGACGCTGCCGCTGCGCATGCGCCGGCACTGCGATAACGCGCTCGCGGTCGCCGAATGGATCGCGGCCAATCCCAAGGTGACGTGGGTGAGCTACCCCGGCCTGCCCGGCGATCGCTATCACAACCTCGCCAAAAAATACTGTCCGGACGGCGCCGGGGCGGTGTTCACTTTCGGGCTCAACGGCGGCTACGACGCCGGCGTCAAACTGGTATCCAACGTCAAACTGTTTTCGCACCTCGCCAACATCGGCGATACCCGCTCGCTGATCATCCATCCGGCCTCGACCACGCATCGGCAGCTTTCCGATGCGCAACAAGTCCAGGCCGGCGCCGGACCCGACGTAGTCCGGCTGTCGATCGGCATCGAGGACAAGGACGACATCATCGCCGATCTCGA
>VFSW01015865.1_pt1 | contig 10325 bp, 12 predicted proteins | sample 5358111 | NCBI WGS metagenome assembly VFSW01 (sample SAMN11554181, study PRJNA540505) | mine drainage metagenome | isolation source: sediment from site ElyBrook_90M | place: USA: Ely Copper Mine, Vershire, VT | collected 2017
GAACATATTGGCGTGGCCGGGATCCGCCGCGAAATCGTCCATTTCATTGTTCAACAGAAAGCCCAGACCGGCGGCCGTCACTTTGCTGCCATATCCGCCATTCAAGGTGTACGTCACGGTGGCGATATTGCCATCGGCGTCAGCCACCGTATAATGCGTAGTCTCGTTGGATTCGTGCCCGGTGACGATAGCCGCATGCACCTCGGCCGACGGCGTGGCGCGTTCCGGATCGATCGAGGCGCGCAACCTGCCGATATAGGCTGGGGCCAGCAGCGAAGACAGCGGAACCTTCACGAAATCCGGATCTCCCAGGTGCACGGCCCGATCGGCGAAGTAGCGCCGCATGGCTTCGGTCATATAGTGGACCACGCTGGCCGACCCCGCCCCGCCCTTCTCATAACCTGTGCCTTCCAGCACGCCGAGCATTTGCAGAATGCCGATTCCTCCGGAACTGGGCGGAGGCGAAGTAATGATGTCGTAGCCTTTGTATTTACCCGTCATCGGCTTGCGCTCGATGGCGGCATACTCCTTCAGGTCCTGCATGGTGATCAGGCCGCCATGCTCCTGCATGTCTTTGGCGAGCAGACGGGCCGTCTCGCCTTCGTAGAAATCGCTGGCGCCCAGGCGGGCGATGCGCTCCAGCGTGCGGCCCAGGTCGGCCTGCACGAACAGGTCGCCTGGTTCATAATAATTGCCGCCGCGCAGAAACACGCGCTTCGATTCCGGAAACTGCCCGAGCGTGCGGGCGGCGTTCTTCAGGCCGTTAGCCTGCGCATAGGAAAGCACGAAACCCTTCGAAGCCAGGTCCACGGCGGGCTGCACCAGCTCCGCCCAGGGCTTTTTCCCGAAATGTTTGGCCGCATACTCCATGCCGCGTACGGTTCCGGGAACTCCCGAAGCGCGATAGCCCGTAATGCTGTCCTGCGTCGCTTTGCCGGACGCGTCCAGGTACATGTTGCGCGAAGCCGAGAGAGGCGCGCGCTCGCGAAAATCGATGAAGGCCGTGCGGCCGTCTGCCATCCGCACCAGCATGAATCCGCCGCCCCCGATATTGCCCGCCGAGGAATGGGTCACCGCCAGGGCAAAGCCAACCGCCACCGCGGCATCCACGGCATTACCGCCGGACTGAAGAATTTTCAAGCCCGCTTCGGTAGCATGATTTTCCCGCGTGACCACCATGCCGTGCCGTCCCCGCACCGGCTGCGCGGACCAGACAGGAAGAGCGGCCGCCAATACCAGCAGAGTGCATGTGCGACGCATACACCTGATTCTACTATGGCGACTCACTGACGCCGTAGAAATTCAAACAGCACAACTCCGGCCGCAACCGAAACGTTAAGGGAAGAAATGGAGCCCGCCATGGGAATCCGCACCAGCAGGTCGCAATGCTTGCGCACTTGCTCGTGCAATCCCTTGCCTTCGCCGCCGAGGACGAAGGCGGCGGGCGTGGCGTACTGAGCTTTCGTGTACAGTTCCGCGCCGCGCTCGTCCAGGCCGTAGATCCAGAAGCCCTCTTTCTTCAGCTCTTCCAGGGTGCGGTTGATGTTAGTGACCCGCACGATGGGGAGATGTTCCAGAGCGCCGGCTGCGGCCTTGGCCACCACGTCGGTAACGCCCGCCGCGCGCCGTTCCGGAATGATCAGCGCGCCGGCTCCGGCGGCGTGGGCGGTGCGGGCAATCGCGCCGAGGTTGTGCGGATCTTCCACGCCATCCAGCACCACTACCAGCCGTGAGGACGTGGCGGTCTCGATTCCCGCATACTTTTTCGCCGCTCCCAGGGCGACCACGCCCTGGTGCGCCGCAGTGCCGGCCAGCCGGTCTAGTGCGGCGCGAGGTTCAAATCGCACCGGCACTGCCGCCTGCCGGGCCAAATCGATGATCTCCTGCAACCGAGTGCCGCCCGCACCCTGCGCAATCACGACCCGCTCCAAAGCGTGCCGCGCCCGCAACGCCTCCGCCACCGGGTGAATGCCGCTCAGAACAGGCATAGTTTCAATGTCCCTTCACCACGGAGACACGAAGGACACGGAGTAAGCACGGAGGGATTAAACTCCTCGCATTTGTTTTTCTCCGTGTTTTCTCCGTGTTCTCTGTGACTCCGTGGTGAGAAAAATCTCGCCTCACCCTCACTCCTCCGGAAAAATCTGCAGCCCGTTATTAAATCGATTGGTGAAATTCGCCATGCACGCCACCAGAGTAATTTCGGTGACCTGCTCGCTGCTGAAATGTTGCAGGAGTCCGGCTCGCGATTCGTCCGCGTTCGCGGTTTGGGTCAGTTCCCGGGCGTAAAGGATCACGGCGCGCTCGGCTTCCGCGAAGAACTGGTCCTGTTCGGTCTTCAGCGCCTGAATTTCCTCCTCGGTCACACCGGCCTTCTTTGCGCTGGCCAGATGGGAATGGGTGCAATAAGCGCATTCATTGGCAAAGGAGCAGGTCAGATAGACCAGTTCCTTAATGCGGCGCTCGACCGAACCTGGTCCCACGATGGCGCCATAAAGAGGTACGAAGTTTTTCAACACGTCGGGCCGGTTGGCCATGGCGCGGAAAAACGGATTGGCGGTCTTGGCCCGGGCTTCCAGGCTCGCCAGGTACTCATTCTGTTCCGGTTCTACCAGTTTGATCGCTGGGGGCATGGAGACTAGTATAGCCAGCCAGTTCCCGGATGAACCGTAAGTCGCCTTCCACAAAGTCGAAATCCGCCAGCCGCGTCGGCGATTCCCAGCGCATTTCGTGGAAGATCCGGTTGACCGGTTCACCCTGAAACCCCATCACGCGGAAGAAAATCAGCAGGATCGGCGGCTTTGCCGGGTAGCAGTATTCATAGCGCGTGATTTCCTTACCGGTGGCCTGGCACACCGCCAGTTCCTCTTCGAGTTCGCGTGCCAGGGCCTGTTCCGGCGATTCGCCGGGTTCCACCTTGCCTCCCGGAAATTCCCACTTCAGGGCATGGGATTGTTCCCTGGTGCGGCGGCAAATCAGAATCCGCCCGTCCCGTTCGATGATCGCCGCCACAACCTGAACCATGTCAACATTGGAGCATAGGATGTATCCGGCACGCCTGCTCGAACATTTCCAGAACCCGCGCAATGTGGGCGACCTGCCAGCGCCGGCAGTGACCGTCGAGGTGAGCAATCCCGCCTGCGGCGACATTCTGCGACTTTCGGCGCGCTTTGAAAACGATGTCGTGGCCGAGGTGCGCTACAAAGTTCGAGGCTGTACGGCTTCCATCGCGGCCGGTTCCGCGTTGACCGAATGGATGCTGGGCAAGTCGCGGGCGGACCTCGCCGGCTTTCAGGCGGCGCTGGTGGACCAAGCCGTGGGCGGTCTGCCAGCCGCTTCCAAACACGCTGCCGTGTTGTGCGCCGACGGCGTGCAGCGCCTGCTCAAGGCTCGGTGACCGCTTCGGCGCGCAGCAGATCCACTTCGCGAGCCAGTGCCCCCAGGGATGCGCCGCATTCGCCGAACTCCCTGGCGGCCGCATCCTGTTCGATCTGTTTGAGCAGCGCGGCGGCGCGGTTGGCTCCCAGGTTGGCACAGGCGCCCTTCGAATAATGCGCCAGGCGGGCGCACTTCTGGGGATTCTGTTCCTGAATCGCCTGGTCCAGCAACTGGATCTGCCGCGAGGTGTCGTCGATCAATGCCGCAAGAATCTCGCGCATCAGTACTTCGTCATCCATGGTGACCTCCCGGAGTTGTTCCCGGTCAAGCACCGCATTGGTGTCGCGTAACTGCACACTTCGATTGTCACAATCACAGGAGGCGAATGGTATCCGCAGTGGGCCTTAGACCGCGCCGGCAAAAGGCCCTACCGCGGCCGGATCGGACCGAACTTAAAGGTCTGGCTCAACACCCGAAGCTGCGCGCCCACAAGGGCGTCGGCCTCGAACGTGCGGAATCGCATATCCACCACGCTGACCTGCCTGGCTCCCTCCGGTTCCGGAACGGCGGCAACCCGAAAGAGGGGATACTGGCAAAAGCGCAGAAACTCCTGAAACGTGTGGGTGCGGCGCGCCGCGTCCAGCGCCGGATCCGGATCGGGTTTGGGCACAATGGCGGCCACGGTCGGATCGAAATCGCCCGCCAGGTTCACATCGTCCACGGCATAAAAATCGGCAGTCTCCACCAAGCCCCGCCAGTGCAACGGGTTGACTTCGTCGGGCAGGGCGGCCACGCGTTCGGGCGGGTGTCCCTTATATATCCGCGACTCCAACGTCGCCACCGCCCGCGTATGCAGGACCACGCGGCCGCAGTCGTACAGCAGCACGAAAGCCAGGGCGAAGATCGCCCCGCCGCGGCCCGGATGCTTGTCGCGCAAGGTGCCCGAGGTGATCTCGCCCCCCACCAGCCGCGAGACAAACGGACCGGCAATGCCCAACAGCAAGGCGGCCCAGATCCACAGGTCGATCACGCTATTCAGATCGAGCCGCTGCCACGCCTCCGAGAATGGCAGCAGCAGCCGGATGCCGTACATATTGGTCAGATCCAGCAGCAGGTGCGAGGCTACTCCGATCAACGCCGCGGCCCAAGCGCCGAACCAGCGGACCGGCTTACGCCACACCAACCGGACCAGCAGAACGACCGCCGCGGCCAGCACCGGCATGGCAATCAGCGAGTGCGTCAGATGGCGGTGATAGTGCAGGTAATTGAGCGGACCTCCGGCCAGCGTCACGATGTCGATATCGGGGGCATTAGCGGCGAGCAGCAGAATCGGCGTCGCCAAAGGAGTCCAGCGATTCAGCCCCGCGCGGCTCAGAAACAGGCCGACAGCCGTGTGTGTCAGATTGTCCATGGGATCTTCCGGCCTACCCATTGTAGAGGGTGAAAGAGATAGTCAAGCGCCTCCGGCCCCCTCAGGGCCGGACCGGAGGCGCATGTCTGGCGGGCCGTCTATGCTACGAGACGCTGCCACCCGGACCCGCGCCGGGGTATCAGCGGCGTCGAGGCCTTCACGGGCACGCCGGCGTGCGGGCGGTTGAAGTATTCGTCAACCGGGAACAGGGGGAACGGCTCGAGTTCGGTGAAAGTCCGGCCCAGTTTCTGTTCGATTCGATAAACCTGATGGAAAAAGGTGCCCCGATCGATATTCAATCGCCGGCAGCACAGATTCCAATCCGCGCCCAGGAGGAAATGGAAGCGGAAGAGCCGGTAGTCGGCCTCGTCCAGCGTTCGCCGCGTAATCAGGCAGAAATCCGCCATGTATTCCTCGCGTTTCCTCGAGTACCGGCGGCGGCCATCTTTGCCGCTGCACAACTCCAAAGAGACCGAGCTGCCGTAGGTTCCGAGTGCCACGCACTCACGAAAACGGTTCCAGCACGCCCGAAAAGCACCTCGAAATACACAATTGCACGGCGTTTGCGTCTCGCCGCGGCCTGCATGTAGTCCCAAACCGTTGCACTTCGTGCAGGTGGCCTTGGACAGCCCAATTGCGTTCGATCGATTCCACTGCATCAGAGAATGTCCTTCTGGCACAGCCGTTTAGAAAGGAAGCTGTACCTATTAGGTTACAAAGCTGATATCAATTTAGCCTGTATATGAGAATCGTCAAGCAATTCATAGGGCAAGTACCACAAAGTTTATTAGTACCAGTACGTAATATAAATAGCCAAAAGCTTTTTTTGCAGATACTTGGACTGTACGTTTTGATACAGCAATAATAATAAATTCGATGGAGATTCAATTTCTATCTGAGGGGAATTCAGTACCCCCCTATTTCAGATAGAAATAGGTCTAAGGGAATAAATGAACTTTGCTGAGCTGCATCAGCGTCTGTCAAATCACCTCAGAGAAAGAGTGCGGAGCGGCGAATTAACCGAGCGCAGCCTGGCCCGTAACACGCGCGTCTCCCAACCTCATATCCACAATGTTTTGAAAGGAAAACGGACATTTTCCACAACCACCGCAGACGCCGTCCTCCGCCAGTTGGACCTGGATCTGGTGGATCTTATCAGGCCCGACGAGTTGCTCGAATGGCGCCGGCGCCGTTGAATTCCGCGCTATCCTTCGGTGTAAAGGAGTTTACGTTTGGCCGACAACCGGGGGCAGGCTGGGCAGCACCGTCTGAAGCGGCTGGCCCAAAGTATCGATGCGCTCAGCGAAAAGGATGAGATCCTCATGCGCTACACCCGTGATATGACCGCACTGCGTCGGGCGGCTGCCGCTGAGCTGCATTCCATCTGCGCGAGTTTTGTCAATGCAGTGAACAGTTTGCTGTCCCAGGGGACTGTCACTCTGGACCCTCCTGAGTTTTCCACGGCCATTTTTCGCGACCAGGCCCCGAATCTGATTCAAATGAATGTGCGCGGGCGGATTTTACAAGTGGAATACAACGTCACCGAAGACTTGTCTTCCACCGAAGATTTCCGTATTCCTTATACGCTGGAGGGTTTTGTCCGCGCCTTTAATCAGAAATTGCTGGACAAGAACCTCATTGAGGAGCAACTGATCTTCTACACGCTCGAAAAGACCGGCAATATGTGGCGCTTCTTCGATGCCCGCACCTACCGCTCCGGCGCCTTCGACCAGGATTACCTGGTGACCCTGATGGAGCAGATTATTTAGAAGACTCAGGTCTTCTTCTTCATCGCCTTTTCAATTTTGGCGGAGAGTTCCTTGGTTTCTTTCGACTCCGGCAGTCCCTTGATGGCCTCCTGCGCGCGCTGGCACAGAATCTGCATCTTCTGAGGCTGGTCCAGTTTGGTGGCCGTGTAGAGCTGCGATTCTTCAAACAGACTCTGGGTCATAGCCAGCGTGAATGCGTTCCGTGGCACCTGGGTAACGCCGGTTTTCATAATCTCGGCGGTCTTGGCGGCGTCGTCGGGCGCGCCCGCGGCACGGCAGGTCGCCAGCACCACTCCCCGTTCCAGGGACCGCTGCTGCGCCATGTCGGCATCCGCTGCGGGCAGAACAATCCCGCTGGTCACCTTAATCAGTTGCGTCACCTGGCCGCCGCTGCCTTTGGGAAAAGCGAAGGCCAGCGTAATGTTAGTATCCTTCAGTTTCTCCAGCTTGCCGAAATTGTCGGCGAACTGCAGCGCCAGGCGATTGGCCGACCCGCGCGAATTGGAGACCACGCGCCGGAATGCCGACGGGTCGCTCTTGTTGACCCGCGCGCCGATCGCGTAATTATCGGCCAGTTCCATATAGCCGGACGCCAATCCGGACGTCAGCACCAGCGACCACGGCAACGCGCGTGCCGTGAATTCGTTGTCGGTGGCCACCAGATTGTCCAGGTGCTCCAGGGTCTTGGCATAGTCGCCCGCCGCGTAGGTTTCCCTGGCAGCTTGCCAGTAGAACGCCGGCGTTCCCTTCTCCGGCGCCGCCGGTCCGGTGGAACAGGATATAAAGAGGAAAAACGCCGATAGCGCGGCGCACAACGCGAGGGTCCGCTTCGAGGTGAGGAACATGGAATAGCCTCCGTGCCGTTCGTATCACAGCGCGCAACCGGAATCAAGGGTTACCATAGTCTGAAATGCGTGTTTTCTGGATTGCTCCGCTCTTCATTCCCTTTGTCGCCGGGTGCCAGCCCTCCGCGCCGCCGGCGGATTTGGAGGCGGTCGTCGCTACCGATCTCGGCACTTTCCGTTTTGAGTTTGCCCCGGACAAGGCCCCCAAGCATGTCCAGCAGTTCCTTACCCTGGCACGCCAGGGCTACTACGATGGCAGCGCCTTCTTCCGCGTCGTAGCCAACGGCATCATTCAGGGCGGCGACCCCCTCCTGAAGAATCCCAAAACCGCGCGCAATTTGTGGGGCTCCGGCGGTCTCAATCTGCTGGCCGGCGAAACCAGCGACCTGAAGCACGAACGCGGAGTCGTTTCCACGGTGCGCATTCCCGACAAGCCCAATAGCGATGGCGCGCAGTTTTTCATTTGCCTGTTTCCGCAGCCCGCGCTCGACGGCCAGTATTCCGCCTTCGGGCGCGTCACCGAGGGCATCGACGTGGTGGAGCGCATCTCGCAGGTGCCCACCGGAAGCGACGGCATGACCGAAAAACCGGTGCGAATTCTCAAGGTGACCATCGAAAAGAAGAAGGTGGAGCCGTTCCTCAACGCGACGGTCGACGAGATGCGCAAGACAGTGACCCTCAAGACCACGCTGGGCACCCTCAAGATCAAAATGGAGCCGGACTGGGCGCCCAACCACGTGCGCAACTTTCTGAAACTGGTCTCCACCGGCTGGTACAACGGCACGGCCTTCCATCGACTTATCAAAGGCTTCATGGTCCAGGGCGGCATGCCCGATGGGCGGACCGGTGGGGCTACGCACCCGGCGGATCGCTGGGTGCGCCCGCTCAAGGGCGAATTCCGCGACGATGTCAAGCATGATCGAGGCATCGTCTCCATGGCCCGCACCGACGACCCGAACTCCGCCACCACCAGCTTTTTCCTGATGCTCGGACCCGCTCCGCACCTGGATGGGAAATACAGCGCCTTCGGCCGCGTGGTCGGCGGCATGGAAGTCCTGGACGCGTTCGAGAAGGAAGAAGTGAACGGCGAGGGGCCCGTCCGCCGGCTGGAGATTATCGAAGCGACGATCGATAACTGAGCCTCGTACGATCGACGCACAGAGAATGCGGGTCGGACGCATTCCCGTGTAGGATCGCTGGAGCGCGGGAAAGTGCCCCGCGGTACCCTGAAGGTTACCTCTTATGAAACTGCGCGAAATCGCCGCAGCGTTAGGGTGCCGCCTGGAAGGCGACCCGGACCTGGAAATCTCGGGCGTGGCCGGCATGGAACACGCTCAAACCGGACACCTGACGTTTCTGGCGAACCCGAAGTATGCCCCGAAGGTGAAGCACACCCAGGCATCGGCGATTCTGGTATCGGAGCCGCTGCCCTCGGCTTCGCCGGCCTGCCTGATATCGGAGAATCCGTACCTGGACTTCGCCCGGGCACTGGCCTTGTTCTACCAACCGCCGCGGCCGTCGCCGGGCATTCATCCGCTGGCCTCCATCGCCGCGAGCGCCACGGTGGGCGAGAACTGCTCCATCGGGCCGTTCGCAGTGTTGGGCGAGCATGTGCGGGTGGGACGCAACGCGGTGATCCATCCTCACGTCGTGATCTACGAAGGCGTTGAGATCGGTGACGATTTTTTGGCGCATTCCCACGCCGCGGTGCGGGAATTTTGCCGCATCGGCAATCGGGTCACGCTGCAGAATGGAGTCGTGGTGGGCGGCGACGGGTTCGGCTTTGCGAAGCGTGCCGACGGGAGCCATTGCAAAATTGTGCAGAGCGGAGTGACGGTGCTGGAGGACGATGTGGAGGTCCAGAGCCTGACCAGCGTGGATCGCGCGACGGTGGGCGAGACGCGGGTGAAACGCGGCGCCAAGATCGACAGCCTGGTACAGGTGGGGCACGCCTGCACGGTGGGAGAGGACAATATCATTTGCGCGCAGACGGGTCTGGCGGGCAGTACGGTGCTGGAACGGAACGTGCTATTGGCGGGACAGGTAGGCTCCTCGGGTCACCTGACGGTGCACGAAGGCGCAATTGTGTACGCGCAGAGCGGGATTGGCGGCGACGTGGCGCCGAATACGCGGATTTCGGGATCGCCCGCGTTCGCCGCCGGCGATTGGCTGCGGGCGATTACGGTGTATCCCAAACTGCCGGAATTAATGAAAACCGTGCGAGAGTTGAAGAAGAAAGTGGAATAACTGGAAAAGAAATGAGCGCTCAAACGCCTCCCCGCGGCAACCGCAGACCGGTTGCCTACATGAACGAACAGTTTTTGAACAGTGCCGATGCGCGGGCGCTACGCATTCTGGCGGAATACCTGGAACCGCTGGCGCATTTCCGGCGGGAGAAGATCCGCGACACGGTGGTTTTTTTCGGATCGGCCCGCACCGCTGAAGACGGCCCGCTGGGTAAATACTATTGCGACGCGCGGACGCTAGCGCGGATGCTGACGGAGTGGTCGGATACGCTGACGAATTCGGCGCGGCGCTTTGTGATCTGCTCGGGCGGGGGGCCGGGAATCATGGAGGCGGCCAATCGAGGGGCCGCGGATGCGCACGGCAAGAATATCGGGTTGAATATCGGGCTGCCCTTCGAGCAGTTTCCCAACCCTTACATCACGCCGGAGCTGAGCTTCGAATTCCACTATTTTTTCATGCGCAAGTTCTGGTTCGCTTACATGGCGAAGGCGCTGGTGGTGTTTCCGGGCGGATTCGGAACCATGGATGAGCTGATGGAGATTCTGACGCTGACCCAGACCCAGAAACTGGCGAAGAAGATGACCATCGTGCTGTACGGGTCGGGCTATTGGAACGAGATCATCAATTTCCAGGCGCTGGTGAAACACGGGGTGATTTCGGCGGCGGACCTGAACC
>VFSW01015866.1_pt1 | contig 10324 bp, 9 predicted proteins | sample 5358111 | NCBI WGS metagenome assembly VFSW01 (sample SAMN11554181, study PRJNA540505) | mine drainage metagenome | isolation source: sediment from site ElyBrook_90M | place: USA: Ely Copper Mine, Vershire, VT | collected 2017
CGACTCCGTGGTGGGCGCCGCCGGCGGCGCCAAAGTCGACACCGGCGCAAGCGAAATTCAGGGCGATTTCAGCCCGGGCGGCGCGGTCGCGGCGATAGACACGGAGGAAGTCGATCCCATTGCCGAAGCCGATGTCTACATGGCCTATGGCCGGGATACGCAGGCCGAGGAGATACTCAAGGAGGCGCTGGCCAAGGACCCGTCGCGTCAGCCGATTCGCGTCAAATTGCTGGAGATCTACGCCAACCGCAAGGATAGGAAGGCATTCGAGGCAGTGGCAGCTGAAATCCACGCCGCAACCAACGGCGAAGGCGCCGATTGGAAAAAGGCCCTTGCGCTGGGCGCGCAGCTTGATCCGGAGAATCCTCTTTATAGCGGCATGGTTGAGGCGGGTGGAGTTCACGCAGTCACCGACACCCAGCCTGTTTCCGCTTCAGAAACCACGCCCGATCTGGTACTGGACACGGGTGGCGCGGCGGGAGCCTCACCCGGCTTGGATTTTGATCTTGGACTAGGTGAGCCTGAATCGGGCGTCGCGTCTCAACAGGAGCCCGTACCGGCAGACGGCGGCGTAAAGGCGACCGATGTCACCGCTGATCTCGGTTTCGATCTGGACCTAGGGGGCGAGGAGAAAAAGCCCGAGGCTGCTCCAGTGGAACAACCAGCCGCGGCCGTTGCGGCACCTGCGGATGCGCTTGCGTCCATAGATTTCGATTTTGAATTGCCCGGGTCCGTCGCTGCGGCGCCGCCTGCTGCGTCGCAGGCTCCGGCGGAGTCCGCGACTGCCGCGCCGGAGGCAGCGGCGGTCGAGGGCAGCGGCGGTATCGACTTCGATTTCAATCTGGATCTTCCGCCACAGAATGAAGAAGCGCCATCACCACCGCTGGACCTCTCCGCGATCAGCCTGGAACTCGGCGCGCCGGGCGGGGCAGCTCCGCCGCCAGACCCACACTGGCAGGAAGTGGCGACCAAGCTCGATCTGGCCAAAGCCTACCAGGAGATGGGCGACAAGGATGGGGCGCGCGAACTCCTGAGCGAAGTGTTGAAGGAAGGCGACGCGGCCCAGCAACAGCAAGCGCAGACCATGCTCACAGCCTTAGGCTAACACTGCCGCGAATTGAACCGACCCCGGGGCTTGCTCCGGGGTTTTGCTTTAATGGACGTCCGCGCGCAAATCTAGCGCGGGCTGTTTTAAGGCTCGTGCCTCGCGATGCGCGTCAACCCGGCGCTGCGGATTGAACCAGGAACCATGAAAATCGCAATCGGCATCGAATACGACGGCAGCGGTTTCCGCGGCTGGCAGTCGCAGCCTTCCGGCGATACCGTCCAGGATCACCTGGAGCGCGCGCTTGGGTCCATTGCCGGTGAGCCGGTGCGCCTTGCCGCAGCCGGCCGCACGGATGCGGGAGTGCATGCCCTGGCGCAGGTGGCACATTTCGACACCGCGGCGGTCCGCCCGGAATCGGCCTGGGTGCGCGGCGTCAACGCGCTGCTGGCGCAAGCCGTCGCGGTGCAATGGGCCATGCCTGTAGCCGACGACTTCCATGCGCGCTACTCGGCCATATCGCGCAGCTATCGCTACGTGCTCTACAATCATCCGGTGCGCCCGGCGCTGCATCACGGCCGGGTGGGCTGGTTTCACCAGTCCTTGGATGTGGATGCGATGCGCGCGGCACTGCCTTATCTTGCCGGTGAACACGACTTCAGCGCGTTTCGATCGAGCGAGTGCCAGGCGAAAAGTCCCGTGCGCACGCTGCGGCATTGGGCCATCGATCGACGTGGCGCGCATCTATGTTTCGAGTTCACCGCCAACGGTTTCCTGCATCATATGGTGCGCAATATCATCGGCTGTCTCGTGTACGTGGGAAAGGGAAAGCATCCTCCAGGCTGGCTAGGCGAGTTGCTCGCGAGCCGTGATCGTCGTCAGGCGGCGCCAACGTTCTCCCCGGATGGACTGTATCTCGCGGCCGTGGAATACGCGCCCGGCTGGAGACTGCCTGCCGTTGAATCCCGTCGAATTGTTTTTCCCGAACAGGTACTGGCGTGAGGACGCGAATCAAAATTTGCGGTATCACGCGGCCGGAAGATGCGCGTATCGCGGCGGAGTCGGGCGCCGACGCCATCGGCTTGGTGTTCTATACACCCAGCCCGCGCAACCTTGACCCGGAGCAGGCGCGTGCGATTGTCGCTGCGCTTCCTCCGTTCGTGACCGCAGTCGGCCTGTTTGTCGATCCGACGCGCGATCAGGTGGAGGCGGTGCTGCGTCGTTGTACCCTCGGGTTGCTGCAATTTCACGGCGGCGAAGCGCCCGCGTTTTGCGGCGGCTTCGGCCTGCCCTACATCAAGGCTGCGCGGGTCAGGGCCGACGTCGATTTGGTACAATACCTGTCGCCTTATCACGCGGCGCAGGGCTGGTTGCTGGATGCCTACCACGACCAGCTTTACGGCGGCACCGGCGAGGCTTTCGACTGGAAACTGATACCGCAGGACCTGGCCAGGCCCGTCATACTCTCGGGTGGACTTGCTCCGGACAACGTGGGTGCGGCGGTGCGCCAGGTCAGGCCCTGGGCGGTGGACGTGTCCAGCGGCGTGGAGGCAAGCAAAGGCATCAAGGACGCCGCGAAAATCGCGGCCTTCATAGCGGGAGTCAAGAATGAAAATGCATGATCTGCCGGATAGCCATGGGCATTTCGGTCCCTACGGCGGCATTTTCGTCGCCGAGACCCTGATCCAGGCGCTGGACGAACTCAGGCTCGCCTACGAAAAATATCGCAGCGATCCGGAATTCATCGCCGAGTTCCGCTACGACCTCAAGCACTATGTCGGCCGCCCGAGCCCGGTGTACCACTGCAAGCGCTGGTCGGGTCTGCTCGGCGGCGCACAGATTTACCTCAAGCGCGAAGACCTCAACCACACCGGTGCCCATAAGATTAACAATACGCTCGGACAAGCCATGCTCGCGCTGCGCATGGGCAAACCGCGCGTCATCGCCGAGACCGGCGCCGGTATGCACGGTGTGGCTACGGCCACGGTCGCCGCTCGCTACGGCATGGAATGCGTGGTGTACATGGGGTCCGAGGACATCAGGCGCCAGGCGGCGAACGTCCATCGCATGAAAATCCTCGGCGCCAGCGTGGTGCCGGTGGAATCGGGTTCGAAGACGCTGAAGGACGCGCTGAACGAAGCCATGCGCGACTGGGTCACCAATATCCACAACACCTATTACATCATCGGCACGGTCGCCGGGCCGCACCCCTACCCGATGATGGTGCGCGATTTCCAGTCGGTAATCGGCGAGGAATGCCTGCAGCAGATGCCGGAGCTCGCCGGGCGTCAGCCCGATGCGGTCATCGCCTGCGTCGGCGGCGGTTCCAATGCGATGGGTATTTTCTACCCGTACATTCCGATCGACGGCGTGCGTCTGATCGGTGTGGAGGCGGCTGGTTTGGGTCTCGCCAGCGGCAAACACGCCGCCTCCTTGACTGCCGGCCGGCCCGGGGTGCTGCACGGCAACCGCACCTATCTGTTGCAGGATGCGCACGGGCAGATCGTCGAGACGCATTCGATTTCCGCCGGCCTCGACTACCCGGGCGTGGGGCCAGAGCATGCCTGGCTGAAGGACACGGGCCGCGCCGAGTACACCACCATTACCGACGACGAAGCGCTCAAGGCTTTTCACGATCTGTGCCATTACGAGGGTATCATTCCGGCGCTGGAATCCAGCCACGCGCTGGCGCATGCGGCGAAAATTGCGCCGGACATGCCGAAGGACAAGATCCTGCTGGTGAATCTGTCCGGTCGCGGCGACAAGGACATGCACACGGTGGCCGAGAAATCCGGAATCCAGTTTTGACCCGATTGCAGATGACCGCGCTGCTCTACAACGAGGATGCCCTGACGGGGATTGCACGCGTGGCCGATGCGTCGGTGGATCTGATCGTTGCCGATCCGCCCTATGGCCTGGGCAAGGACTACGGCAACGATTCCGATCGTCTCGGCGCACACGAATACCTCGCCTGGAGCCGGCGCTGGATAGACGCGGTGGTGCCGAAACTCAAAGCGAACGGCAGTCTGTACGTGTTTCTCACCTGGCAGCACAGCCCGGAGGTCTTCAGTTACCTGAAGACGCGGCTTACCATGGTGAACGAAATCATCTGGGACCGCCGCGTGCCCAGCATGGGCGGCAGCACACGCAAATTCTCCTCGGTGCACGACAACATCGGTTTTTTCGTCAATTCGCGCGACTACCACTTCGACGTCGATGCGGTGCGCATCCCATATGACGCCGAGACCAAGAAGGCACGTACGCGCTCCATTTTCGTCGGCAAGAAGTGGCTCGAGGTCGGCTACAACCCGAAGGATGTGTGGAGCGTATCGCGCCTGCACCGACAGCACGGCGAGCGCGAGGACCATCCGACGCAAAAGCCCTTGGAGATCGTCGAGCGCATGGTGCTGGCAAGCTGTCCCGAGGGTGGCACCGTGCTCGATCCTTTCATGGGCAGCGGCACAACGGCCGTGGCCGCGGCCAGGCACGGGCGGCGCTTCATCGGCTTCGAACTCAATCCCGATTATTTCGCCATTGTGGAAAAGCGCGTCGCCAGGACCGTCAATGACGGCAAACGCGCAAGCCGCAGATCGGCAAGTCTCACTTCCGCACTGTGAACTGTTAATGTCGCGCATCCGGGCCACTTTCGAACAACTCGCCAAGACGAGGCGCAAGGCGCTGATCCCCTTTGTTACAGCGGGTGATCCCGACCCCGGCATGAGCGTGGCGCTGATGCACGCGTTGGTTGCGGCGGGTGCGGACGTGATCGAACTCGGCGTGCCATTTTCCGACCCCATGGCCGATGGTCCGGTGATCCAGCGCGCCAGCGATCGCGCCCTGCGGCACGGCGTGAGTCTCGACCGGGTGCTCGCGTTCGTGCGCGAGTTTCGTACGACCAATCAGACCACGCCGGTGGTGCTGATGGGTTATGCCAATCCGATCGAGGCGATGGGCGCTGCGCGTTTTGTCGACGCAGCGCAGCAGGCAGGCGTCGACGGCGTGCTGGTAGTCGACTATCCACCGGAGGAGTGCGAGTCCTTCGCCGCTTTGGTGCGCAGCCACGGCATGGACCTGATTTTCCTGCTGGCGCCGACCTCCAGCGATGCGCGCATCGCGCAGGTTGCCCGGCTCGCCAGCGGTTACGTGTATTACGTTTCGCTCAAGGGCGTGACCGGGGCCGGGCACCTTGATCTGACCGAGGTAGGAGAGAAAATTCCCCGCATCCGGCGCCAGACCAGGCTGCCGGTGGGCGTGGGCTTCGGCATCCGCGACGCCGCCACGGCCAAGGCCGTGGCGCAGCTTGCCGATGCGGTGGTCATCGGCAGCGCGATCATCCAGCAGATGGAAGCCGCCCCGGCGGGGGAACAGCTGCTGTGCGCGGGCAGGTTCGTGCAAGGCATACGCTCGGCGCTGGACGAAAAATGAGCTGGTTGCAGAAACTGCTGCCGCCCAAAATCAAGCGCTCGGTCGGCCCGAGCAAGCGTGCCGTGCCCGAGGGGTTGTGGATCAAATGCGAGTCCTGCGACGCGGTGCTGTACGCCACCGACCTCGAAAAGAACCTCAACGTCTGTCCGAAATGCAGCTATCACAATCGCCTTTCGGCGCGCGCGCGCATAGACATGCTGCTCGACCCGGAGGGCCGGTTCGAGATCGGCGCCGAGGTGCTGCCGGTGGACAGCCTCAAGTTCAAGGACAGCAAGCGTTATGCCGACCGCCTCGAGGACGCGCAGCGGCAGACCGGCGAAACCGACGCCTTGGTGGTGATGCAAGGTGCGATCAAGAACATCCCGCTGGTTGCGGCGGTGTTCGAGTTCGAATTCATGGGCGGATCGATGGGCTCGGTCGTGGGCGAGCGTTTCGTGCGCGGCGTGCACATATGCGTGGAGCAGAACCTGCCCTTCATCTGCATTACCGCCACCGGCGGCGCGCGCATGCAGGAGGGTTTGTTTTCGCTGATGCAAATGGCCAAGACGACGGCGGTATTGACTCAGCTCGCCGCGTGCAAGCTGCCCTTCATATCGGTGCTTACCGATCCTACCATGGGCGGCGTATCGGCGAGCTTCGCCATGCTCGGCGACGTGATCATTGCCGAGCCCAGGGCGCTGATCGGCTTCGCCGGCCCGCGCGTAATCGAGCAGACCGTGCGCGAGACGCTGCCTGAAGGCTTTCAGCGCGCCGAGTTCCTTTTGGAAAAGGGCGCCATCGACATGATCGTCGACCGGCGCCAGATGCGCGACCGGCTGGCGCAGTTGATTACGCTGTTGCTGCGCATTGCGCCTGAGTCCTCATAAGGCTCCCGAGCGGCGCGGGAATTCCTGACGCAAAGGACGCAGATACCGGCGACATACCTTTAGGTTTTCCTCTATGTCCCCAGCGCCCTCGGTGGTTAATTCCAGCGTAATAGACTGTGAGCAATAATCGCCCCATGGATTTGGCCGGCTGGCTCGCCTACATCGAGCAACAGCATCCACAGACCATCGCGCTCGGCCTGGAACGGGTCGAGCGCGTGCGCGCCGCGATGGGCCTCGCGCCCGCGGTACCCGTCATTACCGTCGCCGGCACCAATGGCAAGGGCTCGACCTGCGCCATGCTCGAAGCCATCCTTGCAGCCGCAGGCTACCGCGTCGGCCTGTATACTTCGCCGCACCTGTTGCGTTACAACGAGCGCGTGCGCATCGCCGGACGGGAGGCCGACGATGCGGCGCTCGCCGCGGCGTTCGCACGAGTCGAGGCGGCCCGAGCGCAAACAGGCGATGCCACCCGGCTGACCTATTTCGAATTCGGTACGCTCGCCGCGGTGGATCTGTACCTGCGCAGCGCCGTCGACGTGCTGGTGCTCGAAGTCGGCATGGGCGGACGCCTGGATGCGGTGAACGCGTTTAACCCCGATTGCGCCATCGTCACCAGTGTCGGCCTGGACCACATGGACTACCTCGGCGCCACGCGCGAGGCTATCGGCTATGAAAAGGCGGGTATTTTCCGCGACGGAAAACCGGCCGTGCTCGCCGATCCGGCGCCGCCGGCGTCGGTGCTGGCGCATGCGCAGGCGATCGGTGCGCGCTTGCTGCGACTCGGGCAAGAATTCGGCTACGACAGGGAAGTCGGCCAGTGGTCGTTCTGGGGGCCGGCGGGCAGGCAATCCGGTTTGCCTTTCCCGGCGCTGCACGGCGCGATCCAGCTGCAAAACGCGAGCGGGGTACTGGCGGCATTGGGGACGCTGCGCGAACGCTTGCCCGTCTCCTTGGACGTCATACGCCAGGGATTGGCCAAGGTCGAGTTGCCCGGGCGTTTTCAGTTGCTGGCGGGGCATCCCGCGCTGGTGCTCGACGTGGGACACAACCCGCAGGCAGCCGCAGTGCTCGCGCAAAATCTGTCCGATCTCGGCCCTTGTTCCGGCACATCGGCAGTATTTGGCATGCTGCGCGATAAGGACATCGCCGGGGTGGTTAAATTGCTGGCAAACCACATAGACCGTTGGTTCGTCTGTACCCTGCCAGCGCCGCGCGGCGCGAAGGCGTCCGAGTTGGCGCAGGTGCTGCGGCAATCCGGGGTGGACGCCGTGCGCGAGTTCGAGGATCCGGCAAAAGCCTACGCGGCGGCCTGCAGCGGCGCTGCCGAAAATGATAGAATCGTGGTGTTCGGATCGTTCCATACCGTCGCAGATGTTCTCGCTGCGCGGGAGACACCAAAGGTTTAGATGGCGGAAAGCGAAGAAGCCCTGCAACTGAAACGGCGAGCCCGGCGCAGACTGGTCGGCGCCATCGCCTTGGTGACCTTCGTCGTCATCGTTCTGCCGCTGATTCTGGACAAGGAGCCCGGCCCGGCCGGCCCGCCGCTCAGCGTGCAAATTCCCAATCAGGAAGCGGGCGGCTTCAGCAGCCGTATCGTCCCGCCTGCTCCCGCAGTGCCGGTCGCGCCGGCGCCCGAGAAAAAAGCCGAGATCGTTCCAGCCAAAGCCGAACCGCCTTCTGCCAAGGCTGCGCCCCCTGCACTTAAGCCGGAACCATCCGCGCCCAAGGCAGAGGCGGCGGCGGGCGAGGCGGCCAAGGTGCCCAGGACCGAAGAGTTGCGAGCCAAGGCTGCGCTCAGCGACCAGGCCTGGGTTGTGGCGCTGGATGCGTTCTCCGATGAAAAAAACGTGAGACAGCTGCGAGCCAAGCTATCTGCGGTGGGGGTAAAGTCCTATACTGAGTCGGTGAAGACCAGCAAGGGTCACTTGACGCGCGTGCGCGCCGGACCGTTTGCGAGCAAGGAAGCCGCCGAGAAGGCGCGCGCCAAGCTGGTCGCGATGGGACTCAGGCCAGGCGCAGTCGCGAGCCGATGACGTGGTTCGATTACGTCGTAATCGTTGTCCTCGGCGTGTCGGTGCTGCTGGCACTGTATCGGGGGGCAGTGAGGGAAATTACCGCGCTGGCGGGCTGGGCGGCGGCGCTGATCCTGTCGGGCCTGTTCGCGCAGCAGCTGGCGCAGTGGCTGCCGGCGAGCCTGTCGCACATGGTGCGGGCGGTCATCGCGTACCTGGTGATTTTTCTCAGTGTGCTGCTGCTGTCGGGACTGATCGGCCTGCTGCTGGCGAAGCTGTTTCGCGCGGCGGGCCTGGGTTTCACCGACCGCGCCATAGGTGCCATGTTCGGTCTGGTGCGCGGGGCGGTAATCGTGTTCGTCGGGGTCATGTTCGCCGGATTGACCAGCTTGCCGAAGGAGCCTTTCTGGCGCGAGGCAGCGTTGTCCGGCCCGATTGAAACCGCGGTGCTGGCAGTCAAGCCGGCGCTGCCGAAGGATTTGGCGCAACGCATCCGTTACAGGTGAAACCATGTGCGGGATTCTCGGTGTAGTGGCAAGGACTCCGGTGAACCAGTTGCTCTACGACGGGCTGTTGGTGCTGCAGCATCGCGGCCAGGACGCGGCCGGCATCGCCACCTCCGAGGGGCAGACCTTCCACATGCACAAAGGCGGGGGGCTGGTGCGCGACGTATTTCATACCCGCAACATGCGCGCCCTGCCCGGCAACATGGGCATTGCCCATTGCCGCTACCCCACCGCCGGTTCGGCCTCCAGCGCCGCCGAATCGCAGCCGTTCTACGTCAACTCGCCTTTCGGCATTGTGCTCGGCCACAACGGCAACCTGACCAATTCGGAGAGCCTGAAGCAGGAGATGTTCCGCCAGGACCTGCGTCATATCAACACCAACTCGGATTCCGAGGTGCTGCTGAACGTGCTGGCGCATGAATTGCAGGAGGCTTCGACCAACTACAAGCTCGACCCGCAGAACATTTTTACCGCGGTGGCCGCCGTGCACCGGCGCTGCCGCGGTGCTTACGCCGTGGTGGCGATGATCGCGGGCTACGGCCTGCTTGCGTTCCGCGACCCTTACGGCATACGCCCGCTGGTGATCGGCCGCATCGACAGCGGCAACGGCTACGAGTACCTGGTCGCTTCCGAATCAGTGGCCCTGGACACCCTGGGATTCCAGATCGTGCGCGACGTCGCCCCGGGCGAGGCGGTATTCATCGACGAAGACGGCAATTTCTACAGCCGCCAGTGCGCGGGCAAGACCTCGCTCAATCCGTGCATTTTCGAGTATGTGTACCTCGCGCGTCCGGATTCGCTCATGGACGGGGTATCGGTGTACGAGACGCGGCTGCACATGGGCGAGCAGCTGGCGGCGAAAATCAGGACCCAGTATTCGCACCTGGACATCGACGTGGTGATCCCGATTCCGGATTCCAGCCGCCCCAGCGCGATGCAGCTCGCCTTGAACCTGGGTTTGTCCTATCGCGAAGGCTTCGTCAAGAACCGCTACATCGGCCGCACCTTCATCATGCCCGGCCAGAGGGAGCGCAAGAAATCGGTGCGGCAGAAACTCAACGCGGTGGCGATGGAATTCAAGGGCAAGAACGTGCTGCTGGTCGACGATTCCATCGTGCGCGGCACCACCAGCCATGAGATCGTGATGATGGCGCGCGAGTCCGGCGCCAACCGTGTGTTCTTCGCTTCGGCCGCGCCGCCGGTGCGCTATCCCAACGTCTACGGCATCGACATGCCCACCCGCCAGGAACTGATCGCCAACGGCCGCAGCGATGAGGAGATCGCGCGCGAAATCGGCGCCGACGCGCTCATCTACCAGGACCTGGATGCGCTCAAGGCCGCGGTGAGCGAGGCCAATCCGCGGCTCACGCAATTCGAAACCTCTTGTTTCGACGGCAACTACATAACCGGCGACGTAACGCGCGAATACCTCGATAGCGTGGAGAACCACCGCAATTGCGCGCGCGGGGA
>VFSW01015867.1_pt1 | contig 10323 bp, 8 predicted proteins | sample 5358111 | NCBI WGS metagenome assembly VFSW01 (sample SAMN11554181, study PRJNA540505) | mine drainage metagenome | isolation source: sediment from site ElyBrook_90M | place: USA: Ely Copper Mine, Vershire, VT | collected 2017
GAACGGCGCCCGCGACCGTCGAGCGGTAGAGCGCATCGGGCTGGGCGGCGGCTGGCAGCATCCGCGCGAGGGGCTGAAAAAAGCCTGGCAGCGCGCTGACAGGCAGCACCGTGCCGCCGATTAGCAAGAACAGCAGGTAGAGGCCATTTGCGCCAGCCAGCGTCGCCTCGGCCCGCAGCGCGCCCGCCATGAGCATGCCCAACCCGCTGAAAGTGGCGGTCCCGATCAAGAAGGCCAGCACGAACAGCGCAAGTGAGCCATCAGGACGCCAGCCGAAGAAGACGACAGCGAGCAACGCCAGCAGCACAATCTGCGCGATCTCCAGCGCTACCACGGAAAGCGTCTTCGCCAGAATCAATCCACCGCGCGAGAGTGGTGAGGCGCCCAGCCGCTTGAGCACTCCATAGTAGCGTTCGTAGGCAGTGGCGATGCTCAGGCTCACCAGTCCCGTAGACATCAGCGCGAGCGCCATGACGCCCGGCGCCAGGTAGCTGATGCCTGCGCCAGCGATTCTGAGCGACGAGAAGAAGACCAGCAGGGCGACCGGGATGAAGATTGTGATCAGCAGGCTCTCGCCGCGTCGCAGTGTCATCATCAGCTCGGCGCGGGTCTGCGCCAGAACCATGCGCCAGAAGGGAGCGGCGCCGGTCGCTGCTGGCGCGGTAGGGGATGTCATCTGGGCGCTCACTCGCGCATCTCCTTGCCTGTCAGGCGAATGAATACGTCTTCAAGTGTCGAGCGGCCAACGCGCAGCTCGCTCACGTCCACGCCTAGATCACGCAGCAGCGTCGCCAGCTGCACGAGCAACTCGCGCGGCTCGCCTGTATCCAGCGCGTACACGCCAGGCGACTCCTCGCGCGCCGAGCGTGCGGCGCTCAGCTTGCCCATCGCCGCCACATCCAGCCCGGACTGCGCACGAAAGCGCACCTCTGTGCCAGTGGTAGTCTGGCTCGTGGTCAGGCCAACCGGCGTATCCAGCGCGATTAGCTTGCCGCCGTCGATGATAGCGATGCGATCGGCCAGGCGTTCGGCTTCATCCATGAAGTGGGTCGTGAGCAGGATGGTCACGCCGCGCGCCTTCTGCTGCTGGATGAGGTCCCAGGTGGCGCGCCGCGCCTGCGGATCCATGCCGGTCGTCGGCTCGTCGAGGAACAACAACTGCGGCTTGCCGACGATGGCCACGGCCAGCGCCAGGCGTCGCTTCTGGCCGCCAGAGAGCTGCCGGAAGCGTGTCCGTGCGGCGCTCGTCAGGCCCACGCGCTCCATCAACTCGGCGGGGTCTTCGGGGTCGCTATAGAAGTGGGCGTAGAGGTCGAGAATCTCACGCGCGCGCAACGTCTGATAGAGGCCATCCTGCTGGAGCATGACGCCGACGCGTGGCTTGAGGCGCGCCGCGTCGTGGCGCGGGTCCAGCCCCAGTACGCGTGTCGTGCCGCTATCGGCGACGCGATAGCCCTCCAGAATCTCGACGGTGGTGGTCTTGCCGGCGCCATTTGGCCCCAGCAGCGCAAAGATCTCACCTGACTGCGCCGTGAAGCTGAGTCCGTTGACGGCGACGGTCGATCCATAGGACTTGACCAGCCCGTTGACGGTGATCGCCGCCTCACTCTGGGCGCCGGCGCCCTGTGGCGGCGAGCTAGCCGCGGCCTGCTCACCGCGCGGGGAGCGCGTGTTCGTGCTGCTCATGAACGCTCTGTATCCTGTTGTGACCATAGCTGAGTTGACATGTACGCGCCTGGCTGCGTCCAGTGGAACGGGACGCTGCGCGCTGGGTGCGGCGCTCGGCAAGGCGCAATCAGCGTGCGCCGCCTCTTTAGCGTACCATACGCCCACAGCGCGCGCCATATCGCACCAATGCGCCACGAGGCGAGGGCCAGCGACTGGGAGGCCACGCCTGGCATAGCCCGCGGGCCGCACAGGCCCCTTGTGGCGGCCTGGGACGCGACCGTGGATGCCGTGATGGCGCAGGGAAGGAGCTTGCCTGGCAGGCTTCGCATTGGCCCGCAGGAAGCTACTACTACCGTCCGGCGCACTGCGACGTATAGAGACGTATAGTGTAGCAGAGCGGTTGTGTACGTATTGCGCAGCCGCGTGGTCTACCGCAGTCTACGTCGCCTCTCGTGGGGATCTGATAGAGGAGCAGGCATGTATCAGCGTGTCACACTGCCCAATGGAGTGCGTGTCTTCACCTCACGCATCACCCATGTTCGCTCGGTGAGCATCGCTTTCTACTTCGGTGTGGGCGCGCGCTATGAACCGGACGCCATCTCTGGCGCCTCTCACTTCATCGAGCACATGCTCTTCAAGGGATCAGAGCGCTTTCCGAACGCCCAAACGATCTCGGAAGCCATCGAAGGGGTGGGCGGCGTGCTCGACGCGGCGACCGACAAGGAGATCACCGTCTACTCCGCGAAGGTAGCCAGCCAGCACTTCGACCTGGCGATGCGGCTCATCACCGACATGATCCGCCGCCCGCTGATGGAGGCCGAAGAGGTGGAGAAAGAGCGCGGCGTCATCATCGAAGAGCTGAACATGTATCGCGATAGTCCAGCGGACTGGGTGAACGTGCTGGCGGATGAGACGATGTGGCCTGGGCAGCCGCTGGGACGCGAGGTGGCTGGCACACGCGAGACGGTGACGGCGCTCAGCCGCGAGACGCTGCTCGACTACAAGACGCGCCATTATACACCCTCGAATCTGGTGGTGAGTATCGCAGGAAACGTCAGCCATGAGCAGGTGATGGACGCGCTCGACACGCTGCTGGGCGACTGGCCAGCGGCGGACGCGCCTGGCTGGACTCCCAGCCCGATTCCGCTGTCCGCCGCGCGTGTGCGCCTGGAGACACGGCCTACCGAGCAAACCAACCTTTGCCTGATGACTCCGGGCATTGGGCATCATGACCCGCGCCACTACACCATGACACTGCTCAACGCGGCGCTGGGCGATGGCATGAGCTCACGGCTCTTCCTGGAGATTCGCGAGCGGCAGGGCCTGGCCTATGACATCGGCTCCGCGCCAACGTACTACCACGACACAGGCGCCTTCACCATTGAGGCGGGAGTCGAGCCGAGCCGCACGGAGGCGACGATTCGCGCTGCGATCAACGAGCTGCGCCGCCTGCGCGATGAGCCGCTGCGCCCTGAGGAGCTGGCGCGCGTCAAAGAGTATGTGAAGGGGCGCATGGCGCTTCGCCTGGAAGACACCTACAGCATGGCCGCGTGGATGGGCGGGCAGGAGATCATCACTGGCGAGGCGCTGGAACTCGATGAAGTGATGGCGCGCATCGACGCCGTGACCCTGGCCGATGTGCAGGCGCTAGCCCGCGCGCTCTTCATAAGCGAAGGGTTGCGGCTCGCCGTCATTGGCCCGCAGAGCGACACCGCCGCGTTGGAGCGCCTGCTGGAGCTGTAAGCGTGCCTGCTATGCTGCGGGCTACGCGATGATGCGCAGCCCGAAGTTGAGCGTGATATCGGCAGGCAGGCAGGGAACACCCGCCGAGCAGACCGTCTTGCCGGTAAAGTGCAGCGTGGTCGCGCCCGTCATCTGCGCCCGGAACGTCCACAGGTAGACACTGGCGGAGCGGTCGCCACTCGGCGCGATGGCTGGCAGCGTCGCGCCCGTCTGGCCAACATAAGCCCAGGTGCGGGCGACAGGAAGCTGCGCCTGTATCAACTGCCCGACCTTCACCGTCACGGTCGTGTGCGCGCTGGCTGGTGTCAGCACGACCATCGCGCCACCCGCTGGCGCGCCACCCGCTGGCCCTGGCGTCGCCGTCGCCGTGGGCAGCGTAACAGGCGGAATCGGGCTGCGTGTCGGCTGCGCACTGATCGTCACCGTGCCGACCAGTCGCGCGCTCGACGCGCCAACCGTCGGAGTACCTGCTCCGCCAGCGCCGGGCGCCTCGTTGGCGGCGCCTGCGCCCCCACAGCCGACCAGCAAGAGACTCATGCCCAGCATCGTCATGCCTAGCAACGGTAGAGTTGGCAGTCTTTGCGGGCCGCGCGCATGTCTGATTGTCCACATTGCTCGATCACCTCCCGTCACGCCACGATGTCGCGTTGAGACGGCGTCGCTGTAGCGCTGCGCTGAGCGAAGTATAGCCCAGAGACGAAGCGCTGGCGCGATATACTAGGAGACGCTCATCCTGCGCTCCGGGTTCCCTCCCATGCCCTGCGACTGCGCAGACACGCAGTAGCCCTCGCCAGTCGTCGCCCTTGTTCGACGACTGGCGAGGGCTAGAAGAATGGTTGCGTGAACGCGCCGCGCAAGCGTCTGCGGTTTGCGCAGACGCTCGCACGAGCGCACCCGTTCCAGCGGTCAGGGTGAGACTGCTGAGCTAGCCAGCGATCTCGAAGACGCGATCCGACCAGTTGGCGTACTGGTCGCCATTGCTGCCGATGTACTCGGTGGCGAACCAGATACCCGACCCGGAGGGATCGAGCTGACCGGCGGAGTAGTCGCCCCATCGGCCCACACCGCCGAAGGCGGCAGTGCTGGTGAAGCCATTGTCAGAGGTAACGCCAGGCGCAGCGGTCTGCACGGTGCTGAAGGCGCCCTTGCTGAGGACGGAATACGCCGCGCTCAGGTAGGTGCCAGGACCGCCGAACGAGAAGGTCATCGCTACGGTACCCGTCGCGCTGGCCTCGATGTGTGGATAGAGCAGATAGAGGCCCTGCGCCGCGAGGTAACCCTGTCGCGTCACCTTCGACGAGGCGCTGATGACGCCGCCGGAGACCGCAGGCTTGACCTCGAACCAGGCAACGCCGCTGCGTGCGCTCGTGTCGCCGGGGATGTTCACCGAGGTGTCGAGCGCGCCATAGAGCTTGCCGTTGATGTACTGCACCTCTTGCAGCGCATCGAAGTCATTCGTCACCACACCGCTTGTCGGCGCTGCGAAGCCAGAGTTGTAGCCAGCAGGCGTCGTCGCATTCGGGGGCATCGCATACACTTCGCTCGAGATGACGGTCGCCGTCAGCGTCGGGATGACGCCCTGAGCGATATGATCGCGGTTCGTCATCGCCCACACGCCCAGACGGGTGTCATAGGTGTTGTTGGGGTCGAGCGAGTTCATGAAATACTCTGCCGGGGCTGAGCTATGCTCGATCGCGGGCTGCAGGTGATAAGCGATGGTCCCGCCCACGCTGAGGCCGCTGAAGTGCACGACGTTCGGCGTGGGGTCGCCCGCGAGCAGCTGCGCCTTCGACAGCGCGTAAATCTGCGAGCCGTTGAAGCCAGGACCGTAGTTCTGGAACTCGTTCGGCAGCAGGTAGACGTTGTACTGATCCATGCCGAGGATGGTGAAGTCTGGGAGGCACGGGCAGCCAGACGCATTCGCGTCGTCCACTTCAATCTTGTAGAGGTTCCATGCGCCAGTCACGGGATTGCCCGAATTGATGGCCAGGTCCACATAGGCTGGGCCAGGCGCGCCATTCACAAAGTCATCTTCCCAGATCAGCAGGAACCAGGTGTGCGTCGCGGCGTCGTAGTAGCCGCGTGGGTCGCTTACGATGTTGTTCAGGTCGGCGTTGAAGAAACCACCGCCGCCGATCAGGCCGAGCGGGAAGGGGCCAGCGGCGATACTGCCGTTCTTGTGGTAGATCGCGCCCGTCAGGTTGACGAGGTTGATGGCGTAGCCGCCACCGACTGCGAGGCCCTCGTCGGGTGGCTCGAGGTCGTAGCCACCGGTCGCCTGACTATTCTGCAGCGCGCTGACGCCATCGAAGTTGTGCAGCACTGTGCCCGCAGCGACCTTCGCGCCCTTGGCGGTTGGCTTGGGGGCAAGCGTCGCGGCGGCGTGCGTGCCGCTAGCAGGGCGAGGGTGTATTGCCACCACATGCGCAGTGGGATTCGAGGATGACGCTGTACTCGCGGCGTTGGCGACGCCCGCTGCGCCGACCGTGCTCAATCCGCCGACGGTGAACGTCTTGACTTTCTGTGCTTTGCCCAGGGTTCCGCTGAAGGAGGCTGTGGAACTATGCGCTGCGGCCGGCAAGGCGGGGGCGAACGCGGCGAGGCTCAGCGCGCCCACCACTGCTGTCCCGGCGACTACCGCAAATGCGCTCCGTGCTGGATGCTTGAATCGGGAGAACCAAGACGCTGCGTGCATGTGACTCCCTTTCGAGGGTGAGTCCGGCGCCGCTCGCATAGGTGGATGGCTACGTAAGATGGGGTTTAAGGCGAGTCGGCCAACGGACTACACGATACCTCTTCACTCCCACCTGCGATGGGACTCATCGCAGGCGTTGGCGCAGCCAGCCTGCCCTCGCGCCAGCTCAAGGGGCGCTGATGTGAGAGAGGTCACTGGCTTAGTGTGCAAGGCAGCAGCTTCAGGCAGGTCAACGAGCGCCACTGGGTGACGACGCGTCGGGTGAACTGGACTACGACCGCAGACACGCCCGTTTGCTATGCGAATCGTGGGGAGTAGCGCGAGGCGCCATATCCATCGTTCAGAGGCGCGCGCTCAGCAGAGGGAGGGAATCGCTGAGTTGAGGCGCGTGCGCTCAGAATGCCAGTGGGTATGACGTGCGGGGGTTCCTCATATCCGCATGACTGCCGTCGTGACGCGGGGAATCGGAAGGAGTCCTCAACCCAGCGCGAGTTCTATTCCTAGCGACTGTACACCCTCTAGACGCTTCTGGCATATGTCCATCTGCCGCTGCTTGCAGGTTGAGACGGATAGAAGCAGTCAGCGGTAACGCGTTACAGCAAACCCTGGCTCGAGCAGGCAGCGCATGCCACGCGGATCGCATGGCAAAAGAGACGCTCTCCAACACGCGCCTCTGCCCCCACCCTGATGGATGAGCGGTGCGAGTCGGGGAGCGCTGATGTCGCATGCTTGCCCGCACACTACGGACTGCGCGCGGGCACGTATGATGGTCTGCGCACGCTGCGTCTAGGCGGGGCCAGTGCAGCCTGCAGTCTGCGAGACATTCGCGGTCGGCGACACCGTCTCATCCGGATAGCTAAACGCTCCATTAATGGCGTCGGAGTGCGACTTCGACTCAAACCATTGCAACAGCGCCTCGTTCTGCGGGTGATATGTGTAGCCGTTCATTGTCATCGGGTAGGTGGCGTTGTTTACCCCTTCGATGACATCTCCGGGTGAGGGAGCGATATTCGTGGGAGCAAGGCCAGGCGCTATTCTGCGGCGGGATCGTTCACGACCTGTGCGGTCGCCTCGACGACCGGCGTCGTCTCGGTTGGCGCGCTTGCAGTGGCGCTGACTGGCGCGTCACCGGCGCGAGGGGCGGTCATCGCCTGCGCAAACTGGCTCAGCTTGCCTAACGGGGTCTGAGACGACAAGAGATTGGACGCCTTGTCGCTGCCCAGGCCCCAGTCCATCTCTTTCATGGCGGCTTGCGTCTCGCGCAGCATGCGCCCAAGCTGCGAAGCCGCCTCGATCATACGCCTCGGCCCGAAGATGAGCAGGCCCAGCACGAGCAGACCGAGCAACTCTGGCAGGTGATTGAAGATCATGCGCTTGGCCTCCCGTAACACACGACGCAGTGTGTAGTTGTTGCGTCTATTGTACACCGCGCCGCACGTTGCGACAGCCTCACATGCAAATGTCGCACAGACAGCGCGCCGCGCCGCATCCTCTGCCAGCTTCGGCGCGGCGTGAGGCAGGCGACCAGCTAGCGTGGGCGGGCAGCGCTCGGCTGACGCTGTTCTGGCTCATCCTCCTCGATGACGCTGGTGGCGGCGACAGTGCTGCCGACGGCGATAGATCCCTCGGCGATGACATCAGGCGCGTCGCCCAGCTCACCTGGCTGCGGGCGTGCGAGCGAGGCCAACGCCGCAATGACACAGAGCGCCGCCGAAAGGTAGAAGACTGCGCGCAGGCCATCCATGAACGGCGCCGCGATCAGGTTGGGGAAGAACTGCTGGCTGAGCAGATGCGCCTGCGTCGCGGCTGGCAGCGCGCGCAGCGCGGGCGCGGGCAGGAGCGTCGCCATCGGGTTGTAGCCCAGGAAGGCGGCAAAGAGCGCGGCAGTCGGCGGCAGATGGGCGATCCCATCGATCAGCTTGCCAGGCAGCCCGGTCGGCGAGAGGCCCGCCGTCAGTGCGAGAGGAAGCGCGCTCGCCAGCCCCGCCGTGACGATGCTGAAGAAGACGCCAATGCTCAGCAGCGACGCGCCATTCTGGAACGTCGAGCGCATGCCCGACCCTACGCCGCGCTGCTCCGTCGGCACGCTGTTCATCACGATGGTCGTGTTGGGCGCGGCGAAGAGGCCCTGGCCAATGCCCAGCAGCAACAGCAGCAGGAAGAACCATTTATAGTCGAAGTTGGCAGGAAGGAAGGTAAGCCCGAGGAAGGCCACCGCGTTGAGCAACATGCCCGCGAACATGAAGAGCCGCTGGCCTACGCGATCTGAGAGCCAGCCGCTGATCGGCCCCAGCACGACGAAGCCCGCCAGCAGCGGCGTCATGTAGATGCCAGCCCAGAGCGGGGTATCCTGGAAGCGATACCCGTGCAATGGCAACCAGATGCCTTGCAGCCAGATCACCAACATAAATTGCAGGCCACCGCGTTGCAGCGCCGACATGAATCCGGCCACATTGCCCCAGGTAAAGACGCGTCGTTTGAACAAATCGAGGCGGAACATCGGGTCGGAGACACGCAGCTCGATGAAGATAAAGAGCGTCAGCAGCGCCACGCCGCCGACCAACGCCGCGATGACCAGTGGGTTGCCCCAGCCCATCGGCGAGGAGCCATACGGCTCGATGCCATAGGTGACGCCGAGCAGCAGGATGGTCAGACCGAGCGCGAAGGTGATGTTGCCCGCCCAGTCGAGCCGCTGGCCGCCACGAATCGTCGCCGTCTCGCGCAGCTTGAGGTAGGCCCAGACTGTGCCGAAGAGGCCGACTGGCACGCTGACGAGAAAGACCAGCCGCCAGTTGACGACCGCCAGCACCCCGCCCAGAATCAGGCCGATGAACGAACCGATGATCGCCGCCATCTGATTGATGCCCATCGCCATGCCGCGCTGGTGCGCCGGAAAGGCATCGGTGATGATGGCGGCGCTATTGGCGAAGAGGAAACCCGCGCCCACGCCCTGCACCAGCCGGAAAATGACCATCTCCAGCGCGGCGGTATTGCCAGAGCCGGGCGTCAGGAAGAGCAGGATGCTGCCGACAGTAAAGACCGCGAAGCCGAGATTGTAGAGCTTGACGCGGCCAAACATGTCTGAGATGCGCCCGAAGGTGACGAGCAGCGTCGCCGTGACGACCATGTAGCCAAGCAGCAGCCAGAGAAAATAGTTCGTCTCGCCAGGGGCGAGTGGATTGATACCAATACCGGTGAAGATGGCTGGCATCGAAATCAGAATAATACTGGAGTTGATCGTCGCCATCAGCACGCCGAGCGTGGTGTTCGAGAGCGCGATCCACTTGTAGCCGTCGCCGAGCGCAGCCGATTGCGCCGAACCAGCGCCTGCTACAACTGACCGTGCGCCACTCATACGCTTCCATCCCCTTTCCTGTCCTGAGCGCCGCTCCCACCACACAACCGCTGTGGCGCGGAAGGCCCGCTAACAGCGTAGCAGGTGGTTTACGCGCACGTCAACGTTTCCAGGAGGGGAAGCGCGCCTCCACGTGCGCGGGCGTGGGGATGGCGAACGGGCCGACGCCTTCCACAGAGAGCGCGGCGACGCGGTTGGCGTGATCCGCCGCCGCCGCCGCATCGCCGGTCGCCGCCAGCGTGCACAGGAAGGCCGCCGCAAAGACATCGCCCGCGCCGGTGGGGTCTATCTCGCGTGCGGGATAGCCTGGGAAGTGGGTCACCGCGCCGCCGCGCCAGAGGTCTGCGCCTGCCGCGCCACAGGTGACGACAAGCGCTGGGACGAGCCGCGACCACTGCTCCAGCGTTGCGTCTGCGTCGGCCTCAGCAGCCACATCCGCCGCTGGGCCAGTCAGATCTTCGCGGCTGAGGATCAGCGCGGCCAGGCTGCGCAACGCCTGCGTCTCAGGCTCGGTCAGTGCGCGTGGGCGCACACGGCCATCCGCGCCCCACTGACGCAGCCAGCCCTGAGGCGCCGCGCCGATGACTCGCGCCGCCAGCGCCCCTGCTAGGTCGGGCGCGCACTCGCCCGCGACGGGCGCCAGCAGCGCCAGCTCACAACCCCGCCAGCCTGACGGGATGTCCTCCAGCGTGATCGGCTGGGCGCAGGCGCGCACATACTGCATGCGACCAGCGGCGGTGTAGATGTTCTCGAAGGTGGTCGCCCGGTATGCGGGGACCGCGTCGACCCCGCCGGTATGCAACTGCGTCAGCCCCGCGCGGACCCACAGCGCCGCGGGCGCGCGCGGTTACAAGCGCACGCC
>VFSW01015868.1_pt1 | contig 10322 bp, 11 predicted proteins | sample 5358111 | NCBI WGS metagenome assembly VFSW01 (sample SAMN11554181, study PRJNA540505) | mine drainage metagenome | isolation source: sediment from site ElyBrook_90M | place: USA: Ely Copper Mine, Vershire, VT | collected 2017
CTTTCTTCGGCTCGACTGGATGCGCGGGTTTTTCCTCCGCCTTTTTAGTGTCCAGCTTCTTCGCCGGCATCACGATATCGGGCTTAGTCACGACGGGCGGCGGCGCAGGTTTGACTTCCGGCACAGTCGGAGCGACAGGTGCGGGATTAACGACAGGCGGTGCTTGCACCACGGGTGCGGCGACATCATCCGGCAGGCTTTTCCACAAGTCCACGCTCATCGCGGCAGGCGGCTGGGTCTGCCAGGCAAAGCCAACATACAAGAACGCGAAGAACGCGCCATGCACGACGAGCGCGAGCAGGCCGGCCGGAAGTTTGTAGGGTTCGGGGTACGTCGCGTTCATTTGTTCCTGGCTTGGGTCAGCAGGCCGATCTTCTGGATATGCTGCTGCTGCAACATATCCATCACGTTGATGACCTCCTCGTAGCGCACGTTCTTATCGGCAGAGATCACCACCGCCTGCTCGGCCTGCGCGCCCTGCCTGGCCTTGAGCAGGGCGATCAACTCGTCACGCGACACGCGCATCTCGCGCTCGCTCCTGGCGTGGTCGCGCAACGACAGCGTGGTGTCTTTGCGTATGATCACCTCCAGCGGTGCGACCGCCGGCACGAGCGACTTGCCGAGTTGCGGCAGATCGACCTGGCCGGGGTTCATCATCGGCGCGGTCACCATGAAGATCACCAGCAACACCAGCATCACGTCGATGTACGGCACGACGTTGATCTCGTTCATCAGGCGGTTCTTGGAGCGGCGATTAGTTCGCATTAGAACCAGCTCCTAGGGTTGACGCTGAAGCACGTTGGAAAACTCTTCGCTGAAACTCTCGAAGCGCGTCGCCAGCCTGTCGATGTCATGCGCGTAGCGGTTGTATGCCACCACCGCCGGGATCGCTGCGAACAGACCCATCGCGGTCGCTACCAGTGCCTCGGCGATGCCGGGGGCGACGTGCGCGAGTGTGGCCTGCCCCACGTTCGCCAAACCACGGAACGCGTTCATGATGCCCCACACCGTGCCGAACAGCCCCACGTAAGGGCTGACCGAACCGACCGAAGCGAGAAACGCCAGATGCGCTTCCAGCCTGTCCATCTCGCGCTGATAAGTGGCGCGCATGGCGCGGCGCGTGCCGTCCATCACCGCGCTCATGTCCATCGCATGTTGTTTCTTGAGTTTGACGAATTCGACAAAACCGGCGGCGAAGATGCGTTCCAGCGCACCGACATCATCACGTCCATTGGCGATGGAGAATTTATACAGCTCGTTCAAATTGGGATTACGCCAGAACTCCTCCTCAAACTCACGCGTCAATCTGGCCTCGCGGCGTATGCTGAACATCTTCATAAAAATGTACCACCACGACAGCATGGACACAGACAACAACAGCAACATGACCAGTTGCACCAGCACGCTGGCGTGGGCGATCAGATGCACGAACGATAGATCCTGAACCACTTCCATATTCCTAGACTCCTGTTATTTTTTCCATTGCGCGCGCAACACTTCCGGCACGCTCACCGGCTTGAAGCTCGCCAGAGACACGCACACCAGATGCACTTCGCCTTCGGTGAGCAACGTCTCGCCGCGTTTCACCGTCTGAACCAGCTTGACACTGCTGCGCCCGATGTCATGCACCTGCGCGCTGACTTCCAGCAGGTCATCCAGCAGGGCTGGCATGAGGTAATCGATCTTCATCGAACGCACCACAAACACCACGCCGAATTCCTTCATCAATGCACCGTTGCTGAAGCCGCACACTTCTCGTAGCCACTCGGTACGCGCGCGCTCCATGAAGTTCACATAACTGCCGTGATACACCACCCCGCCCGCGTCGGTGTCCTGAAAATACACGCGTACCGGCAGCGAAAAGAACAGGTGCTTATTCATCGAGCAAGTCTCCGTTCACCGGCGTATTCACCACCTGCAAACCAAAATGTTGATAGGCGTGCGCGGTCGCCATGCGCCCGCGCGGCGTGCGTTGCAGATAGCCCTGCTGAATTAAATACGGCTCCAGCACATCTTCGATCGTGTCGCGTTCCTCACCGATTGCGGCAGCAAGATTGTCCACTCCCACCGGTCCTCCGAGAAATTTTTCGATGACGGTGAGCAACAGTTTCCTGTCCATCAGATCGAGCCCTTGGGAGTCCACATCCAGCATGATCAGCGCGGCATCCGCGACCTCACGCGTGGCATGTCCATCGGCCCGGACATCGGCGTAGTCGCGCACCCGGCGCAGCAGGCGGTTGGCGATACGCGGCGTGCCGCGCGCGCGCCTGGCGATCTCCAGCGCGCCATCGGGGGAGATCGGCATCTCCAGCAAGCCGGAGGAGCGGGTGACGATGCGCTGCAACTCTTCCGGCGTATAAAACTCCAGGCGCGCCACGATGCCGAAGCGATCGCGCAGGGGGTTGGTCAACATGCCCGCGCGCGTGGTCGCGCCCACCAGCGTGAAGGGGGGCAGATCGAGTTTCACCGAACGCGCCGCCGGCCCTTCTCCTATCATGATGTCGATCTGATAATCTTCCAGCGCGGGATACAAGATCTCTTCAACGACTGGCGAGAGCCGATGGATTTCATCGATGAACAACACATCATGCGGTTCCAGATTGGTCAGCAACGCCGCGAGGTCGCCCGCGCGTTCCAGCACCGGGCCGGAGGTGTGGCGCAGATTCACCCCCATCTCGCGCGCGATGATCTGGGCCAGCGTCGTCTTACCCAGTCCCGGCGGGCCGAACAACAGCACATGATCGAGCGGCTCTTTGCGCTGCTTCGCCGCCTGGATGAAGATCTCCAACTGCCCGCGTATCTTCTCCTGTCCGACATATTCGTCGAGCTGCTTGGGCCGCAACGCGCGCTCCAGTGCCTCCTCCTGCTTGGATGCGACGGCGGGCGTAGTCAGACGCGGTTCAGTGGTGAGATTGTCGCTGTGTATCATGATTTGGATAGAAGCTTGAGTGCTTGGCGGATACCGTCCGACACGTTCGCCTCGTTGGGTAATTGTTTGGCCGCCCAGCTGGCTTCCTTTTCGTTATATCCCAAAGCCTGCAAGGCGTTAACGACATCATCGTTACAAGATGTAAACGGCGCGCCGGATGCGCCAACAACAGAGGTCGAAACGAACTTGCCTTGCAGTTCCAGCAACAAACGCTCAGCGGTCTTCTTGCCCACGCCGGGTATCTTGGTCAATCGTGCTGCATCCTTGTGCACAACGGCGGCAGCCAGATCATTGAGGCTCAGACCGGACAACACCGACAAGGCGAGCTTGGGTCCGACCCCGCTGATCTTGAGCAACTGGCGGAACGCGACACGCTCCTCAACCGTCAAGAATCCGTACAACAACTGTGCATCTTCGCGCACCACAAACTGCGTGTGCAGCACGATTTTTTCGTGCAGCGCGGGCAAGTTGTAGAAGGTACTCATCGGCACGTCTATCTCATAGCCCACACCCTGCACGTCCAGCAGAATCTGCGGCGGGTTCTTTTCCAGCAAGATACCGCTGAGTCTTCCTATCATTAAATCAATCTCCCGCCTTTAACTCGAAAACCCTTGGTCGCCAGCGCGCCCAATCCCAAGCCGCCGTGCGCGTGGCAGATGGCGCATGCCAGCGCGTCTGCCGCATCGGGGCTGGGTGTGCCGGACAATTTCAACAAGCGTTGCACCATCGCCTGCACCTGTTCTTTATCGGCATGACCGTTGCCGACCACCGCTTGTTTCACTTGCAGCGCGGTATATTCACCCACCGGCAGATCCGCCAGCACCGCCGCGCAGATCGCCGCGCCGCGCGCCTGCCCCAACAGCAACGTCGATTGCGGATTGACGTTGACAAACACTTTTTCCACCGCGACCTGCTGCGGCTGATATTGCGCGATGACCTCGGTGAGTGAATTCAGAATGCTTTTCAGTCGCTCCGGCAATTCGCCCACCGGCGTCTTGATGCAACCGCTGCCAACGTAATGCAGCTGCTGCCCAACTTTATCTATTACGCCAAAACCCGTCACTCTGAGACCCGGATCAATGCCCAATATCCTTATCGTCATGATCCGCACCTCGAGTTGAAATGCTGGTGACGGGTTTCAGTGAAGACTAACTTGCGCATGCAAGTTATGTCGGAGCTAAAACCCGTCACTCGCAAACCCGGATCGATACCTAGAATGCGGATCGGGGATACGGGATTCGGGATACAGGAGTTTGTGGAAAGCATAGGGCGCGGCGTGCTTTACCCCTGAACCCTGAATCCTGAATCCTGCATCCTATTACTCATCCCCGAACACCGCCGTCGTATACACTTCTTGCACATCGTCCAGGTCTTCCAGCGCGTCGAGCAGTTTTTGCATTTTCACCGCATCGTCGCCGGTGAACAGCACTTCGGCATCGGGTTTCATAATGACTTCGGCGAATTCGGGTTTATAGCCCGCCGCTTCCAACGCCTGCTTCACGTTGACGAAATCATGCGGGCTGGTGATGACTTCGATGCTGCCATCCTCGTCGTTGACGATGTCTTCCGCGCCCGCGTCCAGCGCGACCTCCATCAAGCCGTTCTCATCCGTGCCGGGGGCGAAAATCATCTGCCCGCAATGTTTGAACATGAACGCGACCGAGCCATCGGTACCGAGGTTGCCGCCGTGCTTGCTGAAGGCGTGACGCACATCGCCCACGGTGCGGGTCTTGTTGTCGGTCATGCAATCCACCATCACCGCCGCGCCGTTGATGCCGTAGCCTTCGTAGCGCAACTCCTGATAATCCACGCCGTCCAGTTCGCCCGCGCCGCGCTTGATGGCGCGCTCGACGTTGTCCTTGGGCATGTTGTTGGCATAGGCCTTGTCCATCGCCAAACGCAGGCGCGGATTACCCGACGGGTCGCTGCCGCCCATGCGCGCCGCGACGGTGATCTCCTTGATCAGGCGCGTGAATATCTTGCCGCGTTTCGCGTCCTGTTTACCCTTGCGATGTTGGATGTTTGCCCACTTGCTATGCCCGGCCATGCCTACCTCCGAAAAAAGTGGCGCGATGGTATCATTTCCGCCCTGTTAACCCAACACGCGATCACCATGACCGAAGCCATTCTGCTTGCCAAGAACGACGCACAAGAGCTATTCCTGTTACCGCAGATGGCGAACCGCCACGGTTTGATCACGGGTGCGACCGGCACCGGCAAGACTGTGACGTTGCAGACTTTGGCGGAATCGTTCAGCCGCATCGGCGTGCCGGTATTCATGTCCGACATCAAGGGCGACCTGTCCGGATTGGCCAAGGCGGGTGGCGGTAACGCAAAGGTGGCCGCGCGCGTGGCACAACTCAAGCTTGATGACTATGCCAATCGCGCCTATCCGGTGACCTTCTGGGACGTGTTCGGCGAGATGGGTCATCCGCTGCGCGCCACCATCTCCGACATGGGGCCGCTGATGCTGGGCCGCATGCTGAACCTGAACGAAGTGCAGCAAGGCGTGCTGGCCCTGGTGTTCAAGATTGCCGACGATTGCGGGCTGCTGTTGCTCGATCTGAAAGATCTGCGCGCCATGGTGCAGAGCGTGGGCGACAACGCCGCCGACTTCACCACCGAATACGGCAACATCTCCACCGCCAGCATAGGCGCGATCCAGCGCGGTCTGCTGCAGATCGAGATGCAGGGCGGTGAGAAGCTGTTCGGCGAACCCATGCTCAATATCGAGGACCTGATGCAGACCGACAGCAACGGCGACGGCATGATCAACATCCTCGCCGCCGACCGGCTGATGACCTCGCCCAAGGTCTATTCGACCATGCTGCTGTGGTTGCTCGCCGAGTTGTACGAAAACCTGCCGGAAGCGGGCGATCTGGCCAAACCCAAGCTGGTGTTCTTCTTCGACGAGGCACATCTGCTGTTCAACGACGCACCCGCCGTGTTGCTGGACAAGATCGAACAAGTGGTGCGTCTGATACGATCCAAAGGCGTGGGCGTTTACTTCATCACGCAGAATCCGACGGACGTACCCGAAAAAGTATTGGGCCAGCTCGGCAACCGTGTGCAGCACGCCTTGCGCGCCTTCTCGCCGCGCGACCAAAAAGCGGTGAAGGCCGCCGCCGAGACCATGCGCGACAATCCCGCGCTGGATGAAGCCACCATCATCACCGAGCTGGGCGTGGGCGAAGCACTGGTGTCCTGCCTCGACGAGAAAGGCACGCCCGGCATCGTCGAGCGCGCGCTCATCGTGCCGCCGCAAGCGCAGATCGGCCCGATCACCGATGCGGAACGCAAGGCCGTCATGCAGCGTTCCTTGCTCGCCGGACACTACGAGAATGTCATCGACCGCGAATCCGCCTACGAGATCCTCAAGGGACGCACCACCGAACGGCAACATGCCCCGGCCACGCCAGCCGAACCCGCCGCGCCTTCCAGCGGTGGCGGCATCGGCGACATGCTGGGTGGCCTCTTCGGCAACCACCCGCTGGGCAATGCATCGACGCGTGGCAGCACTCGACAAGGCATCGGCGAAGCCATGGTAAAAAGTGCCGCGCGCTCCATCGGCTCGGCGGTGGGACGTGAGATCATACGCGGCGTGATGGGTTCGCTGTTCGGCGGCAAACGCTAGTTGCACATTTGGTTTCTTTACGCGAGGCGGACGACATGAAAACCATATTGGTTGCAAATCCCAAGGGCGGCAGCGGCAAGTCCACGCTATCCGTCAATGTCGCCGGATTTCTGGCCCAACGCGGCGATCACGTCGCCATGCTGGACCTGGACAGGCAGCAATCCTCGGCCTTGTGGCTGGGGATGCGCGACATCCAGCTGCCGCTGATCGACCTGCTGGGCAACAAGAAACCGGATGACGGATACGACTGGCTGGTGATCGATTCCCCCGCCGGACTGCATGGCAAGAACCTTGCCCACGCGCTCAAACTCGCCAGCAAGATCATCGTCCCCATCGCCCCGTCGCTGTTCGATCTGGATGCCAGCCGCACCTTCCTCGAAGAACTCGCCCGCGAAAAAGCGGTGCGCAAGAACCATTGCCACATCGGCATCATCGGCATGCGCATGAGTCCGCGAACCAAGGCGGCGCAAGCCCTGGAACACTTCCTCACCACGTTCGATCTGCCGATACTGGCCTATCTGCGCGAGACGCAGGTGTACGTGAACGCCGCGTTCGAAGGGAAATCCCTGTTCGACCTGCCCGCGCATCTGGCCGAACGCGAGTTGGAGCAATGGGGATTTTTGCAGGACTGGTTGGCGCAGGAATAACCTCCCTCACGCGCGGCAGAAATTAGCATCGCACGCTGTCCACAAGCGGCGAGATTTGACCGGCATCAACACAATTGCTTACAAAATGAATTTTTATTCATGCGACTCGCCAACACCTGTCGTGCTTAAATAATCCTCGTCACATTGTGGTCGGTCGTTTCGGATTACCGCTTCACGGGAATGACCACCGCGCACAGGAGCAAATCATGAATATCAAAACAACCCTTTCAATACTCGCCGTTGCTGCCACTACGCTCGTTTCGCTCTCCGCACACGCGCTGGCAGTGGATGAGACCCAGGTCAGTCAATCGGAGAGTCAAGCGTATCAAGGTCCAGCTGCTTATCCGAAGCAATTGATACAAGCGGCGGAAGCCGGTGATGTGCAGGCACAGTGTGCGTTGGGTGAGATGTACGCCAACGGTCAGGGGATGACGCAAGATGACGCGCAAGCGGTGCTGTGGTATCGCAAGGCGGCAGATCAAGGGTATGCACCCGCGCAATACGTGTTGGGTCTTATGTACACCGTCGGCAAAGGGGTCGAACAGAATTATCCGCTAGCGATGCAGTGGTATCAGAAGGCGGCGGATCAGGGCAATGCGGCGGCGCAGTACAACCTGGGTGCCCTGTACGCCAACGGTCAAGGGGTGGCACAGGATGCCGCGCAGGCGGCCAGCTGGTATCGCAAGTCGGCAGATCAGGGTTATGCGGCGGCACAATCCAATTTGGGGATCATGTACGCCAAAGGTGTAGGTGTGGCGAAAGATGACGCACTGGCGATGCAATGGATCCGCAGAGCAGCGGATCAGTGGGATGCGGAAGCTCAGTACAACCTGGGTATCATGTACGCCAACGGCTTGGGCGGTGTGGCACAGGACTACGCCCAGGCAGAGCAGTGGTATCGCAAGGCAGCGGATCAGGGTTTCGCAGAGGCGCAGTCCAATCTGGGTGCCATGTACGCCAACGGTCAAGGCGTCGCGCGGGACTACGCGCAAGCGTATCAATGGATCAGCAGGGCTGCGAACCAGGGGTATGCCGAAGCACAATCCAACCTCGGTGCCATGTATGCGAAGGGTCAAGGGGTGGCACAGGATGACGATCAAGCGGCGCAGTGGTATCGCAAAGCGGCCGACCAGGGATTTGCGGCCGCGCAAGCCAACCTGGGTGCCATGTACGCCAACGGTCAGGGCGTAGCGCGGGATGATGCGCAAGCAGTGTTGTGGTATCGCAAAGCGGCAAACCAGGGTTACGCGACCGCGCAGGCCAACTTGGGGCTCATGTACATCAGGGGTCAAGGGGTGGAGCAGGATTACGACCAGGCGGACATCTGGCTCAGCAAGGCAGCAGACCAGGGTAATGCTGCAGCACAGGACAACTTGGGGATCATGTATGCCAACGGTCAGGGTGTGGCGCAGGATAACGTCATAGCCTACGCACTCTTCAATCTATCCGCGACCACGGATACGTCCGACAACAATACCGCCATCGCCAACAGAGACCTGTTGGTCGCTAAAATGTCTGCGTCCCAGATGGATGCCGCTCAAGTGCTGACACGACAGATCAGCTCAAAACCCGTTTCTATCACCATCGCCGAGTATTTGGAGTTCACCCGGTGATACCCGACCAACGAGCCGTGTGAACTGCTGTCAGACTGTGCGTTCTGCATGGCAGCTGCCATGCAGTTTCTCAATTTTAAAATCCAAGGAACTGAACCATGAAAAAAATCGCAATCGTTGCACTCCTGTCAGCTTGTGTCGCCACACCGGCTTGGGCGGTAGATAACACCGGAAAATTCTACGGTGCCATCGATTTGGGCTACACGGCGTTGAACAATAGCTCCGCGATCAATGGCTCTACCTGGGGCCCGACGCCTGGCACTGTCCGGCTGGCGGGAGGTTACAACTTCAGCGAAAACTGGGCTGTGGAAGTCGGTTATGCCCAATCAGCGAAATCGACATACAACAGCACGGTTCTGGGGATTGGTAGTGGTGCGGAAGTTGGCCAGAACTCTTCGCTACAAGTGGCTGCCGTCGGAATACTTCCGGTCAGTGAGGCGTTTTCTCTATTTGCCAAACTGGGGTTGGCGAATAACCGAACCGACTACACGATGACGTCGAACTACGGTGCCAGTGTCGCCGGGGTCGGATCAAGTACCAGCCTCCTGACTGGCATCGGTGTGCAGTACAACATCAACCGCAAGTTCGCGCTCCGGGTACAAAGTGAAAGCTTCGGTCACAACCAAATCGGTCCCGGTTCGGGCGTGAGAATCAGCACTTCCATGACATCGATTGGCGGGGTATACACCTTCTGAGGCTGACCGCGCAGTGCAACACGCAGGCGATTTTTCTCGATAGTGTCGCAAGCCACAACGTTTGTCAGGTACGCTTAGCCCGTCAGTTTTTGGGTAATATCCTGAACATACTGCATTGAGCAACTTATACACCGTCCTGCCACCACACAATGTTTGCTGATCAAACCCTATCCTCTTGTCTCGTATCGGCGCGGATGCTGGCGGCGGTCATGGTCGCCGCACTGATGACGGCATGCGGTGGTGGTGGCGGCGGCGGAGGTGCTCCCAGCTCCAATCCGAATCCCTCCCACATTGGCACACTGACATCCCCTCCCGTGGCCGTTGGCAATGTCCTGCCCATCGTGCTGGATGCGGGGCCGGTAGCGGGTGCGAGCCAGATCAATATGCCTTACGTCTCGGTCACGGTCTGCACGCCCGGCACATCGGGAACGACAGCGGCCTGTCAAACGATCGATCACGTGCAAGTGGATACCGGGTCATCCGGGCTGCGACTGCTGAATTCCGCGCTCTATTCCAACTTGAATCTGCCGGTTGTCAGCAACGCAAACGGTCAGGCCATCGGCGAATGTGTGCCATTTGGCATCGGCACGACTTGGGGCTCGGTGCGCCGCGCGGATGTCTATCTCGCTGGCGAAGTTGCCAGATCCATTTCCATTCAAGACATCGGCGATCAACCCGGAGGAATGACGACGATCCCTCAAGACTGTTCCGCTACCGGCACCATTCAAGACACCCAAGCTATGTTGGGTGCAAATGGGATACTGGGCGTGGGTCTGTTTACCAACGACTGCGACCCTTGTTTGA
>VFSW01015869.1_pt1 | contig 10322 bp, 5 predicted proteins | sample 5358111 | NCBI WGS metagenome assembly VFSW01 (sample SAMN11554181, study PRJNA540505) | mine drainage metagenome | isolation source: sediment from site ElyBrook_90M | place: USA: Ely Copper Mine, Vershire, VT | collected 2017
GAACCGAAATGGCCAAGAGCATCAAGGCAGACACCGATCGTGAATTCGCACTCTTGGCCACCCCCAGCCAACGTACCATCGCCACGAACAAGAACCAAACCGCCAGCAAACCAGCCGCGTAAAACGCCTGGTTGGCGAATAGGACCACGTCAACCGAATTACTGACCAGTGCCACCAACGTGGCCAAGAGGGCGGTTGCGATCAGGTAGAGCGATTTCGATCGGACGGAGCGGTTGGTCAAGTACAAGCCCCGCAGCAGGACCGCTAGTGCGAGCGCCCAGCCGAGCGCGCCCGTGCGCCGTTCGGCCAGACTCACGTTCAGCCGTACGGATTCGCCCAGGCTTTCAAACTTAACCGGCTCGGCCGAAGGTGCAAGATCGATCTTGAGACTGCGTACGCCTTCCAGCGCCCAGCCGCCTTTCGCTTGCGGCGAGGGGGGCGTTTCCGCAGGCGCGGGTTTTTTTGGCTCGCCGCTTAGCGGATCGGATTGTTCTTGAGGCGCCGCTGCTGCTTTTTCGTCCATGTCCGGCGTCACGTCGCCGAGCAGCTCCTGGCCTCGGGGCGCCGCCGGCTCGGACATCGGTCTCATCTTATCCGCGGCGGGCTCGTCGGCTTGGTCCGCGTCCATGCTCATTGAATCGTCGAGCGCGGCAGGGGATTGCATTTGATCGACCTCAGCCGAGGGTGGTTTCATCCCTGCAGCCGGTGCCTGGGTAGCCGTTTCGGTGGCATCCCCACGAACGGATTTTCTAGATGCGATGCCTGCATAGCGCGGCCGCCGCGCCGCTTCTCGCGCCGCCTGCACACCGGGAGACAGCAAGCCGAGCTGCCCAACACCACCTGTCGCTTGCCACAGCCAGCGGGCGACCGTCAGTGCGGCCAGCTCGGGTGGACGAACTTCGTCCGACATCACCGTGCCGTCGCTGCGTACCACGCGGTAGCCAGTCGGCAAGTACAGGTACCAAACCAAGTCGGCCACGGGAACCGGGCTCGCCGGTGTATCGTGATCGGCGCGCAGCTTCAAAACCGGCGACGGCACATCGACCACGCCGCTCAGGTCGATGGCCGAAACGGGCGTTTCGTAAACGATTTGCAGGTCGCGCACCGCGCCCTCAACGCCCGTGGGCAAACCCACCAGCAGGCTGCCTCCCTGGCGCTGTGGCTTGGTCGGCTGTCCATCGATCGCGGTCGACCAAAGTTGCGATCCGGCCGGCAGCACGACTTCGCCGTACTGGGCTTTGCTGCGCAGGTGGAACCGGGCGGCCGTTTGACTCAACCCTTGGGCCGAAACCAACGTGGCCAGCTCCGCGCGCTCGACGATCACGGGCTGCAAGACATACTGCGACGGACGCGCCACGCGAATCGTGACGTCGCCGGCGTCGCCGCCAAAACCATAGGCGCCCAGCAACCGTTTCCCCGGCTGGTATTGCGCATCGACCAGCTCTCCCACATCGATCTTGCGCGGGCTGGCGAGTACCTCCACGTCCAAGTCGGCGCTCCCTTCGACGGCCACCGTGCCCGACTGGTAGTCGACCCCTTCGGCCTTGACTATGGGCAACTTCAGTTCGGCCTGCTCGTCGCCGGCCAAAGGCTGCTGGAAATCGACCGCCAGCCGCACGGTGCCTTGGTGCGACTCGGTCAGTTGAACCGTCCAGCGCCGCAGGTCGCCTTCGGTTTGCGAGGCGAATTCCTTGATCCCCACGCCGTCGAGCGCCGTGATCGCTAGCGCGGCGGGCGTCGACTCGGGCAACGAAAGCGACAATGACCTCACACCCGCGTCCGAAATCGCGTACACGACTTCGTAGTGGGCCGCCAGTGCCGCGGGTTCCACTCGGACGAACGAATAGGTCTGCGCCGTGAGTCTCGCGAGGGTGCGCTCGACGGTCAATGCCGCCTGGTAGGGTTGGCTGTCGTAGTGGTAGGCCAGGTTCGTGGCCACGCCCGCCAGGCCGTACTTGGCCTTCTCTTGTTCCGCCAGGGGCTTCAGCCCTTCGAGCTATTCCGGGCTAACCGACATGTCGCCACGAACGGCGACGGCTATGGCACCCACGTCGCGCGCCGCGGCCGTAGCGGCAAACACGGGAAACGTGGTGGCGAAACGTGGCCACTCGCCAAGCCAACCGGCCGGCGTGTGGCGCGCGACGAAATGGACGGAGTAGGTCGCGCCCGGTCTCACCGCGGCGGGAAGACGCACGTGAATGCGGGCCCCTTCATCGCCGCCAAACCGATCGAACACCAGCGCCGAGCCGTCCACGCCCGTCACGCTGTCGATCTGCCAGCCGGAGGGTACGGAGAAATCGAACGAGAACAGCGGCTCGACGTCCGCCAGCAAGGCAAAGCCGCCGTGGACTTCGTGTCCTTCTTCGCTCACGATCAGCAGCAGATTGGTGGTGGCGCGAACGCGCGGCGCGGGCTCGCTCACGACCGCGGAAAACGCATAGTCGCCCCGCGGCGCGTAAAATGCCGCGACGGGCCGAATCGTCGGCGCGCCCGGCTCGGCCTGGAACACGCTGGCCGGCAGGGCCTGCGTCAACGCCGCCGTGTCGATCGGCAACAATCCGGTGGAAGCCAGCGACGCGGCCTGCAAGCGATCTTCAACCAGTAAGCCAACCACGGCCACCTGCCCGACGACGTCGAGCGGCTCGAGCTTGGGCATCGTCCAGCCTTGCAAGCCGGCCGGCGTCCGCAGGGCCGAGATGGAGAGCACGAGCGGTTCGGTTGTCGCTTCGCGCAAGCGCACGTCGAGAATCTTTCGGCCGCCCTCTTCGACCACCGCCCAGCGGGCCAGGTTCGGCGACGAAACACTGGTCGGTTCGAATCCATCGGGAACGACGAACCGCGCCTGGTCGATCGCCTGATGCAGCACCGCCAGCGACACCGTCGCGTGCAGCCGTTCATAGGCCAACGTGACCTCGTCGACGAGCACACTGCTGGCGACCACGAGGCGGTCCTGCCGCTTGAGTCGGCTATTCAGGCTCATCACCACGGCCAGATCGCCGCGCGTCGCGAGCAACTCGAACCGTGTCATCCGCTCGTCGCCGTCGACGACGCGGCTGACCACGGCGGCACCGCTCTTGACTTCGACATCGCCCGGCATCGTGAGCGTGATCTTCGCCGCGGCGGGCGTAGAAAGCCGGACGTTCAACGTTTGTTGCGCGGCGGTGGTTTGCACGGGGGCGGTCATGTTCAGCGTCAAGGGATGGCGCCCTTTGCCGGCCACGAACAAGAGCAGTCGGCCGTCGTCGGCCCGCCCGATGGCAGCGGGCTGATCGTCGAGGGTGGCGCTGGCCAAACCGACGCCCGACAAGTCCAAAGGCACGGTGTGCAAACCATCTTCCATGACTTCCACAGCCAACACCCCGGTGAGCATGGCCCGCTCGGCGGCGACGTCGACGGTGTACTCCGCCGACGTCAGGGCCGCCGCGACGGGAGCGTGGGTCTCGGCGGACTTCTTCACCTGGGCCATCAAATCGGCATATTCATTTCGCGACAGCAGCACACGACGGGGCTGGCCTTCGAGCACGGCATGCAAGTCTTTGAACGGAATGAAAAGCTCGCGGACTTGCGATTCAGGCGGAGGGGGATCCTGGCCGCGCAGAGATTCGGTTGGAAGTGAGAACGCGAGAATCAGCGCGAAAGCGATCGCCGTAGGGAACGCCCTCCGTGGCGTTCCGTGGAGGGGATGCCGACATGGGCCCGTGAAACGCGGAACGCCATGGAGGGCGTTCCCTACAGAGGCGGGCCGTTTAATGCCGTTGCCAATCTTCATGACTGGGGCCCTCGCTCCGGCTCGCCCGGACCGCCGCCTGGCGTTTCTGGCGGCTCAGCGCCGATGTCACCGGGGGGCCTACGCCCCCCGCTCGCCTCCGGCTCGCCGGCCGACGGCTCGCTTGTACCTCCCATTGGCTCGTCCGGCGGCAATGCGCCGGTGTCACCGGGGGGCTTACGCCGGGGCACCTGCGCAGCGGGTCGGCTCGCCGTTGTACCATCCGGCGTTTCCGGCGGCTCAGCGCCCGGAGCATCGCTGGCGGTCGGCGGCGGTGAGGCGCTCGCCATCGCGAAAGCGGGTTTGCCAACCTGCCACGGCTGAAGCCGCACAAGGGTCCAGGCGATCCAGACGATCAGCACGATCGCCACGGCGGCAACCAACGCGCCGTTGAGCACAGCCAGCACGAACATCGGCTGAAACACGGCCAGCAGCACGACTGCGATCGCCGCGACCGCGGCAACCGTTGTGCGCACCTTGATGCGGGTAGGCGTCAGCACCAGCCCGACCATCACCACCGCCGCCAGAGCGAAAAAGTGCAGCCAGTTTTCATTCATGGTCTTCAACTCGATCGCGCCCTTAGGAGGTGGCTCAGGGCGCAATGTCGAAAATACGAATCGCTGGCCATCGGTCGGAAAACTCCCCAAGGGGTCGGCCGCCACATCGATCCCTTGTGTCACGTCGCTGACTAGCTTCGCGTCATTCCATTTGGGGGCCGGTTTCCAATTGAACGGACCATTCGATTGCCACACATATTCGTCGGTCCACGGTCCCGTCGTGCCCACGCACGCCAGCTCTTTGGGGAGGTAAGCGATGAGGTGGACTTGCTGAACCGCCGGATTCGAAGGGAACACCGGAAAATCGAGCCGCTTCCGTTCCGCGGAAACAGTGTAGCGGATCTCGAGCACGAAGGGAGCATCGGGATTCTGTCCGACCAAGGGCACGTAAAAGACGTCCTGGGCGCCTCGTTCCAACGCCACCCGGCGTCCGTTGATTTTCAGCGGTTCGGTATCGAATTCAACTTTCGCCGGCAGTTGCACGGCGCGCCGCTGCTCGGCGCTGCGCAGCCGGTACAGGGCCTGAACCGAAATCTGGTCGCCCCGTGTGACGACCATTCGCAGCACGGCCCGCTCGATGCTGCTTCCCTTGATTTCCTCCAATTGGTAGCGCGTGGCCGTCGCGGCCAGCGTCCAGTCGTCGTGGAATTCGAATGCCCGCGCCGCTTCTTCGATCGATGCGCCGGGCATCAGGTCGTGGGCCGGATCGATCGGACGCAGCCCTTGCGTTTCGCCCGATTCCCGCACGTCGATCGTTTCGCTCTTCGTCAGCACCACCTGGCCCCAGGCGCGGTCCACGCCGCGTGGCCGAAGGCGCGGGACCTTGAGCTCCAGGCTCTTGCCGACGTCCAGCTCCTTGATCTCTTCTTCCCACGCCAGCTCGATCACGACTTCGCCGATGAACTCGGTTTCGCCAGCCAGGTTCCAGGCCACGTCGTCGGCGTCCACATCGGGCGGCGGCGGATCGGCAACCTTTTCGCGCACACCGGTCGTGTCGTTGCGCAAGTGGCCTGCCAGGTTGGCGGGAACATCGATGCGAAGCGACTTGACGCCGCTGTAACGGATGTCGTAGTAGAATGTGGCCGTAAACTCGACGACCCCCGGCTCGACGCGCGCCACGAGCAATTGGCGGACGATAATCTGCGGCTTGCGGCGCTCGGCCGACAGTGTGAACGCCGTCGCTTCGTCGGTGAAGGCAAAGGCCAATACGGGCCGTGGGCCCGGTGCCGGCTGCTCGCGGGCCGGTTCGATGCCTGCAAGCGCCTCCTGGAACGATATCACCCGCAGACCGGTCATTTGCCCGGCGTTGATCCGCAGGCTCTCGGGCGCGTGGATCAGTACCCGGCCGGTGCTGCGAGCGACCGTCGCGGCGGCCGGCCGCGGTACCGGCAGTTCGAGCGTGGCGGCTTTGCCCGTCGGGCTTTGCAGGTCGGGCTCGGAAAGGCGCCGTTCGAGCTCGATGGCCAGGGCCACGCGGCCGAATGCCTTGCGAGTGAGGTTGACAATCAGCTTCGGCGCGTCGTCACCCTCGACGTGGAACGAATCGACTTCGGCGGGTTGGGCCGCAACGGCCGCACGTCCACGCACGTATCGCACGCTGTACCCCGCCGGCAGGTCCCATTCAAGACGAAACGCGCCCGCCCGTTCGACGGAATAAATGGCCAGCACGTTTTCGGTGATCGCGTCCGGCGTGAGCGCCGCCTCGACCAGGGTGTCGACCGTGATACGTGGCTGCACCTTCTCTACCTGCAAGCCCAGGTCGAAGGGGACCGTCGCATAGCGATACGAGAACGCCCACGGGACACTCGCCAAATCGGCGGGCAGTTCCGCGGCGTCGACTTGCAGCAAGCCCGTGCGGCGCGCGACCTCAGCCCGCAAGCCCTCAGCCACAAGCACGACGAGCAGTCCTTGCTGCCTGCCCACTCCCATCGCCTGGATGACGGGTACCGCCAACTCCTGTTTGGCGGCATCGGGAGTGAATTCTTCGAGTTCCAAGGTGACCGTCTGCTTGCCCTTGGCCGGTTCGAACAATTGGACCGTCACCTCTTGCAAACCCTCGTTGGCTTCCTCGACGGACCACTGCCGCACGTTGGCGTCGGTGACGTTGACCACTTTCTGGCCGGCGGGCACGCGGAATACGAGTTGAGCCAGTTGGGCGCGGCTGATTTCGTAATCGAGCCGTACCAGGGTGCGAGTCACTCCCTCGTCGATGCGCACTTGCTCCTGCACCTGAACGCTGGCCAGGGCTTCCAGACCTGTAGCGCCTTCGGCTTTGGGGGTCCAGTCGATTCGTACCTGGGGCGCCGCGCCGACGTAAGCCAGCACCACGGTTTCGGCCGCCGCAGGATCGCCCTCGTCGGGTTCAGCCGGAGGAACTTCGGTCGCGGCAATCAGAGGCTGGATGTGTACTTTCACGCCAGCCTCCGGAAGGCGCAATTGCCAACGACTGACGGGCGCCTGAGGCGTATCGAACGCCACGCTGTTTTGCCCAGGCGCTTTGGCAATTGCTTTGGCGTAGTCGAGCGCCAGATCGAAGTTGACCGGTTCCGTCGTTTTGTTCTCGTAAAGCAGTTGGTAGCCGGTCGCCGGATCGAATACCACGCGCGCCGGTTGGTCGCCGATCTTGGCCGAGGTCACCGCCGCGTCGCCCAATCCCAGGGCGATGCGGTGCCAGCCCTTGCTGAGGACTTCGATCTTGACCACGGCTTGCACGCGCACCACGTCGCGGGAAACGACCGCTTCATTCTCGATTTCAGTGATGAGCGCGGGAAACGGAGGACGTTCGGGCAGAGGCGGGTGGGTTCGGTCGCGCGCGGCCTTCCATAGCTGCTGGAATTCCGCATAGGGGAGGAACACGCCGCGTCCTTCGCGCTCGAACACCTCGCGAAGCTTCGTGTAAGGGACATAGATGGTCTTCTCTTTGATCGGCGCCTGTTCGGCGGACTCCTGTTCGGCGGGTTCCACGTTCGGTTCGACGTCATCAGTGGGCGCCGAATCACCGGGGGGCTCACGCCCCCCGCTCGCCTGTTCATCTGGGTTCGGTCGGCTGTCAACTGTGCGGTCACTGACTGGCGGTTCTTGAGCAAGCATGTGCGCACAACAGCCGACGGCGATCAACCAAACGACAAACGACGATCCACAGCGGCGGTAGTTCATGAGGGGGGCCTGTTCAATTGGGCGAGCAGCGAGAAAAAACTTACCGCCAGCCGGGGGACGTAGCGGAATTCGTAAGAATTCCGAGGCGTGAGACGCGGCAGAGGACGAAACTCTAACGAGTTCCGCTACCTGGGTAGCTCGATTCATGCCGCTCGCCTTGTTGGTGGAGGTTCCATAGCGACGTGGGTGCGTGCGATCCACCCCATTTATACATAGGCCACAACCGGCCGCTGGTTGCAAGCCCTTGACTTGTAACGAGTTTGTATCCGCGCGTTCGACAGTCATCATCGGCGCGCCAGCGTCCCTTTTGGAGGAGGGGGCGATACCGGGCGATACCCGGTCACGATCTCGCCGGGGCATCGCTTTCGCTCGGCCCCAGCCACTGGATGTCTTAGACCGCCAAACTGTTAGACGTTGGAGGAGGCCGTTTTGTTCCATGACACGGCAACGACCACCCACGAATCGCCGGCAATCCCACGTTGATAGACTCTCGGTGTCGGTGGTTGCCGGCCGCCCCCTATGTTCGTTATACTGCGCGCAGCATTGAATTTGTCATTTCCGAGCGCCTTATCAAGCATGCCAACAATCCTAACCACGAATGGTTGGCGATTGTTTTTCTATTCGAATGAGAATGACGAACCGATTCATGTACACGCTCGAAAGGCGGAAGCGGAGTGCAAGTTCTGGCTGAACACCGAATTGTTCGAGATTGCGGAAGCATGGTCTTACCACCTGACTCCTCGCCTTCGGCGTGAGATCCGTCGCGCCGTTTTCGAGCATTTCGATTTAATTGTCGCGCGTTGGCGCGAACATTTTGGGGAAGACGATGACGCGACAAATTGATACGCCGACCGCTCGCTCGGTCGAAGCAACACCCACCGCCTTGGTGTTGGTGCTCCCCGATCGCCGGATCTCAATCGCCTGGGAGCGGTGCTCTCCCCGACTGGCTGTCGCTTCGGAGGTCGAGCGCCGCGATTTGGAGCTCTCGCCCGGTGGTTACGGCATCCATTGGCCGCGGCTCGACGAGGATCTTTCGGTTGGCGGCCTGCTGCAGTTGTGAGCCGAGTTTCCCTTGGAGGGAGTTGGCAAATGTCCCAGGCCCTGAGAGCGCGCCTTTTCGCCGAGCTCGACGCGATCGTGCTGATCGACCCGCACACCCACATCAACCCCCACGCGCCGGCCGCGACGACGCTGGCCGATGTGCTCGGCTACCACTATTACACCGAGCTGGCCCATTCGGCCGGCATGGCCAAAGCGCGGATTGAGGAGCCGGGGTTGGACCCTAAGGAAAAGGTGGGGCGACTGGTCGACGCGCTGGCACCGATCGAGAACACGATCCAGTACAGTTGGTTGATCGAAATGGCCCAGACGTTGTTTGGATTCGCCGACGACCGCCTCACGTCTGAAAACTGGGAAGCGCTCTACGACGCCTCGGCCGAAAAAATGCGCCGGCCCGATTGGCCGGACCAGGTGCTCGCCCAGAGCAAGCTCGAAGCCGTGTTTCTCACGAACGACTTTGACGACCCCTTGACGGGGTTCGATACACGGCGGTACGTTCCCTGTCTGCGCACCGACGACCTGGTGTTTCACCTGGGCAGGCCGGCGGTCCGCGAGCGGCTTGAGCGGGCCACGGGCATTTCCATCGGCAATGGCGCGCGAGTACGCGAGGCCCTCGGCAAGCTGTTCGAGCACTTCGTTTCGCGCGGGGCGCGGGCTTGCGCCATTTCGCTGCCACCCGATTTTGCCCCAGCGCCCGTCAAACAGTCCGCCGCCGAGCCCGCGCTCTCGTCGATTTTCATGGCCGGCGCCGAGGCGCCGAGCGAACGGCGGCGCGACGCGTCGAACTTCGTCTTCTGGACGTTGGCCGAGCTCTGCGGAGAGGTCCAGCTTCCGTTCGACTTGATGATCGGCGTCAATCGCTCGGTCTATGCCGACGGCGTGTACCAGGGCCAGGATCTCTACGACAGCCGGGTGTCGCTGATCCAGTACCGCGAGCTGTTCAACGCGTTTCCGCAAGTCGTTTTTCCAATCTCGGTGCTGGCAAGCGTCACGAACCAGGAATTGACGAGTTTCAGTTGGATTTTCCCCAATGTCGTGACCCACGGCCACTGGTGGTACTCCAACACTCCGACGTTCATCGAGCACGACGCCGCGGCGCGGCTCGAAGCGGTGCCGCGCACCAAGCAGATCGGCTACTACAGCGATATGTACAAGCTCGAGTTCGCCCTGCCCAAGTTCGCGATGTACAAGCGAATCCTGTCCAAGATCCTCGCCGAGCGGTTCGTCGTCGACCGTGGCTGGAGTGAAGAGCGAGCCGTGACACTGGGCCGGCAGGTGTTACGCGAGAACGTGGAGCGAGTTTTCTTCCGCCCTGTTCCCGCGTCGTAGAACGGAATTCATTCCGTTTCCGACCCTGAAACGGAATGAATTCCGTTCTACGCGCTTGCCGTCCGTTTTTGCTGATTTTGCGGTCTTTTTTGCAATTTTCCGCGTGCGCCAACTCTTGTAACTGTTGGTGCGCTCTGACACACTAAATAACGGCTGCGGCGCCGGCTTTTCCCGAATTCAGGGGGGCCCGCCATGACGGAACAGCCATCAGGGAACACGCGTCGGGGAAGAGCGGGATGATCGGAAACGGATACGCCGTGATCGGCGGGTTTCTGGAACTGTTGCGTTTCGGCGCGGCGGGTCTGGCCGTCGTCGTGGGATTGCGCACGCTCTGCTTCTCGTCGAATGCCTCGCAGAGCCGGTTGGAAAACCGCTCGTATTTGTCGGCACTGCTGGCCTACCTCTTGCTTGGCCTGGCTCTCGCGTCATGGATCGTGTTGTACTTGCTTCTCGAT
>VFSW01015870.1_pt1 | contig 10321 bp, 11 predicted proteins | sample 5358111 | NCBI WGS metagenome assembly VFSW01 (sample SAMN11554181, study PRJNA540505) | mine drainage metagenome | isolation source: sediment from site ElyBrook_90M | place: USA: Ely Copper Mine, Vershire, VT | collected 2017
CAATCCATCCACTATCGCCTGTGTTTAGGTACGGCATCGCTGGCCTCGCAATCATAAGCAAGCAATCGTAATTTCAGACTCGGTGACCATCCATCAGCAAATAAAAAACTTATATTGTGGCTTTAGGTCAAATTAACAACATCCAATCAAAGTAAAAAAGGTTATTATCGAGCCACTGGTTTGCAGACGACCTCCCCCTGTTCCACCACCACGGCCGGGGGCAGGCTCTCGAGGCCTGCTATCACATCGACTACACCAGACTGGGCCGAAGATTCACAACGGAAGATGTCCTCGGATCTGTAGGTTGCCTGCTGATACCGTTGCGCAAACGCTAACGACGAGCTAGGGAGAGTGGGCTGAGGCATCACTGCCAGCAGCTGGGCAGCGAGCATAGCTGCAGGAGGAGTGCGTGCTGCATCCACCTGGACATCCGGCATGGCGACAACAGATAAAGCGCTCTGGTTCACAAGCTGCTCCAGATCGATGCCTTGAGGAGACAGAGCAGCACGCACTCGACTGCGCTCGGCTTCTGACAGCGCTTGCAGCCAGCGAGACGAGCCGGCGCCAGCGTCAACATTGCCCGCTCCTCTCGCTAGCTCATCATGGACCTCTCGCTTCACCAAGGCCGAAAGAAGATCGCGCACGACCAAGGCTTGCACAGCAGCCTGCTGCTGCTGCTGGGCTCCGCCGCAGCTGCTTGCAGCTGGCGGTGTCTGATGCTCGACGTTGATGTTGAAGGCGAGGGCCACGTACATGAGGTCGGAGAAGGCGGCCGAGAGCCGGTCGTTGATCGCTTGGTACAGTTTGAACTGCGGCCCTCCCTCTGGCACGGCTGCGACGGATCTGGATCCAAATTCCTGGATCCACCTCAGCGCATCCGCGATGGCCGAGTGGCAATCAACAACGACTTGGTCTGCAAGGACACGCAAGTGGCTTCCGGCGCCGCTGCCACCTGTGGGCGCCAACGTCTCCAGCACCGTTTCCGGCAGCCGGAACGAGTTGGTTGGAGCTAGAGCTCTGGCGACGACTTCATCAGCGAAGCAAAATGGCGAGGGGCGCTGCGGGGCCTCCGCTGTTGCTGACGACTTGCCCGGCGAGGGCGAGGAGGAGGAGGCCACACCTGGGGTTGGATCGCCTTCGCCATGCTCCGAGGAGCCCGTAACGGCTCCCAATTGGGTGGGCTGAGAGAAAAGGCCGCTTGCGCGGCGGTGGGCGGAGGACGACATGATCCTGAGCAGCATCGCCTTGGCTCTGGGGCCCACGACGCTGCCGAGCGGAGGGGACTCCTCCGCGTAGGAGAACGGGGCCAAGGCGGCCGCGGGGGTGACGGGCTGCGAGGCGCACGCGTCGCTTCTCAGTGAGGCGAGGCGAGCAGAGGATGCGGCGAGCACCGGTGAGCGAGGCCCACCGCCGCCTATTGCACTCGACGGGCTGCAATCTGCACTCCCCTCCAGAGTGACGGGAGCAGGTTTACCCCTCGACGTAGCACCACTGCAGAATGATGACGATGTGCCCTCAAGCTTGATAACCAACTTCGCCATCATCGGAACCAGGTTTTGCACACGTCTTGACATTCGAGCGCACTTTGACGCGTTCTCATGCTGCTGCCCGACAGAAGAGGACGCAGTCTGGACCTTGGCAGCCAGCGTCAAGCAGCCGCGGAACGTCCGGGCTGGAGGAGGGGCTGAATCCGCCGCCCCCACCGTTGAACAGCCAACGTCTGCAGTCGGGGACGAGGTCTCAACGTCGGATTCGCTTCTCCTCCTGACGGATTCAGAGCACAGCTCATGAGAGCTCCCGGCCTCGAGATCAAGCGTCCCATCGACGCTGCTGTTCCGAACGAGCCTTCTCCGTGGGGACGACGGTGACGCTTGGCTTCCATGACGGGTGAGGATGGTGATGGCCAGATTGCTTGCAGGAGCGTTTTGTCCTGTGTGGGCCTCCACCGTTTGTGGCTGAGCAAAGCTGTCAACTGCAAAGCACAAAGGGCAAACACGTGAGAAAGGGTCGGCTCAGAAGCCCAGTGCTCAGTCTCCTTGCGCACAGCGCTTTGCATGGAAATTGCCGTTTTGCACGACAAGCAGCCCTCACATATCAGCTCCTGATCAAAGCGCCCACTGCTGCGGCCGACAGACCCGGTGGCCGTGCGCCCGCCGCCATTCAGGCAAGATCCTAATGCGCTGACCACAAAGCCTCCTGGTGCCACATGCGACGTGCTCTTGACGGGGGCCGGGGGGTACATCATCTCCCAAGCCTTGGCACCGTCGCCGCCTCTCGGATATGCGGAACGCCGGGCTCTTCGCAAGTACATTGCAAGCATGGCCAAAGCGATGAGAAGCACTACGGCTGAAACTGTGGTCGGTGAGTAAGAGGGGGTGAGAGAGGGTGAGAGATGAAAATTTTACACGACCAGATGAACAAGCAACAATGTGCTTCATCCCACCTACCCGCAACGGCGGGAACGAGGACAGCGAGGTTGAAGCGGCCTAGGGAGGAGGAAGAGGGCCCCGACGGCGGGCTGACGCCAGCTGCGGCAACCGCAGGTGGCACGGCTGAAACATTAGTGGCATTTGCCCCTAGGCTCTGGCCTCCGCTTCCGCTGGCTCCTCCGCCAGCAGCATTTCCATTCTTGCTTGCCGAAGAATTGCTGCCGACTCCAGATCCTGGCGATAGCGGCAACGGAGGAGAGAAAGGCGAGTTGAAATCGATGCCAGTGGCACCGCCGTTGCTCCCCTGCCATCCGCCACTGCCCCAGCTGTCCACGTTGCTGCCCCCGCTGTCCTGCGTTGGTGGAACGACGTAACGAGCGCCTCCTGCAAGGCCTATGCTTCGAAAGCTGTCCAGGGAGGCAAATAAGCACGTCATGATGCCAGATGCAGATCCGCTGGCGCCGTGGTCACCGCCGCCTGGGCTCTTGCCCATGGTGCACCTGCAGAGAGGGCAACATTGAGTGAGAGTCATGCAATCATTAAAAAAGAGACAGTTGGCTTTACCTGCATGCCCTGGCGTCGTAAATGGCCACGGTGCACTCCACGTTGGCAAAGCATAGCGCAGAGCAGTCTGAGATGCTGCAAGAGTTGATCGCTCGGGAGCCAAGCTCAACATGCGACACCAGCTGGTCCTGCAAGCACCTGTACCCGACGGCAATGTCCTTGGCCACGCCCAAGGACACCGCCACCTCTGCGCCGAGCGTGTCCCACATGAGCGAGTGCTTGAGGCAGGCCACGGCGACACTGTCGTCGACGACATCGGCGCCCTCTTTGCCGGCTCGCGAGAGCATCGTGCAGTCACCCTCGTCATCAAGCACGAAGCCCGAGCAGGATCCAAGGGCACGGCATGCGTCGGCGCAATAAGTCGCAGCCGTCGTGGTCGGCGTTGCAGGCCCAAACTGCTGCACCGTTCCGACAGTCACGCCTGCAAGCGCATAGGACTCGACGCAGTAGAACTGTCCGTTGAGCCCGTCGCCGGTCGCGCTGAGCTGGCAGGCGTAGCCGTTTGTTTCAGAGCAGGCCACAGTGTCCCAGCCCCAGCCCGAGCAGCGGCCGCTGTCGTACCGCAGCAGGCTGCACATGGGTACCACTGCCGCAGAGGCGACGGAGGTTGCAGAAGCGGCAGCCGCCGCCGCCGCCGCTGTGCCACGTCCGAAGGCCTCCGGGAGGGGCACTGCGGCGCCGGCACTCAAGCCGCCACACCAGGGGCTGTAGTGCTGCAACGCCGCAGCGCTCACCGTCGCGTTGAGCCCCGTCCATCTCCACACTCCATCAATGGCGTGGAGACCCGTCCAGAAGGTCGAGCCCTTGTCGAGGGACGCGGTGAGCGCTGCCCCGACGGCAGCGTCGGTCATCGTCAGCAAAGAGCCTCCCCAGGAGAGGCACACCAGGGAAGCAGTCTGCTGCGCCAGCTCGAAATCTGCCTTTGACGGGACCCACACTGGACCCGAGGCACCAGAGGCGTCCGGCTCGAGGAATTGAGGGCTTGCGGCGAGCGGCGTAGGGAGCTGCTGCGCCCCTGTGGGCGCCTGGTCGGCTTGGGCAACGTTGACACCTCCCTCTGCCGGCCCTGGCAAGATGGCTGAAAGGAGGGATAGGAGGTGAGGGATGCGGTCAGGGGGGCCCTGACACAAAGGAGCACAGCCCCTCCCACAAAGAAGCGGGATGACCTACGATTCACAACGCCTACGCCGAGCTTTACGCGAGGTTCTAGGTGAGAACTCACTCTTGCACACAAAGGGCAGAGTCCACTCGCAGCTGCCCGCGGCAACAAGGCCCGGCGCGATCAACGAGGTGCTGTTTGAGAAGTGGACGCACAGCCTGCTGCCGGTCGGCGGCACGTCGACCGGGCTGCCGTCGACGAAGACGCCCCACGCGTCCTGCAGCGCGCACGCCCCCGCGCCAGCCGAGCACGCGCTGCCGTCGCTCCACCTCGTCGCCGAGGCGTCCGAGGCGGGAACGTTCCTGTCGCACAGCTGCGGCGCGGTGAGCGAGGCCATCAGGTCGCCGCTCGAGGCCGCGAGGCCGACCCAGAAGCCGTAGAAGTCGGCGGGGTCCTCGTACCCCGGCGACGCAAGCGCCGGCGGCATCAGCGAAACGACCGCCAGCAGTTGCCGAAGGTCCAGCTCGGTGGCCACGCTGGCGAGGTGCCCCACGGCGGAGGGCGGCGGCGACGCGGCGCCGAGCGTCATCGTCCTCCGCTGCTGCACCGCAGCCGCGTCGGCCGCGCACGCCGCCTCGGCCTGCGCCCACGTGAGAGGCTCCGGGTGAAACGTGTAGGTGGCCAGGCCCTCGGAGACCACTTCGAGCGGCTCGGGGTTGTACAGCCCCCCCAGCTCCAGCCACGCGCTCTTGTCCCGCAGGCAGGTGGTGAGGCCCTGTCGCGGCCGAGGCCCCGGCACTTCATCGGTCCCGTGCAGCGCATTGACGGCAAGCACGCACTGGTCCCTCCCGCCGGGCAGCGCCTGGTGCTGGAAGGCCGCGCAGCCGCCGCCGCCGCTTCTGGCCTTGAGGCATGCGGCCGCGCACTCGAGGAGAGTGAGGTTGAGGCCGAGCGAGGTGCGTTCCTTGTTCACCACAAAGTCCTTGATGCAGTACAAGTCGGCAGAGGCGTCACCTGAGAAGAGGGGAACCGAGCGCGGATCGCGTAATCTTCCACTATTCAACTACATCTGCTCTTTATCTCTCTGCACACGCACACGCAAAGGCATGAAGATGCATGTCCTATATGCCCACCTAGAGCCAGACCAGCCCCGTACATTCCGACTGCTGCAAAGTCTTCTTGATGCTTGAGGCAAGATAGCAGAACATCCGAACTGAAAGAGTAGGCCGATGGCCACGACACGTTGGAGGCATGGTTAACTAGACGTCCCGTTTGAAGTTGGCATCCCTCGCTCAAGGACAGGACGAAAGAGTCACATCTGCACATAAACGTGAATGGGAAGAATTCATAAGAGCGTTGAAAAGGAAGACATGTGCTGCAAAGCATCAATTTTCTCTCCAACTCGCCTGCCGTCTAGCAGGCACTGCGCAGCGCAAGACTGGGCCTGCTGAGAGGCAGAGGCGCCTGTCGCGTTGATGCTGGCGTACGCGTAAGTTTCCCCCGCCTGCACCAGGTAGCTGGCCAGGCACGAGAGGCCCTTGGAGGCGACTGCTTGGAGGGAGGTAGGGGGATGGTCCTCATACTGGATAGGATTTCACACGACCCAGCAGTATGTACCTGACTGCATCTCGCAAAGAACCGCGTGCTTGGCACTGCAGTGGTCGGCGACCCACACCCAGTGACCTACGTTTTCCTCTGACTGCGGCTGCCGTTTGAGGACCACGCACCACTTTGCGTCGCTGCTGCTGCTGTTGCTCGGAGGCTGACCTTTCGCCCAAGGCAGGAGATCGCCGCGTGATTCGTACACGTGCATGTTTAACCACTTCCATGCCCCCTGCATCTGCGCAGCGTTGAACAAGCCTATCCAATACGACGTGCTGCTGTTCGTGGGCAGCTGCGCGGGCCATGCGCCCCCATCCAAGACGGCCAGGGAGCCACCGGAGTTGGCGCATAGAGACTTCGCTTCGAACCATGTTGCGGGTCGGTGCTCGACGTAACGATCAGACGGCGCAGAGAGTTTGCGCCTTAGATCAAAGGCCCCTGCGTAACAAGGGGGCGTTTGAGCGAAGCGAGGTGGAAGCCCGCGTGTGCGGGGCTCCGAGACGTGTGCGGCGTACCACTCAGTTGTAGCGCGCTGCCGAGGAGGAGGAGGAGGAGCGAGAGCATTCGTCTATTTTTCTATTATTAAAAATCCACAATAGAGCGTCCACGTTCGCTCTGATCGTTCTTAAAAAAGTAGATAAAAAAAGAGGAGTGCCAGTCGGGAAGCCAGGACGAAGCCCATGGCATGCCCCCAAAAAAACTTTGGATAAAAGGAGAGACCCCACTGCTAACGCACAGGCAAAGGGGACCCGAAGCTCGGTGTCACGGGGGAGTTCGCCTGCGAGCTCTTCTTCTCCCTCTTCTTTTTGGGCCCGAGCCTTTGCGCGTCAGCCAGCCGCATCTGCGCCCGTTCGGCTGGGCTCTTGCAAAAGTTGCGCAGGATGGCAGCCAGCTCCTTATGGCCGTTCTCGGCAGCCATGTCCGCAGCGCTGGCGCCAAACTTGCTCATCACTGTCACCATTTGCAGAACAGAAGGCATGATCTTGTCTTGCTTGCTGAGTTTGTCGAGAGTCAGGTTCTCCTCCTCCTTGTCCACGTTGTCCTTGGCCAGAGCCTGATGTGCGACACCGAAGGGAACGATCAAGACATATTTTCAAAACAGGTGAGCTAGCATCTCACCTCGATCGCATCCAGGTACTCTTTGGACTTGTCAAGATTCTGCACGTCCTTCTTCATCTTCATCTCCACCCTTCCGAGGGCCAGATCGACGCTCTTTTGCAGATGCGGATTGAGGCCCGCCAAGTCAGTGTTGTCCCCGGTCGAAATATGGACGGCCGAGGACTTGGCCTTGAGACCCCTGGCATGCTTGAGCAGCTCAAAGCAGACCTCCATGCTGCCCGTGGCCGCCGCGTACATCAGCGCCGTCTTGCCGTCGTCGTCACGCGCGTCGACCTCGACGCTGTGCTGATCGAGCAGCAGCTCCACCACCTTGACGTGCGCCTTGCCCGCCGCCAGCATGAGCGGCGTGGCGCCGATGCTGTCGGAGATGCCAAGGTCGGCCCTACCCAGATGGATCATGGCGAAGACCACCTCGACGTGCCCGTTCAGGGCAGCGTAAGCGGCAGGCGTGCGGCCCTCCTTGTCGCGCTGGTTGGTGCGCCCGCGGTTGGCTATCAGGGTCTCCACGATCGAACAGTACCCGGCCTCGCAGGCTATAGACAGTGCCGAACGACCTTCGTCGTCCGTGCTGTCGACCTTGGCGCCGGCCTGCAGCAGCACCTGCACGATGCTGAGCTCATTGGCCTTGGTCGCCGCAATCAGAGGGGACGTATGGAACTCGCATTCGCACAAGTTGACATTTGCCTTTTCGCCGACGAGCGCCCGTGCGCAAAAGAGGTGCCCGTTTGCGGAGGCCCACCACAGCGCCGTCCGCCCCTTACTGTCTATCATATCAATGCGTGTGCGCTTCGCCTACGGTAATCCAGGCAGGGGGAACAGTTGACATGTTTCTGACACAGAATGTAGATCACGGCCTTTCGTACCGCGAGCAAATCAGAGACAATCAGGTGATGCCCTGCCGCTGCAGCCGCGATAAGCGCTGTCATGAGTTGCCTGGATGGGTCGACGCTCTCAGGGTAGGTAAGGTCAAAGCTGAGCATGACCTGGCAGATTTCGCGGCGACCCAGCGCAGCTGCGCAGACAAACAGATGCTCCTCATCCTGCGGAGGCAAGAGAGAATATCGTTAGGGGGATAAGACTAAGGCATTCCATGAAAAGCTCATGGACTAAAAATGTTTCCGGCAAGAATTGGTCGCGAATCAACGCACCGTCTGTCCCTTTGCTCCGAGAAACAAGGCCTCTTTGGCCAACTCCAAGTCGTTGCTCTTGATGGCCTTAGCCAAAAAGTCGGTCATTTTCTCAGACACCTGCAGGTTGAAACCAAGTTATCAGGAGATAGAACAGAGAACTCAGTAAAATCGAGCACTGTATCACACATGACGCCGCAGAGCGTCTTTGCTGTTCATCGTCATGCCCGACATGCCCAGCTGCTCCTTCATCTGATCCTTGGCGCCGGAAAAGCGACGCCTGGAGATCAGGATGCCGATGAGCAGGGCTGCAGCTTCGACAGAGTTTGCCGATCCTGGCCCTTCGAGGTGCTGGGTAATGGACAGCACAGACTGCAGAAAAAAGGTGAGAAGATGACACGTTGAATGGGAGCGTGTGCAGCGGCGTCAATTCAGGGTAAAGGGGACGTGTTCTCCAAACATTGACATCTACATCCAAACACGATCTTGAACATTGACATCTACACGCACCTTCAAAGCCATGGCCGCATTGTCCGCATCTCCGACTTCTTGCATGGTCTTGGCCACATCCCTCAAAGCGGCGTCGAGGGCCTGGAGCATCTTGAAACGCTTTGCGCTCTCCGAGTTGGCATTGCTTTGGTACTGAACGAGCGGACTCGGCAGATCCTGATTCGCCAGGCTGACATTCTTGCCTGAAATGCTGGTCCTCTGAATGCGATAACGTGAGCTGAAGCTGTGCGGAGGGCCACCCCCTCCCTCGCTTGTCCCACTCATGCTCATACGAACCCTCGGCTGCTGGAAATCATCCAGCGCACCAGATTGCGACTCTCTCAGGGTGATGGTGCTGCTGCCTGCGTGTTCGCTCTTTGCTCTGACGCTTGGCCTGACTTTGAACTTGCGGCCCTCGGGGTTGGTGATACCGCCGTTGCCGAAGTTGGTTCGGAAACCGCAAGAGGGTGGGCTGACCTCACCAAAGTTCGCATTGCTGTCGTTGACGTCGACAGTCAGGTGGGAATGCAGAATCGGGGCCGACTCCGAGACAGACTGCAGCTGTGTGGCTGAAGACTCGGCCAACCTACTAGACCTCCTTGCTTTCTTCGGTGGAGTCTTCTCATGCCGCTCAGCAAGATCAGCGGCAATCTGCGAGGCCTGGCACTCAGCATCAAACTGCGACGGGGATGGTTGTTCATCAGATTGGACAGCGGCATTGATCGTTTGGGAGACAAACGTGTCAGCAAATGCATAGCTTCCTTGAGCCTTTGAGCTTCTTAGAAAGAGCTCCCCTCACCATGGCAAGAAGCTGGCCGATGCGCATGTTGATGTCTGCGAACGTGTCCTCCAATTTCCGGCCGCCAGGGTCCGCTTCGGGGTAGTCAACGGCGGACAGGGGCACTTTTGAGGGAGAGTCAGAATTGCCCTTGCCGAAGACAATCGAAGTCTCGCCATCTTCTTCTCCATCCAGTTCATCTCGCAGATCCATAGGAATGCTGCCAAGCCAAGCGATGTTTGCGAAACCAACATGTGCTGAAGACCCTTCAAGTGGCGTCTGGGATGCTGCCTCAAACGGGTTAGTTGGAAGTGCCACAGCCGCTCCTCCCACAGGTGAAGTAGCGCAGACCGCAACTGCCTCCTTTGGGGCGGCAGAGGTCGCATCAAGCACGTTGAAGCTGGGCTCAGGCTGGACGGCTTCCTTCTCGCCTAATCGTGCTGGCACCATCAGCTCCTGAGAGGTGGCAGTCATTATATCCGCCGTCGGTGGCGTGTAAGGGAGCACCTGCTTCCCCGCCATGCTCTTGACGCTCAGGATTAGCACAAAGCACAGACGGTGAATGACCGAGAACATTTGACCCCCAAGCCGCTTCTCGAGCTCCGCAGGAGGGACCTCCTCGGCGGGCACGGGCGGCGGCGTGGTGGTGAGAGAATCCGGCTGGCGCGGCGACTCCCTGGGGGTCAGGGACAGGGAGCCCGTTTGCTCCAGGCAGGGCGAAGAGCTTGGTGCGGCCGAGCTCGGTACAACAGCCGACAGCGGCGACTGCCCCTCGAGCTGGCCCTCGGCCACCGTCTCCAGGTTGTGGTTCAGAAGGGATTTCAGCTTGCCGCCGATTGCCTCTGCCTTCTTCGCGGGCGGAGTACCGCGGCCGTGAGTGGACATGGCCGTCCTGATAAGGCGCCTCAGCAGCTTCTCGGCCGACCTGAGGTCCCCGATGAACTGCATCGACTCTGCCAGCTTCACAGTCGTGATCACAAAGGGCAGGCTGCTGAGGCTGAACGCCTTGCCCATCGAGACCCGGGCCTGCATCAGCCAGGCCGCCGCGTCGCCGTGCCTCCCGCGGGCCTGGTAGAGGTCGCCCAGTGTGATCATCACCGCGGCGCACCAGGGG
>VFSW01015871.1_pt1 | contig 10321 bp, 9 predicted proteins | sample 5358111 | NCBI WGS metagenome assembly VFSW01 (sample SAMN11554181, study PRJNA540505) | mine drainage metagenome | isolation source: sediment from site ElyBrook_90M | place: USA: Ely Copper Mine, Vershire, VT | collected 2017
ATTGGCAACACGTCCCGCCCTTGGCGGGAAAAGTCAAGTGCGCCGAAGGTCGCATCCGCCTCTGGCGGAGTTCGAGCCCTTGCCGGGCAGCACTCAAGGATCGAAGATCGACAATCTAAGATTTTGGATTTAGAAGGCGCTATCGTCTAGTGGCCTAGGACGTCGCCCTCTCAAGGCGAAAACACGGGTTCGACTCCCGTTAGCGCTACGTTTCAAAGTCAAAGATCAAATCTCAAAAGTCAAAAACTCAATTCAAAAATCAAAACCGCGACAGACTGTTGTCAGTTTTAGCTTTTGAGCTGTAGAATTGACCCTTGAACTTTGACTTTTGACTTGACTAGTCGAGGTACTTCTTCACTGTGGATTCGAAGAACGCCTTATTCCTCACCCCTATCCACTTCTCAACTATCTGTCCGTCTTTGTTCACGAGGAACGACGTTGGTATCGCATTGATATTTCCGAAAGCGTTAGCGATGTCGTCGTTGTCGATAACGATCTGGTAAGTCAGCCCGTTCTTCGAAGCGAAGTCAGACACGTCGTGCACCAGGCCGTCGCCTCTGTCTTCGGAGACGCCCACAACAACGAGTCCCTTCGAGGCGTACTGCTTACTGATCGCTTCGATGTCGGGAAGTTCGGCCTTGCAGGGACCGCACCACGTCGCCCAGAAATTCACAAGGACCGTTTTACCCTTCAGTGCGCTGAGAGAAACTTTCTTGCCCTGGCTGTCATACCATGAGAAATCCGATGCCGTCTGCCCGGCTGCCGGGATGACGCTGGATACGAGCGACACGTTGTCCTGGTAAGTCGCCTTTGCCGGGGCCTGGGCGGTGGAGGCCGGTTGTGCTTGTTGTTTCGCGGGTTGATTTCCGCAGGAACCGAGCGCAAAGAACGTCAGTAATATCAGCATCTTCTTCATCATTGGACTGTCCTGTCTGAGATTTGCAGATAGTTTACAAGGTCCTTCTTTTCCAGGTTGGCCGTGGCTATGCAGACATGGTCGTCGGACCGCCATACCGCCTGCGTGTCGCCGTTCTGGTCCATCCCCCAGTACCATTTGTTCTTTTGGATAGCGTCCGCGCAGTTAGAGGGAAGGGATATGACCTTGGATGTCATGGCGCCTTTCGGGAAGCTGTAGATGTAGATGTAACCCTCTCCAATCTTGTATACCACATGCGTTATTTCGCTCCCGCCGCTTTCTGTAACGCTCCCTCCGACCCAGTCGGCGCTCGGCACCGGGGGGAGTGGAATATTATAGCCTGCGTTCTGGTTCAGAAACGCGGAAACATCCGAAGTGGTGATCGCAGTTATCTGCGGCTTGAATGTCCCGTTCAGAACCTCCTGGAAATTATTCATGGCGACCAGGAGAACGTTCTGTCCCGAAGCCTGAATAACGCCGGCAGAGTCGTCTGGCGAGAAAGGCATGATGATGTTGGGCCTGTTCGCGAAAAATAGGGCGACGGCAATTATAACGACCACCCCGACAGCCATCACGGGTTGAAAGATACTGTTGGAAAAGAGTCTGGAGAAAAATCCCGTCTTTGGTTTGAGCGCACCCTCCGATGTGAGCTGCGCCAATATGGCACGTTCAAGATCGTAAGGGACGCCCACCAGAGTCAACTTCCTCTTGAGGTATGCTTTTGTCAGCCTTTCGAGCTCGTACTCATCCTTGCAGCTTCCGCAGATCTCGATGTGTTCGTGAAACCCTTCTGATTCGCCCTTCCGGAGCTCGTTGTCGACGGCTCCACTCATCAACTCGCGTGACTCTCTGCAATCCACCTTTAGCGTCTCCTTCCACAATCAATCGCCGTTCGTCTCGACATCGTCGTCTTTAAATCCTCGCCGCAGCGCATAATCTCTCAGCATCGAGCGAAGCATTTTCCAGCCGCGATGGAGGCGCGATCTGACAGTGCCGATAGGGATCTCGATGAAATCGGCGATCTCTTCATACGTGTAACCTTCAATGTCGCATAAGATGACAACCGTTCTGAAATCTTCTGGGAGATCCTGCAACGCCTTCGCAACTTCATCCTCAAATAAATTACCGAATATCTTTTCCTGTAAGTCATTCGTATCTACCTTTGAATCCTTAACGCTGGCGTAGAAGTCCTTTATATCGTCGTAATCGATCTTGTCGGGTTCTTTGGATTCTTTCCGATAACGGTTGATGTACGAATTCTTCATTATCCGGAACAACCACGCCTTGGCATTCGTTCCCTGAGCGTATTTGTCGAAGAAGCGGTAGGCTTTCAGGTAGGTTTCCTGCACTAAATCCTTCGCATCATCGGGGTCACCGGTCATCCGGAGTGCGAAGTTGTAAAGTGCTGGCATGTGGGGCAGCATCTCGTTTTCGAAGTTCTTGTGCTTCGCGGGAATCTGCTCTATTTTCATAAAAGGAAGAAAGCGAGTCTGTTCATTTCAAAATGCTTTTTTAGTATAACACTCAATTGAAATTAAGGCAAGGACGTCCAGGGCTGGCTTTAGCGGAGCTGGTTCGCTAAATTTGCATTGAACATTAGAATGTTATGACACGACTCCTTGAATATATCGCGGTTATCTTTCTCTTTGCGGCGATCGGTTCCGTTTTGCCGTTTGTCAGGAAGTGGAGATCGGATCTCTTGCATCTCTTCGTGGCGTTCGGGGCCGGCGTGTTTCTCGGCGCGGTTTTCTTTCATTTGCTTCCCGATGTCAAGGGGTCGAAGGACGCCTTCGTCTACGTACTGGCGGGATTCCTCTTCGTTCTGCTGTTCGAGCAGTTCACAGCAAAAAACCACGACGAAGATTGCGGCCCGGATTGTCCTCACAGGCACGATGTCGTGGGGATGGCGGCCTTCGTCGGTCTTGTCGTACACAGCCTGACCGAAGGTTTCGCACTAGGCGTCGGTGCTCTCGGTGACGAGAGGCTTGGCCTGATAATGTTCTTCGCGATAATTGCCCACAAGGCGGTCGGTGCATTCTCGCTCGCAACCGTCCTGCGGTTATCGAGCTTTCCGGTGCGTAAATCTGCCGGACTTCTCCTGACTTTTGCCTTAATGACCCCGTTTGGTGCCCTCATCGCTTACCTATTGATGGCCGACTTAAGTCCTGACTCCATAGCGATCCCTACCGCGCTCGCCGCAGGCACATTCCTATACGTCGCCACCATGGATCTCCTCCCGGAAGCATTTCATATCAGAGTCAGACGTTCGGCCGCGGTTTTATCGATGTCGTTCGGCCTTACGGTGATGCTGGCGATTTCGTTCGCCGGCGTCTAGCGCGACCGCTTTCACCTGTTGACACGTTCTAGCGAGGTTTTGCAATATTATTATCACAATCATCGAATAGCCTAAACCAGGAGTTGATATGCAAAAAAGAAAATTGGGAAAGAACGGCCCCGAACTTACGGTCGTCGGATTCGGCGCTTGGGCGATCGGCGGCCCGTGGGAATTTGGCTGGGGGGCTGTCGATGACGACGCTTCGATAAAAGCCATACGGAAAGCGCTCGATCTCGGCATCAGCTGGATAGACACCGCCGCCGTTTACGGGCTCGGCCATTCCGAAGAGGTGGTTGCAAAGGCGCTCGCGGGAAATCGGGATAAGGTGTTCCTCGCGACGAAGTGTGGCATGGTATGGGACGACAGCCGGAGAGTCAGGATCCATCTTGGCCCTTCAAGCATAAGGAAGGAGATAGAAAACAGCCTGCGCAGGCTAAAGACCGATCACGTGGATCTCTATCAGTTTCACTGGCCTGATCCCTCGACGCCAGTTGAGGAATCGTGGCGGGTCATGGTAGACCTGAAGAAAGAGGGCAAAGTGAAATATATTGGCGTCTGCAACTTCGACGTCCCCCTTCTCAAAAGATGTGAATCCGTCGCGCCGGTGCAGTCTCTGCAGCCGATCTTCAATCTTCTCAAACAGGAAGTCGCCGCGGAGACCCTCCTGTATTGCCGGCAGCAAGGGATCGGCGTCGTCGCGTACAGTCCTATGATGTCCGGCCTCCTCACGGGGAAATTCGACGTGAATCGTGTCGCCGCAGACGATTGGAGAAGAAAGAATCCCGCGTTTCAGGAGCCACTCCTATCCAAAGAGACGGCGTTTGTCGACAAGCTTCGTCCGATAGCCGCGAGGTACGGCAAAACCGTGGGCCAACTGGCGGTGGCATGGGTGAACATGAACCCCGCGGTCACGTCTTCCATCGTCGGAGCACGGACAGATCGCCAGGTTGAAGAGAATACCAGGAGCGATTTCGCGATCGCGCCCGCCGACATGGAAGAAATTGAAAAAGCATTGAGAGGGACAGTCGGTTGACGAAAGAGCCGGAGGGAAGCGGGGTCATGTCCATGGATTCGGCTCTGTCTCGTCGGTCCGTAATGAACGAAATCCCCTCCGGAGTCCCGTATGAAGAAATCTGAGAGGATAGTTTTCCTCGGCGACTCAATCACCGAGCAAGGGGCCGGGCCCAACGGATACGTGACGCTCGTCCGCGATTCGCTCAAGGTCAGGTATGGCGCCGGCGCGCCGGAAATTATAAATGCCGGGATCAGCGGCAACAAGGTGACCGACCTGCAGTCCCGGCTCGAGCGCGATGTCATTTCCAGGAATCCGACAACAGTCATAATCTACATCGGGATAAATGACGTCTGGCATTATGCGCTCCCCGGACACGCGGGGACGCCTGCGAATTTATACGAGTCGGGTCTGAGGAGCATCGTCTCACGATTACTCGAGACAGGGGCGAAAGTGATCCTGTGTACGCCAAGCGTAATAGGAGAGAAGAAGGATGGAACAAATCCGCAGGATAAGTTGCTGAACGAATACGCGGAGGTCAGTCGTGCCGTCGCGAAGGCTACCGGAATCTCTCTTTGCGACCTGCAAAAAGAATTTGCGGACTACCTGATGAGTCACAACGACGGGAACAGGAGTCTCGGAGTTTTGACCGTTGACGGTGTTCACCTGAACGGTGAGGGGAACCGCGTGGCAGCCGGAGCGATACTCCGTGAGCTGGTGGAGTGAAACAAGTCTCCATTCGATTACCTTGCCGCCGCATGACATTTTGGCGCTTGCGAGGCGTAAATTTTTCCTTTTGTGTCGCTTCTTTTGATGCTTTTGTCGCGGTAGATTAGAGATGTCTCGCCGGTCCCTGTCTCTTGCGAGAAATTCGAACCTTTTCGTTGGCACACCTATTGAACATTAGGTGGATTGAAAACAAAAAAGGAGGAATTTAAAATGGCAATAGCAAGATGGAAACCGGAACGCGAAGTCTCGGGTTGGGCTCCGTATAGAGACCTGGTCAACATGCAGAAGGAAATCGGGCGTGTTTTTGACAGCCTGTTTTCCGATTACGACACCGAGAGTTCGTTTGTCGCGCAGTGGGCTCCGCGCGTCGACGTGATGGAACATAAGGATGCTTTTGTGATCAAGGCGGAATTGCCTGGCGTCGACAAATCGAATGTGAAGATCACCGTCCAGGACAGTGTCCTGACTATCAGGGGTGAGAAGAAGCAGGAAAACGAAGAGAAAAGCATGAACGTACATCGTGTCGAACGTTCCTATGGGACCTTCGAAAGATCGTTCTCGCTCCCTACAACGGTGAAGAGCGAAAAGATTGACGCTTCGTTCAGAGACGGCGTACTCACTGTAACCATGCCCAAGGTTGAAGAGGCAAAACCGAAAGAGATCGAAGTAAAGGTCTCTTAACCGGAGATTTCGCAAGACGGCTTCCTCGAACGGGAGCCGTCTTGTACCCTAACACAGGAGTTGCAATGTTACAACAGACCGCGACAGAAAAGTCCCACCGCAAATTCTCATTCCTCGACGGCATTTCCGCAGGATATGCTGGGAGGAGAGAACACGAAAAGGATGTGAAATATCTGGAAGATGATTATTCCGCAGCCCTGAGGCTGGCCGCGAATCTTTCCTCTCACGCGAAATGGATCCCATACCCCTTTCTCGTGAACAGGCTGCGGAAGGTCGCGGATGAAGTGCGGGCTCAGGCCGAGGTGATGAGAACAAAAATCGTGGAGCTCGGCGGGAGTGTCCCGCAGGTCAACATCGACAGCCGTGAAGATGTCGAGTTCAAGGACAATGTCAAGCGGCTGGTAAAAGATATGGAGCAGCACGCGACAATGAGCGAGACCCTAGTGCATCAGAGAAACAATATCCGCGATGCCGGCGTCCTTAAATTGATCGGAACGATCGCATCGGAAATGCAGAGTCAGAGAGATGAGTTGATGGATATTGTAATGAGATTATCATAACTAAGAAAATAGAATCCCTTCATGGGAGGAGTAATTAATGTCTGAAAAAGAATTTGAAAAGGACGAACAGATCGTAATGGAGGATCCCGGCAAACTGTATAGCCAGGAAATACTCCCCATAATGCCGCTCAGGAATTCGGTGTTTTATCCGCGGCAGATGATGCCGCTCTCCGTTGGGAGAAAAAGCACGATACAGCTCGTCGATGAGGCGTTCAGGGACGATCTCCCAATTTTGATCGTCGCTCAGAAGGACGCGAACACCGAACGCCCGACCCCCGAAGACATCTACAGATTAGGGACGGTCGCGCGCATATTGAAAGTTTATAATTTACCCGATGGTTCGAAGAGTGTGTTTGTGCAGGGATTGTACAGGGCGCAGATATTCAACCTCGTTCAGCAGGATCCCTATATGAAGGGCTTTGTGCAGAGGATCGAAGAGCGAAAAGCCGAAGGCATCGAGGTCGAGGCTATCACCGCTACGATCAAGAACGGCTTTCGCAAAGCGGTGGAGCTCGCGCCGGACCTCACGCCGGAACATCTCGGCCTACTTCTGAACACCGAAGATCCGGGGCACGTCTCCGACATGGCGATGTGGCTCATCAATATCCCCGTCAAGGAGAAACAGGAAGTCCTCGAGGAGCTTGACGTTCAGGAGAGGCTGAAGAAGTCGAATCTTTACCTGAGCAAGCTGGTCCAGCGCCTCGAACTCGGGAATAAGATACAGACCGAAGTGCAGGACGAGATTAACAAGAGCCAGCGCGATTATTTCCTGCGAGAGCAGATGAAAGCCATCAAACACGAGCTCGGCGAGGATGAGGATAACGTCGAGGTGAACGAACTCCGAAAAAAGATCGACGAGGGCGGTTACCCGGAAGAGATGAAGAAGACCGCATCCAAGGAGCTTGACAGGCTGCAGAGGATGCACCCGTCGAGCGCCGAATACACCGTCGCCAGCACATATCTCGACTGGCTGCTTGATCTCCCGTGGAGCACTTCGACGGCGGACAACCTGGGCATAAAGGACGCACAAAAATCGCTCGAGATAGATCATTACGGCCTCGAGAAAGTGAAGAAAAGGATCCTGGAATATCTCGCGGTTCGCAAACTCAAGGATGATATGCGCGGCCCGATACTTTGTTTCGTTGGCCCTCCTGGCGTCGGAAAGACAAGTCTGGGAAAATCGATAGCCAAGGCACTTGGAAGGAAGTTTGTCCGGATATCGCTGGGTGGCGTGCACGACGAAGCCGAGATCCGCGGGCACAGGCGGACTTATATAGGTGCGCTTCCCGGACGAATCATCCAGGGCATCAAGAAGGCCGGCTCGAACAACCCCGTTTTCATGCTCGATGAAGTCGACAAGATCGGTATGGATTTCAGAGGGGACCCGTCGAGTGCTCTTCTCGAAGTGCTCGATCCGGAACAGAATTTCTCTTTCAGAGACCATTATCTCGAGATCCCGTTCGATCTTTCGAAAGTGATGTTCATTGCGACGGCTAACATGATGGAGCCGATTCCCCCGGCGCTTCGAGATAGGATGGAAATAATCGAGATACCGAGCTACATCGAAGAGGAGAAGCTTCAAATTGCCCGTAATTTCCTCGTGCCCAAGCAGGAGGCGGAACACGGCCTGAAAGATAAGCAGATAAAGTTCACGGACGAAGCTCTCCATTTCATCGTCTCCGGCTATACAAGAGAAGCCGGCGTACGAAATCTTGAGAGGAAGATAGCCGATGTCTGCCGCGGTGTCGCCATGGAAGTTGCGGGAGGATCGAAGAAAAGATTCGACATCGACCGCGAGGCCGTTGTAAAGTATCTCGGTAACCAGAAATTCTACGCGGAAGTCTCGGAGAGAATAAACAAACCGGGGATCGCGACCGGCCTGGCATGGACACCGGTCGGTGGAGATATACTATTCATCGAAGCCTCGAAAATGAAAGGCAAAGGGAATCTTATACTCACCGGACAGCTCGGTGACGTAATGAAGGAGTCTGCGCAGGCGGCACTGAGTTTCATCGGTGCCAACGCCGAGGCGCTTGGAGTCGAACCTGATTTTCGGGAAAAGTACGACATTCATGTCCACGTCCCGGCTGGCGCGGTACCGAAAGACGGACCTTCGGCAGGCGTCACGATGATGACAGCCCTGGTTTCGCTGCTGACCGGAAGGCTCGTCCGCAACGACCTTGCAATGACTGGGGAGATCACACTGCGCGGTGCGGTGCTGCCTATCGGTGGAGTCAAGGAGAAAGTGATCGCTGCCGTGCGCTCAGGAATAAAGACGGTCGTCCTTCCCAAGAAGAACGAGCTCGATCTTGACGAGGTCCCGGCAAATGTCCGCGATCAGCTTAAATTCAAATTCGTGAGTGAGATGACTGAAGTCCTCTCTTTCGCTCTTCGTCCCGTCAAGAGGGAAGACAAGCCCCCCGTGCGCGCCGAAGCGCCGATAGCGAATTGATTGGACAGGCTCAAGAAAAATCGACGAACAGGAGGCGGCATCCGATCAGGTGCCGCTTTTCTTTTTGCAGAGATGGTCTGGCGCTTTGGGGGCTCGTCGGAAAAGAATTTGTCCGGGTTGAAACTTGCGAGGAAGTTTCTCTCTCTTTAGTGGTGTTTTGACCGGTCTGTGCGGGGTTTGTTTTCCTTTCCGGTCTTGATTAATTTGATAAGGAATCCAGCGTTTTATAGGCAAGTCCTGGTGAGTCAATGATGGTCACAAAAGCATTCCTTCCGAGAAATGATGGAGCAAAGCACTAAATGCGCGAAGCGAACCTCAAGATAAATAAGCCGAAAACCTTCTGCGGAATAGTCGGAGTCTACGGAGCGGAGAACGCATCGAATTTTATCTACTACGGGTTGAACGCTCTCCAGCATCGCGGCCAGGAAGCCGCAGGCATAGTGACACGGGAAAGGACCCCCGACCGGACATTCTTCAACGTTCACAAAAGCACCGGCCTGATCGCCGACGTGTTCAAAGATGAAAGAATCCTCACGGACGTACTGAGAGGAGATGCCGGCATCGGTCATAACAGGTATTCGACGACCGGCGCCGCGGAAAGCCACAAGAATGTTCAGCCCATAGTTGTGAACTACCGCAAGGGGAATCTCGCGATAGCACACAACGGCAATCTCACTAATTCGCACGGGCTCCGGGACGTGCTGACCGAGAATGGGACGTTGTTTCAGACTACGACCGACACCGAGATTATCCTCCACTTGATTGCCAGGAGCCAGAAGGAAACGGTGATCGAACAGGTTTACGAAGCGCTCAATGCGATCAGGGGAGCGTTTTCACTTGTCATACTCTCCGACAACCAGCTCATAGTTGCCAGGGATCCGTACGGATTTCGTCCGCTTGCGCTGGGGAGAATTGGGAAAGCTTTCATCGCGGCTTCCGAGACCTGCGCGTTTGATCTTCTCGGCGCGGAATATATCCGCGATGTCGAGCCCGGCGAGATTGTCATCATCGACGATGACGCGATTGCGACGGGGGAAGTGCGTTCGATGTTCCTCCCGGATATCCCAAAACAGTCGCGCCACTGTATTTTTGAGTATATATATTTCTCCCGGCCCGACAGCAAAATCTTCGGTGAGAGCGTCGATAAGGTCAGACGAAAAATCGGCAAGGGATTGGCGGAGGAATCTCCTGTTGAAAACGACGAGGACGAGAAGCTCGTCGTGATAAGCGTACCCGACTCTTCGAATACGGCTACACTCGGTTATGTCTCCCAGAGCACGAAAATGGGAATCAAAGCGAAATTTGAAATCGGCCTCATCAGGAGTCACTACATCGGAAGGACGTTCATCCAGCCTAACCAGTATTCACGCGACCTGAAAGTGAAAATCAAGTTTAACACCGTCAAAGGGGTGCTGAAGGGGAGAAAGGTCGTGATCGTGGACGATTCGATCGTGCGCGGCACGACGAGTAAGCAACTGGTGAAGCTAATCCGGGAGGCGGAGCCAGCGGAAGTCCATTTCCGCGTGAGTTCGCCTCCGATAATGCATCCCTGCTACTACGGAATGGATTTCCACTCTGAACGCGAATTGTTCGCGAACCAGTTCGATGGGAACATAGAACTCATGCGGAAGGAGCT
>VFSW01015872.1_pt1 | contig 10321 bp, 12 predicted proteins | sample 5358111 | NCBI WGS metagenome assembly VFSW01 (sample SAMN11554181, study PRJNA540505) | mine drainage metagenome | isolation source: sediment from site ElyBrook_90M | place: USA: Ely Copper Mine, Vershire, VT | collected 2017
GTCTCCAATGCTTGATCACGTTTTGACTGCTCCAGTTCTTGGGCGCCATGCGTTTCGCCTTCTCATTCAAGATGACCGCTTCCGCTTGGGCACTGCCTCGCTCTTCGTCGTCTCCCTCTTCCTCGAGTCGTTGGCTGATCATCTCTCTGATGACTTCGCTCCAGTTCGCGTTCACCTTTGACATCTTCCTCTTGAGGGGCGCCGGAATCGTGATCGTCGTCCTTACGAGCGTCTCCTTCGACTTCGCCATATTAGTAACACCGATATTATCGCTATTTAACCGCACCCATCGTCAGACAGGTCTAGGTGCGTCGACGAGAGGTGGCCTGGGAGCGGTACCAATGCATTTACCAGCCCTTCCCTCCCGGGTTTGCCCATGGAGGAGATAGAGAGCGAGCTTCGGGATAAGTTCGGGCTCAACTCCTACGAGGCCCGCGGCTCCCTCGCCCTCGCGGCTGCCGCCCTGAAGCCGAAGGAGCTCTCGACCGCGGCTGACATCCCGCGGCCCAGGATCTACGACACGCTGCGCGCCCTCGAGATGAAGGGCTTCGTCCACAAGAGGGGCGAGGCCTACGTGGCCGAGTCCCCCAACGTCGCGCTCAAGACCTACCTCCTCGGCCACCAGAGGTCGTTCGAGAAGGCGAGGGAGTCCAAGGAGGCCTCTATGAAGCGCATCGTCGAGCTCCTCCAGCCAGTCATGGCGTCGAAGGACGAGCTCTCCGAGGAGCCGGTCCTGCTCAAGGGGATCGACGCCATCGCCGGCAGGTTCTTCGAGATAATCTCCTCCTCGAGCGACATCACGCTCATGGTCAGGAAGGCCCTGAAGGTCAAGGGCGTCTTCAGCGAGTACCTCGAGGCGCTGCCCCTCTCGGGCAAGCGGATACGCCTCCTCCTTCCGTCGAAGCCACCGATCAGCGAGCGCGACGCGCGCCTCCTCTCGCGCCTGAAGATCGAGACGCGCCACTACGACCACCCTGTCCTCGACATGATGGTCGCGGACGAGCTCGACGTCGTGCTCGGGGTCCCCGAGAGGACCAACGACGAGCCCTTCAGCGCGGTCGCGCTCTGGGTGAGGAACCCCGCCTTCGCAAAGTCCACGCGGGTCGCAATCGACGAGATATGGGACGAGAGTTCTGGACGAAAGGGCAGAGGATAGGTGCGATGCCCAAAACAAAGCGGAAGCATCCTTCGCTCGCCGACGCCCGCGCCTTCAAGGCGGGCTATGCTCACGTCCGCAAGAGCGACCCTCAGCTCAAGCCAATCCTTGACGCGCGCGGAGTCCTCAAGTTCAAGCCCGAGGGCGAGCCCTTCGAGTCGCTAGTGGAGTCGATCCTCTCGCAGCAGCTCGCCGGCTCCGCCGCCTCCGCGATAATCAAGAAGGTCAGAGGGCTCTTCCCAGACGGGGAGCTTGAGGCCAAGCGGGTCCATCGCATCGACTCAAGGAGGCTCCGCTCCGCCGGCGTCTCGCCCCAGAAGCTGACCTACCTGAAGGACCTCTCCGCGCGGGTGGTGGAAGGGCGGCTCGACCTCGCGGCGCTGGAATCGATGCCCGACGACGAGATAATCGAGGTCCTCGACGAGGTGAAGGGCATAGGGCCATGGACCGTCCACATGTTCCTCATCTTCACGCTCGGCAGACCGAACGTCCTCCCCGTGGACGACTATGGGATCAGGATGAGCGTGCAGCGGGTCTACGGCCTCAGGGAGCTGCCGAAGAAGGGCGACATCGAGAAGCTCGCCGAGAGGTGGCACCCGTATTGCACGGTGGCCTCGCTGTATCTCTGGCACGCGAAAGACAACGAAAGCTAAATGAGCGCGTGGAAGTCGGGTCGGTCCTCTTGACGCTCTTCGGCCCGGAGCACGAGCACGTCCTCCTCTCGCTCTACGAGGCCGAGGGGGCCGAGACCTACGGCAGCCTCCTCCGGAGCCTTTCGGCCGTCCTCGAGGAGAAGGTGCTCCCCCTCTCCCTCGCCCTCGACCAGGGGGAGGGCGACGTCAAGGAGACGCGCCAGGTCCTCTTCGAGCAAGGGGTGTGCAAGCTCTCTCACCCCGGCGGCTACGGGGGGATGAGCCTCCCCTTCGGCGTGTACGCCCTTGCCATGGAGCTCGCCGGGGAGGCCGACGCCAGCACCGCGATGAGCCTCGGCATCCACAACACGGTCGCCGACGCCATAGCGCTCTTCGGGTCGGGCGAGCAGAAGCGCCTCCTCCTCCCGCCCCTCCTCTCCGGGGAGAAGCTCGCCGCCTTCGCCCTGACCGAGCCCTCGTCCGGGTCCGACGCGCGCTCGATGCGCACGAAGGCCTCGAAGGACGGGAAGCACTACGTCATCGAAGGGTCGAAGATGTTCATCACCAACGCGGGGGAGGCTGACATCTACCTCGTCTTCGCCAGCACGGGCAGCGGCCACGGGGCCTTCTTGGTCGACAAGTCCAACCCGGGCCTGAAGGTGGGGAAGGACATGGGCGAGAAGCTGGGGATGCGCGGCTCCCACACCGCGGAGGTGACGCTCGAGAAGTGCAAGGTCCTGGCAGAGGACTCGCTCATCGGGAACGAGGGGCTCGGGTTCGAGCACGCGAAGACGCTCCTCGACTCCAGCCGCATCGTGATGGGGATGATATGCGTCGGCATAGCCCGCGCCGCCCACGGCAAGGCGCTCGCCTACGCCAAGGAGAGGGAGCTCTTCGGGAAGAAGCTCTCGGACCTGCAGCTCACCAGGGAGAAGCTCGCGGACGCCGCCATCGGCATAAGCTCCGCGCGCCTCCTCTGCATGCACGCGGCCAGGCTCAAGGAGCTAGGGCTCCCGTTCGCGTCCGAGGCCGCGCAGGGGAAGGTCCTCGCGACCGAGATGGCGGTCAGGACGTGCGACGCCGCCGTCCAGCTCCTCGGAGGCTACGGCTACACCAGCGACGACGTCCACCGGCACCTGAGGGACGCGCGGCTCCTAACCATCGGCGAGGGCGCCTCCGAGGTCCTGAGAATGCTTATCGCCTCTCTAGAGCTGGAGCGCCCGAGTTGAACATCGTCGTCCTGGTGAAGAACGCCGTCAACGAGGCGGAGCTGCGCGCCGACCCCGAGGGTCACCCTGTGCTCAAGGGCGCCGCCGCGAAGATGAGCAACTTCGACATGAACGGGGTCGAGGAGGCTGTGAGGCAGAAGGAGAAGAACGAGGGGACCGTGATAGTGCTCACGCTAGGGGGCGCGGACGCGAAGAAGGCGATCAGGGAGGCGATGGCGATGGGAGGGACCAAGGCCGTCCACATCGTCGCCGAACCCGCGGAGTCGCCCGACTCGCTCGGCACAGCCTACCTCCTCGCGAAGGCCATCAAGCGCATCGGGGAAGTGGACCTGGTGGTCTGCTCCGAGGGCGCCTCCGACACCTACCAAGGGCAGGTGGGCGCGATGGTGGCGGAGCATCTCGACCTTCCGTTCATCGGCTACGCCAAGAAGGTGGACACCGAGGCTGGAAAGATCAGGTGCGAGCAGGGGTTCGAAGGCGGGGTCAGGGTCCTCGAGGCGAAGCTCCCCGCGGTGGTCTCTGTAGTGAGCGAGACAAACGTCCCCCGGTACCCCACCCTCCTTCAGGTCATGGTGGCGGGCAGGAAGACCATCGAGGACGTCCCGCTCGCATCCCTAAAGGGGCCCGACTACCCTGAGACCGGGATGGAGGTGCTCGACGTCACCCTTCAGGCGGGGGACAGGAAGCACGTGATCTTCGACGGTGCCCCCGAGGAGGCCGCCAAGAAGCTCGTCGACGCGCTGAAACAGGAGGGCGTCCTTTGACCGCGCAGGTCCTCACGTATTCGGAGAGCGCCGACCTTGCGGGAGAAGTCGCGGCCGCTGGGGCAGAGCTCGCGAAGCTGCTGGGCACGGACACGGTGGCGGTGGAGCTCGACGAGGTGAGCTCCAGGCTGCGCTCCTCTGGAAAGGCGCTCCTCGTCAAAGGCGACAGGGCGCTGGAGGCCGACGCAGACTCCGCCGCGGCGGCCATCGTCGAGGTCGCAAAGGCGAAGGGGTTCGGGGCCTTGCTGGTGGGCGAGACGAGGTTCGGGACCATCGTGGCCGCGAAGGTGGCCGCGCGTCTCAAAGTGGGCTCCCTCGGGAAGGGGAAGAAGGTGCGCGCCGAGGGGGAGCGGCTCGTCATAGAGAGGGACGCCTACGGAGGGAAGTTCGTGGCAAAGGTCGCAGCCAAGATGCCCTGCGTGGCGATCGTGCAGGCGGGCGCGTACAAGGCGTCCGACTCGCCGATTGGGCCCGCGGAGACGATGAGCGTGAGCGTCGGAGAACCAAGGGTCGTGACCGTGGCGACCAAGCAGAGTCAGCGGGGGGAGGCGGACATCAAGTCTGCCCAGACGATCGTCTCCGCCGGCAGGGGCTTCGCGAAGAAGGAAGACCTCGCCATCGCGCAGAACCTAGCGAGCGCGATGGGGGCTGCTCTGGGGTGCTCGCGCCCGATCTCGTCGGACCTAGGGTGGCTGGGGGAGGAGGCTCACATCGGGCTCACAGGCGCATACGTGCACCCGCAGCTCTACGTCGCCGTGGGGATATCGGGCCAGCTGCAGCACGTCGCCGGGATCAAGGATTCCAAGGTGATCGTCGCGATAAACAAGGACGCGCAGGCGCCGATATTCCAGGTCGCGGACTATGGCGTCGTGGGGGACCTCTACGAGGTCGTGCCCGCGATAACGAAGCTGCTCAAGCAGGGCTAGCGCGCGAAAGAAGAGGCTAGACTATCAAAAGCCGTCAGCGGTCGCCCCAACCATCGCGTCGGGGACGACCCAGCACATTCTTTTCGCGGCGGCTCTACCAGTTGGCGTCGAATCCGTACGAGTGGTCGTTCGCGTTGAGCGCGAGCGTCCCAGCCTGCGCGTTGCCGGTCCTGTTCTCGGGGATCATGTTCCAGGACACGTTCACCCGGTACGATTCGCGGTTGGGCAGTTGGATCGAGTACTCGCCATTGGTGGCCACGGCCAAGAACACCTGGCCTGTGGCGGCGTTCGTGAACTCGACGCTCGCCGGGTAGGTGTCAGTCTTGCTCAGGGGCGTGAACCTGCCCGAGACCGTGACGGTCGGATATTGCTCCATCACCGGCATGGTCGCGAGCGACCCGAACTTGTCCAGCACCAATGACCTGACCCCGTCCTTGACCTCTACGATGGACTCGTTGTCGATGTTCCAGGTCTCGGGGATGCGGAAGTTGAGCATCCCGTCGCGCGGCAGTGGGAGCTCCGTCCTTGCCACCCCGGATACGTCCAGGGCGCTGATCTGCTTGCCGTCATATGTGACGTTGCACTTCTCCACGTATCTGTTGCCCCTGACCACGATCGCCCAGTTGCTTGGGAATGGCGATGTGACCCGCTGCTTCAGGGTCTGGATGTAGACCTCAGCCTGCAACTTGTCCACGACGATTATCATGACCTGGTCGCCGACGTCGACATCGGCGTCCTCTCGAACCGGAGCGACGACGAACTTGCCAGCTCCGGTCAGCCTCTCGACCTTTCCCTCTACGACGAGGACGCCGCGCTTCGACTCTCTCACGGTCATCCTCTCCTCTCCCGATGTATCGGTCTCAGTGATGATAGACATGCTCGTAGACGGCGGCCGCCCTATATAGGGCGCTGACAAGATCGCGCCCTAAGAATCATCCCTCGATGACTTATGCCTAGGACGCTTCATTTGTAGCATGGAATACTGCAAGAACTGCGGGGCCACGAAGGGCGCCGGCGGAGGGCATTGCCCGAGCCAGCTCGTCGGGGGTTCGCACTCATTTCTCACGGGCAGCCCGGAGAGCGCGTGCAAACGCTGCAACATGCTCATAGGCGGAGACGGCACCGCCTGCAAGTCATTCAACCGCGCCCACGATTTCGTGTGACGCCGAGAGAGGCTCGCCGAGCCCATAGCCCCGCCGGCTATGCGAGTCGCGAAGGGTCTCTTACTTGATCTCGCGCAGGCGCCCCGTCTTCACGTCGTAGACGAACCCGCGGATCTTGCCTTTCTTCGGGACGAAGGGGCTGGCCTTGATCCTCCCTATGCTCTGCCTCACGTCTGCGTCCAGGTCGGAGAACGCCTCCAGCGCGAAGGGGGGCCGTATCCCGGTCTCCGCCTCGATCTTCCTCTTCTCCTCGTCATCCTTGAACGTCAGCATCCCGCAGTCGGTGTGATGGATCAGCAGTATCTCCTCGGTCCCTAAGAGGCGCTGGGAGATCACGAGCGAGCGGACCGCGTCGTCCGTCGCCACCCCTCCCGCGTTCCTGATCACGTGCGCGTCGCCCACCTCCAGCCCAAGTATCTTGTGGACGTCCAGCCTCGCGTCCATGCACGCTAGCACAGCGAGCCTTCTGGCGGGTGGCAGCGGAAGGCTCCCCTTTGTGAAGCTCCTCGCGGCCGCTTCGTTGTTCTTCAGCAGTAGCTCGGTTTGACTCATCGGCAGGCCGAAATCACATATGTGATATAATAATGCCTGCTAATACTATTCTCAAGGGAATCGACATTCCCTCGACTCATTTCCTATTTGCGCGCGGCGCCCGGCGCTTATATACACGTATACCGTTATACCTCATGACCGAATTGGTCGAATCCACCACCGTGAAAGTCACAAAGGACACAGCCAGACGGCTGGCCGCTCTACAGCGGAGCTTCCAAGCCAAGAGCATGGACGAGACGATAGAAATCCTGGTGAAGAGGAGGAGGAAAGAAGTGCTCGACGCGGCGCTCGGCAGCGACCCGGTGAAGTCAAGGAAGTTCACGGAGGAAGACCGTCTTGAAGACCGTAGTTGACTCGTGGGCGTGGGTGGAGCTCTTCAAGGACAGCCCTCCCGGACGGAGCGCCAAGGCGCGGATAGAGGAGTCCGACGATGCGTTCACGCCGAGCCTGGTCCTCGCGGAGCTAGCAACGAAATATCTCAGGGAAGGCGATAATCCCGCGGACATACGCAGATGGCTCAAGATGATAGCGGAGGCGACCCAAGTGGTCGAAATCGACTTGCGTCTCGCTGAAGAGTCCGGGAAAGCGTCTATGCAGCTTGCGAAGAAGGCCTCAGAGGAGGGTCTGAGGAAGCCCGGGCTTGGCGATGCGATCGTATTGGCAACCACCAGGATCATGGAGGCGCGCCTCCTGACGGGCGACCCGCACTTCAAGGGCCTCCCCGAGACGCTCTGGCTAGGCGAATAAAGCGGTCTCTCCACGGCCATGGTTTCAAAGATCGTCTTCGCAGAGACTCGTCTCTGCCAGGTCGCGCTAGGGCTGCAGCCTCTCTGCGATTATCTCGGCAATGTCTCTCACCTCGAGCCCTCCCCCGGCCCCTTTGGCCGCGTCCTCGAGCATCGTGATGCAGAAGGGGCACGCCACGGCGATTGTCTTCGCGCCCGTCTCCGCGGCCTCCTCCACGCGAATCGCGCTGATCTTCTCCTTCTCCGGCACCTGATACCAGACGTTCGCCCCGCCCCCGCCGCAGCAGAAGCTCTTCTCCCTGCTCCTAGGCATCTCGACCAGCTCGAAGCCCTCCGCGGCCTTGATGACGTCCCTCGGGGCGTCGTAGACCCCGTTCACCCTTCCCAGGTTGCACGGGTCGTGGAAGGTCACCACCCCCTCGCCCTTGCCCACCTTGAGCCGCCCCTGCGTGACCAGCTCGCCGATGAGCTGGGAGTGGTGTATGACCTGGAACTCCGCCCCGAACTCGGGGTACTCGTTGAGGAACGTGTTGAAGCAGTGCGGGCAATGGACCACCACCTTCTTCGACCCCGAGCGCGCGATGTTCTCGATGTTCCTGAGGGCGAGCTCCTGGAAGCGCGCCTCCTCTCCCATCCTCCTCACCGGCTCCCCCGTGCACGCCTCGTCGTTCCCGAGTATCGCGTAGCTAACCTTCGCCGCGTCGAGGATCTTCACCACCGACTGCGTGAGCTTCCTCCCCCTGGGGTCGTAGCTCCCCTGGCACCCGACCCAGTAGAGGTACTCGGGGCGGGGGTTCTCCTTGAGCGTCGGGACGCCTGCCTCCACGAGCCAGCTCTGCCTGTCCTGCTGGGGGAGTCCGAACGGGTTGTTCGCCCGCCCGACGTTCTCGAGGAAGGTGCGTTTCATGGGGTCGAGCCTGTTCTCCGCGACAAGCGTGCGCCGGAAGTCGACGATGTAGTCGACCTGGTTGATGAAGACCGGGCAGGCCTCCACGCACGCGTTGCAGGTCGTGCACGCCCAGAGCTCGCTCTCGCGTATCGTCCCCTTCGCGAAGACGTCCTCTTTCGGGGCTGCCCTCGACTTCTTGCCGAGGTCCTGGACGACGTCCCTAGGCGAGAGGTCCCTCCCCGCGGCGTTCGCCGGGCAGACCTCCTGGCACCTCCCGCAGTTTGTGCACGCGTCGAGAGCGAGGAGTCTCAGAGGTGAAAAGTCGCCCGCGGTGTGGGCGTTGGGCGGCGTCTCCACCTCCCCCGTCTTGAGCATCTCCGCGAGGCTGAAGGGGGTGCTGAGCCTCCCACGGGGCTTCTCGGGCGCGAGGACGATGTTAGAGGCCGAGGTGAAGACGTGGACGAGCTTCGTGTAGGGGGTGAGGGCTATCAGCGCCATGACCGAGAACATGTGCGCCCACCAGAATCCCTGGTAGACGACCTGCGCCTGCCCGACCGAGAGCGCCAGCGTCCCCCCGATGAGCGCCGAGAGCCCGTCCCCCACGGGCGAGAAGATGGCCCACTGCGAGGGGATGGCCACGAACCTCAGCGCCTCGACGACGAACCCGGAGGCGCCTATCCAGATGAGCATCCCAAGCACCACGCGGTCGTCCCAGCCCGTCCTCAGCTTGTCCAGCCGCTGGACGTAGCGCCGGTAGACCGCCATCGCGAGCCCGACGATGAACAAGCTTCCGAGGGTGTCCCCGAGGAACTCGAGCGTGAGGTAAAAGTCCCCCTTGATGAAAGTCCCCCCGCCGAAGACGGGCAGGAGGTCGCTCTGGACGAAGATCAGGCTGGTGTACGCGAAGAGCATGAGGAACCCGTAGAAGAGGGCGCCGTGCATCACTCCCCCAGACCCGCCCTCGAGGACCTTCCTCTGGCCCAGGGCGTACTTGCCGAACCTTCCGAGCTTCGTCGTGAGGTCCTTGGACGAGAGCGAGAGGAACTCCACGATGCCCAGCCCGTAGCTCCTCAGGTGCCTGTACAGGCCGAAAAGCATGATGAGGCCAGCCGCGAAGAACGTGAGGTAGACCAGGGCGGGCGCGTAGGAGGGCAGGAAAAGATAGCTCTGGCGCACCGGCTCGGACAACGGATGAACTCGTCGTCCCAGATTTGGTTAATACAGGTTCCGACCCCCGTTCCTTCCGCGCTTGCTGGTATTGAGAAGTCTGTAACCTGCCCTTCATGTTGTCTTCTTGTCGACACTTATCCTGATTATCTTGCCTCCTCCCGCGGGAAGCATTAGTAGAACGTCGTCGCCACCGACGCTGACTTTCTCGTTGGCGTACGGCATGAGCTCGTGGAGCACCTTCCTCGCAGTGTCGGAGGGCTTCTCCCTGCTCGGAACGAGCGTGACGTGTCCCTTTGCCACCTTCATTATCGCCTCCTCCGGTCCTGAGATTATTCTCCCGTGTTCGTCGACGCCGACGGCTACCTCGACCGTGTTCTTCGTGACGAAGTTCTTCTTCCCATTGATCGCGAAAGAGCCGTGGGCGAGGAACTCCCCGCTCTGCCCCGCCATGCCCACCTGCTCCGGGCTTACCCAGTACGCATCGGCCGCGCCTAGCCCGGTCTTCCACGCGCTGCTGAACGCCGCTGTCGCCTTCGCCACCTCCCTGACCTCCTCCTCGGTCTGCTCCTTCCCGCCCTTGAGAACGAAGAACGGCGAGCCGAACAGGTCGGCGTGGTAGACCGTGTCGCCTTCCTGCAGGTGCCTCCGTATCAAAGTCGTGTTGCTCTGCGCGTCGCGCCCTCCGATTGCGAGCTTCCCTCCCGTCGTGAAGAACCACCTGAACTTCTCATACCACTCCTTCTTGGCCTTGGAAAGGGGGATCGCCTTCACCCGGGCGGTCTCTTCCTTCCCGCTCTCTTTCTTGAGCTTGGGCTGCAGCTTCTTGATCGCGTCGTCTATGTCCTGGATGTCGCGCTCCGTCCTCTTCGCCCTGTCGAAGATGGCCGACGAGATTGACGCCTGCCCCTTCTCCGCTAGCTTGTCCAAGGAGGACAGCAGGTCGGAGGGGATGACCTTCGCCGCCTTCGCCATCTCCACCGCCTGCTCCATATCGGGGGCGGCCCTCACACGGGGCGCGCGCTTCCGCAGCTCGGCCGCCCGCTACGCGCGGCCGGGCTGCTTCGCCGCGAGGTCGGCAATCGGGGCCGGACGCG
>VFSW01015873.1_pt1 | contig 10320 bp, 5 predicted proteins | sample 5358111 | NCBI WGS metagenome assembly VFSW01 (sample SAMN11554181, study PRJNA540505) | mine drainage metagenome | isolation source: sediment from site ElyBrook_90M | place: USA: Ely Copper Mine, Vershire, VT | collected 2017
GCTTAACACTCCTCATCACAATTATAAACGGAATGAAAATGATCAATTTTATACATTGAGTATCTCCTATCCATTTAAAAGGTACTGCGGAGAGTTTGAAGCTGTAGCGGCCCATACGCGCTATCAGAAATATGGATGGGATTGCTTCCGTCTGACAGGCCGGTATCAATGGTTTAGTGAAGCTGAAGGGGATAAATATACCATGGTGACCGGTCTGACTTTAACAGAGCCTTTTTCAAGAGCTTTGGATGACGTCAGTTCCTTTCACAATGGACATATCGAAGGTGAGCTTGATCTATCGATCGGTAAGGAATATGGATGTTCCTGCTTGAATGATTACATCTTCCGTTGGTGGGGAATCGTAGGCATGGGAATCGCTGATAAAGGGTCGGCATGGGTGCGCGGAGATGCTGTCTGCGAATATAATTTTGACGACATCCAATATCTGCGTGGATTTGTTCATACTTTGTGGGGAACAGGAGGACACGACATCCATCCTCATCACTTCAAAGGATATGGATGCATTAAACATCGGTCAGTAGATCTGGGACTCCGCTATGGTTATAGTTTGGGTTGTTGGGGAACATTGAGTCTGGAATATGCACGCCGTGTGTATGCCTACAATTTTCCTGCGAATGCGAACCTTGTTTTTTTTGAATATTATCTCCCTTTTGGTTTTCAGTCTCCTTGTAACTATTGATAATGGTGTATGGCTTGAGACAGTTGCGCAATATCTTACTAGCTTCCTTGTCCCTGTTGTTAGCAGGTTGTGAACCTTTTTATGATCCGGTGATCAATGAAGATGTACCCACTTCTCCCGGTTCTACTTGGGATAAAGAGCCGTTGGATGTGAAAGAAACAACGGTGAATCCATTTACGGTCGAAGATTTGTCGGGGGATATGACATTATCCCGTTTGTTAGATATCGCCCTTTACAATCATCCTTCAACTCGGATGAGTTGGAATGCCGCTCGAGCTTCTGCCTATGCCTATCACGCAGCATTAAGTCCCTATTATCCCACGATCGATTATGCCGGCACACTTAATGCACAAACGAATAGCGGAACCCGTTTTGCTACATCAGGCTCAGGGATCGTCGCTACTCCCGGAACTGCTAAGGCTGGCACGACAAGTTTGACGACCGCCACCAATAATTTTAGTCTGACCTATCTGCTATTGGATTTTGGGGGACGTAACGCTCAGGCCGAACTAGCGCGACAGACTTTGTTTGCCTCGAATTGGCAACATAACTACACCATGCAGCAAGTGATGTTAGCGGTTTTGAATGCCTATACATCCTATCTGGGAAATCGGGGACTCGTTATCGCCTATGAGCAGAACCTCAAAGATGCTGAAGTAGCTTTGAATGCGGCTCAGGTGATGAAAACGGCAGGACTCGCCACAATGACCGATGTGTTGTTGGCTCAAACGACAGTCGAGCAAACGCGCACGCAGTTGTATCAAGCTCAGGGGCTGAAAAGACCTCCTTTGCCGAAATTTTGATCGCGGTGGGACTACCTGCCGATTCGGATATCACGATGGAGGAACTGCCTCAGGAGCTGCCCGTGATGGAGATATCGGGAGATATTTCCAGCTTATTGGAGTTAGCCAAGGAACAACGTCCCGATTTAGGCGTGGCCATTGCCGCTATCCGCGAGCAAGAAGCCGAATTAGCCGTCGCTTATTCGGCCGGTATGCCGACATTGAGCGCCTATATGGATTGGAATCAGATTCAATTTATTTCACCCAGACAACCACCGGGATACACAGAAGTGGCCGCTCTTGAATTGAGTTTTCCTCTATTCCAAGGTTTTTACTACATGAATACGCAGCGGCAATTGCGAGCTCAAATTGAAGAAGCATTAGCCAATTTAGATGTTCAAGTGGCTGCAGTGTCCACACAAGTGGTTACCGCTTACTATTCCTTTACATCGGCCGTGGCGGCGTTACCCTCAGCTGCCGCAGCGGTAGAATCCAGTAGGAGGGCTTTCCGAGGTTATGTAGTCCAATATAAAGTGGGCACTGCCTCGATATTAGACGTCCTTACAGCTTTGACTATGCTGAGTACAGCTCGATCTCAAGAAGTGGTGACACGGACTCAATGGGCTTCCTCACTGGCGAATTTAGCCTTTTCGGTGGGCGCATTAGATGAAAATGGAGGCCAATGGGAAAAGGCGCCTCCAAAAGAATTATCAGAACTTCCAATTACCGATGACAAGGGGACACATGAAGATTAGAAAACCACTTTGTTTTTTAATGTTAATGGCATGTTTATCGTTCATACTGACAGGATGTTTTGGTAAAAAACATAAGCCTGCACCTACACCTCCTAATGTAACCACGACGCAGGTAAAACAACAAGATACGCCTATCTATATCGATACCATTGGACAGGTCATCTCACCCGTCACCGTTAATATCCGTCCACAAGTAGCTGGTAAATTGATTAAAACCTATCTCCAGCAAGGGGATATGGTGAAAGAGGGCGAAGTTATTTACGAAATCGATCCAAGACCCTATCAAGCTCTTCTTGATGAAGCCTTGGCTCAACTCAAGCATGATCAAGCTCTTCTTGAGTATGCGGCAGACGTTGTGAAAAGGTATAAGACGGTCGTAGAAGAGGATTTCGTTTCTATCATCACATATGAGCAATATGAAAGTAATTTGAGTGCTGCTCAAGCCCAAGTGGACCTCGACAAAGCGGCTGTTACAGCCGCTCAGATTAATCTCGACTTTTGCAAGATCGTAGCACCTGTTTCAGGAAAAATTAGCTATTTCAATGTCGATGTGGGTAATATTCTGGCCATTGATGATCCCAATCAAATCACTGTGATCCGTCCTTATTCCCCCATTGACATCACTTTTTCCCTCCCACAACAACAATTCGAGCTTATCCGGCACGAACAAGGAGATGCGGGACAGTGGAAATTCGTGGCCACATTGCCTGAATACCCAAATGAAAAATTCAATGGAACCTCCTATTTCATCGATAACCAGTTGGATCAAAATACGGGGACTATCCTCTTAAAAGGACGTCTGCCAAATGAAAATAGAGCCCTATGGCCCGGGCAATTCATTCGGATCAAAGTATTATACCGCATGGCTCCAATGGCTTTAATCGTTCCTCCAAGCTCTGTGCTGATTGGCAAAGATGGACCTTATATTTACACGATCGATAAAGAGGGGAAAGCTCTAAACCATAATGTGACCGTCCTGATTAGAACTGAAGAATACATTGCGGTGCAATCAGATCAAGTCCATGAAGGCGATACTGTGATTGTCGATGGTCAAATCAATGTAGCTCCAGGCATACTTGTGAATGCAGTAACCACCAATAAACAATGAATTTATCTGCACCATTCATTAAACGACCTGTGATGACCACGTTAGCGATGGTGGCGATTTTATTTACGGGATTGGTCTGCTACTATTTATTGCCCATCAGCAGCATGCCGAATGTCAATTTTCCTACCATTAATGTCAGAGCGACGTTTCCTGGAGCTCTTCCTGAAACGATGGCAAATTCTGTAGCTTTGCCCCTTGAAAAACAGTTCATGGCCATTCCTGGATTGCGCATTGTCAGCTCGAATAACACTTTGGGGAATTCAAGCATTGTCTTGCAGTTTGAAATTGATAAAGACATTCTAACCGCCGCACAAGATGTTCAAGAAGCTGTTTCAACAGCCTTGCCCTATTTACCGCCGGGCATTCCGTATGGTCCTGTTTACCGCAAAGTCAATCCGGCTCAACAACCTGTCATCATCATTGGTTTGACCTCTCCGACGATGCCTCGAACCGATTTGTATACTTATGCCAATACCTTGATTGGACAGCGTATTTCAATGCTGGCTGGTGTTTCTCAAGTCACAACGTATGGATCCATATTGGCGGTTCGCATTCAGGTTGATCCGGCTAAACTCGTGACACATGATGTCACGTTGGCCGAGGTGGCGCAAGCCATTCAGCATGAAAATGTGTTTTTGCCGACGGGTCAATTGGATGGTATCATCGAAGCTCCCATTATATCGGCTGATGGGGTGGTGGTGAAAGCGAGAGACTATGAAGAGATGATCGTCGCATACCGCAACGGAACACCTGTTCGTATCAGAGATATTGGAAGAGCAATCGATAATTTCCAGAATAATAAAATCATGGTGGAATATGTCGATAAATACGGAGCTGAGCCGTCGGTTGTTTTAGCGATTCAAAAGGAGCCTGGTGCCAATACCGTGACGATCGCCGAAGGGATCTATAAGCTATTAGAAGACATTAAGGGTGAGCTTCCGGCAGCTATTGACACACACATAATCATCGACCACTCGATTCCCGTACGTACCGCCATTAGTGATGCGATCAAAACACTCGCTTTGGCATTAGTCCTCGTCGTTTTCGTGATCTTCCTTTTTTTAGGAAAAATTGCCGATACCATTATCCCTTCGCTTGTCCTCCCCATGTCGGTAATCGGCACTTTCATCGTGATGTATGCCCTAAATTTTACCTTAGATAATTTATCGGTGTTAGCTTTGACGCTCGCGGTGGGATTTATCATCGACGATGCAGTAGTGGTTTTGGAAAATATTACCAGACGTGTGGAAATGGGAGATTCGGTCCTCAACGCCTCCTTGGAAGGAGCCCGTGAAATTGGCTTCACCGTCGTCTCGATGTCCCTTTCACTACTAGCCGTTTTCATCCCCATGCTATTTATGGGGGGTCTCATCGGCAAAATCTTTAGTGAGTTTGCCATTACACTCGCTGTGATCACGGTTATTTCAGGATTGATCTCGCTCACACTAACCCCCATGTTATGTAGCCGTTTCATTCTTCCCCGTAATGTGCCGGGCTATAAGAAATCGATGACTGAAAAGTTTTCAGAAAGACTCAATTCATCATTGGAAAAAGGGTATCACAAACTATTGTTGAAAGTTTTTAATCATCAAGTCATCACACTGGCCATCGGATTTGCAAGCCTTATCGCCACCCTTTACTTGTTTGTACATATTCCCGTCGATTTTATCCCCAATGAAGACGTGGGCTTCTTTGTGGTCTACACCCAGGAAATGGAGGGGGGATCTTCTTCGCGATTACTCGACTACAAAAACCAAATTGTCGAAGTGATCAAAAATGATCCGAGCGTAGAGGCCTTCGTAGCTATTAGCTCGATCAATGAATATCGAAAAGGATTGAATTACATCCGTCTCAAACCTGCCGATCAACGTCCGCCGATTAATACGATCATCCAGAATATGTATATCAAGCTCAGCAAAATCGAAGGGGTGCAATCCTTTATCAAAAACATCCCTTTAATTGATTTGGCCATTGGACAAGAAAGCCGTTCAGCCTATCAATTTGCGCTGCAAGGGATCAATCCCGAAGCGATCTATTCGTCAGCCAGGAAGCTGTTGGACAAAATGAAGAAAGAACCGATGTTTCAAGGGATCAATAGCGATTTAGAAATCGACACACCTCAAATCAATGTGAAGATATTACGGGATCAAGCGGCTCAGTATGGAATCACAGCGACAGATGTGGAAAATGCCTTTAGCTATAGTTATTCGGGCAATTTAATCTCTCTTATTCAAACGTCAATCGATCAATATAACGTGATACTGGAGCTCTATCCTGAATTTCAACGGTTGCCTAACACCTTCAATGATATCTGGCTTCGCTCTCCTTTCAATCAGGAGTTAGTGCCGCTATCAGCGACGATGCAGTGGGAGGAAGGACTTGGAGCGACGAGTGTGAATCATATTAGTCAGTTTCCTGCTGTGACCATCTCCTTTAATTTGGCTCCTGATGTTCCTTTGGAAACCGCCTTAAATCGGTTAGACCAATTAACCAAAGAACTAGTAGCACCAGGCGTTTCAGCAGAACCAATTGGCGCGGCTCGCACTTTTAATGAATCGATTCAATCGTCAGGCTATCTATTGATTATCACCGTATTTTGCATCTACATCATCTTGGGTGTGTTGTACGAAAGCTTTATCCACCCGATTACCATCCTCGCGACTTTACCTCCCGCGACCTTCGGCGGGCTTCTCGTTTTGTTGGTCTTTAATATCCCTCTATCGCTCTATTCTTTCTTAGGGATTATTTTGCTAATCGGGATTGTGAAGAAGAACGGGATTATGATTGTCGATTTTGCCATTGAAAATATTCGGTTACGCGGCATGGAAGCACGAGAGGCGATCATCGATGCCTGCCTGGTGCGGTTTAGACCGATTATGATGACGACGATGGCGGCGGTGTTTGGGGTGCTACCGATCGCCCTAGGATTTGGAGCGGATGCCGATGCCCGCCGTCCATTGGGTTTAGTGATTATTGGAGGGCTTTGCATCTCTCAACTTATCACCTTATTTATCACACCGATATTGTATTTGGAACTAGAGCGTTTAAGTGAGAAATTTTCAAAACCCAAAATGAAACTTAAAGAAGCTTAATAGAAATATATGAACTTGTCTGCCCCATTTATCCATCGTCCCATTATGACCACACTGATGGTGGTGGCGATCCTGTTTGCAGGCATTTTGTCCTATTACCGTCTGCCCATCAGCAATCTACCCAACGTGACTTATCCCACGATTAACGTCAGCGTATCCTATCCGGGAATGACACCTGAGGTTATGGCGCATGCGATTGCCCTTCCTCTCGAAAAACAATTCATGGCCATTCCTGGAGCTGTCCTGGTCAGCTCGAACAATACCCTTGGAAGTAGCAGCATTGTCATCCAATTCGATATCAATAAAAACATGACCGAGGCAGCCCAGGACGTACAATCGGCGATCATCACCGCAACGCCGCAGCTCCCTCCCAATCTTCCTTATGCCCCCACCTATCGGAAGGTGAATCCGGCTGAACTACCTGTTATCTATATTGGTTTAACCTCCAAAACATTGCGCTTGAACGATCTCTATACCTATGCCAATAACTTGATCGGCCAACGCATTTCAATGCAGTCAGGAGTCTCGCAGGTCACGGTGTTTGGTTCCCCTTTGGCCATCCGCATTCAGGTGGATCCGGCTAAACTAGTGGCCAATGATATTTCACTATCAGAATTAGCCACGGCCATTGCTTTGGGAAATGTGAACCTTCCGACCGGTCAGCTCGATGGCAAGATCGAGGCTCCTAATGTATCTGTCGATGGTCAATTGGTTACGGCTGATGCATGGGATCCACTGATTGTGGCCTATCGAAATGGAACTCCCATCCGCATTCAAGACCTTGGTAAAACTTACGAAAGCTTTCAAAATGATAAAATTCATGTGGAATATGTCGATAAGGATAAAGCTGAATCGACGATTTTACTGGCAATTCAAAAAGAACCCAACGCTAATACGGTGGCTATTTCAGATTCGATTTATGCCTTATTGGATAAATTGAAAAAGGAGCTTCCTCAATCGGTCGAGTTGAATGTCTTCTATGATCGCTCAGAATCCATTCGCGCTTCCATCGATGATGTGAAGCTGACGCTACTCATCGCCCTCGTTCTAGTGGTCTTAGTGATCACCTTGTATTTAGGTAAGGTGGCTGACACTGTTATCCCATCGGTTGTGATGCCGATGTCTGTGATTGCCACTTTTATCATCATGGATTGGTATCATTTCACATTAGATAATTTGTCCCTTTTAGCCTTGACATTAGCTGTGGGATTCATCATAGATGATGCGATCGTGGTCCTGGAAAATATTGTGAGACGTCAAGAAGCAGGTGAGGATCGTCTTCAGGCTTCTCTTGAAAGATCTAGACAGATCAGCTTTACGATTGTTTCGATGACCCTATCCTTGATTGCGGTCTTTCTGCCGATGCTCCTCATGGGAGGTCTCATTGGACGCATTCTCAGTGAATTTGCCATTACTCTTTCTGATGTGACATTGATCTCAGGGATCATTTCCTTGAGCCTCACGCCGATGCTTTGCAGTCGATTCCTTCCCGAAAAAAATCAAGAGGGGACCCTCTATAAATTTTCTCACCGCATAAACACAAGAATGCGCGATGCCTATGCTAGGACCCTCGCTAAAGTCATCGACAAATACTATGAAGCTGTTTTAGTGGGATTTGCCTGCTTGCTGCTAACCGTTTTTCTCTTCTATATCATTCCCACAGACTTCCTCCCTGATGAAGATGCGGGCTTCTTTATCGTCTATACCCAAGAGATGGAAGCCGGCTCCTCCAGCCACATGAAAGAGTACGAGAAACAAGTGGCAGAGGTTTTGAAGTCTCATCCCTCTGTCGATAAAGTGGTGGCGATGAGTTCTTATTCGGAGTATCGAAAGGGACAAAACCTCGTGGTTTTAAAACCTCACGGTCAACGTCCTCCGCTTAGAGATATCATTAATGATCTCAGTACAAATCTATCTCGCATTGTAGGCATACAATCATTCATCAAGAATGTGCCGCTGATTGATCTGTCGACTGGACAAGAGAGCCGTGGGGATTATCAGGTGGCGATGCAAAGTATCTTTCCGGAAAAAGTGTATCCTTCGGCTGAAAAATTGATTGATGCGATGATGAAAGATCCGATTTTTGTTGGCGTAAACAGTGACCTTGAGATCCATTCTCCCCAAATCAATGTTTCGATTATGCGGGATAAAGCCTCCTCACTAGGGATTACAGCAGCCGATATTGAAAATGCCTTTAACTTTAGCTTTTCCTACAACTATGTGACGAGGATTGAAACGCCGATTGACCAGTATAATGTGATTTTGGAATTGTTTGATAAATATCAGATGGATACCAACATCTTTAATTTTCTCTGGATGCGCTCTTCAGTTTCTAATGATTTAGTGCCGATGGGAGCTGTCGCCAACTGGAGTGAAGGATTGGGAGTTTCTAGCATCAACCACATTGATCAATTTCCTTCGGTAACGATCGATTTCAATCTAGCGCCTAATATCTCCCTAGAACAAGCCATAAATCGAATTCAGGAGTTGCAGAAAGAAAATGTAGATCCGATTGTCCAGATGCAACCGATCGGTGCTATCCAGACCTATCAAGACTCATTAAAGAATGCAGGATTCCTCTTCTTCATCGCCATTTTTGCTATCTATATCATTCTGGGAATGTTGTATGAGAGTTTTATCCACCCCATCACAGTGCTCACCACCCTTCCTCCCGCTACTTTAGGAGGACTGCTCACATTGTGGATTTTTAACTTGCCTCTTTCAATGTATTCTTATTTGGGCATTATCCTCTTGATTGGCATTGTGAAGAAGAATGGGATTATGATGATCGACTTTGCGTTGGATAACATCCGGACAAAGGGGATGTCCCCGCGTGATGCGATCTACGATGCGTCTTTGGCCCGTTTTAGACCGATTATGATGACAACAGTCGCGGCGATTTTTGGTGCGCTGCCGATTGCTTTAGGGATGGGCGCAAGTGCCGAAGCGCGTCGTCCTTTGGGACTTGTGATCATTGGGGGGTTGTGCCTTTCGCAGTTCATCACTCTTTTTATTACACCTAGCCTATACCTAGTTCTAGAGAAGGTTAACAAGCGCATTCCCTGGCGCTAGATTAGGCCCAGATTTCAGTATTCTCTAATGCTTTGGGAAGAAAGAAATTTAATTCACCCACTAGACTCTTCGTAGCAGGCAATACAAACGATCCCAAGAACAGCCCTGCAGAGTTCTGATCCTTTGTGTCTATTTGGATCGCTGCTAAAGTCTTCTTAAGAGGCTCTGAGAATTTTTGTATATGCTCATGAGTGGCCAAGAATAATTTTTTGTAGACCATTTGAGTTTTGGCGTCAGATTCATTTAATAGATCTTGGAGATTGGGGATGATATGTTTTTCTGCGAGCTGCTTAAAGGTTTGTGAGGCTTTTTGCCCTTCAATCACAGCTTTTACCATGGCGATGGTGATATCTTTTGCATGGAGTGCCACGACCTCTTGCGCAAGTGGAACATTTTGATTAAGATGTTTAACACGTGAGTAGTGGGTTAAATCTTTAGACTTGAGCTCTTTGGATAATATTTGCATGACCAATTGTTGGGCTACGATATCTGGAAAGGTATACTCTTTGGTTTTTTCGATTAGAATATCCAGAAGTTTCGAGAGAACGATATAATTTGCATACAAAGCGACTACCGATGCGGCAGCTCCCATTAACCAGTGGATGTTTGTTCCTACGTAATAGCCTAAAGCCACACCACTGCCGAGTCCACTTAGGATAATAAATGAGGCGGTTGCTATTACGCATACTTTGGCGACAGTCACTAATTTTCGATTTTGAACCCTCTCTTCCAGTAATAGGGCGCGATCGGCCATATCACTTAAAGACGGTATTGAAATAGAACTTGTGGGATGCATATAAACCTTTAATTT
>VFSW01015874.1_pt1 | contig 10319 bp, 13 predicted proteins | sample 5358111 | NCBI WGS metagenome assembly VFSW01 (sample SAMN11554181, study PRJNA540505) | mine drainage metagenome | isolation source: sediment from site ElyBrook_90M | place: USA: Ely Copper Mine, Vershire, VT | collected 2017
ATAAGGTTTTTGCCGATGATTGATCCCGGCGTACCGTTTATTCCGAACGCTCCACCCTCTGCTTTATCGGCGTCCATTGCTTTTTGGTATTCGGTCGCTTTGCTCGTCATGAGCTGTTCGACTTTCACAGAATCAATGCCGAGACTTTTTGTGAGAGCGAGGATATCAGCTTTGTTGCCCCAGCCTGAATTTTCATTGTCCTGCTTGTCATACATTGCTTTGTGCCAAGTGTAGAACTTGTCCGGAGCGACATCCCATACTGCTCGTTCCGCCAATCCTGCCGTTTGCGAATCAGCTCCAAGGAATTGGAAATCCTTAAAGACAATTTTAACCTTGCCCGTTTTGACGTAGTCATTCATGAGTTGCGCGATTGCGTCTTCGTCAAACCGTTTGCAGAATGGGCATTGGTAATCAAACCAATACGCCATCGTAACCGGAGCGTTGGGACTACCTACAAATGGCTCTCCTGCGGTTTTGACTTTGGCGATATCAACGGCAACTCCCTGCGGTTGCTGTGCCGCTTGCTGACCTTGTGGGTTATTTACTGCGACAGTATTATTCGCACCTTTTGATGTGCCGAGATATACCGCACCAGCGATAAGAGCTCCGGCGATAATAATGGCAATTGGGATGGTTAAGGTTGCGCTAGTTTGTACCGGTACCGTTGGCGTCTCCGGTATTTTTGTTTCGGTTTCGTGCTCGTGTGGATGGTGTTCCATATTAATTGTGATTAGGATTTTAAGTTATTATACGAGTAATAATATATAAAAATCAGCGTTAAGATGATCCGCGACTACGGATCAACGCTGATTTACTTAAAACCTATTTAGTAAATTTTTGGATTGAGAATACCGCGCGCAAATGCAAGTTTGAGATGATGAAAAGTCTGCAGATTGGGATTTTGCCGCAGATACAATCTATATGTGAGGAATTCTTGATCGTGGAATTTGCGACTGAAAGGTATCCCTCCAATAGCCACGATTGCAATAAGTCCCAAGGCGAGCAATGCCAAAGTGTCCCGACTACCCCGAGGAATGGATAGAGAAGCGATCCTCCACGAATCCATATGCTGGGAAACAGTCATTCCGCAACACGATGATTCCCCGGGCAAAGACATTGTCACGGTGGATGCATCCGTTTTCGCCATCTGCATCGGGGTCTTATGGAATACGCCCATGCAGAAAAATCCAAAAACCAGTGTCCACATGGTGAGGACGACTACCGGAAGTTTTAGTTTTTGGATTGCTTGTAAAAACATATAATTATGGATTTTGTTTTCGCTCACCAATCTTCTGGCTTACATAGTAGCCAAGCAGACCCGTGCCGAGAGCTATTATCGCACTTCCTAAAATATCGATGGGATTATGGATACCGACATAGACCCTCGAAGCTCCGACAACAAGCGCAAGAATAAAGATGCCGATTGCAATCCTTTTATTAAACGGGAAAAGAATTGCGGCGATGGATGATATAAGCAAGGCATGATCCGATGGAAAACCATTATCGGGCTCATGGGGAATGAGCGGGGTAAAATGTCCCGTAACGAATGGTCGTGGATCGTAATACAGCATAGCCACAATCTTTGCGACGATGTATACCATCGACAGCGTGATAACTCCGAAAATGATAACCTCTTTTTTCTTCTGCCACGGCAATCCTAAAAAGTAAAAGCCAGCAACTGCGAGTGCTATGAAGATGAGATATTTTGCTCCAAAGATTGCGAAAGAGTCCATAGTTTTTATTTAATGTGGAAACGAATGATGCTTTTTGAAATACTTATACTCGTGCCAAGTAAGGACGATGACGAAAATATCAAATATAGTAAAGAATATGAGGAAAACAGAATGAGTGAACGTATAGCGGTACATTTGATACGCGATGAACAGGAAGAATACAACAATCGCGGCTGGATACGCCCATAGCTTGTTACGCAACAACCCGACTACCAAAACTATTTTAATGATGCCGTGGCTTAAAAGGTAGACTGCCGCAAACAGCTGGGCATGACCCGTAAACAATGGCAGGTAGTGCTGGATGTTCATTGCCAGAAAATCAGTCGGATCTTCTATCAGCTCATTGCGGATAAGAATTTCCACAAGTTGCACGAACGTGCCGGTAAACAGGAGCAGTACGCCACCTACTATTTCCAAAACACCATTGAGAGCCTTCAAAAGAACGCCTCCAATGAAAACTCGGTGTATGTATTTTTCTCTGATGTCTTGGTTCATGTAAATAATTTCCTAACAGTTGCCACTTTATAGATTCGGAATGTACTCCTGATGACCGCAATGACAGGCCGTGCCGTCGTTAGTGGCCATGCTGAAGTAAGATTTTTTGCCGACAACAATAAAGTCTGCAAAGAACGGCTTATACGATAGGACATCCGAATCGCTCTGGAACTTTTTCATGAGCTTAATGTCATCGTCAGTCGGAGTTGCGTCGCCGCTCGGATGATTTATAAGGACGATAAATCGCTTGGCAAGAAACAGATTGTAGTAATGGTGGAACGTTTGCGTCTCGAACGTTTTAGGGGTTTGCCCGAGGAACACTTGGTGTGCGAGAAAAAGATGATTTTCGTCCAAATAGATGCCGATTATTTTCGACACTTGATCGGTCTCCAAATCTTTCAGAAAGACATAGAGGTCTTCGGGGTCGCGCACCTGACCTTGGATCGGCAATTCAGTGTCGGTCTCGATAATCTCAAATTTTTTGAGATACCGTTTTCCTTCTTCGTGTTTGTGTTCTTGTTTTTCCATAGGCGATTTCCTTAAGTTAAATTTATATTTTTATATACCGTGTGCCTCGACGAAGACCCACGCGCTTCACCTTACCCAGTTCAACTAAGCGGTCTAGTGCCTGTTTTACTGTCCCACGCACCATGCCAGTCGCTTTGATGATGTCACCAGGTGAAGCTTCACCGACTTCGGATAGGTATTTCCATACCTCGTATTGCTTGGGAGAGAGAGTATCCTCGATTTTTTCTTCTTGTAGATACGAGAGTGCCTTTGTAGCTTGCTCTCGCACAACTGACAAAAAGAAATTGAGCCACGGCGAAATGGTGTCGTGGTCGGTCTTGAACGTTTCCTGCGATTTGCGGAGTGCAATGTAGTATTCGTCCTTGCGATGCTCGATGATCTGCTCGTGTGATACATACTGTATAAACTGGTAGCCAGAGCGCAAAAGCAAAAGGTTTGTGAGGACACGTGAAAGACGCCCATTACCATCTTCAAATGGGTGAATTTTCAAAAACTCGACAATAAAATTGGCGATGATAAGAAGCTGATGGAAACGATTCTTCTCCATTGCGTCATCAGTCCACTCAACAAGCTCTTGCATTTCTTTTGCAGTGAGAAACGCCGGTGTGGTCTCAAACATGATCTTTGCAACTTTTCCATCCGGTCCAAGTACGCCGACCGTATTCTCTTTCTTTTTGTAACCGCCACGATGCGTGTCGTCTTTGGTGGAGTATTTGAGAAGCTGATTGTGAAGCGACGTGATCACGCCCTCTCGAAGTGGTAGAGTCTGAAAGCTGTCGAAAACATTCTGAAGCGTTTCGAGATAGCCCTGCACTTCCTGCGAGTCACGATCCGCAAACTTAGAGACCGCAAGGCCCTGCATGACCTTCTCGACCTCCTCGTCGTTGAGTTTTCCACCCTCGATACGAGTGGATGCACCGGCCGAGGTGATCAGTGTCGACTTTTTAAGATTGGTAATTGCCTGAGGTGACATCCTGAGACCAGATTTGAACTCGCCCCGGATGCCATCAATCTCAGCCAAAAGAGCCACGATATGCGGATCGGGATTTTTTATGCGATGATCGAATTTTCGACTAATGTCGTTCATATGAAAAAGTTATCTGTTAACTTTGAAGCTATAGACCTTATAGCCAATTGTACTCAATTATAGCCACAAATGCAAATATTGCCCCTGTGGGCAACAAAAAAGTCCCTAAAAACAAAGGTTTTCTAGCAAAAACAGCATTTTTATGGCATAATACCTATCGCGATACACTAGTTTTGCCCAAATCCAGTGTACAAATTTAATTAGACTTCGCTATGGCGATTGACGTAAAAAATAGTACCGATCAAGAACTCGTTGCGGCAACTCTCAAAGACCGCGATGTTTTTGCAGTACTTGTTGGCCGATACGAAGTGCCACTCCGGCGTTACATCACTCGACTCGGCTCAACTGATCCAGAATCTACAAAGGATATTCTCCAAGAGTCGTTTATCAAGGCGTACCTGAATTTAAATGACTACGATCCGTCGCTTTCATTCAGTGCATGGCTCTATCGCATTACTCACAATCAGACAATTGACCACTTTCGAAAACAAAAGAATCGTCCGCGTGTTTTTGAAAAAGAAGAAGACCTTCTGATATTCGAAAGAATTGCGGATGATCTGGATATTGAGACAATCTTAGATACCAAAATGCGACAGATGGAAATCCAGAAAGCGTTGCAAACGGTGGAGCAACAGTATCGAGACATTTTAATCCTCAGATTTTTTGAAGAAAAAAGCTACGACGAAATATCAGATATTCTTCAGATTCCAAATGGCACAGTCGCCACATACATTCACCGAGCAAAAAGAAAATTAAAAGATGCCCTAAAGGGATTGGGTGTAAAAAACGTATAATAATTATATGGAAAACTTTCCAGAACACATCGTAAAAGAACTAGAAGCGCGCAATGCGATGCCAAAGCCTCGTTGGCATTTCCTGATCACTCGTGGCATGTTTTGGTTGCTTGCAATCACCTCGGTTCTCATTGGCGCAGTCGCCTTTGCCGTGGCGAATTTTGTCTTTTTTGATAATGATGGTTTGAGTGTAGCCATACTTGAGAGGTCGTCTATATTTGACATTGCACAAGCAATTCCTTTTGTATGGCTTGGTGTACTCGGTCTTTTTACTGGATGTGCATATTTCGGATTCAGACATACTCGCAGAGGGTATCGATACGCCACAACCCTTGTCGTTCTCACTGCAATAGCTATCAGTATTGCTCTCGGACTGCTTCTTAATACGGTGGACTTCGGTCAGCGTGTTCACCAATATCTCCTTCAACATGCAAGCTTTTATGACTCACTCGTACACTCGCGCGAGGACAACAACTGATCCTTGAAAGGAATTTCAAACGGATTACGTATCAATATGTAAGGGGTAGTCACCCTTATTAAAAACATAATTTATATTCTATGACATTAGCAACATCAAAAAGAAATATAGCGATTTTGGGTGCGTTTTTACTTGGGATTGTGGGGGCTGTCGGCTACTCCGTGCATGCACAGAGCGTACCTGTATCAACCTCCACAAAGAGCGAAGCGGTAAGTGTGACTTCCCAAATCTCTGATGGAGATGGCGAACAGGCAGATGACAATGTTTCCAGAAATGTCCAGATACAGGATAAGAACGACACCGACATTGAGACAAATGATGACGCTACCGTATCAGCATCCGCAAGCACAACAAATGATTCACACGAGGCGGAGGGCGTATCTGACGTTGGAGAAGTTGAAGACGCCCAATAGAACAATTAAGGCATACGGCGGTTGCTTTGCTGTATGCCTTAATTTTGTATTAATATAACCATGTTATGAATACATCGCTTTCTAAATCTGTATCCGCCATCGGTAGACAGATGCTGAACAAAGTACCCGAAGTCACGCTGTACTTTTGGATCATCAAAATTTTATGTACGACTGTCGGAGAAACATTTGCCGATTATTTGAATACAAATCTTAACTTAGGATTGACCGGGACATCGCTTGTCATGAGTGTTTTTCTCATTGTCGTATTATTTTTCCAATTTAAAGCACGGAAGTATGTGCCGACTATCTACTGGTTATCAGTTGTTTTGATCAGCGTCGTTGGCACGCTCATTACTGATAATTTGACAGACAACTTCGGCGTGTCGCTTGTGACGACCACCATTATCTTTGCTATTGTCCTCGCGGTCACTTTCATTATTTGGTATGCAAAAGAAAAGACCTTGTCGATTCACTCAATTGTTACCACGAAACGGGAGTCTTTTTACTGGCTCGCAATCCTTTTTACATTTGCCTTGGGTACTGCATCGGGAGATCTGATTGCAGAGCATTTTGATGTCGGTTACTTTAACTCAATACTCCTTTTTGCTGGATTAATCACGCTTATAACCATTGCTCATTACGTAATCAAAAAACTCTTGGCCGTCGAACATCGGCGCCAGTCAACAAATGCAGTTTTGGCCTTTTGGCTAGCCTACATCTTGACCCGTCCACTTGGGGCGTCTATTGGCGACTTCCTCTCACAGGCCCAAGGTGACGGCGGCCTTGGTCTTGGAACGACCACGACAAGTGCCATATTTTTAATCGCAATCTTGGGCTTAGTCGTCTTCCTAACCCTTACAAGAAAGGATGAGATTATCCTAGCCACTGCACAAGAAGAGAAGCCGTTTTGAGTTTATGCACAGGTGGGCTTCTTGCAAAGAATTTATTTGCGGTGATATAATCCAATTAACAACTGAATAGCTTATGCCTCAAGGGGCATCCTGAAAGGTATTCCGAGACTAAGAGCTCGCGATCCAATTATCACATTTTGTGGTAGCGGATCGCGAGCTCTTTTCGTTTATCCAGTTGTTGTCAGCTCTCTGATACCCCGATGGTCGACATCCGCTACCCGTAATCGACCTCACACTGCTCGGAGCTCACGGGCTTCGAGTAAATAAAAAATCTACGGGGGATGCGCGGGTGTCAGAGATTTGAATTAATTTATATGTTTTCCAAATTCCAATCATTACCAAGTTACTTCGGCGGCAAGCGAAAGCTGGTCAAATATATTTTTAAGCCGATCAAGAAAAAAGAAGGGGTCTTTATCGACGCCTTTCTCGGAGGCGGATCAGTGAGCCTCTACGCCAAAGCAAAAGGATACAAAGTGATTGCAAACGACATCGCCTACAGATCAATGATCATTGGTAAAGCCATCATCACCAATAACAGCGTGAAGCTCGAAAGCGAGGACTTAGCGAGACTGTTCATCGAAACCAAGCACGATGGATTTATAAAAAAGAATTACTGCCCGAAAGTTTTCACCAGCAAGATCGCAGACTTTCTCGACAATGCCGTGACGGCCGCACGGCAAGTGGAAAACGAAACCAAGCGATATCTCCTTTTGCACCTGATCATCAAGTTTATTCTCTCCTGTAGACAGTTCGGAAAGTTCACGCACACCCGGGACACGCTCGACTTGGAAGCTCGCAAGTGGGAGTGGCCACTGCGATCCAAGTCGCATGCACCAAAGAATCTGCGGATGATCCAAAACCCGATGATGACTTTGGAAAAATTAAAAGATGAGGTCAATCATGGAATTTTCGACAACCATCAAGACAATGAAATACACCAAAAAGACGTGTTTGATTTCCTCAAGACTGTTCAGGGTGATGTTGTTTATTTTGATCCTCCTTATCCTGGCTCTTCTGCCTACGAAGTTGAGTATGGGATTTTAGATAACCTACTCGTCGGCAAGAAGCTGGACAACAAGCCGAGCGGATTCTCAAACAAAGTTGCCGATGATTTTCTTGAAAGAATGTTTGAAGCGGCCAAGCATATCCCTCAATGGGTTATCTCGCTCGGCCAAAACAAAGAGGACATCGGCGTGAAGCCGGAAAAATTGCTGGCAATGGTGCAGAAGCACCGCAAAGCCGAAGTGCAGATACTCGATCACAAATGGTCGGTGTCGAATGCCGGTGGTCGAGGCCAGAGCGACAACATCGAGTACATGATCGTAACCCTATGACGAAAACAAAGACACAAATCAAGACGGTGAAAATTAAGGAATGCGTTCCGAACTCTTGGAATCCCAACGAGATGAACGCACGTCAATTTGCGTCGCTCAAAAAAGCATTGACCCGATACGGACAGACCAAGCCGATCCAAGTCGGCGTCTGGCCGAACATGAAAGTCAAAGACGGCTATGTGATCGTCGGCGGTTACCACACATGGAAAGTGCTCGGCGAACTCGGCAACGATGAGATCGAAGCGAACGTCCACGACTTCAAAAGCGAGGACGAAGCCAAGCTCTACGGATTGACCGACAACATTCACGGGTCCAACCAGCAACTCAAACTCGGCAAGCTCGCCTACGAGCTGACACAAAACGGTTACTCGATAAAAGAGATCGCAGGCAATCTCGGCGAGGAGGACGTGAATGTTAAAGACGCACTCGATCTCGTGAAAGACGAAATCGAAAAGAAAATGGTCGAGCTCAAGAAAGCCGAACGTGAGAACTTTGTCGCTCTGAACTTCATCGTCGACAAAGACCCGAAAGAAGCCGCCGATGAATTTATAAAAGCAGTTTCCGCATTCGCAAAGGCCAAAGGCGTAAAGGTCGGCAAGGTAAGCAAAGACATCAATGCTCACCGAGAGACCATTGCCCTTATCAGTTTCAACGTTACCAATCCGCAGAAAACTGTCATCGACGAGGCGTTGGCAGAGGTCGCCAAAGCCGAGAGTGTGAGCGAGAGCAAGGCACTGGAAATCATCTGTTCAGACCGGATAACGGAAATAAACGGCAATAAACAGAAATAAAATGGCTAAAAATGTCGACATACAAAATGCAAAGTACCAAGAAGCGGTTCACCTCAAATACGCTGGTGAGTCGTATATCGTCATTGCCAAAAAGCTCAAGACGCCATTATCAACCGTACAAAAGTGGTTCATGTTCGGTGGACTACTCAAAGAGGAATACGACAAGTTCCGAGATGAGCAGAACGAAGTCAAGAAAGCAGATGCCCAAGAGATACTCCGAAAGAACCTTGCCGTTGCGGCGAGCATGATGATCGCCCTAATGGGTAGCTCCGATGACAACGTTAAATTTCGTGCCGCCAAAGAAGTCCTTGACCGAGAACTCGGAAGCCCGAAAGAGACGGTCGAACATCGGGGATTATTTGGAACAGACCTAAGCTATGAACAAATCCTCCGCAAATCAAGAGAGAAACAGCCCCCTCCAGATGGTTAATGACCTCGTGGAGGTGATGAGGATTTGCGACGCTGAACCGCAAGAATTCATCGAGAGGTGTTTATCAATAAAAACCAAGAATCAGCAAACAGTTCTTTTACACCTGAATACCGCTCAATCCCTGATCTACCAACGGATCAAGAAACTGCGAGCACTGGGTAAGCCAATAAGAATGCTTATCCTCAAAGCCAGACAGGAGGGAGTCTCAACGCTGTGCGAAGCCCTGATATTTGAAAGGACTGCACGGTTTGAAAACACTAACTCGCTTATCGTTGCCCACGAACCGGAATCAACAGACGCAATCTTTGCCATGAGTAAGCTGTTCTACGACATGCTTCCCACGTGGGCGAAGCCAATGCGACGGTACGACAACAAGAAACAGATGGTGTTCGAGAATCCCGAGGAAAAGACCAGAAGTGCAGACCCCGGACTGCGATCCCGAATGGTGATCGCAACTGCAGACAAAGTGAAAGTGGGTAGAGGTTTGACCCTCCACAACTTCCACGGCTCGGAGGTAGCCTTCTGGAAAAATGCCAAAGACCTGATGCTCTCGGCATTGCAAGCAATCCCGAACCTGCCAAACACCAGCGTATTCCTAGAGTCCACTGCCAACGGATTCGGAGGTGACGGCGAATATTTCTACCGAGCTGTGCAAGATGCACTAGCCGGTAAGAACGAATTTGAACTCATCTTCCTACCGTGGCACCTGATGCCCGAATACAGCACGGACTTCACCAGTGATAAAGAAAAAATGAAGTTTTCCGAAACACTGGACGAATACGAACGGGATCTCAAGGCAAAAGCCAAGCTTACCCTAGAGCAACTGAACTGGAGACGCTGGGCAATCCAGAACCTCTGCGGCGGCGACGTCGATAAGTTCAAACAGGAATACCCAGCAAGCATCGAGGAAGCCTTCATCGCATCAAGCAAAGCAGTTATCCCAAAGCAGTACATCGAAGCCCAGAGCAAATTCACCCGGGCCCCGATACGAAAGCTCGACGACATCTTGATTTATGAGGAACCCAATCCGAGACACTTCTACAGCTTAGGTGCAGACCCAAGCGAAGGAATCGGACAAGACGACTCAACGATCACGGTGATCGACAAGATGACCGGACGTGAAGTCGGAAGCTACGTGGGACAGATACAACCAGACCTGTTTGCCAAGAAAATCAAACAGACTGCCGAACTGTTCAACGAAGCACTGGCTGTCATCGAAATAAACAATCATGGACTGGCGGTAATAAACGCTCTCAAGACTGAATACTCGAATGTCTACCAACGCACCGTGTTCGACAAAGTCACCAACACCAAGAGAAAGGAAC
>VFSW01015875.1_pt1 | contig 10319 bp, 7 predicted proteins | sample 5358111 | NCBI WGS metagenome assembly VFSW01 (sample SAMN11554181, study PRJNA540505) | mine drainage metagenome | isolation source: sediment from site ElyBrook_90M | place: USA: Ely Copper Mine, Vershire, VT | collected 2017
ACCAATATGACGCCCCGGTCGGCGTCCCGGAAACCGCGCCGCGCGCGCAGTTCTTTCCACGGCACCCCGGCTCCTCCACCCGGCGCGGGCACCAAACGCGGCCGGGACGGTTCGTCGCCGGCCAGGATTTGATCGTAGATGGCGCGCACACGTTGCGAATGCCCGCGCCGGGCCGAATCGAAGTCGCGCCACGAGCTGAAACCCATCAACCGTGCCAGCCGTTCGCGGGGCTGGCGTTCGGTGGGAATGGTGTGCGTTTGCTGATCGGCTTCCATTTGCAGGCGATGCTCGACGTTGCGCAGAAACAAATACGCTTGTTCCAACGCGATGGCGTCTTCGGTGGGAAGCAGTCCGTAGGAGGCGAGTTTGTGCAATGTCGGAACGGTCGCGGCCTCCTGCACAAAAGGCACGCGCCCAGCGTGAAGCAATTGCAAACTTTGGACGATGAACTCGATTTCCCGGATGCCCCCGCGCCCCAATTTGACGTTGCGATCAATTTCGCCGGATTTGACGATTTCGGTTTCCAGCCGCCTTTTCACGGCGGCAACCTCGCGCAAGGTGCGTTCGCCAATGGAGCGGGAATAGCGAAAGGGCTGGACCATTTCCAGGAACTCCGCTCCCAGCTCAATGCCGCCGGCAACCGGGCGTCCTTTGATGAGCATCATTCGTTCCCACGTCTGGCCCCACTGCGCGTAATAGCTTTCGTAACTGGAGAGCGAGCGGGCCAGCGGGCCGGTCTTTCCTTCCGGGCGCAATCGCAGGTCAATTCGGTATAACATTCCCTGCGGTGTGAGCCTGGGGATTTCGGCGGCGATTGCCTCCGAGAGCCGGGCGAAAAATTGATGATTGGCCATTCCTTTGCCGCTTTGCTCCTTGGGACGCGGAGGCGTTTTGAAGACGTTTCCTTCCTCGGTATAGACAAAAATCACATCCACATCGGAACTGTAGTTGAGTTCCTGGCCGCCTAATTTGCCAAGGCCCAACACGCAAAATCTGGTTTCCTGCCATCGTTCCCTGGCGTTGAGATGGAAGGGCTGACCGAGTCGCCGGGTCAGTTGCTGCCAGCAAAGCCGATAAACCCAATCGACGCAAACATCAGCCACGTCCGAGATTTCCGCGATGATTTCCAGCGGCCCGGCCAGGCCCGCCAAATCGCGCGCGGCAATGCGCAACATCTGGCGCTGTTTGAACTCGCGCAAGCCGGCAAGCGCCGGTTCATGCTCCTGTTTGCCCGCCAATTCAGCCAGAGCCGGTTCCATCTCGCGGCGCAATCCCTGGATGCGGCGAGGCTGGTCGACAACGCCCGGTTCCAGCAGCGGCGCCAGCCAGTCCGGATGGGCCAAAAGCAATTCGGCCGAACTCTGCGAACCGCTTAACAGCGCCGCCAAAATGCGCGCTTGCCGCGCAGGGAGATTCTTGAGCAAGCGGCCGGCGCCGCTCTCCTGCAAACGCCCGACATAGGCTCGCGCGCGTTGCGGGTCCGCGCACGTTTCCAGCGCGCTGGTCAATACCTGCGACTGCATGGCCTATTGTCGCGCTGCTCTGCCGCGCGTCAAAGGGCAAAGTGCTGAAGTTAGGAGTCAATCCCGACCCGCAATTGCCGCACTTGGGCCACGTCCCGCGCAATTTGGCCGCGCAAGGCGGCCAGGGAAGGAAACTTTTGTTCGTCGCGCAGCTTCTGTATGAAAGTGATTTCCAAGTCCCGATCCACCAGGTCCGCCTCGAAATCCAGGAGATGGGCCTCCACCTGAAGATTGGCCGCCGCCGCCTCAACCGTGGGCCGGCGGCCGATGTTCACGGCGGCGCGATAAGTTTGGCCGCCGATTTCAGCGCGCGCCGCATACACGGCGCCGGGCGGTGTCAATAATCCGGTGACATCCAGGTTGGCCGTTGGAAAGCCCAATTGCCGGCCAACTCCAGCGCCTTTGACCACGCGGGCGGCCAAAGTGTAGGGCCGCCCCAGCATTTGGCCGGCCATGTCAAAATCTCCAGCCGCCACAAGCTCGCGCACACGGGTGCTGCTGACCGGTTCCCCATCCAGCTTCAGTTCGGCCACTGGATGGACACGGAACCGTAATTTTTCTCCCATGGACTTGAGCAGGTCCACATCGCCGGATCGCCGGTGTCCAAAAACAAACGCGCGCCCGACGGAAACGCTTTCAAGCCGGTTGAATCCCGCGGCCAAGTCGCGGCAAAACTGTTCGCCTGATTTTGCACTGAAAGCATTGTCGAAGGGCAGGACGCAGGCCGCGTCCACCGCCAGCGACTCCAGAACACGCAGTTTTTTTGACAGAGGGTAGATCAATGGCGGCACACGCGCGGGAGCGACGATTACATTTGGGTGCCGGTCAAACGTGACCGCGACCGACAACGCGCCATGCTCGGCGGCGTCGCTGATGGTTTGGCGGAGGATGTGCTGATGACCCAGGTGAACGCCGTCGAAGAATCCGATTGCCAAACAAACCTTCCTGGAGCCGGCGTTGAATTGCGAGGGGGCATGAATGACATTCATGGCGGCGTCATTCCGGCTGGGCCAGTTTCAAAAACGGAATGATCCGCCTCTCCAGTTCACCCTGCGTCAATTTGAGCGCGTCTTCAAAAGCGATGGAGTCCTTGACATCAAACTTGCCCGAAATCACGCGGCGCAAACCGGCCAAGTGGCCGCCGCAACCCAGTTTTTGGCCCAAGTCATGAACGAGCGCGCGCACATAGGTGCCCTTGGTGCAGGCGATGCGAAACCATCCAACGGGTTCGGCATAACTGCGGAAACGAAAACTGTAAACGTGAATCAGGCGCGCCTTTCTTTCCACTTCGATTCCCTGGCGGGCCAGTTTATAAAGTGGAACGCCGTTCACCTTGACTGCCGCGACCATCGGCGGGATTTGCATTTGATCGCCCGCGAAACCCGCGGCCGTTTCATTGAGTTCCTCCAGCGTGATGGGCGGCACTGGCAGGGAGGAGACCAATTCGCCGTCGGCGTCATAACTGTCGGTCGTTTCACCGAGCCTGGCGGCGCCTTCGTAAACTTTATCGTCGCCCATCAGTTTTTCCGAAAGTTTGGTGCCTTTGCCTAAAACAATGACCAGCAACCCTGTGGCCGCGGGATCAAGGGTGCCGCAATGGCCGACTTTCTTGACACAAAAGGCGCGGCGAATGGAATCGACGATGTCGTGTGAAGTGGGACCTGCGGGTTTGTCGATGAGCAGCGCGCCGTCCCATGGATCGAATTGGTGCATTAGTTCAGGAGGTGGCGAATTTTCGGGATTTCGTTGTGAGATTCATCCGGGCCGCGCGGCGCAGCAGGCCGGAGGCCTGCTCCACCCTTGTCCAGGCGCGCGGCCGCACCGCCGAAAAACCTGGACGCACCTTGCGGGCATCCTTCCCGGTGCTCAGAGTTGCATGGAGAGAATTGGCGCATCCTCTTAGCGGAGGGAATTGAGAGCTTTTTTGACGGCCCCAATCACCCGCCGTTGGACGGAAAGCGGATTGCCCTCAAAACGCGCCCCCGCCGCCGCGTTATGTCCTCCGCCGCCGAATTGCGCGGCGATTTCGTCCACATTCACGTCCGGCGATTTTGAGCGCAGGCTGATGCGCGTCAGCTCCGGCTCGATTTCCTCGAAGACGCATGCCACCACGACCGGCTCAATGGCGCGAATGTGGTCGATGACACCCTCGGTGTCGCTGCGGTCGGCGCCAGTGCGGGCGAAGTCCTTCTTTTTCAACCACAAATAGGCGATCTGGTCGTGGTGCGTGAGGGGAAAGTGGTTGTACACATGCTTGAGCAATCGCACACGCGAAAGCGAATAGGACTGATAAACCTCGCGGCAGATGGTGTCGAGATTGGCGCCCAACTTCACCAATTCGCCGGCGGTATGATACGTCACCGGCTGGGTGGTTGGGTATTGAAAGGAGCCGGTATCGGTCGAGACGGCGGTGAACAAGGCGTCGGCAATGGCCGCTGAGATTGGCCACCCGGCCGATCTGAGGAGTCGAAAGACCAATTCGCCGGTGGAAGCTTCGCGGGCCGAAATCCAGTTCAAATCGCCGTACTTGGTGTTGCTGCGATGGTGATCGATGTTGATGAGCAACTTTCGCTTGGCGATCGCGGGACCAATCGCGCCCAGGCGCTCGAAGCTGGCGCAGTCCAGCGCCACGGCAAGGTCAAATTCCCGCCCGCCTTTGGGCCGTTGCAGGACGTGGTCGGGGTCCAGGAACGCGTACTTGTGCGGCGTCGGGTCTTCATTCCAGCAAAAGACCTCTTTTCCCTGTTTGCGCAAGGCCAGTGCGAGGGCCAGTTGCGAACCGATGCAATCGCCATCGGGACGCACATGGCCGCCCACGCAAATGGTTTTGCTCTCGCCAATTCTGTCCAGAATGCGGTCGATGACCTTTGGATGGGATTTCATGAAGAGGGCGAAGAGTGCTCCAAGTCGTCCAATATCTTGAGGACTCGGTTTCCTCGTTCGACCGATTCATCCAGCACGAATCGCAACCGCGGCGTGTATTTCAACACCACCCCTTTGCTCACCAATGCCTGGATGCGTTTGCGGTTTTTTTCGAGCAGCTCCAGCGCTCGCTTCTTTTGCGCCGTTCCTCCCAGGATGCCGATATAAACGGTCGCGTTCTGCAGATTGGAGGCCACAGCGAGGTCATTGACATTGACCACGCCCGCTTCGCCAATGGGCAGTTCGCGGCGAATGACTTCGCCGACTTGGCGTTTTAGAAGCTCGCGCACCCGTTCCAACCGCAACGACATGGCATTCTCCTGGAGTAAATCAGATTTTGGGCGCAACTTTTTCGGTGGTGAAACATTCGATGCTGTCACCGACCTGGGTGTCATTAAATCCCTCAATGCGGATGCCGCACTCCATGCCGGCCCGCACTTCGTTGACCTCATCCTGGAAGCGGCGCAACGACTGGATGACCCCTTCGTAAATCAAACTCTTGCGGCGCAACACCCGCGCCTTGCCGCGAACTATCCGGCCCGACGCCACCGTGCAACCGGCCACTGAGCCGCCTTTGGACAGTTCGAACAGCTTGCGGACTTCCGCCGAACCAACGATTACCTCTCTGACGAGCGGCTCCAGCAGGCCGGCCATGGCGTCCTTGACCTGGTCAATGAGCTCATAAATGATTGAATAGAGCTTGATTTGCACTCCTTCGCGTTTTGCCAAATCAGCCACGCCGACATCAATCCGCGTGTGAAAACCCAGGATGATGGCGGCGGAAGCCGACGCCAATAACACATCAGACTCGGTGATGGTCCCGACGGCGCTGTGGATAACTTCAAGCGACACTTTCTCAGCCTCAATTTTCTTGAGAGCCTCGACGATCGCTTCCACCGAACCCTGGGTGTCGGCTTTGACCACCACCTTGAGCACCTTGGCCTGGCTGGCATCCAACGTCGCAAAAAGATTCTCCAGCGTGACTTTGGCGCGGGCTTCGGTGGATTGGCTCCGCGCATCCTCACCGCGCTGGCCCGCGAGGGCGCGTGCGGATTTCTCATCTTCCAGCACGTTAAATTCCAACCCGGCTTCGGGAACGCCGTCCAACCCCAGAATCCTGACGGCAACCGAAGGCCCCGCTTCCTTCAATCGCGCTCCCTCTTCACTGATGAGCGCGCGAACCTTTCCCAGGTACTGGCCGCAAATAACCACGTCGCCAACGCGCAAAGTGCCCTTGCGGACCAGCACCGTGGCGGTGGGTCCGCCAGGCTCCAGCCCCGATTCAATGACGTTGCCCGTGGCGCGCCGGTCCGGATTGGCCTTGAGTTCGAGCAAATCGGCCTGAAGCAGAATCATTTCCAGAAGCTTGTCCACCCCCTTGTGGGTCAGCGCCGAAACATCCACGAAAATGGTCTCTCCGCCCCAGTCGTCCGGCACCAGCCCCTTTTCCTGGAGTTGCTGGCGCACTTTCATCGGGTTGGCATTTGGATGATCAATCTTATTGACTGCCACCAGGATGGGCGCCCTGGCTTCCTGGGCGTGATTGAGGGCCTCGATGGTTTGGGGCATCACGCCGTCGTTGGCCGCCACCACCAGAACCACAATGTCCGTCACATGGGCGCCGCGCGCGCGCATTGCGCTGAACGCCGCGTGGCCTGGCGTGTCCAGGAAGGTGATCTGCTGAAGCTGGCCCTTGCGCTCCGGGTGCGGAAAGGAAATCGTATAGGCGCCGATGTGCTGGGTAATCCCGCCGGCTTCTCCGGCCGCCACGTTGGATTTGCGAATGACATCCAACAAGGTGGTCTTTCCGTGATCGACGTGGCCCATGATGGTCACCACCGGCGGGCGCGGCTTCATCTGCTCGGCTTTGTCCTCGACATCCAGCTCGATCTTTTTCTCCGAACTATGCACCGTGCCGCCGCCGCGCACCCGTTTCTCGACTTCAAAGCGAAAGCCAAATTTTGCGCAAATCTGCCGCGCGATGTCCTCTTCAATGGATTGATTGACACTGGCAAAGACGCCCAGCTCCATCAGCTTCTCAATCACCTGGAAAGGCTTGCGCTTGAGTTGTTCGGCAAGATCGCGGACGATGATCGGCGGCTTGAGCGTAATCAACGTCCCGGTGGCCGGGGCCAGCAGCTTCTCGACCACCTTGGGCGCGCTCGGACTTGCCGGGGACGCCGGCATCCCTGGTTTGGAGGGCGGGCGCTGAAATGGAAATTTTTGTCCCGCTATCGGCGTGGCCGACGGAGCAACCGGCCCTCCACGAACGGCGCGAATATCCCCGCGCCGAAAATCGGGCTTTGCAGGCTGAAAACTCCGAGCGACGGGCTTTTCCGCCGGCGCGCGCGTCGCCGGCTTGGGCGGCAGTTGCACAAACCCAACCTTCTCGCCCAGTTGCGGCACGGAAGGCGCCGGCGCCGGAGGAGGCGGCTGGGACTTGGGAGGAGCCGCGGGAGCGAGCGCCACGAGTTCTCCTGCGGAAGCCTCGATTGTCGAGAGAGGCGCAAAAGGCTCGGATGTTTTGGCCTGGACCTCGGTGGGTGGCTGATTAGTGGTCAGAGGCGCCGGCGCCAGTGAAGACGGCGAAATATCTGGCGCCGGAACCGCGCTTGCGGCGGGAGCCGGCTCCTGCGAGGTCGTCGGGGGAAAATCGATCACGGGGACGGCGGGTTCTTCCACCACGATGGGTGGCGCGGAAATGATTGTTATTGTCGTCTGAGGGGCTGGCGGCGGGGGGGCGACAGGAGCTGCCGGAAGCGCCAGAGACGAAGGCTGAGGGAGGCTGGCGGCCAGGTGCTGTTCGAGAAATTCGGCCGTGATTTTATCCAGCGAACTGGAGGGGACTTTGGCGGCAATGCCCAGTTCCTTGGCTTTGGCAAGGACATCCTTGCTTTCGACGCCAAGCTTCTTTGCTAGATCGTAAATCCGAACGGGCATATCTTTGTCTTTGCCAACAGGCCCACAAAGTTTTCATGGCTTTAACATGCAAACATTGTGGACACTCTCTTCATAATCAGTCTCCAGACTACACGGGTCTTTCGCTTTTTTCAGTCTCATTGCCACGGACCGCCTGGGCTTGGGCCGCCTCAATAATCGCGGCCGCCTGTCCCTTGATCTGTTCAATCTGTTCCAAGTCGGCCAACTCGGCCTGCTGCAAGTCTTCCAATGTCAAAAATCCGGCATGCACGAGAACGTTGGCCTGCTCGGGCGTCAATCCGGGAATGGCCGCCAGATTGCGCACGGCTTGGGCGACCTTTTCCTCAAACCCAAAAGTTACGACGGTTTCGGGTTCGATGTCAATTTGCCAGCCCGTCAATTTTGAAGTCAGCCGCGCATTCTGGCCGCGTTTGCCGATGGCCAGAGAAAGCTGGTCTTCAGCCACCATAATCTTCACCCGATGCCGCGTTTCGTCGACGATGAAAGATTTTAGCTGCGCCGGCGCCAGGGCGTTGGCGATGAAGGTCTTAACGTTCGGGTCCCACTTGATGATGTCCACTTTCTCGTTGTTCAATTCCCGGACGATGTTCTTTACCCGTTGACCGCGCAGGCCGACGCAGGCGCCCACCGGATCGACCTTCGGATCGCGGGTATGGACGGCAAGTTTGGTGCGAAAACCCGGCTCGCGCGCAATGCCTTTGATCTCAATGGTGCCATCGTTGATCTCGGAAACTTCCAATTGGAAAAGCTTGATCACAAACTGCGGGTCGGCCCGCGACAGGATGATTTCAGGCCCATGCGGACCGCTTTCCACGGCCTTCACAAAACAGCGAATTCGTTCCCCCACCTGATATTCCTCCGTCGGCACACGCTCGCGATTGGGCAAAAGGGCCTCGTATTTTCCCAGATCAATCGTCACGTCTGACCGCTCAAATCTGCGAACCACCCCGCTCATAATGTCGCCCACCCGGTCCTTGAACTCGGTGAAAATAAGTTGTTTCTCCGCCCGGCGGATGTGTTGCATCAGGGCCTGCTTTGCATATTGAGAGGCAATGCGGCCGAAGCCAGCCGGCGTGACTTCCACCTCCTGCTCCTCGCCCAGTTGGGCGGCGGGATTGATTCGACGCGCGTCAAACACGGAGATTTGATCGTGCCGCGAAGTGACTTTCTCCGACACCACCAATTTTGCGAAGGCTTTGATGTCGCCATTCTTGGTATCAATTGCGCAACGCAACTCGCGGGCGGGGCCGACAGCCTTCTTGGCCGCCTGGGTGAGGGCCTCTTCGACGGCCTGGACCAAGACATCCCGGCTGATGCCTTTCTCGCGCTCCCAGAATTCCAATACTGCCAAAAAATCCGCGTTCATAACAGCGTCTGTTTTCCCCGTGAGGGGAATAAAAAAGTCGGCAGAACTTGGCTCTCCGACCTTGCGCGCCGGTTTCCCCGGCCAACAAAATTTCGACCATATAATACCTGACCGTCGTCCATCGTCAAGCTTCAAAAAACTTGCAACTTTTGGCGGTCGAGGGGTTAATTATCGCCGATAAACGGCCCGATGGGCCGGGCGCTAGAACTATGGCACAATTCACGTATAAGGCCCGCCGCCGCTCAGGGGAAGTGGTCACGGGAATGCTGGAGGTGGCTGATCGCGGGGCCGCCCTTGTCCAGATCGAGCGGCTGGGGCTTTTTCCCATCGCAGTGGAGATGCCCAAAGGAGCGGCCGCAGCCGCGGCCGGCGCATCGCCGCGGCCGCGGGGAGGCGCCGTCAATTTCAGCGACATGTTGCCGCCGACCTTGCGCCAATATCTCAAAAGGGCCCGCAAGCCAAAACTGGAGGAGTTGGGCACTTTTACAAATCAATTGGCAAACTTGCTGAAGTCCGGGATGCCATTGACGGTGGCTCTCAACAGCATGACGCATTTGGAAACCAAAGGCATCCCTTCTGACGTGAGCCGGCAGCTCAAACAGGACGTGACCGAAGGCAAAGGGCTGTCGGAGGCGATGGCCAAACAGCCGGTGATTTTCTCCGACCTCTACGTGAACATGGTCAAGGCCGGCGAGCAAAGCGGGGCGTTGGTGGATGTGTTGCGGCGCATGGGGGATCATTTCAAGCGTTTTGCCGAGGTGCAGCACAAATTCACCTCGGCGATGATTTATCCGTGTTTTGTGTTGTGCGTGGGCATCGGCATCAGCATTTTCTTTATGACAGTGATGCTGCCCAGTTTCTTGAAGCTCTTTCAGGGGTTGCATGTGAAATTGCCGATGACGACGCAGATATTGATGGGCATCAACACTTTTTTCCAACGGTGGTGGTGGGTGATGGCGCTGGTCATCGCGGCCATTGTCATCCTCTTTAACCGCTTCAGAGCCAGCGAAACGGGCAAACTGACGCTGGATCGCTGGAAGATGACGGCCCCGATCTTTGGCAAGGTGGTGCGACTGCATGTTTTCGGGCAGTTTTCGCGCACACTGGCCACGCTTTTGGAAAACGGCGTGCCCGTCCTGACGGCGCTGGAAATCACGGAGCAAATCGTGCCCAACCGGATCATCAAGCAAGCCATCGCCAAGACGCGCCAGGAGGTGACGGATGGAAAAACAATCGCCCAGCCTCTGGCCCGCAGCAAAGTCTTTCCGCAATTGATGGTTGACCTCATCAAAATCGGCGAGGACACCGGCGACGTTCCTTCGTCATTGAACAATCTGGCCGACACTTACGATAGCGAGTTGGACATCGCCCTGCGGGTGATGACCAACATGATCGAGCCGGTGATTATTTGCGCGATGGCCATTGGAGTGGGATTCCTGCTGGTCAGCGTGCTCTCGGCGTTGTTCTCAATTACCTCCAGCATCAATATGCACTGAGAGGGGAATTATGGGTTATGAATTATAAATTATGAATTGGGAATTGGAAATTGCGGGGCAGGAGTGCGGCAT
>VFSW01015876.1_pt1 | contig 10317 bp, 21 predicted proteins | sample 5358111 | NCBI WGS metagenome assembly VFSW01 (sample SAMN11554181, study PRJNA540505) | mine drainage metagenome | isolation source: sediment from site ElyBrook_90M | place: USA: Ely Copper Mine, Vershire, VT | collected 2017
GTTTTTTCTAAGAATTTCATATGATGTTTTTCTGCTATGGACAATAACTGATCCATATCGAAAACTTGGCAGTATGCACCTTTAGTTTTCATATTGTTGATCGCATCAGCAACAAACATCCTTTTTGGAAATATTCTGGTTGATTCGTCGGGAGTACAATCGGTGATGGTGAGTATTTGATTGTACTGAATGGTTTCGTACCGTTCGATCACCACGGTCATGTCTTCACTATGTCTATGATAAAACAATCTGGCAGCAAGGCGCACGTTGTTTCCGATTGCTAGTATACATGAAGTAAGAGAAACCTTTGAATTTCCACGATTGATTGTTGCCATAATGATCTACCTCGAAAAATGAAATAAAAATCACACGAACTTATGAACCAAGAACACAAGAATGGAAACTACACAAGCCCGAACAAACAAGCCCTTAAACAATGCAGTAATAGCGTTTCGCTTGAGAGTTTGGTATGTTCCATTGGCAAACCTCCCTTGTAATACAAGCGATAGTTTTATCAGATTGTAGGTGTTTTCAGTCATTGTCAAAGCGCGAAAAAATAGTGGAAGTTCGGCAATGCGATACCATACTACATAGATACCAATGAGAATGAAGAATACAGTTTGCATTTTGAACTCCTTACGTCTTGCTGTTGGTGAATGTTGCCTTGACGACTCGACGGGATCGTTGGGTTGATTTACCAGAAATCAAAGAATTAATCTCGTCGTCGATCTTGTTGGGCTGCTTGGCTTTGCTGTAGGCTTCGCATTCCTTGATGTAGAGCATCAGGTCGGTGCGAGTGTATTGGTAGCCGGAATCGTTAGTCCAGAATTCGATTTTCTCGGAATGACCGACATTGTTCGTGTCACCTGCCTGCACATCCTTGAAATGTGTCGTGCGGGTTGCCGTCTTCTTGACGAGCTTCAGTTCTGGACATTGGGCGACGAGTGCGTCGATTGACTGTTCCATGACTTACCCCACGATGGATGCTGATTTCCATACGAAAGCCTTTGCAAGGAATTTCCCAAGCGGATCAACTTCGCAGTTGAATGCGACGGGAGAAGAGATGCAGAAGTTGTCTCTTGCCCATTTGATTGCGAGTTTCTTGTCCTTGTTCTTGTCGAGGTCGGCACTGGTGCATTTGACCTTGACGAACACGATGTCGGAATCTCCGTTCTCGTTCTTGCAGGCGACAGCCATGTGGTAGGTTTTCTTTTGGTTGATGGAGATTTCGATGTCATTGTGAACTATTGGCATATTGACCTCGTTGTTGAATTGGTTGATGATTGTATGTACCCTGAATCCGTGGTCAAGAAACGGATTTTCACTTGATTAGATTTATTTCCTGTTTGATATTTTACCTACTTTCCCAGAAGTTTCTTCACGGCATATGATGCAATTAGAGAAGTGGCAATCTTGGTAGCCGTTCTCTTACTTGTATACAACCCCTTAATTTCATCTGGTGAAAGTCCACCATGAAATTGCAAATACAATCTTTTGATGGTGCATTCAAAACAAATGTCTTGAATGATGGAATTGCTGCTCGTGGGATTTGTAACTACCCAAAATTTGGTATCGTTGGAAATGTTCATTTGTTTACCTTTCCCTGATTGAGTTGATTTCTCGCGTGAACTGGTTGATGAGGTCTGGCACGGTGGTTTCATGGAAGTTGAACTTACCAGAACAACGGTTCAGACGGGTGTTGGAAGCTGGAATGACTTTCTTGGCGGATTCCACATCGTCGAACACGCAGAATATGGTCAGGGAGTATTCACCAGCCTCCATCTGTGGGGCTATGAACAGCGTTCCAGCCTTGGTGTTCATCGTATATGGATAGTGGGAGTGATCGGCGAGGTTGTGCTTGGTTATGCCGTACTGCTCAAACAGCTTGTCGAGTTCCTTCTGGGCTTCGGCAGCTTGCTTCTTGGTGATCTTCTTCATTTGGAACCTCGTTGAGTGGTGATGTTCTTATGTACTTTGAATCCAGAATGGGGAGACGAAAATTATTCCTCTACAGGGACTTCTTCCTTTTCGAGCTTTCCCTCGCAAGCCAGACAGCCCAGAAGGAAAAGCTCACGGGTGTCGGTGCTGTACTGCCCCGCCCACATATAGATTCCGTTTCCGATGTGACGGCATTGGGCTTCAAACTTCTTGCGGTACTTGGCTTCCACCTTTTGGGAAACCCGCTTTTCGAGCGACTTGATTTTGGATTCAGCTACCATTGGAAACCTCGTTGAGTGGCGATGTTCTTATGTACCCTAGATCCAGACTCATGGAACGAAAAAATGCCCCCATCTTTCGATGAGGGCAATTTATGTGAGTAATCCGGCAGAAACCACTCAACCGGACAATGTGGATGCGCTAATCGCTTACGCACCATGATGAGGGACTTTTCCATTCAACGGCGTGGCTTTCGCTTGGTTGAATTTTATTCCCAGCTCCTATCAAGCAGACCGAGCGACTGGTTCTGCTCCTACGGGGAGACCACATCCGGGGTATTTCACCCGGCACACGGATCATTTTGGTTGCCCAGAGAGTTGGTGTGGTGGACTTGATGAATTCCCTGTACTGCTGGGCATTCATCTGGGAAGGAAGAATTGGGGTATCGTATTTTCTTGCCATTGTGGTAATCCTTGAAATTGTGGTGTGTCAGGTGGAAATTAATGTTTCGATCTCGGACTCGACGGAACTGACCCAAGAAACATTGTAGGAATATACCAAGAATCCGATGTCACAGAACACATCGAACGATGGCATGTCGTCTTCTGTTCCCTCAAGCCGAGCAGCAAAGATCATCTCGTCAAAGAACTCTTGCAGTTCCTTCTTGTGGATGCTGATCCACATGAGATTGTTTGCCGTCAGCACTTTCTGGTTCTGGGTGTTCGCCCAGCGGTGGAACTCAGCCAACGGTAGATCGGGCGTGATTGATTTCATGGTCAGCATTTGCCCATCCTTTATTTCAGGTAGTCTCGAATAAGTTCAGTCAGAATTTTCATGATGATTGCATAGTGCTTTTTGCTGAACATGTTCAGTCCATCAGTGTCAACCATGTTGCTCACCAGTCTAATAGCCAACTGTTCAGGGTCTTTTGTTTCTGGGTTGTTGAGAAGAAATCCAGCGATTGAATCGGTAAGGAAAACGACCTTCATTGCGTTGTTGAACATAGAAGGATCGAAAGATCCATAGCTGATGGTGTCAATCTTGACATCGCCGTTCGTGAACTGGATAGCGTAAAATCCTTGCTTCATGGGTTACTCCGTTGATCTTGTTTACTCACAAGTACCCTTGATCCAGATTCAGAGAACGGATTTCAACGGTTGCAGAAACAAAGGCATTGCTTCGTGTCGTGCCAATGTTTCCGTCTGATCTCGGACTTTTCCAGATATTCAAAAAACAATTCCATGTTCCCATCCCTGTGGGCTTTCTTGGCGAGTTCTGGATACTGGTCTGGATGTTCAAATGAGCCGTGCAGGTCTGCCCTTTCTTGCAGGAACTTTCGGTCTTCGGCGGTCAAGGTTTTCTTGGATTTCAACAAAGAAATGTAGGTCTTGAATTTATTCTTGACCGTGGCGAAAGTTCCCTTGTATCCATAAACAAAAACAATTTCGCTGCCTGCGTCACCACACAGCCGTCCCTCAGCCTCAAGCTGGATGAGCAACGAGGTGAGGAACTTGATAATTTTTGGGGTCAGTGATTCGTGGCTGTCGGTCTCGTAATTGACCATGTTAGACCTTGACGAGACGCTGAAGTGTCTTGATGCCAGCGTTCCGGCGATTGAGGGCTGTCTGCCTGTTGAGTCCCATCGTTTGGCCGACTTCACGGCAAGTCATTCCGCTGGCAAAAAGGGTCATCAGCTTGCGGAGGTCGGCATCCTTGATCTGGACGATCACATTGCTGGAATCCAGTTCCGTGACCGTTGTTTCATTGCTTTCCGCTGCGAGGACATCGGCGAGTGTGAGGGAATCCGCATTGTTGCTGATCGGCGCATCGTAGGAAACGATTTCGTTGAACTGTCCTTGTCTGCGATCCTTTACAGAGACAGGAACCAGATGAGCTTGGTAGATTGCCTGTTGCATGGTCTGCACAATCCACCCAGCCCGTTGAGTCACCCAGCCACTCTTGTTCTTGAGTTCTTCCATGAGGGCGTATGTTGACCAGCGGTTGTTGAAAGTCAGGTCGAACTTGTCGATTGCCTTGTACGCGCCAATGATTCCCTCGGAGAAGAGGTCATTTGGGGTGAGGATTCCCTTGCCCATGCGGTTGGCAATTGCTGCGATCATCGGTGTGATCGAATTGATGAGCTTCCTTGCTGCCTTCTTGTTTCCGTTCTTCGCCTGTTCCAGACAGATGCGTTCTTCAGAAGGGGTGAGTGGCTTGTATGCGTCAAGTACCACTTTGGGAATGCGATCTTCATTGAAATTGTTCATCGTGAACCTCGTCGTTTTGTGTTTTGTGCTGATGTAGCTATGTACCCATGATCCAGAACCACGGAACGAAAAAAATCCCCGACTTTCGTCAGGGAAAATCATTTATTGGACAGTGAGGTTTTCTTCGATGTCAAAGGACATTCCTCTAAATTCAAGGAAGTTGTGGTCATCGAGGGTTGCATGTATTTCTTTCGCAATGTTTGGCGTGGAAAGTTTCGAGAATCCAACATGGGCGACTCCCTCTTCCACAGCGTACTGGACAGCCTTTTCACGAGTTGAGAAAATGCGAGTCCATCGGGCATCAGCCGTCCCAATAGACAGTGCGGTGATGGTAGAAGGTTTGGAACAAAGGGAATATTCGCTACTCTTTTCCGAATAGTCAAAATCTCCAGCCATGTCAAGGGCTTCCTCGTTTGCCTTTTCTTGGCTGGTTGTTTCTACATGGATGGTGCAAAATGCGTATCCAGTACGGCATACTTCGACAGAAAATACTTTTCTTTTTGCCATTTGATCCTCGTTGGTTATTGGGTTACTTCGACGGCGATGAATTTTTCACCGTCGGTAACGATGATTCCTTGCCCGTTTTGCTTGGTCGTATGCACGATGACCTTGATTTGTCCAGATGCTTCATACGTGTTCAGATATCCCACGTAAGCCTTCCCTTCGTGGTGGAATTCGATAGGGAACCAATTGTCATCAGTGATTCCTGTCTCAAACTCGAATGTGCCTTGTTTGTCGGAAACCCACACAATGTCATTCCGCATCTCGGCAATAAATGGATTTGAGCCGTTCTGCTTGGCAAGTAGGATGTCCAATGTTGCAGTGTTCATTTGATACCTCGGTAAGTTGTGACAAGTACATGTACCTTTCATCCAGTTGGACGGAACCGATTTTTACGCAACTCGGAACTCGAATATGACTTTCCTGTCCAAATCAGCGGATCGAAGGATATTTGTAGCCTTGAAGTTGAATGCGTCTCTGTCGGTCAGGCAGGATTGAAGGGCTTTTTCGAGACACTTGATTGTCTGTTCCTGTTCTGCTTGGGTAATGATCCCAAGCAAGGTAAACTTGACAGGAATGGAAATATCTACCTGAGTCTCTTTCTTGGTGAGAGAATCGAGGTAATCCCGACGAACTCTGGAAATCTGGCGGCGAAAATTGTCGCATCCGTGAACGTCGCTTGGTGATGTCGGAAACCGAGTTATGATCCCCGTAGGGATGTGCTTGATTCCGTTTGGATGTTTCCCGCCCATGTTGACATACTGGAAATCCCCAGCTATGATGAAGTCTTCGATGACTTCACGGTAATCTTTCCCCATTTTCATATTTACCTCGTGGACTAGAGTATTCCCATAAGTACCCTTGATCCAATATGAAAAAACGAAAAAATACCCCCACCTTTCGGCAGGGGCATCTTTCAACGAGGGGAACTTATTTGCGAAGGGTTGGCTTTCCCTTCATAATGGTTTCGGACGACGCATAGAACAATTGGAAAGTGCCGCCATCGTCCTTGAAATATCCTTCATCGAAGTGGAACTCGGCATCCTCTGGTGTCGAGCCGAGGCGATCACATTCCCGCAGGAAATACGCCTTGGCATCCACACGACCCTGCTCGGTGTCAGGGAAGGAAACCATGTTGACAAAATCACCACCGCCAGTCAGGTTGATGATGTTGTGCGTGGAGACAGCACCACCGATCTGGTGCATCCACTTGTTATTTTCCTTGAAAGGAATGTCTTTGGTTGGCTTCATCGTTAATTCCTCCGTTCGCTGCGGTTGCGTGGCGAAGTGTTTGGTTGTGCGCCCATTGCGAGGGCTAGACTGAAACCGATTGATGCGATGATCTTCTTCATTCTTAACTCCGTGATTTGGTGATGAGTATAAGTACCTTAGATCCAACATGACAGAACGAAAAAATGCCCCCATCCTTTCGGACAGGGGCATCTATCAACGAGGTAACTTAGAATGAAATTGGCAAGCTTAAATAATATTTTACAGATTCGAGCGATTCAGTGGTGATGTACCCAAGAGCGATTCCAAACGTCGTCCCTTCTTCCAATTCCACGGCATTTTCAACAAGGAATTGGGTGTCATCGTCACACAGGACATAAACATCCTTGTTTGTGTCACGCCACAGATTCTTTGCCTCGGACAAACTTATGATCTGCCAACAATAACCATCGGCATCGACCTTGACATTGAAGGACATTGCCTTTTTTGCCATTGTGAACCTTTTAGCCACGGTCATTCGACCCTCAAGCATCTCGATTCTGTGCTTGTATTGCTGAATGATCTGTGGAGGCACATTATGTTCCCCGCCCTCACGACGAATGATTGTTTCCAACAGAGCCTTTGGGTTCAGTCGTTCGGCTATCGTCACATTGTCCCCAAGATCATAGCGCAGGGAGTACACAAACCCATCATCCCATTCAATTTCAACATAGGTCTTGTCATATCCACCAAAACCTTTGGCTTTGTTTCTATTGAACATCTCACTGTCTGCCCGTTCCAGAAGATCAATGGTATCTGATGGATTGCTTGGATCGTATATCTTGGCTTTGATCATATGGCTGATGTGGGAGTTCTCGGAAGCGGTGATACGGACAGAAGTAATTTGTTTCATAACTTGTCTCCTTGGATGATACCAGTAAGTACCCCAAGTCCAGTATCACGGAACCGATTAAATTACTTATCACCGAATTCGTGGCTTTCCCAGATATCATGCCAAGATGTATCATCGTCAGGATTGATAGCCCCAGAATTTCTGACTGATCCATTCCATAGCTCACAAAATGCCTTGATTTCAGAAATCGTGGTTGCAGGGTGGTTGAGGCAGAAGACATGGAAATCTTGCATTTCTTCCCCGAAGAAATCTTCGTAGACGACCAGATTAGAATATCTTTTGATGATGTTCATCACTTCCAGATTGGCGGTGATCTTCTTACCGAGCATTTCGGTGTCGTGGTCGTCAATTTCGTTGACGGCTGCCCAAGCCAGAGTGTCGAATATCTGCTTACTTAGGTCGTCGGAAATAGACGTGAGTGTATTTGGATACACATTTTCGAGCAATTCGGTCATCGTCATTTGAACCTCGGTGTTTTCTGATACAATTAAATACCCAGAATCCTTTTTAGGAAACGTAATTATTTCCGCTTCTTCCTTTTGTGGGGACGGTTAGCGTGAGCCGCCTTGTCAGCGATTCCCCCTTGACCGCAATCAATGTAAGCCCAAGGGCAGGAATCCATTGCCAACACCCCGAAAGCCATCACATAATTCAAGATCATTGCCAGTCTCCGTTTTCGTTGGTGAAGCCCCAGAACTCAAGATAGTCGTGAGTAACCCAAATCTGCACATCCACTGGCAGGGAATCAAACTTGATCTTCTTGCCCAAATGCCCATAGGTAGGGAAATCATAGGGGCGATCACTTGTCAAGTGTTGTCCGAAGCCTTGGGGATGACGATGACAGCTTGCACCCAGCGCATAAAACTCCCCACCAGTGGTCTTGCGATAGTTGCCAGTGAAGCAGATTGTGAATTGATCAAAGGATTTCCCGCCATTGTCATAGATGTGGATTTTCTTTGGGATTCCGTCAGCGGTGAAGAACGATGCGAAACGCTTTTTGTTCTTCGCACTTTTGATCTTGTCAGGTGTGACAGCGATGCAAGCAACCATTGTGAACCTCGTTGATGTTGGTGATGTTTTTAAGTACCCCCATTCCGTTTTCAGGCAACGGATTTTGTACAGGGAACAAGAAAAATCCCCCACCTTTCGGCAGGGGATTTTTCTACTTAGCCTTGGGATGTTGCTTGACCTTGTGGGGCTTCACCTTTGCCGTTGGCTTGACCGCTTTCACAGCTATTCCGACATTCTTTATCGTGCCAATCTTCTTGACGGACTTCGTGGCAGAAGCCAGCTTGCCGACATTCTTGATTGCGCCCACCTTCTTGATGGAATTAGTCACTTGGAATCCACCTTGCGAACCACACGAACCATTTTCTTGGACTTGAACGGAACAAGGATCGTGTTTCCCCAGCGGTCTTGCTTGTGAGACCATGTGTTCGGGGTTCCCTTCTTGCGTCCACGGGTGCGTGTCACCTTGATGCCTTCCCGATCCTCACGCAGCCACTTGAGGACATTGGGGGGAGTGACATCGTAGGCAATCGCGCAAGCAGTCATGGAACCATAGGTGAATGCCTTGCAGTCGGCAATCACTGCCTTGCGGATCACTTGACGCGCTTCATCCGGCAACGGCTGGAAACGGAAGGATACATTCCCATCCGTCGCGAGGACAGAAGTCAACACCGCCTTGGTTTCCTTGGGCGTGCGCTGATTTTTTAGCGCATTCCGCAAGGCAATCTTGACTGGCGCTGGAATCTTTTTTACTGGAGCTGGAATCTTTTTCATTGTGAACTTCCTTGGTTTTTTGTTTGTTGAATTAAATATATGAAACGTATCTCATGTTGTCAATTACTTTTTAATGATTTGAATGAGTTAATTCATTGCACACTAAATCAACTCAACAATCATCGTATTTCGTTAAAAATCATCATGTTTCATGCCTATCAGTTACAACAGGCAGTAAACAAATGAATCTCCTTGGCGATCCAGAACCCAGCAATGATGACAAATACCACCACTAAGGAAATCACGCCAATCGTCAATGTCAACTTGAGAAGTCCCAACACAATCTTAATAGCCAGATATCCAAAGGATAGGAAGGCAATGCTTAACCCGATTAGCAAGGGAATGTTATCGACACTCATCGGAAACCTCTTTCGTTGATACTTATAAGTACCCACGTTCCATTGCCATGGAACCAAAATCTATTAAATCATTTCATTGCATAAAACCCATGGAAGAATATAAAAGGTAACTATACGGATACAGTATATCCGATTTAGAGCATAGACAAAAAAAGACCCAAGGCTTTTTCGCCTTGGGTTCTTTAATTTAATCATTCACGATTTCAAACGTCTCGCCGTCGATCTTGATTTCCTTGATCGAATCGAAACCATAGGAACGAACCACGATGGGCTTTTCCAACCCCTGATTTGCTCCCTCTTCCTTTTCAGGCTTGCGGAATGCGTCAAACTTGGGATCTTTCAGGTCTATGCGTTCTCCCTTGTAGCTGTATTCCACTTCTGGGCGATTTGCACTCACGCAATACACACGCAAGTAGAACTGCCCCTTGTGCTTCAGCAAAACCTTCTCCCCTCCGATGACCCATTCACCCCACAGAAGAGACCCAGCCTCGAAATCGGCGTCTTCCTTGGGCGTTCCTTCCTTGACCAAGCGATGATTGACCATCGACTCATAGCTAACGCCTTGACCGATCAATCCCACAAGCTTGGTGTGCTTGCGAATTTCATCAGGGTCGATGTTGAGCTTTTCGATCATTGAGTTTGCGCCACGACCCTTGTTGAGGCTTGTCTGAGCCGTGTTTGCCGTGATGCCTACAAACGATGCACCCTTGATTGTCAAGAGCTTGATAACCAGTTCTGTATGATTGAGCTTCATTGAAAACCTCGTTGAGTTGTTTGGTGATACTTACAAGTACCCTTGATCCATTCGGACAGAACGGATATTGTCTACTATGGATTTTCCATTGGCTACTAACTACTAGCTAGTTGCTTCATGAGTATAAGTACCATTGATCCAATGGGATGGAACGAATATCTATTCAATCAATTAAATCATTCAATCAATTAAATCCATTCCGTCATAGAGGAGTGAAGGTACTTATAGGTATGACACCACACGCTAGACCCCCACCCAGACCCCACAGAGACACGCGAAACCCATTAGGGGAGTAGTGTGTATAGATTGTTGAATAGTATAAACACCCCCCCCTGCGACACCTGCTGCTCCACAGCAGCCTCGTCACCCCGCAGC
>VFSW01015877.1_pt1 | contig 10317 bp, 6 predicted proteins | sample 5358111 | NCBI WGS metagenome assembly VFSW01 (sample SAMN11554181, study PRJNA540505) | mine drainage metagenome | isolation source: sediment from site ElyBrook_90M | place: USA: Ely Copper Mine, Vershire, VT | collected 2017
GCCATATGCCGCTGATCATGAATGGCCTCATGACCCCCGCCGCCTCGCACCAGATCGACGACGTCCCCGACGCGCAGATGACCGCGCGCTTCGGCCCTGAAGACAGCCCCAACGCCTGCCTCCTCTGCCACAAGGACAAGGACGCCGGCTGGCTCCTCGGCCAACTCATCGAATGGCAGCGCTGAACCCGCCTGCCGCTACAATCAAGCTATGGCGAAACTGGCGCTGGTTTACGGCTTACGTCTGCTCCCTGCGGGCGAGATCACGAGTGTGGGCAGCGCGCCCATCGAACTTGCCAACGGCAACCAGGCGCACGTCGCCATGCATCTGCTCGAAGGCGAAAACGAACAAGAGATCCGCGAACAGCTTGAGCAGTCGCTCGACGCCTTTTTCGAGTTCTTTCCGGAAGTCTGATGTACCTCTCGCGCCGGAAGTGGTTTGCGCTCGCGGGCGCGGCGGCGATCGAGGCACGCGCCCAGGGTGTCGCCTCGCGTGGCGTCAAGCCTATGCCGCGCGGCAAGCCCTCCGGCATCCCGTTCCTCGCCCGATTTACCGACGTCGCCGCCAAAGCGGGCCTGACCGTCCCTAACGTCTACGGCGCCGTCGATCACAAGGACTACATCGTCGAAACCATCGGCTGCGGCTGCGCCTTCATCGACTATGATAACGACGGCTGGCTCGACATATTCCTGCTCAGCGGCACGCGTACCGCGAACGTGCCCTCCTACGCCACCAACCGCCTGTACAAAAACAACCGCGACGGCACCTTCACCGACGTCACCGAAAGAGCCGGCCTCCATCGCACCGGCTGGGCATCGTCGGTCTGCGTCGGCGACTATAACAACGACGGCTACGACGACTTATTCGTCACTTACTTCGGCCAGAACGTCCTCTACCGTAACAACGGCGACGGCACCTTCCCCGACGTGACCCGCGAGGCCGGTCTGCTCGAACACGATCCCCATCCCCGCTGGGGCGCCGGCTGCTCTTTCCTCGACTACGACCGCGACGGCCACCTCGACCTCTTCGTCTCCAACTACGTCCAGTTCGATTTCGCCGAAGCCCCCAAACCCGGCGAGAACCTCAACTGCACCTGGAAAGGCGTCCCCGTCAACTGCGGCCCGCGCGGCCTGCCCATGGGCTATCACTCGCTCTATCACAACAACGGCGACGGCACTTACTCCGACGTCAGCGAAAAGGCCGGCATCTCGCGCAAAACGAAATCCTACGGCATGACGGTGGTCGCCGCCGACTTCGACAACGATGGCTGGCCCGATATCTACGTCGCCTGCGACTCCACCCCCAGCCTGCTCTTCATGAACAATCACAACGGCACCTTCCGCGAGGAAGGCCTGCTGCGCGGCGTCGCGCTGAATGAAGACGGCATGGAGCAGGCCGGCATGGGCTTAGGCATCGGCGACTTCAACCTCGACGGCAACCTCGACGTCTTCAAAACCCACTTCGCCGACGACACCAACATCGTCTATGCCAACGACGGCAAAGGAAACTTCGAGGACCTCACTAACAGCTCCGGCCTCGGCGTCGAAACCCGCTACATCGGCTGGGGCGCCGGCGTCGAAGACCTCGATAACGACGGCAAACCGGACCTCTTCTTCGTCACCGGAAACGTCTACCCCGAGGTCGAGAAGCAACTCGCCTCGTACCCCTTCAAGACGCCCCGCATTGTCTTTCACAACCTCGGCAAAGAGAAGTTCGAAGAACTAATCGAAGAGGCTGGCCCCGGCGTCGCCGCCCGCCACGCCAGCCGTGGCGCGGCCTTCGGCGACTTCGACAACGACGGCGACGTCGATGTGCTGATCGTCAACCTCAACGAGCCGCCCAGCCTGCTCCGCAACGACGTCACCGGCAAAGGCCACTGGGTCAAAGTAAAACTCCACGGGACACTAAGTAACCGCGGCGCCATCGGCACGCGAGTCACCGCCCACTACGGCGGCAAAATGCAGGCCCGCGAAGTCCTCAGCCAATCCAGCTTCTACTCATCGAGCGACCCGCGCCTCCACTTCGGCCTCGGCTCCTTTACCGCCGTCGATCTCGAAGTTCGCTGGCCCACCGGCAAGAAAGAAATGTTCCGCGCCGTCCCCATCGACCGCCTGCTCACCATCGTCGAAGGGAAGGGAATCGTCAAGCAGACCTGGTAAGCGTCGTCACGGCGACAGCCGCTCGATCAACCACACCCCGCCCGAAGCCCGGTACCGGATCCGGTCGTGCAGCCGGTCCGGCCGCCCCTGCCAGAACTCGATCGCCTGCGCCTTCAACCGGTACCCTCCCCAGCTTGGCGGCAGCGGAATCTCGCCCCCGGCAAACCGCACCCGGGCCTGCTCGAGCGCGGCCTCCAGCGTCGCGCGTCCTCCCACCACCGCGCTCTGCTCCGAAGCCCACGCCCCAAGCCGATGCCCCTCCGGCCGGCTGCGAAAGTACGCTTCGGATTCCTCCCGGCTCACCCGGCTCACCGTCCCGGAAATCCGGACCTGCCGCTCGAGCTCAGGCCAGTAAAACACCAGCGCCGCCCGCTGATTCTCGTCAAGCTCCCGCCCCTTCTGGCTCTCGTAATTGCTGTAAAACACGAAACTGTTCCCCTCCAGCCCTTTCAGCAGCACCACGCGCGCGCTCGGCTCCCCATTGGAGGTCGCGGTGGCCAGCGTCATCGCATTTGGCTCCGGCAAACCTGCCGTGCGCGCCTGCTCGAACCACTCTTCAAACTGCGTGATCGCATCCTTGGCCATCGCGCTCTCATCCAGCCCGGCAAGCAGGTAACTCTCGCGTAAGTCCGACAGCGGAACCGCCCCGGTCCGCCGGTGCGGCACAACAATATATCCGCGCGCGGCATCGCCCAGCACATCGTTGCGGGTCCGTCCCCAGTACCACCAGTGCGCCGCCACATACGCGCACAGCAGCGCGTCCAGCTTGTCTTCCACCTGCTTCAGCGCGCGTCCGCCCTTCGGGATTTCGGGCAACTCCGGCGGAGCCAGCCGAGGCGTCGCCAGCGGCAGCCGATGTAGCAGCAGGCTGCGCAGCTCGCCCAACGCCTCCGCGCGCCCGGCCACCGTTCCCCGCTTGTATTTCAGAATCCGCCGCAGCGTGAAAAGCTGCACCGCTGCCGCATGCGGATAAACCTCAATCTGCCATCGCCCCTTCGCCCGCGCCGCCATCTCGCCGCCATGCGCGAACCCGGCCCGCTCGAGCGCCTTCGCGAAGCCCGTCGTCCGCTTCCAGTACACCCGCGCCCGGCTCGCCGGATAACAGCCGGCGTCATACCTCCCATAGCGCTCCTGTGTCAGCCGGTCCGCTTCGCGCATCCCCGTCTTGTTGGGAATCACGGTCGGCGCATCAATCGCCACCACCGCGTCCTCCCCGGCCCGCTCTTCCACCCACCGCACGATCTCCCGCGGTTCCTCGCGCAGCTCGAGCTCGCGCAGCTTCAACGACGTCCCATCCCGGTCAAGCAGCGCGAGCCCGCTCGCTCCGCGCTCCCAACCGAAGTCAATCCCCACGAAGCGCATTTCCGCCCTCCGTGTCTTAGGATGCCCGAACCACCCCGAGCGCTGCCAAACCACTGCCAGATACGCACCGCCCATCCTCGGCCCGCGAGTGCCCGTCGGAACCGCGGCTAAGAGGGGGAATCGCACTACGGCGACCTCCGTCTCCGCCTCTGCGCTGTGTCGAATTTCGGCCCTCATGAGCGTTCCGAATCGCCCGCGATGCGACCAAGGCGGCTGCCTTCCGGCCGAAAGCACGCCTCTTCCGTTGACGGCGTTCCGCGACGGCGATCCGCATCGGTGATGGTGGCCAGGGCATGGCCTCGCCAGAAATTCAGCCGCCGCTCCTGCGCCCCAGAGATCCAGAGGTGCTTGCTTTCCCTGTAAACCGGGCAGAACAGAATCGCTACATGCGACTCGATAGGAACAAAGGAGAATTCCGGCGGACGTCCTCTCTGCAAACGGCGATGTTATGTGACGGCTATTCGCTGTTAAAGACGATCCCAACTTATCTGCTGTGGACTACGCAGAGTGAGCCGCACCCATCCAAGTTACGAGAGAGGAACCGAAAACGCGATTGAGATCTTTCTGGTAGGGCCTCACTATTCAGTCTTGACGCCGACGCTAACCCTTCGCTGCGATCGGAATGTCCTGACGTCTAAGGAGAATAGTGGAAAATGACTAGAGAACCTCGCCGGACCTATCGACTCGCACTGGCTACTCTTACGTTGGCGTTGGTCATCTCAGACCCCCTCGCTCATGCACAGACTCAGTCCGTACCCAACACGGGTCAACTAATTACCCCGCTAGCGCCTCCCGGTTCCCAGTTCGTCGCGTTGAACCCCGGCTTGATCGAGAGGCCGGACTGGACGGTCGGACAAGCAGCCACCACCGTAGTAAGTAAGGACCGCACGACCCTGTTGGTTCTGACGAGTGGGTACAACCGCGTCTTCACACTCGGTGTCCCGGCTGGGCCGTACCCGTGGAATAGCGCGGAGTCGAACGAGTACGTATTCATATACGACATTTCCAACCAGGCGCCAAGCCCTACGCCACAAGTGGTGCAGATCCCAAATACTTATTTTGGGATTGTGTTTGATCCAACCGGCAAGCATTTTTACGTGGCTGGCGGACCTAGCGACAATGTCCACACGTTTAGTCTAACTGCCGGCGCCAAGACCTGGGCGGAGGAGTCCCCTCAGGCTCCGGCACTTGCCATGAACCACAAGCTGGGCGTTGGACTTTCCCTGCAGCCGAGCGGCGCCATCCAGATCAACAGTCAGGTTGGTGTTTATCCTTGCGCGGCCGGTGTGGCTATTTCGGAGGATGGCAATACGCTGGTTGTGGCGAATTATTACAACGACTCGATCACGGTGTTCACCGGGGGGTACGGTAACTGGTCTGCCCCGAAGGATCTCGACCTGCGCCCCGGCAAGAGCAACGTCTCGCAGGTGGGTGTGCCGGGCGGCGAGTATCCGTTTTGGGTGGCGGTGAAGGGTACCGGATCGAGCGCGACGGCGTATGTATCCAGCATTCGCGACCGCGAGATCGACGTGGTGAGCCTGGGCCCGGCGCCGGCGGTGAAGGCCCGCATCCAAGTGAAGGGCCAGCCGAACAAGATGACGCTGAATGCCGCCCAGTCGCGGCTGTATGTCGCCGAGGATCAGTCCGACACGGTTGATGTGATCGACACCGGAACGAACGCGATCGTCGCAACCATTCCGGTCATCGAGCCCTTGCTGCCTGCCTGGCTGAGAAAACCCACAGCCCCCGATTACAAGGGCGCGAACCCCAACAGCGTGACACTCTCGCCGGATGAGACGCAACTCTATGTGACGGATGGCAATCTGAATTGCATCTCGGTGGTGGCGCTGGGCGGAAGCGATACCGAGGACCACGTAATTGGCCTGATTCCGACCGGTTTGTACCCGAACTCAGTGAGCTTAGTGAGCTTCGGCAACAATGGCAGTGCGGTGTATGCGTACGTAGCCAACGCGAAGTCGCCGACGAATGCGAATCCGGCCTATTGCTATGGCGGTTACGGGCCGCCTAATTCGCCGAATTGCAATCCAACGAACGAGTACAATCCGCAGTTGACCAAAGCCGGCCTGCAGAGCTTCCCGCTGCCAAGTGCGGCGCAACTCACGACACAGACGCAGATCGTGATGGGGAACGACCATTTCTCCTACCAGGAGAGCGACAGCGACAAGGCGGTAATGGCCGCCGTGCATCAAGACATTCAGCACGTGATCTTCATCATCAAGGAAAACCGGACCTTCGACCAGGTTCTGGGCGACCTGCCAAACCCTCCTAGCAATAGTGACCCCTCATTGACTGAATTTGGAGCGCCGATCACGCCGAATCTGCACGCGATGGCGCAAAATTTCGTCACCCTCGACCACTTCATGGCCACCGCCGAGGTCAGCTATGACGGCTGGCTATGGACGACTTCGGCGGAAGCCCCCGACGTGGTGGAACACCAGTACCCGGTGGCCTACGCGTACCGCGGTACCAGCTTGGATTCGGAGGGTCTTTCGCGCGATGTGAATGTTGGGATTCCTCTTGTTTCGACCGGGAGCCCGCAGGGGGATGTCGATGCGCGCCGGGCCGCCGATCCGTTTACATCGCTCGATGCGGATGTGTTACCGGGCCAGACGAGCGTGGGTTCGCCGGATGGACCGGGCAATGAGTTGAACACAGGGTATTTGTGGAATGCGGCGATGCGGGCGCATCTGCCGGTTCGCAACTATGGTTTTTTCGTCGATGGCACTCGTTATTCGACGACTGACTTCCCCATCCCCGTACTCCGCAACCCTTATGCGAGCGGCACGGTGGTGGCCTATCCCACAGATGTGAAACTCAGTCCGTTCACCGATCCCTACTTTCGCGGCTTCGACAATTCGCTTCCCGACTATTGGCGTTACTCGGAGTGGGCACGAGACTTCGATGCCAGGTACAAGGATAACCACCATGCGGGACGCAGCGTGGAGGATCTGCCGGCGTTGACTCTGGTTCGCCTGATGCACGATCACACCGGGAACTACAGTACGGCAATTGACGGAGTGAATACTCCGGACCTCGAGGTAGCCGATAACGACTACGCCGTGGGTTTGCTGATTCAGAAGATTGCAGAGAGTCCCTTTGCGAGCAACACCCTGATTTTTGTTGTGGAGGACGACGCGCAGGATGGCGGCGACCACGTGGATTCACATCGCACGATCGCGTTCGTAGTGGGTCCGTACGTCAAGCAAAACGCAGTCGTCTCCACCCCGTACAGCACCCTGAACTTCCTACGCACGATGGAAGAAGTCCTGGGACTCCCGCGGATGCTGAACCTGAACGACGCCCTGGCGTCCCCCATGACCGACATTTTCAACGCGGCCGAGCTGTTCGCCAGGAAGCCGAGCCCGTGGAGTTTCAAAGCCGTTCCCGCCGCGATTCTCTACAACACGTCCTTGCCGCTGCCGCCCCAACCGGCCGGGATGATCGTGCCAAAGCCGCCGCACGACGCTGCGTACTGGGCGCGGGTCACGAAGGGAATGGACTTCACGGACGCGGATCGCCTCGATTCCGCGCTCTTCAACCGCATTCTTTGGAAAGGAATGATGGGCGACAAGCCTTATCCCGCCGCGGCGGCCGCTGTGGACCCCCGCCGGAACGGCGGGGGGCCCGCGCGGCCCCCCCGCCTCCCGGGGGGCGAGCCGCTGGCGCCTTACCAGCAGTCACGGAAGCAAAATGCGCCGCCGGCGCCGAAGCGGAATAACTAGATTCAAGGAAAGCATTGTGCGGATAAGATCACTTCAGTATTTTGCATGGATGAGTCTGGCTGCCGCGGCGCTTTACAGCCAGCCAGCCAATGGACCTGTGTATTGGTCCGCCACGGCGCCGAATTGCTCCAGCTTGGCGGGAGAGTCGCCCGTCGCGATTACGAACTCTGGGACGACGGTCGGCTATTCCTGCTATGTGAGCGGGACGTTTGTATGGCTCGCCGCGGGCGGAGGATGGAGCACCTCGATTCGGGTTTCCGCGCCGGCCTCGGCCGCCATTGGTGTTGACTACACGTTCTACGATGCGAGTGGAAACAACCTGAAACTAGACGCCACGCTGGGCGGCGGTTCATCCGCCACATCGAGCGACGGCGTAAACTTCGCTCTGAGCGCCAATCAACCCTCGGAAGTCGATTTGTTGGGCGCTACGAACAACGCCCCGAAGTACAGTTCCACGTCGACCGGGTCGGTGTACACTGTGATTTACTGTCCCGACGCAACGACGTGCGGCAACGTGCTTCCGCAGTTACTCTATTCGGCGCTGCCCGCCACGCCGTGGTCGATGAGCGTCCCGATCGCATGGGACACCGCTCTGTCGACGCAGTGGTCGGCGGAAGCCGTCGATGATGGTGGCGCGAACCGGGTGTCGCTGGTGATTTACAACGAAGACACCACTGCCACCAGTTATAAGGTTTGGGTGTACGACAGCACGGGGGCGCTGGCGGGAGCGGGCATAACCCCGCCGATTCCTCCTCTGCAGCCGATGGCCAACAACTCTGTCGGGGAAGGGGGGACTTACGGGACGCTTCTGTCGGACGTGGTTTCGACGCCACTGCCGCCCGGTGTCTTCAAAATCCTCATCGACGGAGGAGCGGAGTATTCCGCGGTTGAGGTGCTTCAGTTCAACGGATCGTCTGCAACCACCCTGCAGGTTGGCTATGACACGGCGCCCAACTCGAGTTCAGGAGCCGCGGCGGTCCGCCGGACGAGCGTCAGAGACCTGCGCGTGGAGTCCAGGCCGAAGCCGGTGTTTCGAGGGTTGGAACGGTAAGGGACGAACGGCCGGCCGAACGCCGCTGATACACCGTCCATCCTGGCCAGAGGAAATGACGTCCGTTTTCAGGCAACCTGCTCGCTCTGGTCTTGGCCGTGCGGCTCCCGGCAAAAGCGGGCGCCTCGGTGCTCGCCGGCGCCGCTGGCCATCGATGCGCAAGCGCCCATTCGAAGGGGGTGGTGCCGCCCACCGTTGCCCATCTCCTTCCCTCCGGTGAGCGGTACTGCCCAGGCGGAGAAAATTCCCATGTCCCGATGCGTACTCTTTTTGACGATCGCCCTGGCTGCTTCGGCGCAGCAAGCTTCCGTGGTTCCGAACGCTCAGCCGTCCGGGACGGTTCCCTCAGGTGCTCCTCTCCGCGTGGTGCTGGAACACCGCGTCGCTCTCACGCGTGTCGGCCAACCGATCCAGGCTCGGTTGGTGGACCCGGTTTACGTTTTCGATCGCGTAGTGCTTCCGGCCGGAACCGTCGTGGAAGGACATGTCGCTGAAATCGGCGGCGTTCCAGCCATCCGGCGCGTCAACGCGATCCTGTCAGGCAACTTGACGCCGCCTCGGGACGTTCGTGCACAGTTCGACGCCTTGGTCCTGAGCGACGGCTCGCGGGTATCTCTGCGGACTTCTCTTTCTCGGGGAACTGCCCATACCGTTCGTATCGAAACGCGAGGGAAGGAGCAGCACCCACCTGCTCTGGAAACCCAGGCGGCCATTCTCGCCTTCACGGCGCCCGGCCGGATCAGCCGGTTGAAATCCTGCCTCACCGGCATGCTTCCCTATCATCGGGAAGCCTGGCCGAAGGGGACGCTTTTCACCAGTGTGTTGGAGGCGCCGGTTACCGCACCGCTACCTGGCATTATGAAGGGGGCACTCGATTCCCCGCCCGTTCCCGGGACTGAAGGGCAGAACGTTCACGCGCGTTTGCTCGCTCCGATCAGTTCCGCGACGGCCCGAAGAGGAGCACCCGTGGAGGCGGTCGTGGTCCAACCTCTGTTCTCGTCCGATCATGAGCTGCTGATTCCGGAAGGCAGCCGGCTTCTCGGCCATGTCGAAAAGACCCAGCCGGCTCGGCCCTTTCACCGGAACGGCAGGCTGCTTTTCGTGTTCCGCCAAATCAGGTTCCCGGCGGGCGGCGTGCAAGGCATCCAAGGCAATATCGAGGGTCTGGAAGCAAGCTTCGATGCCCATCTGTCCGTTGATTTGGAAGGGGCCGTGCACGTCAGCAGTCCCAAAACCCGCTTCCTTTTTCCCGCCTTTGCGATCGCCGCCGCCGGCCTGTCGCTTCACCAGGATTACAATGCCCAGGGTGTTCCGGATCAAGATGTCGGAGGCCGCGCCGAGTCCGGTGCTGTCGGCCTCGGATTGATCGGCACGGCCGTGGCGCAGACCTCGCGCGCCGTGGCATCGAGTATCGCCTTCGCTGGAGCCGGGTTCAGCGTTTACTCCACCTTCATCGCCCGGGGCGAGGACGTGGTGCTCCCGGTGAACACGCCCGTGCGCATCGGTCTCGGAGCGCGCGGCGGGGACGCCATCGCCAGGCAGCCCATGAAGCGAAGTCTGCAACCGACGGCGGTCCGCGTGCCGGTCCCGTAAGGGGCTGTCCGCGTCGGCGGTCGTGCCAGATCGAGGGCCACGTGGACGGCGCGTTGACCTCGCACGCCGGACCCGAGGCCGGATACCCCGTTTCCTGCCGGCAGCCCCGGGAAGAGTCCGCAGTCCGGCGACGCGCCACGAAGGACCGTGCAAGTCGGTGTAACTTGTCATAATCGATGAGCGAATCGGGCGCGGTCCGATTCCCCGTTGCTCCACGCCATCACCCGTCGCGTAACACGTCGCGGCCCCCGGCAGCCATGACCGTCGAAGTGAAGCAGGCCTGGCACGGTACACGACAAGAAATGAAACGGAACGGCCCGTATCTTCACGTGCAAGGGAGCAAGGAGGCGATGAAGGCCGATGAGAGGAAAATGGCCAGGCGTTTATGTAGAGGACATCCCGCCCGGCC
>VFSW01015878.1_pt1 | contig 10317 bp, 9 predicted proteins | sample 5358111 | NCBI WGS metagenome assembly VFSW01 (sample SAMN11554181, study PRJNA540505) | mine drainage metagenome | isolation source: sediment from site ElyBrook_90M | place: USA: Ely Copper Mine, Vershire, VT | collected 2017
GGTTGGTCACGCGGCCGTAGTTGAGCCGGGCATTCTCCAGGTCCGCGCGGGCGGCGTCCATGTCGGCCTTGGCCTTGCGGATTTCTTCCGGACGGTTGCCGGCCTGCAAGCGCGCCAGGACCTCGCGCTGGGCCGCGACCTGGCCGGCGCGGCTGGCGGCCCGGGCCTCCAACCGCTGGGTATCGAGCGTGGCCAGCAACTGGCCCGGCTGGACGCGGTCGCCTTCCTGGACGAGCACCGAGGCGATGCGCTCGCTGTTGTTGAAGGCCAGTTGCGCCTGGCGGATGTCCACGTTGCCGGAGAGCACCAAGCGATCAGCGGCCTCGCCGCTGCCGCGACTGCGCCAAAACCAGAGGCCGGCGCCGACGGCGGCAAGGACGACAATTCCCACCACGATGCGAATGCGTTTCATGTTTGAAACCAGCAATGATCTCGCGCGTGCCTTAGCGCGGAGGAATCCTACCCAAATGTCCCGCGCACGTCAGCAGGCAGAATCGGGCGGGGAGCAACAACCGTTACGGCAGAAACGCCCCGGTCATTCTTCACGCTGTGCCGGAAGAACCGGAGGCCGGGATTTGATTCCCGCCCTCAAACCGGCCCGTGGCCGAAGCCCGATTGGCGGCTCACCTGGGCCAGCCGCTTTTCCCACTCGCCCTTGTGCGCGAGAGGATCGGCGTCGGTGCCCCAGAGTTTCTTCACCATCTCCCGCTGCGGCACGAAGGGGCACTTGACGTTCGGATGCTTGTGGGCCTCGTCGAGGGTGCGCAGGGCCAGTTGCGCGCCGGTCATGAGCGCGGGCTTGTCGGGCCGGGCGAACTGCGTGTTCAGGCCGTGCATGGCGGCGTCGAGGGCGCCCCAGCGCTCGGCGTGGGTCTTGCCCCAGAGCGTCGGCTGCGTGTCCAGCCGGGTGAGGTTCCAAAACGCGAGCCGGATCTGGCGCACCGGCTTGAAGGCGCGGCTCAGGAGGTCGCGGAAAAGCGGTTCGAGCACGCCGTTGATGACCGAGTTCAGGAATTGCGGATGCTGGAATCGTTGGTGGGCACCGGTCTCGGTGAAATCGTGGAAGCGGATCGTGAGGCCCAGCTCGCGCGCCTGCAACTGTTCGCGGCGCAACTGCCCCACCAGCCGCGTCGCCTCGCTCAAAGCGAATGTCAGCGCCGCCTCGTAATCCGGCTCGTCGTAGGGCAGGGTCGTGCTGCTGGAAATCGTCGTGCGATCCTTCACTTCGAGCAGCAGCGGTTCCTTCCACCGGCCGTGGGCAAAGAGCCATAGTTGCTGGCCCCAGATGCCGAACTGCTGCCGGAGTAGCGGGGACGGAAGTCTGGCCACGTCGCCGAAGGTTCTGGCGACCAGCGCGCTCAGGGCGCGCTCGCGATTCCGGGCGATGCCGGAAAGCTCGCGCACCGGACGGTCGCGGAGAAATTCCTTTTCCTCGCCCGGCCTGATTTCCAGGAAACCCGGCTTGCCCGCGTCGGTGGCCAGCTTGGCCAGCTTGGCAGAATTGGCCAGTCCGCCCGAAACGGGCAACTGCGTCTCGCGCCGGATGCGCGCGCGGATCGCCTCCACGTAATCCCGCGGCGGGGTGTGCCGCCAGACGTGTGCGTCCATGCTGGTGAAGTCCAGAAAGCCCTCGTCAATCGAGACCGGCACCAACGTGGGCGAATACTCCTCCAGGATGCGGAACATTTCGTGCGAAAGCCGGCGGTACTCCTCGTAATGCGGCCGGCACAACACCCCCCGCGGACACAGTCGCTGCGCCTCGAAGCACGCCATGCCCGTCACCACGCCGAACTGTTTCGCGAGGCGGTTGGCCGCGATGACGATCCCGTCGCCCCGTCGTCCGCCGCCCACCCATAACGGACGCCCCTCCAGCTTCCGGTCGAGGGCGATTTCGCAACTCGCAAAGAAGCTGTCGCCGTCCATGTGCAGGATGCGGTTGATCTGGCTCACGCGCGCCGGTCAGTTTATCCTGCCAACCACCCCCGCCAAGCAACAAAATTGGATGTGGTTTTCCCGCCCGGATCGTTTTGTGCGAGCCGACTCGATCCGCAGTCCAACAAACGACGAACCGCCAAGCCGGCTTTTGACCCGGATTTCACAATCCGTTCGCCGCACTGGCCGGGCGTCGTGTGAGGACGCCCGGCTTGGTGCCGGAAACGCGTTGTGCCTGTTTTCGTTTGAATTCCCGCCAGACAGACTCAAGCGCGCCGCCCAGGAAACCGCCATCAACGGCGAGGCGGAAGCCAAGCGGCAGGCGCGCCACGATGCGGAGGGAAAACCAACGAGATCGCCGACCGGCCTTTCGCACCGGCGGGCTTCAGGAGAAGCTCCGGCGGCCCCGGAGTCCACCTGTGCCTTGACAATCCCCGTCTTCACGACTCAGCCACCACCGCCCGCTGATACCACGGCCGCTATGCGTTGCAGACCCGGCAGACGGAGAGCATCACCGGCACTTCCACCAGCACGCCCACCACCGTCGCCAGCGCCGCCGGGGAGTCCGCGCCGAAGAGCGTGATCGCCACGGCGACGGCCAGCTCGAAGAAGTTGCTGGCGCCGATGCGCGCGCCGGGCGCGGCGACGGTGTGCTCGACCCGGAGCCGCCGCATGAGCAGGTAGGTCAGCCCGGAGTTGAAATAGACCTGGATGATGATCGGCACGGCGATGAGGAGCACGGCGGGCCAGCGGCTCGTGAGGTTCTTCGCCTGGAACGCGAAGATGAGCACCAGCGTCAGCAGCAGCGCCCCGATCATCACCGGATGAAACTTCGGCAGGAATTTCCGCTCGAACCAGTCCGGGCCGTGCGCCCGCAGCAACACCGTGCGCGTCAGCCAGCCGGCCGTCAGCGGGATGACGATGAAGACGACAACGGACGTGATCAGCACCTTCGCCGGCACCACCACGTGCGCCACCCCGCACAGGAACATCACCAGCGGCGCGAACGCCACCAACATGATGAGGTAGTTGACCGCCACCTGGACCAGCGTGTAGGCCGGGTCGCCGTCGGTGAGGTAACTCCACACGAACACCATCGCCGTGCAGGGCGCCGCGGCAAGAATGATGAGGCCGGCGGTGTAGTTGCGCGCGGTCTCCGGCGCGATCCACGCGGCAAAGACGTGCTGCAGGAAGACCCACGCCAGCAGCGCCATGCTAAAGGGCTTCACCAGCCAGTTGACGACCAGCGTCACCAGCAGCCCCTTCGGCTTGCGGGCGATGCCGCCCAGGGCGCCGAAATCCACCTTGAGCATCATCGGGTAAATCATCAGCCACAGCAGCACGCCGATCGGCACGTTCACCTGCGAGCCGTGGCCGAATTCCATTTGGCTCAACGCCGCCGTCAGCCCCGGCAGAAGCTGGCCCACCAGGACGCCCGCGATCATGCAGAGGAACACCCAGAGCGACAGGTAGCGCTCGAAGAACGCGAGGCGCTTTGGGCTTGCCATGGGTACCGCGACAGTTACTGCCACTTGATTTTTCATGCCTAAAACATCGGTGTCGGCACTGTGCCCCAGCCGCTTCCGCTGGCCAGGTCATGCACTTGGAGGATTTCCGCCGTGTGCAGATGCAGGTCCACAAAGAAAAGCGGGACGCGCCGGACGTTGATGCCGAAGTCGTCTTCCGGCGAGGCAAGCGGGCGCTGCCCTGCCGAGAGATCCAGGAAGATGATGCGGCGTTTCATCATTGGGCTGTTATGCATGCTGGGATCATGGTGTGTCATGCCCGCCATGTGCTGATGTCCGCCAGCGACGTGAGCAAACGGGTGGATAATGTATTCAGCGATCATGCGGAAGGTCCGGTGGTGCTGGAAGAGTTTCCACTCCGGACCCGTGTCAGCAATCATTCCCTGCATGATGTAGTCGATGGGGATGAAGTAGGCGAGAACACGGTGGCGGGCACCGCTTTGAACGGCTTGGAGCTTGGATGTAACCGACGGCTCGGCCAGGACAGAAGGCAGCAGTTCCTTTGCTGCCTCGAGGTCATCAGTCGTGATCGTGAGGGTATCCACGCCGGAAACTTGCGCCAGCGGCAGGTGACGCACAGTGTAGGCCCGAAGGATAAAACCGCTGCCCACGCAGACCACCAGCAGGCCGAATAGAATGCAGATGGCCCTCGAGACTGTGAGCGCTGGCCGCGGCTGAACGCCTTTGCCGAGTAACCGCTCGGCCACTCGCGGCACGAACATGCCGGTGCGCTCCATATAACCCCGGTAACTATCGCCAAACCGATTGAGCATCCGCCGTTCCTCGTCGCGGGCCAGCAGGTAATACAAAAATAGCATTACCGCTAAGAGCGTGAGCGTGAGAAACCTGGGCCACATCACGGCCAAACCCCACGCCGCGACCGCCAGCGCCAGATACTGCGGATGCCGAATGAGCGCGTAGAGCCCGCAGTGGGCCATCCCGGGCCGGAGCAGCTTACCGCCATAGACCTGCAGGGCGCAAACCAGAAACACAGCCATACCGCCGAGGAACGCCACCGACCCAAACACGCGAACACCCTTCAAGAACGCATTGGGCGGCACAACCATATGCGGGAGGAAGAACGCCGTCAGCCACCGCGTCAGCGCCGACTGGTTTAGCGCCAGCAGGAACGGATTCATCGCCGCGTAAAATACGAACGCAAACGGGCTGATCATGATGACGAATTCCAGTGCCACCACGAACGAAAGGACAATCGCGCTGTTCGCCGCAAACCGCTTGCCGGCCTGGCCAGCTTTACCTTCGGTGTTCATAGGACATCAGTTTTCGCAGACACAATACCGCTTCGTAGGCGTTATCGTCGAACAGTCTCAGGCCCTGCCGGGCTGCGCCCCAAGTCTTCCCATCCGCCACCGAGCGCCTCGTAGAGTTGGACCCCAACCAGAAGCTGGTTGAATTGAGTTTGGGCCAGGGCGTTCTCGGCCGGGAAGAGCTGTTGCTGCGCTTCCAAGACTTCGTAGTAATTGGCCTTGCCGGCGAGGTAACGCCGGGTGGAGATTTCCACGGCTTGCTTGCCCGCCGCGACGGCACGGGTCTGCTGGACGCGCATTTGTTCGAGCTTCTGGCGGGTAACGAGCGCATCGGCGACTTCCCGGAAGGCGTTCAAGGTAGTCTCTTGATATTGGAGTTTGGCTGCTTCCCACGCCGCCTTGGATTGGCGGTATTGCCCATAGAGCCGGCCGCCTTGAAAGAGAGGACCGCTGACGTTGGCCGCGACGGACCAGAGATTCGCGCTGGGGGAGGTGAGTGTTGAGAGGTCGGCGCTGACGCCTCCGTAAAGCGCGGTCAGCCCGATTCTCGGGAGAAAATCTCCCAGAGCGACCCCGAGCTGGGCGTTGGCCGAGCGCATCAGTTGTTCGGCTTGGAGAATGTCAGGCCGGCGCTCCAGCAATTCGGAGGGCAAACCAACGGGAACCTCCGGTGGCACGGCTTGCTGGAGCAGGGTTTTGTCGCGGGGAACGGGGCCGGGATTACTGCCGAGCAAGACACTGATCTGGTTTTCTTTCAGAACGATCTGACGTTCGATGTCCGGAACCGAGGCGGTGGCTGTAGCGAGCGCGGACTCGGCGCGGGCGGTTTCGAGTTCAGAGGCGGCCCCGGCGCCAAGCCGATGGCTGAAAACACTGAGACTCTCCCCATATGAGTTGGTGGCGCGCAGGGCGATTTTGAGCCGCTCGTCCAATTCCAATAACTCGAAATATGCCTGGGCTACCTGGCCGATGAGGGAGAGTCTGACGCCCCGGCGCGCCTCTTCGCTGGCGAGATACTGCGCGCGGGCAGACTCGTCCAAACGGCGGATGCGCCCCCAAAGGTCCACTTCCCAGGAGGCATTGAACAGCGCCAGGAACGAGTCGCTCGGACCGGCGTGTTGGCCAGCCAAGCCCAAGGGCGAGGGGGACCCAAAGAGCGAGTTTTTGCCGCGGCCAGCGTTGCCATCATAACCAATTTGCGGGAAAAACTGGGAGCGCGTCTGCACTGCCAAAGCGTAGGACTGCTCGACGCGGCGCAGGGCGATCCGAAGGTCGTAATTGTTTGTCAACGCGGTCTGGATGAGGTTGGTGAGAGTTTGGTCTTTGAACACGGCCCACCACGGCAGGTCGGCGAGCGATGCGGTCGAGTTGTTCTGCGTAGCGCCCCGAAAATTCGCAGGCGACGCGACCGGGGGCCGTTGGTAGTTCGGACCGATGGCACATCCCGAGAGAACGAGTGTTAGGCTCCAGACGCACAGGAGCAGAGAGGCGCCGGAAACCATGTCGCAAAGCCACTGAGACGAAGAGCACATTGGGGCGAGAGGGATTTCTGGCTTCATGATTCGTGGACCTGCCCCTGGTGTCCTGCCAGTGAGGGCGGTTGTCCCGGCCGCAGCCGCCCATCTTCCATCTCCAGCACCCGGTCGAACACGTCCAGCGCCCGGTGGTCGTGCGTGACCACCAGCACCCCGGCGCCGCGTTCGTGAGCCACCTTGCCGAACAATTCCATCACCTGCCGTCCGCGCGCACCATCCAAAGCGGCGGTCGGTTCATCGGCCAGCAGCAGGCTGGGTTGATTGGCCAACGCGCGGGCCACGGCCACGCGTTGTTGCTGCCCGCCGGAGAGGGCGTCGGGCAGGTTCTTCGCGCGGTCAGCCACCCCAAGGTATTCGAGCAGTTCCATCGCCCGGCGGCGGGCCGCGCGCGGAGGCACATCATTGATTTCCAAAGCGACCTGGACGTTTTGCAGCGCGTTGAGAAATGGGATCAGGTTCGCTTTCTGGAACACGAAGCCCAGGTGCTGCCGCCGGAACCGTGCCAGATTGCTCAAGGCGCGGTCACCGTCCAGGACCGGAACCCCGCCGATGGCGATGCGCCCGGCGGTGGGCGGATTGATGAGGCCAAGCGCGCTGAGCAGCGTGCTCTTTCCCGCGCCGCTCGGCCCCAGCAACGCCAACCCTTCTCCGGGTTGCAGACACAGCGAGACTTCGCGCATGGCCACGACCTCGGTGTTGCCGCTGCCGTAAATCTTGGTCAGGCCGACGGCTTCCACCGCCGGCGCGGAAGGGTTGAAGGCGGCATTCATGAGAGCACTGTGTTGGGCGAAATGCGCAGCGCCTTCCAAATGCCCAACAAGCTGGCGATCACGGAAATTCCCATCACCGCCACCGCCAGCAGCCAAAAATCCTGCGCCGTGATGACGACGCGCCGCGGGAACAGCGGATACAGCCAGTGGCCGAGCAACGCCGCCAGCCCATAACCGAGCGCGCCGAGCAACAGCGCCTGCTGCAAAATCAACCCGACGATGATCCGGTTGCGCGCGCCCATGAGCTTGAGCATCGCGATGTCGTGGGTCTTATCGAGGGTGAGGGTGTAAAGAATGAGCGTCATGATGATGGTGGAAACAACCACGAGGATGGCGCGGAACAAACCCAACTGCCGGCGCGCGCGGTCCACTAACCCGAGCACCAACAGGTCACGCTCTTGCGCCTGCGTATAAACCATCAGGTCCGGCCAGCCGTTGATGGTGTCAAAGGCCGCCCGGGCATCCGCCCCCGGCGCCAGTTGGATCAGCACCGCGCTGACCGTGGGCGGCAGGATGGCAGGCAGACCCGCCGCGAGGCCGGAAGCGCGCGTCTGCAGGGCGGGCTGTTGCTGGCCGAGGTCTTGGCCCAGCAACTGCGCGACCCGGGTGTTGCGCTGCAAGCGGATGGCCTCTCCCGGTTGGTCGAACTGGATCGCCTGGGCGTCGGGCAACGAGAAGAAGGCCATGCCGTCGCCAGCGGAGGACGTCATCCCTTTGGTCAGGCCGACCACGGTGTAAAAATTCTTGCCCAGCGGGATGCGCTCGCCGAGTTGGAGCCCGAGACTGATGTCGGCAACCATCTCGTAATGGGCCTGGCTTAGCGACCGGCCCGCCGCCAGTGGCAGCCAGGCACCTCTGTCGTAAGGCCAGACCAAACCTTGAATGGCCAGGCGCAACGGGCGGCCGGCCCGCTCGCGCTGCATGGTCCAAGAGACAAAGCGGCGCGAGGCGGCCACTCCGGGCACGGCTAGCACGCGGTTCTCGACGCTCGCCGGCACGGAGGAGAGTTCGGCAAAAGGGCCGCGCGTATCGCGTTGCACGACCCACAGGTCGGCGCCGACGTGGTCCACCAGCAGCGTGGCCTCATACACCAGTCCGTTGTAAATGCCGCCCATGCCCAGCACGCTCATCAACAGCAGCCCGATGCCGGAGGCGGTAAGCCCGAAGCGGGCGAGGTTGTGGCGGATATCTTGCGCGGCGAGGGTCACGGCGTGGGGGATTGGCTCGGCCGCGTGGCCGCTTGAATGCGCTGGTTTTCCAATGACAAGGCGTTTCCACCGGCAAGCGGAGCCACCACTTGCTCGCCAAGCGTCAGCCCGGAGAAGACTTCCACCGCGTCCCGCCCGCGCAGGCCGAGCTTCACGTCGCGCCAGCGCGCCCTGCCGTGGCCGTTGACGAGAACACCAGGCTGGCCCTCGCGCCAGAGCAAGAATTTCGCGGGCAGCGCGAGGGTGTGCGCAGCCCGGCCGGTCTCGACATAGACCTCCGCACGCTGGCCGATGGTCCAGTTTGCGGGCAACTCGCGCACCAGTACGTCCACCACGAACTCGCGGGTCTCTGGGTCGGTTTCGCGACCGAGCCGCGCTACTTGGCCCGGATAGACTTTCGTCGGTTCCGACCGAAAGACCACGCGCGCCGGCTGGTTTGTCCGCAACGGCGCCATCGCCGTTTCGTCCACCCAGGCGGACACCCAGATTTCGTTGGTATCCACCAGGTCAACGATGGACGCGCCGGGCGCCACCACGTCGCCGGGATCGTGGTTGCGTTTGACCACCAAGCCGTTGAACGGGGCGGGAACGAGCGTGTCGGCCAGCAGCTCCTTCTGGTAAGCACGCTGTTTCTCAGCGGCAACTTGCTGCCGGTCGGCCTCGACGATGGCCGCCTGTGCCACGGCCAGGCCCGACTTGGCTGTCTGCAAGGCGGCAGCCGTCGTGTCGTAGTCTTGCCGTGAGGTGCTTTTAGTCGGCAGCAATTCGGCTTCGCGCTGGTAATTAAGTTCCGCCAGTTTCAAGCCCGCCTGCGCCCGCGCTTCGTCTGCGCGGACCCGGCGAACGGTGGCTTGCGCGGTGTTGAGCGTCGCCTGCGCCGTTTCCATCTGTCGGCGCTGCTCGCTGTCGTCCAGCATCGCTAGCAACTGGCCGTTGGTGACGACGTCATTCTGGTCCACCAACACTTGAACCAGTCGGCCCTGAAACACTTTCGGGCTGGCGGCCGCCTTGAAATGCGTGTTGAGCGTGCCCGTGCCCATGACTTCGGCCACAATCGGCCCGGCGACAACCGTGTCAGCCACGACCGGCACCGGAGCAAATTTCAGCCGATAAATGACGAACACGGCCACGGCGGCGAGCACGAGCCAGCGGAGTCCGACGCGAAACCAACGGGATTGAGGCAGTTTCATGGCAAGTGTCTTCTTCCTGCACGCGGCGCGGCGGCTTCAAACCGCCTATCCGACTTCACACGGCGACGACGGCCACGCAGCCACCCGATGGCCTTCGCGTCAAACGCGTCGAACTCCGGGACGTAAGGTTTGATGTCCAACAGCGGCGTCCGGTCCAAGATGTCTAGCCTCGCCACCGTGAGCACGGGACCGTCCACGCGGACCAGGCGCACGCACGACAGGCCGATGGGATTCGGCCGGGCCGGCGCGCGGGTGGCGAAAACACCGCGCAGGGTTTTGTCCAGATACGGCTTTACTAGCAACCGCGCCGGCACGGCACGGTCGCACCAGAACAGCAGCCAGATTCGGTCAAACCCTTCCAGGTCTTTCAGCCCCGGCGCAAACTCGGGGAGAACTTCGACGGTGCCCCGGACCTTTGGCGCCCAGCGTGGCTGGATCGGTGTGCCCTGCGCCCGGCGATGCGGCGAGTGGATCAGGCCAATCACTTGCAGCGGCAGCGCCGCGGCGTGCTGGCCGGTCGGTGTTTCGCAATGGATTCTCATTTTCAGATTAACGACCCGCTTCTCCATTGGGTGGGGTTCTCAATCCGGGCGCAGCCGCCCAGCCGTTCCCGGAGCCGGGCGATGGTGAACTTGGGCGCGAGCGAAACGACCACGGCAGCCGGTTTGAGACCGCCTTTGACGGCCGCCGCCACTTCCGCGAGGACCGGCGGATGAACCGCGAGGAAGATGATGATATCTTGCGAGGCGGCGGCGCTATTCCCGAGCGCGGTGGTCGGGGCTGTGTTCATAGCTGGGCCGCTTCAGCAGCCGCAGCCTCCACCCGCTGGCGGTTTGCGCGCCTTCACTTCCAGGCTGGTGATGAAGTCGGCGGGCTTCGTCCCGGCGG